>Ga0207933_1001550_pt1 | contig 16978 bp, 14 predicted proteins | sample NGESurdeep092012_4_FD_184488 | JGI IMG/M metagenome (GOLD analysis project Ga0207933, IMG submission 184488) | Arctic peat soil microbial communities from Barrow, Alaska - NGEE Surface sample F53-3 deep-092012 (SPAdes) | ecosystem: Environmental > Terrestrial > Soil > Wetlands > Peat ...
AGGGTGTGTTCTGCTCAACGGTCGCTTTCGGGACGCGCCGGGCCACGGATGGGCCGTAAGCCTCGCCAGGCAGATCATGACTGCTCACGGCAAACGCGCCACGGTGTCGTGGGAGCTGAGCTAAAGACTTGACGTGAGCTGCCGCACGCTCACGGCGGCCGGAGCTTCGATCGCGTCTTCTTCTCGACGTCGGCAGCGTGAAACAAAATGGGCCTCGTCTCGATCGCCTCCCCCGTCCCGAGGTCACGGCAGGGCGCGCTACGACGCCTGTCGAGGCGGGACCGTGCGCCGCAGCCGGCCGAGTGTGAGCCCCTCACGGGCGAGGAAGACCATGCCGCCGGCGTAGCCGACCGACGACTCGATCGCCTGCAGCCCGATCCCGTACGCGAACCCGTGCGCGTAGGAGACACCGTAGGCGAGCAGCGGCAGCGCGATCGCCGCCTGCTGGAGGCCGACGTTGCCCGGCCAGAGCGGCAGGATCAAGGCAACGTTCATCAGCGCGAGCACCGCCGCCGCGGCTGTGAGCGGCAGAGCGAGGTGGAAGGCGCGCATCGCGACCCAGACAGCGAACAGCTGGAGCAGCCAGGCGAGCGTCTGCAGCCCGAGCGCGACCATCGCCGCACCGGGGGTGCGAAGCACGCCAAGCCCTTGCCGCACGCGCGCCAGCACGATGCGGATCCTTCCCGCCGCTGGCGGGGGCACGTGCTCGTGTCGCCGTGCCGCGACCGCGCCGAGCGCGAGTAGGAGGCAGGCGCCGACGAGCACTGACAGCAGGGCGAGGTGCCCCCAGTGTGGAATCTTCGCCGCGGCGAGCACCCAGACGAACAGGCCGACAGCCGGGAAGATCTCCAGCAGCCGGTGGGCGACCACGCTGCCGAGCAGCGGCGGCCAGAGGCCTGTCCGGGGCTGCATGCGCCGTACCAGAACACCGACGCGGGCGACCTCACCGACGCGGCCGGGCAGGACGCCGTTCGCGAAGATGCCGACGAAGAAGGCGGAGAAAACGTCGAGTAGGCGCGGGTGCGGTGGCGGCACCGCCTGCTCGACAACGGTTCGCCAGGCCAGTCCGCGCCCGAGCGCGGAGGCGAGGTTGAGCGCGACCGCGATGAGCGCCCAGCTCCAGCTCATCGCCGCAAGGGCGTGCGCCACGCTTCCCCAGTCCGGCCCGCGAAACCAGAGCAGCGCCGCGACGCTCGCCGCAACGACCGCGATCAGAACCAAGCGAAGCCTTGGGTCGAGCATCGTGCGGAGGGTCAGCAGCGGCTCTGGTGTGAGTTCGCACCGGCGATCAGTCCCACGGGACCGTTCGGTACGCGGATGGTGAAGGCGCCGGCGCTCGGGAGCTGAAGCCAGGTCATCCGTGCGGGGCCGCGCCCCACGCAGCCGGAGCCACTGATCGACCAGTAGGGGTTGTAGTGCGCCCGCAGCAGGTAGCGGCCGGGCGACGAGACGCGTCCGCTGATCGTGGTGTGGCCGAACCAGGTCACGCGCGCGCGCCCAGGGCCGGTGACGAGGGGCGTTGCGTGCGGCAGCTGGTAGATCGTCCAACTGCTGCTGCGGAACACGACTCGAAGCCCCGACTTGGGCGAGTGCAGCACGTTCGCCTCCTGCGGCCCTCCGGTGGCGTCCAGCTCGGTCGCAGGCAGGAGCACGTAGCGCACCGCATTCGCTCGCAACCAGCGGCGATAGACGGCCGGCCCGAGGTGTTTCGAGAAGAGCTGCGGGTTGTCGGTCTCGTCGAGCTGCCGGTACCAGCCACGCGCAAGCGGAAAGCCGGCCCTGGGGATCCAGTACGACTCCCAGTGCGCCGAGGTTGGCACGACCTCGACCCGGAAGCCCGTGGCGGGGTGCCGCTGCAAGAACTCGATCGCCGGCTGCCAGAACGCCGCCTTCGCGGGCCGGCCGTCGAGCCGGTAGGGAATCAGGAGGAGGTACGGCGTGAGGTTGTAGGCGAGCGCCGTCGCGAGCGCCAACAGGACGAGTCGCCGCGGCCGAAAGTCGGCGAGCGCCGCCGTGATCAGCATCAGTGGGAAGACGAACGCGCTGAGCCGCGTCCAGTTGTCGCCGAGCGGCGAGGGAACGGCGAAGACGATCACGCTGCCGAGCCCCCACAGGGCATAGAAGGCAACAAGCGGCCGGCCGCCAGGCGCGCGCCGCGCGACGAGGGCGCCGAGCGTCGTGACGGCGATGACGCCCGCGAAGTCGATCGCGTGGAACGGATAGACGCCCGGACTGGGAAACAGGGTCAGGACGGCGGCCTCGACGCCGCCGATCGCGATCAGGCCGGCGAAGATCGGCAGCGTCCGTCGCCAGATCCGCGGCCGTACGAATGCGGCGAGGATCAAGCAGAGGAAGGCGAATGCCAATGGACTGAAGCCGACGGTGAGCGCCGCGCACACGATCGCGAGCCAAGTTCGCCGGAGCTGCAACGCCTTGAGCGCGGCGAGCATCGCGGCGAAGCCGAGCGTGTAGCTGTACAAGCCGGTGTAGACGGGGGCCGCGGCGAGCACGCCAAATGCGCGGCTCGGCCACAGCGCCGCTTTCCCCCACTCCCGCAGGGCGATCGACACGAAGAGCATCGTCGAGACGACCGCTGCGGCGAAGACGAGCGGGAGATTGCCGACGAGCGCGGCGGGAAGGTAATAGAGCAGGCTGTAGGACGCGAGTGGGTAGTTGCCCGCGTACCAGAAGTTGTCCCAGACAAAGATGCCGTCGCGGACGAGCAGCGTTCGGTACAGATGGGCCGGCGCGTCGCCCGGCGCCGGACCGATGGCGAGCACAAGCGCCGCGACGATCGCGGTCACGAGGCCGGCAAGAATGAACTCCCGCCGCCGCACGAACGGCCCAAGGAGCGCAGCAGGCGCACCGGGCGCGGCCAGCATCTACCTAGCGCCCTCGACCGCGCAGCGACCGGTCGACCGAGGCGATGTACTTCGCGACGGCCAGGGCGTCCGGCTCCGAGAGCGCGGGCCGGACGGGCATCACCTTCGCGAAGCTGGCGAGGTCGGCGACGCCAAGGTGCACGTTGACAAGATCGCCGCCGACAGCGCCGCTCTCACGGCCCGCAAGCGTGTGGCAGGCGGCACACGATTGCGCGAAGATCTCGCGTCCATGGCTGCGCATACCGGCCGCGTGCCCGGTTCGACCGCAACCCACGCCGACGGTCGCAAATGCCGTCACGACTGCGATCACAGCAGGCACGCGCACACCGTCACCGCAGGATGCCGGTGTGGCCGAGCGAGTAGCGGCCGGGCTGCGGCCACACGCAGAGGCCGTGCGGACCCTGTCCAACCGGGATCTTCGCGAGCAGCCGCCCGGTGCGGGTCGAGATCGCGTACACGACCCCGTTGTAGCGGCCGGTCAGCCACAGCACCTTGCCGTCTGCCGAGACGCCGCCCATGTCGGGGCTACCGCCGCCCGGGATTCGCCACGTCGCGACGACACGGCGGCTGTGGAAGCTGACGACCGAGATCGAGCCTGCGCTGCGGTTGGAGACGTAGAGCAGCTTCGCGTTCCGGCTCGGGTAGAGACCGTGCGCGCCGGCTCCTGTCGAGAGAAAATGCAGGACGCGGAAGCTGTGCGCGTCGATCTCCCAGACGCCATTGTCGCGCATGTCGGCGACATAAAAGATGCGGCCATCGGGGGAGAGCTTGACATCCTGCGGCATCGCGCCGCGGCCCGCAGGCAGATCGACGGTGCGAACGACCCGCTCGTGGCTGACGTCGACGACGACCATCTGGCCGGAGAACTCGCAGCTCGCAAGCAGGTAGCGCCCATCCGCAGTGAAGTCCATATGGTCGACGCCGGAACAGGGCACGGAGAGCGAACGGTGCAGCCGGAAGCTGTGCGCGTCGCGGAAGTCGAGCCGATGCAGCCGCTCGGCGACGACGATCGCGTAGCGACCGTCGGGGGTGAAGTACATGTTGTATGGATCATCGACCGGAATCGCCGTGCCCGGCTTCCCGGTGCGCGGGTCGATCGGGGTGAGGCTGTTGCCGGTGTCGTTCGTGACATAGAGCGTCCGCAGGTCCCAGGCGGGAACGACGTGCTGCGGCAACCCGCCGACCGAGAAGTGGTCGACGACCCGGTAGGTCTTGGGATCGATCACGTCGACGGTGTTGCTCTCGCTGTTCGGAACGTAGACGAGCGGCTTCGCGAACCGGGCTGCGCCGGTCAGCATGCGCGCGCCGTCATGCGCGTAGACATCGACCAGCGCTGCGTGAGCTGGACGATTCATAGGCTGCGAGCGCGCCGCTGCGTGCATCACCGTCGGGCTGAGCGTGCTCAACCCGGCCTCGGCACCGTTCCGGCTGCGGCCCCCGGCGAGCAGGATGCGGTCGCCCAGTCCGACCGCGGCGAGGTCGGAACGGGCGAACAAGAGCGAACCTGCGCTGACGATCCGGCCGGTCCGCTGGTCGAGCGCGACGATCCTTGCGGTGGCGCTCCCGAAGGCCGCGCCGCGGCCGCCGATCACGTAGGCGACATCGCCGAGGGTGGCGGCCGCAGCGTGCGTGGTCGCGAAGGGCAGCCGGCCAATGCGCTTGACGCGTCCGCCCGGGGTGTACTCGAGCACGGCTGCGCTTGCGGTCCCGTCTTGGAGCGAGCCGCCCGCGATCACAAGCCGTCTTCCCACGGCCGTCACCGCCGCGTAGCGGAGCGCAAACGGCAGATGGGCGATCACGTGCGCGGGCGAGCCGGGCCGCCAGGCGACGATCGTGTCGAGCCAGCGGCTGCCGGTGTAGCCGCCGACGATGTAGGCGGTAGCTCCGATCACGGCTGCCGACTGGTCCGAGCTCGGTGCCGGTAGCCCGCCGACGATGCTTGCCGCCCGTCCGTCGGCACGCACGCGCACGATCGCGTCGCTTTGCGTGTTCGCGTTTGTGCCCCCGCCGAACAGGTAGACGGCACCCGCGAGCCGGACAGCCGCGGTGTCGTGCAATGCGACCGGCAGACGGCCGACGGAACGCGCTCCCGTCGCCGCGGCGACGAGGATGTCGCTCCGCGAGGTGTCGGCGGCCGTCAGCCCACCGAGCAACACCACCTGGTTGCCGCCGAGCGCAGCGGCGGCGGCGGCCTGCACGGGCGCTGTCAACCGTCCCGTCGTACGCTCGACCAGCGTGAGCGAGTGCGGCCGCTTCGACGGCCGCCGCACGGCGGCGGTCAAGCCGGCCATGTTCGAACCAGTCATGTTCGAACCAGTCATGTTCGAGCCAGCCATGGTCGACCCGGTCATCGTCGATGCGAGGCGCGGCGAACCGCTGCCGCTGACGGCGACGAACGCCAGGAGGCCGCAGGCCGCGCAGGCAACGACGACGGCCAGCACGAGCAGCGAGCGCCGGTGCCTGTGCCGGGAGCGAGCGCGGCCGCGTTTCACCCGGCTTGGAGGCGCCGGCACTTACCGCGTCCGAAGCTGCGACAGCTGACCGGCGGCCCGGGACACCGTCACAACGGCGCGCGCGAAGCGGGCGGTGGCCTCGCCGTCGAGCGGGCCGGCCGGCAGTTCGACGACGAACGCGGTTCCGGCGTGGAAGCGATGGTTCTCCCAGCTGGCCACGCTTCCGGGCTCACGCGTCAGCCGGGCCAGGCGCAGCCCTGTGAGTGCGGCGAAGCGGCGTTCGACGGCGAGGCTGCCGCCGGATTCGTCGACGACGTCGAGGTGCTGGTGGAACCAGATCGAGGTGGTCGGGCGAAGCTTCGAGATCAACCGGTACGCGATCAGGCTCTCGGGTTCGGAGAGCGGGCGCGGCCCGGAGTAGTACAGGCCGGAAAGCCGCTGCCAGCGTTGGGGGAAGTTGCGGTTCAGGTCGACACCGTGCTGATTGCCGCGTGTGCCGGCCGCGACACCGTCGGGGTTGAGGTCGGGGATGGTCCACAGGTCGAGCTCGCGCGGCGATCGGCTCCGAGCAAGCCGGTCGGCGACTGCGATGCCCGCGGTCTCGTTCCCGTGGATGCAGCCGACGACGAGCGTCTTGTTGGGGCTGTCGAAGTCGCCGTTCTCGATCGCGTTGATCGGCCTCCCGTCGACGGAGCGGCCGAGCGTGAGCACACGACTCCCGCTGGGGTCGGGGGCAGGGGCGTTGCCTGCCGCGGTCGCGCTGAACGTCGCCACGAGGGCCAGGGCAAGGGCCAGCGCGCTGCAGAGCTGCAGCTTCATCGCCCTACTGTCGCGGCGGCAGCCTGAACCTCGCCTGAACGCACAGCCTTAACCGCTCGGCAACTGGATGAGGAACCGCCCTCCTGACGCGGTGGGATCGGCGACGATGTCACCGTCGGCGCTGCGGGCAAGCCTGCGGGCCAGCGACAGGCCCAGCCCCGCCCCAGCATCGCCGTCGGTCTGTGCCCGGCCGCGCACGCCGGGCTCGAAGATGCGCTCCTGTTCGTCCGGTGTGACACCCGGCCCGTCGTCTTCGACCGAGTAGACGACCGTCGCGTTCTCGCGCCCGATCGAAACCTGAATGCGACGGGACCCGTACCGGCAAGCGTTCTCGATGATCGGCTGCAGGATCCGCTCGGCCAAGTCGGCGTCGAGCCCGAGCCGAAGCGGCCGTCCGGAGCCTGCAATCTCGATCTCCACGTGGCACTCGGCTGCGAGCCCGCTGCAGGCGCGGACGGCGCCGTCGGCGACGGCGTGCGCGTCTGCGCTCGTCCGCACACCGCCTGCTTCGTAGCGCGCTGCGGCGACGAGCGCATCGACGGTACGCGCGAGCTGGCCGGCGTTTCCGTGCACCAACTCGAGCGCTTGCCGGTACTCATACGGCTCGCGGTCGCGGCGTAGCGCCAACTCTGACTCCGCCAGCATGCGCGCGAGCGGCGTGCGCAGTTCGTGGGAGAGCTCGGCCGAGAAGCGCCGCTCGTGCCGCAGGCCTGCTGCGAGCCGTTCCAGCAGCTTGTCGAGGGTCGCTGCGAGCTCGGTCAGCTCGTCGTGCGGAGGGCCGAGCGCGAATCGCTGCTCGACGTCGCGCTCGCTCCACTCCGCTGCCTGACGGGTCATGCGTGCGACCGGTCGCAGCGAAGCGTCGAGCAGCCAGCGGGAGGCGACCGCGACGAGCACGAGGACGACCCCGCCGAAGACGAGCGACGCGAGTAGCGCGAGCTTGCGCGTCTCCTCGTACGGTGCGAGCGAGACGCCCACCACGACGGTGCCGAGACGCCGCCGGCCCGCCGAGACGGGCGCTGCGTAGAGGCGCGTGTCGCTCGCGGGTACGTCGAAGAATCGCGCCGGCCCGCCGGCGAGGCTGCGGGCTGCACCGTCGATCGCCGGCGCCGCGCGCGGGTGCTCGAGCGCCCGCGTTCCTGCGAAGACCCAGACGTAGGCGTCCGCTGCGCGGTCATCCGGCGCCTCCGCGACGGTCAACCGGCCCGCGTCGGTGCGGAGCGAGGAGAGCTGGGCGACCGCGCGAGTCCGCACGAGATTGCGGGCGTCGCGGTCGAGCGTCCGTGCGAGGATCAGGTTGAAGCCGGCGACAAGGCCGACGAGGGCAACCGCGACGGCGGCGACAACCGCGAGCAGTAAGCGCCGCCTGATTCCGAGTCTGCTCACGCGATCCGGTAGCCGACACCGTGGACCGTCGTGATCTCGGGCGGTCGCTCGAGCTGCTTCAGCTTGCGCCGCAACCGCGCGAGATAGGCGTCGAGGGTGTTCTCGCGCACGATCGCTCCGTGCGGCCAGCCGGCGCGGACGAGGTCGCGACGGCGGACGGCCTCACCGGGCCGCGACATCAGGCGCGCGAGCAGCCGGAACTCGGTAGGCGTCAGCGACACCTCGTTGCTTCCGTCGCCGACCGCGTGGCCGACGGGATCGAGCCGCAGCCCGGCGACCTCGATGGCACCGCTGCCGCCGCTTCGGCGCAGCAGTGCCTGCAAGCGGGCAACGAGCTCGACGAAAGCAAACGGCTTGACCAGATAGTCGTCGCCGCCGGCGTCGAAGCCTGCGATGCGATCGACCAGCGCGTCGCGCGCGGTCAGGAACAGCACCGGTGTCTGGATCCCGCGAGCACGCAACGCCTGGCAGAGGTCACGACCGTCCGCGTCGGGCAGGCCGATGTCGATCACGAGCACGTCTGGAGATACCCCGGCGATCCGGTCGAGCAGCTCTGCACCGGTTGCGGCGGAATCGACCGTGAAGCCCTCTTCACGCAACCCGCGGCTGAGCACACCCCGTAGCTCGTCGTCGTCCTCGACAACCAGAACCGATTCGCCGAACGTCACCTCGGGATTGTCACTCTTCGCGCAGGATCGCGCCGAGCGGCAGCCGGCGGATCTGCAGGGCTGCGAGCGCCGCAGCCACAAGGCCGCCGGCGACGGCTGCGCCTCCGAGACCACCGAGGAACGCCCAAGGAACCGCGAGATGAGCCGGAGGCGGGTCGAAGACATGCTGCAACATCGCGACGAGCATCTCCGCGAGCAGCCAGCCGAGGAGCGCGGCGAGCGCGAGCGCCGCGGCGAGCACGAGCACTGCCTCGCTCCAGAGGAACGCTGCGACACGCCGGAGCGACGCGCCGAGCGCGGCCATCGTCGCCAGCTCCTGCCGCCGCTCCGCCCACCCTACCCCGACGAAAAGCGCCATCGCAGCGGCCGCAAGGACGAGCACGAACGCCTCCTCGATCCGGCTGATTCCGCGCAGATCGACAGTGGTGATCGAGCTGACCGTCTGCGCCGTCTGCTCTCGGATGTCGCGGACGCTCGTGCCGGAGCGACGCGTCGCAGCGGCGATGCGGTGCGCCAACGACCTCGGGTCGCCGTGCGCGCGGACGAAGATCAGGTTCGCGCCCGGATCGTGCGTGACCTGACGGAGGTAGCTCACGTTGGTGACCATGAACGAGTCCTTGGGTGCCGAGGGGAACTCCTGCACGATCCCCACGACGTGGAACGGCGCCACGCGAAAGCGCCCGGTCGCGTGGTCGAGGACGCGCAGTCGGAGCAGGTCGCCAAGCCGCAGCGAGTAGTCGCTGATCGTCTCCTTCGAGACGAGGATCCCGTCGCGTGTCGTGCGGAGCCGGTCGAGCATCCGGGCTGCGCTGCCGCCGACGAAGTAGGAGTCGCGCAGCGTCGTGCCGTGAGAAAGCGTAGCCGGGTCGATGCCGAACGTGTCTTGCAGGTCCGGCCCGACGTAGGCGTACGAGTGGTCGACCGCCGAGACGCCGGCTGCGCCGGGGAGCCGCGCGACCCGCGGCAGTAGCCGGTCGCGTGCGACCACACCGGCGGGCGCGCTGACGACGACGTCGGCGCCGAGCGTGAGCTGGGCGTCGATCCGCGCCTGCTGGTCGTAGGTGGCGACGAAGATGCCGAGGTTGACGCCGAAGGCGAGCAGCAGCCCGAGCACCAGCAGACCGCGGTTGATTGCCGCGCCACGCCGGCCGGCGCTCGTCAACAGGAACCCGGCGGGGGTGGTCGCGCGGCCGCCCGCGGCGCGCCCGGCCGCCCAGGCGACGAGCCGGCCGCGAAGACGTACGAGCAACAGCGCCGCGCCGAGCCAGAGCAGCGCCGGCGCCAGGAACATGTACACCGAGAGCGACAGCGTCGGGTTCGAGTCGGGGTTGACGACTGCCGAGAACCCGGTGCGGATGGTCAGCCAGTAGACGAGCCCGGAAACCGCGAGCGAGAGCAGGTCGAGATAGAGCCGCTGCCAGAGCGGCCGACCGCCACGCCGGACGCTGCGACGCGCGTCTCCGACGGTGCCACGGAACGCGACGAGCCCGGTGCCGACACGCGCCGCGGCGGCGCCCGCAGCAGCGAGCACGACGCAGAGACCGAGGGTGACGAGGATGCGTCCGCTGCCGATCCCGCCCGTGGAGCCGGCGAGCCGGACCGCGGCGAGGGCGACCGCGGTTCCGGCCGCGCCCGCGAGCAGTCCAAGCACGAGGCTTTCGAGCACAGCGAGCCAGACGAGGTCACGGCGGCGGGCGCCGCGCGCGCGCAGCAGCGCGAGGCTACGCCGATCGCGGTCGGCCGTGCCGAGCGCCGCCAAGTAGGCGAGGCCGAGCGCGACAAGCGCACCGGGGACGGCAAGCATGATGTAGAGCGTCTCTGCATAGAGCGCGTCGCCGGTCGCGCCGTTCAGGATGTCGGCGAGGTTGTCGACGAACACGACCTGTCCGGGAAGCGACCGCTCGACGGCGTTTCGAAGGCGCGTCGCCTGCTGCAGCGCATGCGCGGGACTGCCGCTCAGCGCAGACGGATCGAGCTGCGCCTGTACCTGCCATTGCGTGCCGGACTGCGAACCGGGGACCGCGGAGGCGCCGGCGGCAGAACCGATCGACGGTAGCTCCGGCGCGATCTTCGCCGCGAAGGTTGCGAATGGCAGGATCGCGATGTCGGCGGGAGGCTGCGCCGCCGCCGGGCCGAGCAGCGGGTTGAGCGGCTGGAATAGCTGATCCGGCGCGGTCACGAGCGCGATCCCGCTCACGCGCAAGCGTACGGGACGGGCGCCACGCCGCGGGGCCAGCAAGACCGTGTCGCCCGGCTGCACCTGCAACGTCGCGGCCAGTTGCTGATCGAAGACGATCTCGCCCGCCTTCAGCGAGCCGCGCAGAAAACGAAAGGTGTCGAGGTGGGAGAGGTAGCCCGGAGGTACCGCCAGGATCGATCCTGCTCCGGAGCGGATCGTGCCCGCCGCCGAGACGTGCTCGACGCCCGCGAATGGCGCCGTCGCCACCGGCGCCGCCTCCGCGACACCCGGCTGCCGGGCAACCCGCGCGGCAACACTGACGGCTGCCTGGCGGCCGGCGACCGGCCCCTGCCAGTCGACCGGAACGCCGCTGACCGCGCTCCCGGTCATCGTGCCGAGCGAATGCCCCACGAAGAGCACCATCGCCGCCAGCAAGCCAACCGCAGCGGCGAGGGTGGACACGCGGAGCACCGTCCGGCCCGGCGCCCGCACAAGCTCAGCGAACGCAAGCGGCGCCGCGACCCTCATCCGTTCTCCTCCTCGCGCACGACCACACCGTCCTCGAGCTCCAGCTCGCGCGTGCAACGGACGGCGACATCGGCATCGTGCGTCGCGATCACGAGCGCGAAGCCAAACTCGGCCCGGAGCGCCTCGATCAGGTCGAGCACCCGGTTGCCGGTCTCCGAGTCGAGATGGCCCGTCGGCTCGTCGCAGAGCAGCAACCCCGGCTGCTGCGCGAGCGCGCGCGCGATCGCGACCCGCTGTGCCTCACCACCGGACAGCTCTCCCGGCAGATGATCGGCCTTCCCCGCAAGCCCGACGAGCTCGAGCAGCGCCTGCGCAGCGAGCGCCGGATCAGTCCCGCCGCGGGCGAGCTGAGCGGCGAAGGCGACGTTCTCGAACGCAGTGAAGTACGGCAACAGATTGGCGCCCTGGAACACATAGGCGATCCCGTCAGCCCGAACCGCACCGCGCGCGGCACGATCGAGCGATGCGAGCGGCCGGCCGCGCCACTCGACGTCGCCGACGGTCGGCTCGACGAGACCGCCGAGCACGTGCAGGAGCGTCGTCTTTCCGGATCCGGAGCGGCCGAGCAGCGCAATGCTCTCACGCGGATGGATCGCCAGCGAAACCCGGTCGAGCGCGTGCACAGCGGTGTCACCGTCGCCGTAGACGACCTCCACATCACGGCAGCAGGAGATCGCCTCGGCGAGGGCCGGGGTCGTCGTCATGCGACGGCCCCGTCGCGGAACTCGATCACCCGGTCGACGGCTGCGGCGACCCGCGGTGAATGCGTGATCACGACGACCGTGCTGCCAAAATCGCGCTGCAGGCGCCGCAAGGCATACAGCACGGTCTGCTCGCTGCGTGCGTCGAGCTCGGCCGTCGGCTCGTCCGCGAGCACGAGCGGCGACTGGCGCGCCGCCGCCGCCGCAATCGCGACCCGTTGCTGCTCACCGCCCGACAGCGAACCTGCACGCTGCGATTCGCGCCGTTGCAAGTCGAACGAGTCGAGCGCCCCGTCCACCGCGGAACGCACATCCCCGCGGCGGCCGGCCAGCCGCAGCCCAAGCGCGACGTTCTCCCGCGCACTCAGCTCGGGCCACAAATTGCCGCTCTGGAAGACGATCGCGACCTCACGGGCGCGGTAGCCTGCGAGCTCCGCCTCGTCGAGCCGAGACAGCGAACGGCCAAACACGCGCACCTCCCCGGCGGATGGCTGATCGAGACCGGCAGCGAGCTGAAGGGCGGTGCTTTTCCCCGACCCCGACGGCCCATAGAGCGCCACCAGCTCCCCCGGCTCGATCCGAAGCTCCAGCCCGCGCAACGCGACGGTCTCCGCCGCACCCGCACGGAAGATCTTGAAGACATCGTGGAACTCGAGAGCTCCGAAGGCAAGCTCGTCGCGGCGCTCCGCCTCGCGGTAGAGGCTTGTCAGCCCCACCGGAAGCTCTCGATCATCAACCGGTAGGCATCGACATTGTCGACACCTTGCGGCGTGCCGAGATCGACGACAGCATGGCGGCCGGCGGTCGAGACGTAGTAGCGGTCGACCACGAGCTGCACGCGCTTTCCGGTTACTGGATTCGGTGCACTCTCGGTGCTGTAGACGATCTTGAGCGCCGGCGCTCCCGACAGTGTGACCGTCTGTGGCGCGCGCTCGACGTGTACGCCCGTCAGGCTCTTGACTTCCGCACGCACACCTGCCTTCGTCGGGGCCGCACCGCGGCCGACGACGATTCGGACGATGTTGTTCTTGTCACGGAAAACAACGCGATCGCCTGCGCCCTGCTGTGCCCAGCCCTCGGGATATTTCATCGAGTAGCCCGCGGCGGCATTGCGGAAGGCCAAGAACACCTGGTTGTCGGGGATGTCGCCGGCAGCCACAGCTGTCGCCTCCGCCTGCAACGCGCCCGGGCCGCTCGCTGCGGATGTCGTCGTGCCTCCCGCCGGCGGCGCGGTCGTGGTCGTGGGCGGTGCCACGGTCGGCATCGTCGCCTGATGGCCCCATCCCCCGCAGCCCGCGGCAAGGGCGGCGAAGAGGAGCGCGATCGGAACGAACGACAGGCGGGACACGCTGCCAGTGTCGGTGCTGTTGCCTGAACCTCGCCTGAATGAACGACGGCCTACTCACGCAGGAGCGCGCCGCGTCGGACTCGGTGTTGGAAGGGCCTCTCGGGGTGATACTGCGTCTGATGTCGCGGGTGTGGGTCGTCGGGATTCTTGCGCTGCTCGCCGCCGTAGCGGGGCTAGCCGGAGGTGTGCGTGACGTCTCGAGCCTGGGCGATCCGGCGCAGGCCGCCGCGGGTCCGGTCGTCGACGGATATCCCTACGCCAATCGCTGTCCGGCTGCCGGGCGGGCAGAGGTGGTCGATCGGTGGGGGATGTACGCCTGCAACTGCACGTCGTATGTGGCGTGGGCGCTCTCGGCCAACGGCCAGCGTGTCGATTGGTTCGTTCGTGGCTCGATGGATGCTTGGAACTGGCCGAACGTCGCGCGGCGTGCGGGGCTGACGGTCGATCGGAGGGCGGGGGTCGGCGAGGTCGCCGTCTGGCCGAGGATCGCGCGCCCTTTCGGACACGTCGCCTATGTCACCGATGTTCGGCCGGATCACACGATCGATGTCGCCGAGTACAACTATCCACGCGCTCCGGGGGCGAACACGTTCAGCTTCGAGGAACGGCGCTCGGTGCCAGCCGGCGGCGCCTTGTTCGTGCACGTGCCGCGGTCTGTCAGCCGAGCCGCAGCAGGCGAACAGCGCCGGAAGGTCCCGCTGTTGTCGATCCGCCGATGACGAGCGCTGCGCTTCCTGAGACGACGCTGGCGGCGTCGCTCACGGGGAGGTTCCCGGCCACCGGTGTGACGCGCCCGGGGCTTGGCTCGATCTTCGTGATCGTGCCGGTGAGCCGTCCGGCTCGGTCGGTGCCGCCGACGATGTAGACGCTGTGGCCAAGGGTGACGGCTTGTGCATGCGCGATGCCGGTCGGCAGACGCCCGAGCTGTCGTAGCTTGCCCGTGTCTCCTTGGAGCAGGAAGACCTTGTCGCTCGCTCCGCTCGGCGACGTGCCGCCAGCGATCACGACGCTCCCGCCGACGGCCGCGACCGCCGGGTAGCGCAGGCCGACGGGCAAGCGGGCGACGAGTGTGAAGTGAATGCCGTCGGTCGTCCGGTAGATCTCGCGTCGGGGCGCGTGCCCGTCGTAGCCGCCGACGAGGTAAACGCCGTGCGAGGTCTGGGCGGCGGCGATGTCGGAGAGCGGCCGGGGCAGCCGCGCGACGACGCGGCCGGCGTGGGTGAGCAGGTCGAACCGTTGTACGGTGGCGCTGCTTTGTGCGGAGCCACCGCCGAAGATGTACAAGCGATTGCCTAGGATCGCTCCGGCAGCGTCGTGGAATGCCTGAGGGACGGTGCCAAGCTGGCGGAGCCTGCCTGTGGCCGGGTTCATCCGGAAGACGCCGTTGGTCGAGGCTCCGGCCGAGTCGAGGCCGCCGGCGACGACTACCGCGCCGCCATGGGCGAAGGCGAGCTCACGCTCGACGGGTGCGGGCAAGCGATAGAGGACGCTGGCGCGCAGCCGGCCCGTGGAAGGGCGTGCCGGCCCCGGTGTGTGTGGGGTAAGGAGCCGCGTGATTGCACGGGACGCCTGCGCGTCGTTCGTGCGCAAGAGATCGAGCCCATCGGGTGTGTTCAGGTAGCCGGGGGCCGTCCCCGGCTGATCGGTGTGACCGTACTGCCAGACGATCCGGTGCAGACGGATGCTGACGACGACGACGCGATGACGGTAGTCGTCGTTAATCGCGATCAGCCCCGGCGCGATTCGCAACGCCAGCGACGGATGGTTGAGCGCCCCCGGCCCGGAGGCCGGCCCGTAGCGCCAGAGCACCCGGCCGGTGCGGGTCATGATGATCGCTCGGCCGGGGCTCGCGTAGTCGGCGAGCAAGATCCGGTTCGGCGCGAGCAGCTGCGGGTCGGAAGGATACGAGACCGGCGCCTGAACGGCCCAGCGCAGTGCACCGGACGCATTGATGTCGTCGATCCAGGAGCCGGCGATCTCGCTGACCAGCGTGCCACCGTCGGGGAGCGGTGTCGCGCCGTTCACGGCACCCAGATAGTTGGGCGGATCGTGGCGGCAGATCCCCGTCGTTCCGTACTGGCGGACGATCCGATGCTGGAGCGTGATGAAGAGAACCCGGCAGTTGTAGGCGTCAGCGACCGTGATCTGGTTGTTGCGCAGCAGATATGCGTCGTCCGGCGTGTTCAGGTAGCCGCGCCGGCCGCTCTTCACGTTGACGTGGCCGTAGCGCCAGAGCATGCGCTTGCCGGGAAACGAGATGATCTGGATTGTGTCCTGGTCTTCCTGGTTGGAGATGATCCGATCGTGCCGGGGGCCGAAGAAGGTGTCGTCGTCGAACGCAAACGGCATCATCGGCGTGCCGCCTCCCGGATAGCGCCAAAAGATCCGGTGTGCGCTATCGACCAGGAGCATCCGATTGTTCCCTCGATCAGCGATCAGCAGATAACCGGGAATCGGTCCCGGCGGGTGGAGCTTCGGTGCCGCGCGCAGCGGCGAATGCGATCGGGTGTTTGTTCGATGCGTCGAGGCGTCGCCCCCAGCCCCCACGATTGCCGCCGCCACCGCCACCAGTCCGGCAACGACAACAGCGCCGGAACGCAGGAGCGTCCGGCGACGACGACGGCGGCGGCGCGCCAGGTCAAGGCGACGCCGTTCGGAACGATTGAGTGCCAGATTGCCATGATCGCAACGCGAGCATGAACGCAGCGTGAACACCGGTGCCGCCAGCCGGTTCCGAGCGGGACAGACGAGATAGGGGTGTCGCTGACACCCTCAGGGTGAAATTGGCGCTTCCCGGGCATCTGGAAGTGAACTCAGAATGCGCGTCGCTCGCTGAGTGAGGCACGAAACCAGGTTCCGCTGCGCGGCAACCTGGTTCGAGACACGAGCGCGGAATCTGGTTGGAGACACGGGCGCGGAACCTGTGTTTCCGCGCAGCGGAACCAGCTTGCCGCGGGTTACCGCCGCCACCTGCGGGAACGACCGTCATTCCGAGTTCACTTCCTGACACCTCGCTGCGCTATTTCCCCTCAGACTCCTCTGGCAGAAATCCCGCGCTACCACCGTGGCGCTGCGCGTTGCTGCGGTCGCGTGTGTCAGTGCTCATGGCCGTGGTGATCGTGTTCGTCGTCGATGTGCTGAAGATCGATCTCGGCGTGACGCACCGTCTTCCATGAATCCCAGGTGATCTTCAGGATCACGAGCGTGATCGCGAGCCCGATCACCGGGTCGAGAATCGGCGCCCCAAGCCAGGCCGCTACCGCGCTTCCGATCACGGCGAGTGAGACGAATCCGTCGATCCGCGCATGATTGCCGTCGGCCACCAGTGCAGGGCTGCCCAGCCGACGACCGCCACGCAGCCGGACACGCGCGGCGATCTCGTTGCCGACGAAGCCGACAACACCGGCGGCGGCGAGCACGGCGAGGTGATGCAGATCCTGCGGATGAATGAAACGCAGAATCGTCTCGACAAGCGCGACCGTCGCAGAAACTGCGATCGCGAGCACAACGAAGAGGCCCGCGAGCTTCTCTCCGCGTGCGCTGCGCAGCAAGAACGCAATCCCGAGCGGCACCGCGGTGAGCGCGTCGCCGAAGTTGTGGATCATGTCGGCGAGCAGCGCAACCGAACCAGACACGACGAAAACAAGAAGCTGGACGACTGCGGCGACCGCGAGAACGGCGAGCGCGATCGCAACGGTCTTCACGCCCTCGCGCGAACGGAGGATCGAACGGTCGATCAGGCCGTGCGAGTGCCCATGATCGCCGCCCTCGTGATCGTGATCCTGACCGTGATCGTGCGAGTGGCCGTGCTCGTGCTCCTCCACGGAACCGGGCTGATGCTCGTGAACGCTCATGCGCTTCGCTCCTGCCGCTCGACGAGCCCGAGATGCAAGTGCTCGACATGGAAGACCGCCTGGTCAAGCAAGTCCGCGACATGCGAATCATGGAGCGCATAGACCACGCTGCGGCCATTGCGCTCGCCGACCACCAGCCCCAGGTGGCGCAGCACACGAA
>Ga0207933_1001551_pt1 | contig 16976 bp, 13 predicted proteins | sample NGESurdeep092012_4_FD_184488 | JGI IMG/M metagenome (GOLD analysis project Ga0207933, IMG submission 184488) | Arctic peat soil microbial communities from Barrow, Alaska - NGEE Surface sample F53-3 deep-092012 (SPAdes) | ecosystem: Environmental > Terrestrial > Soil > Wetlands > Peat ...
GGCCCTCTGCTGCCGGCCGGCATCACGGCTCCCGTAGCCGTTCCCGTGCAACTCGTTGTCGGCTCCGGTACTTTCTACTTCTTCGTCACGCCCGGCGTCACCATTTCCGTTGCTCCGTGACCCGCGATTGCCATAACATGCGCTTCTTAAGGACGAATGTGAAAAGCCTCTACCTGTTTTCAAGTCTGCTGCTGGCATCCAGCCTCGCGCCGGCACAACTTTATCTGACGTCCACCGTGGCCGGAACGCCCGCCACGTCCGGCTACTCAGGCGACAGCGGCCCCGCCACCGCGGCGCTCCTCGCAAACCCGCTGGCGGTCGCGCTGGATTCGCATGGCAATTACTACATCTCCGACTACAAGAACAATGTAATCCGCGAAGTTTCCGCCGCTACCGGTATCATCACGACCATCGCAGGCACCGGAACCCCCGGTTTTTCGGGCGATGGCACTCCCGCCACCGGCGCGCAATTCTCCGCCGCCACCGGCCTGGCCGTGGACGCTGCCGGAAACATCTACATCGCCGACGGCCCCAACGCCCGCGTCCGTATGATCGATACCTCGGGTAATATGCAGACCTTCGCCGGCAACGGAAGCTACGGAGACGCAGGCGACCATGGGCCCGCCGTAAACGCCACGTTGTCTGACCCCGTTGGGGTCACCGTCGATCGCGCCGGTAACGTTTACATTGCGGATGAAGGAAACGGAACCGTTCGCAAGGTCACGACCGATGGCGTCATTAACACCATCGCGGGTATCGATGTCATCGGCTTCGGACTTTTCGCCGGAGAGGGCGGCCCCGCGTATAACGCTACCCTCGGCCTGCCCTATGCAGTCACGGTGGACGAAACCGGCAATGTATTCATCGACGATCTGGGCACTGGCAGCATCCAGAAAATCGGCCTCGACGGCAATATCAATGCATTTGTCCCCAATGTTTCGACGGCAAGCATTACCACCGATCCGGCCGGCAATCTCTACTACGCGGATTACCGGAATTCCACCATTAACAAGGTCCTGCCCAACGGCACGGTCTCGGTTCTCGCAGGCAATGGAACCAGTACCTATGCGGGAGACGGCGGCCCTGCGACCACGGCGTCATTCAATGCGCCCTACAGCGTCGCGTTCGATTCTTCGTCCAATATCTACGTCGCCGATTACAATAACGACGTCATCCGTCTGCTGACCCCGCTTCCTTCCTCCGGCGTCATCGCCGCCAATGGCGCCAGCGATTCCGGGTACAGCTCTCCCGGTGTCCAGTTGCCCGTCGCTCCTAGCGAGATTGTGACGATATTCGGTACCAGCATCGGTGCGCCTGCCGCGGCGACGGCCCAGCCGGATGCGAACGGCATTATCGAAACCCAGTTCGACGGCACCATGGTCACGTTCGACGGCATTCCCGCGCCAGTGCTCGCCACCTCGCCATCCGAAGTTACCGTAATCGCTCCGTATGCCTTGACCGGTGCTGCCGGCAATGCCGCACCCAACGGGCGGATGGCCGGTGCTCGCGGGCGGATCGTTGCGGCCGCATCTGGCGGCAACATCTCAACCGTCACGGTGACATACCAGGGCCGGAACACCGCCACCGTCACGGTTCCCGCGGGTGCCTCCTCGCCAGCCATTTTTACCGCGAATTCAACCGGCTATCCCGGCGGCCTTCCCGTGCTCAATGCGGATGGAACCGTGAATTCGACCGGCAACGCCGCGGTTCAGGCCAGCACGATTACGCTGTTTGTGACCGGCGAAGGGCAAACCAACCCCGCGGGGGTGGACGGCCTGATTTCCACTCAGACTACCTTGCCTGCCCCTGTACTCCCGGTCACCGTGACCATTGGAGGCAACGTAGCCACGGTGGTTTCCGCCACGGAGGCATCCGGCTATGTCGCCGGAATCATGCAAGTGAAGGTGACGCTTCCGACCGCCGTGATCACGAACAGCTATGTGCCGGTCACGGTGCAGGTGGGCGATGCCGTGAGCCAGACCGTCAACATCGCTGTTCAGTAGATGGTCCGGGCCGCGGGGCCGAATGACGACAGGCGCACGACACCGGCATCCTTGAGCGCCTGTTCGTGGCGCGAAGCGTGGCTATGATCAGCTCACGGCTCATGGCTATTTTTGCGCTCCGCGCCTGCCGGTCAAGTCACGATAAGCTTTATCCGCGCCCCGCCCCCGGTTAGAATAGTGGTCGTCTTCCCCGGGTGCGCATGTTTTTCCCATGGCCGAAACCTCCCTCCGTTCACCTCGACCGCCACACCGCCTGAAAACGACCTGACCTGAAGATGCCGGCACCGCCCGCCCAGCCGAGGATTTACCACATCACGCATGTCGACAACCTGCCGTCGATCATCGCGGACGATTGCCTTGTGTCCGATGCTGCCATGATCGCGCGCGGAGGACCATTCGCCGCTACTATTGGCATGTCGTCCATCAAGCACCGTCGGCTCTCTCTTCCTGTCAATTGCCATCCGGGCGATCACGTTGGCGACTATGTTCCATTCTATTTTTGTTATCGTTCGGTCATGCTGTTTCTGATACACAGGGCTAATCACCCGGACCTCACGTTTCGGGGTGGCCAGGGACCTATCGTTCATCTGGAAGCGGATTTGCATTCCGTAGTGCAATGGGCAAACGGTTCGGGCAGACGCCTGGCGTTCTCGCTTTCAAACGCCGGAGCGTACTATACGCAATTCCGAAACCGGCTGGCCGATCTCGGCGAAGTAAACTGGCCAGCCGTCACATCCGTCGATTTTCGCTCGGCGGAGCTGAAAGAAGGGAAGCAGGCTGAATTCCTGGTGCATGGCTCTTTCCCCTGGAGTCTCGTCAGCCGTGTAGGCGTTCAGTCGCTCGGGATTGCACAAAAGGTAGAAACGGCGTTGAACGCGGCAGCCCATCGCCCGACAGTCGAAGTTCGTTCCGATTGGTATTATTGAGGGAATCCGCATCATGATTGAGTACAAGACTGGCGACATCCTGGCCGAAGACGCCGAGGCTCTTGTCAACACCGTCAACTGTGTTGGCATCATGGGCCGGGGAGTTGCGCTCCAGTTCAAGAACGCGTTCTCCGCCAACTTCCGCGCCTACAAGGCCGCATGCGATCGCGGCCAGGTTCAGCCGGGGCGCATGTTTATCTTTGAGATCGGTTCTGAGAGTGCCACGCTCGCCAATCCCCGATTCATTATCAACTTTCCAACCAAGCGCCATTGGAAAGGAAAGAGCCGCATGGAGGACATCGACGCCGGATTGAAGGCATTGGCCGGGGAGATCGAAACGCGCGGTATTCGCTCCATCGCCATTCCGCCGCTTGGCAGCGGGTTAGGCGGGCTCAAATGGTCCGATGTGCGCCTCCGGATCGAGCGTGCCTTGGAGGGATTCGACCACCTCAAAGTCGTCGTCTTCGAACCTAAAGCCGCGCCGGACGCCAGTGAAATCGCTTCATCGCGGGATGTTCCGGCCATGACGCCCGGAAGGGCAGCTCTGGTTGTGCTCATGGACCGCTATCTGCGGGGTCTTCTTGACCCCTTTGTCACTCTGCTCGAAGTCCACAAGCTGATGTACTTCATGCAGGAAGCCGGGCAACAGCTCCGGCTGAGGTACGTCCAGGCCCCATACGGCCCATATGCGGAAAACCTCCGGCATGTTCTCAACAAAGTAGAGGGACATCTGGTCTCTGGCTATCTCGACGGAGGCGACGCACCGGACAAGCAACTGGAACTCGTTCCAGGCGCGGTGCCGGACGCACGCGCCTTCCTCGCGGGCGATGAAGCGGCGCGCACGCGCTTCGACCGGGTCGCGGATCTCGTCGAAGGTTTCGAGACACCGTTCGGTTTGGAGTTGCTCTCCACTGTCCACTGGGTTGCGACCCGGAACGCCGCCAGTTCCGCCGACGATGTCATCGCGGGGACATACGCGTGGAATGAGCGCAAGCGCCAGTTCTCCCCCCGTCAGATTCTCCTCGCGTTGCAGGTCCTGTCGGCCAAGGGATGGATCGGTTCCGGGATTCTGGACAGCGGTGATTGACCGTGCAATCGGCCAGATTGACCACCGCGGAGCGAAACAGACTTAAGCGCTGCCCTGTCAAATGCCCAACTGTTGCGGTACGAATTAGCAGCCTGATTGACTATTTGACCGCTTTCACCATGCCCGGAGTTTTGTGGTACCGGGGCCATAGCGATCTGAGTCACTCTTTGGTGCCTTCTGCACTGAGGTATGAGACGGAAGACGATCGCAACTCAGCCCTGAACCTGCTGGCGGAGTTCAGACGCGTGGGGGAGATCAAGCTCCAACGGCCACCCAGATGGGATGAGGAATTCAGATGGGTCCAACTTGCGCAACACTATGGTTTGCCTACTCGACTTCTGGACTGGACAGAGAGTCCGACTGTGGCACTGTACTTTGCATGTCAGAACCCCGACTCGGACGGGGCAGTCTACGTGATGAATCCGATCGATCTCAATCGGGCCAGCTTTCCTTCACGACCAAAGATTCTTGACCAGCACCAAGACTCGAAGATGATCGCCAAATACCTTTCACTTAAGGGTTCGCAGGACGGCAGAAGGAGATTGAAGACTGTAGCTATTAATCCGGTCTGGAACTCAGAACGAATAATGGCCCAAAAAGGAGTTTTCACGCTACATGGGACAGAGTTCAATCTCGATGGCAATCAGGCTCCTTCACTGGTGGCAATCCCGGTTTTCCAGGACTTTAAGAAGGCGATACAGGGGGATCTGGAGAGGATAGGTATCGACGAAATGGCGATGTTTCCTGAAATTGAACATGCTTGCCGATTTCTGAAAAGGAGGGCTGGCCTGTGAAACTTGCGACAGCTCGAGCAGAGTATCTCCCTTTCGTACACAATGAACGGGATTGCGAATTGTTCAACGCCTTTTATGACGACTCACCGTTTGTGCGGGTGTCCCTACAGAATGCGAAAAAGCTCGTTCCGCGTTTACCACCGCAGTCGAAGTACTGGATTGACGCAGAGGTTGACGGTTTGCATCAATTTCCAATCGCCTCCGATACGTTTAGGGCCTACGTCAAGGACTACAAGCACTATGAATGTATCGCGGACAAGCAATTTCAGAGGAAGCCGGACTCTGCCATCGTCAGGGAATTCGTTACGTCGGTTCTGGACGCTTGCGCTGAATTGAAACCCAGGATGATTTCAGTTCCTCAGCTTCCAATGACTTCCGATACTTCGCGCAACAAGATCAACAGAGAGATGGCTAAGGCATCGTCGGAATGGGCAAAGACGCTCGGGAATACTGGGGGCATCGGGCTTGTCCTTCCCGCTATTTTTACCCATCAAACTCAGTTGAACAAGAAAACCGCAAGAAACCCGAAAGTCGCTCTTATCGCTCAATGTTTCGAGGCAGCGGGCGCTACGGGTCTGTGGGTAGTGGACTCGTCCTTGGTCGACCAAGAAGGCGCGAGGACGCTGGACCTCCGTTTTTCATCGCTGCTCGATTTGCATCAGGAGCTATTGGACCGGCTACCCCAGGCCCGCATCGTGGGCGGCCCATACTGGGGGTTGAATCTGGTGCTCTGGGCCCGCGGACTTGTCCACTATCCCGCGATTACACTTGGGAACCGATATAGATATCACATTCCCGGCGGGCGAGTGCAGCCACCAAGTTATAGGATCGCTCTCGACTCGCTCAAGCGCCTGGTCGTTGTCAAGCCGGAACTGTCCCTATGGCTTACAGATGCTGTAAAAAAAATTCCTGGAGGCGATCCGGCCAACACGGAATTTTCGGCCCTCAATGCCAATTTCAGCTCACTGTTAAGAAGTGACAACAACAGGGAGCAGATATGTCGTTTTTACAGGAAATGGCTTGACTCGATCGCGCTGGCCCCCGTCGCTGGTCGCGCCCTCACGCTTTACCAACAGTTGTCCTCGGCCTACGTCCTGGGAAAGACGCTGGGAGAACTTCCGGAGGCTGGACTTGCCAGAAGGCCCGAGCGCACTGCGCAGCAACTCATGTTACTGTGCTTGTGAGTTGTGGCCAGAACCGCTCGACGCAATGCATTTGCAAAACCGGGTCATTCGGAATCAATGCATTCGACGCGGGGGTTACCAACTCGACCGCTCCCGCTTGAGAAATAGACAAGAGGCCGATTCCGGCATTGCTCAACTCGCCAAGGTGATCGCCGCGCAGAATTCGTTCCGCGACTTCCGTCGGAAAGCCAACGAACGATGCGGTCGCAAAGGCCACATGTGAACGCGCCTGGTTTATCGCTTCCCCGATTCGATCGAGCTTCAGTTCAATCGCAATTATTCGTGTGTGAAGAGGAGCCCATGAGATTGCACTGGTCAGGCGACCGTCATTCAGACGATTCACGAAACGGCGTCGCACGAGCGCCTTCAATTCGGATTCGATGCTCTCGGCTGGTTCGCCCAAGCGGGCGCTAAGCTCGAGCACGGTAGCGAAACGCCCGCTTGCTTCGTCTGGAATAAGCTGTAATATGGCTACTCGGCTCGGAGGGCCAATTGAATTCTCTTGTTTCCGTAATCGCCGCTCGGTGACGCGCGGATGTGACCACCCTACCCCCACGAGATCGCAAATACCCCAAGGCATCCGGAACTCGCGCTTTACCCCTAAACCCTGATTGACCAGCCATTTTTCTGCGGGAATCCACATTTCCTTTTCAATGTCGAAATCCAGTCGAATCCGAGACATGTATCTCACCGGAACCATTATCGCGCGCCTGTGGTCGGAGATAATGGATTGCGTTCCCCACTCGTCATCCGGAAAGAAAACTGCATCGACACATGCGTTCCCCCTGTCACCCCGGATAGAATAGTAGTCGTCTCCCCCGACCGCCGCTCACCGGCGCCTGACTGCTTTCCTATGGCCCAGAATCCATTCGTTCACCTTCACAACCACACCGACTACTCCCTGCTCGACGGCGCCTGCCAGATCGACCAGTTGATGGACGTCGTCGCCGAACAGAAAATGCCCGCCGTCGCCATGACGGATCACGGCAACCTCTTCGGCGCGGTCCAGTTCTACAACGCGGCCAAAGCCAAAGGCATCATCCCCGTCATCGGTTGCGAAGTTTACGTTTCGCAGCAGGGCATGAAGACGCGTTCCGATACCGATCGTTACAACCACCTCGTCCTGCTCTGCGAAAACCAGGAAGGCTACAAAAACCTCATCAAGATGGTTTCAACCGCCTTTCTTGAAGGTTTCTACTACAAGCCGCGCATCGATAAAGAACTCCTCGCCGCCCATTCGAAAGGCCTGATCTGCCTCTCCGCCTGCCTCCGCGGCGACCTCAACGAAACCATCCTCAACGATAAGTACGACGACGCCCGGCGCATGGCGTACGACTATCGCGACATCTTCGGCAAAGACAATTTCTTTCTCGAAATTCAGGATCACGGCCTCGAACAGGACAAACGCCTCACCCCGCAGGTCAACCGCCTTTCCATCGAGACCGGCATCCCGCTCGTCGCCACCAACGACTCTCATTACCTGCGCCGTGAAGACGCTCGCGCGCATGAAATTCTCATGTGCATCCAGACGGGGAAGACCATGTCCGATCCCAACCGGATGCACTGGGATCACCCGGATTTCTACCTCAAAACGCGCGATGAAATGATGGCTCTCTTCAGCGAACTCGAAGATGCCGTCAACCGCCCGTGGGAGATCGCCCAGCGCTGCCAGGTCAAGCTCGAAAAGGTTAAAGATCCCTTCCCGCGCTTCGACATTCCGCCTGCGCACACCACCGATTCTTACTTCGCTTACGTGGCCCGCCAGGGCTTTGAAAAACGCCGCATGCGGCTCGAAGCTCTGCGCGCGTCCGGCCACCTGAAACACGATCTCGGCCACTACGTCGAGCGTCTCGATTTCGAGATCGCGATGATCCAGCAGATGAAGTTCTCCGGCTACTTCCTCATCGTCTGGGACTTTATCCGCTTCTCGAAATCGAAGAATATTCCCGTCGGTCCGGGCCGCGGTTCCGCCGCCGGCAGCCTCGTCAGCTACGCCATGCAGATCACCGATATCGATCCGCTGCAGTATGGCCTGCTGTTCGAGCGCTTCCTCAATCCCGAGCGCATCAGCATGCCCGATATCGATATCGATTTCTGCATGAACCGCCGCGGCGAAGTCATTCAGTACGTCACCGAGAAGTACGGCCGCGAACAGGTCGCCCAGATCATCACCTTCAACACGCTCGGCGCACGGGCCGCGATTAAGGACGTAGGCCGCGTGCTCGACATGAGCTTCGCCGACGTCGACAAAATCACCAAGCTCGTTCCGAACGTCCTCAACATCAAACTCAAAGAGGCGATGGACACCGAACCCGGCTTCGCGGCGCTGGCGAAAGCCGATCCCCGCGTGCAGGAAGTGCTCGATGTAGCGAGGCGCCTCGAAGGCTTCGCCCGCAACTCCTCGGTGCATGCGGCGGGCGTAGTCATCTCACCCGAACCGCTGCGCAACATCGTGCCACTCTACCGCACGAACCGCGAGGAAGTCGTCACGCAGTACGACATGAACGGCCTTGAGAAGCTCGCCCTTCTCAAAATGGACTTCCTCGGCCTCACCACCCTGACGCTGATCGACGATGCGCTCAAGATGATCGAGAGGCGCCACGGCGTCAAACTGGTGCCCGAAGATCTCGACACGGAAGATCCGGACGCTTACCAGATTTTCTGCAAAGGTTTCACCAGCGGGATCTTTCAGTTTGAATCGCCCGGCATGCGCGACATTCTCCGCCGCTACCAGCCCTCGCGCCTTGAAGACCTCACCGCGCTGAACGCCCTCTATCGTCCCGGCCCCATGGCCATGATCGACGACTTCATCGACCGCAAGCACGGCTGCAAGCCTGTCGTCTACGACGTGCCGGAAATGAAGGAGGTTCTCGAAGAAACCTACGGCGTGATGATCTACCAGGAACAGGTCATGCAGATATCCAACCGCGTCGCGGGCTATTCGCTCGGCGATGCCGATATCCTCCGCCGCGCCATGGGCAAGAAGAAAGTCGAGGAGATGGATAAGCAGCGGAGCCGCTTCCTGGCGGGTGCGGTGGAGCGCGGGCACCCGGCGAAAAAGGCCGAGAAAATCTTCGACCTGATGGCCCAGTTCGCAGGCTACGGCTTCAATAAGTCGCACTCGGCGGCTTATTCCTATGTCGCCTTCATCACTGCCTATCTCAAGGCGCACTATCCGGTCGATTTCATGGCCGCGCTGCTCACCTCCGAAACAGGCAATGTTGCGAAAGTCGTCAAGTACATCAACGAATGCCGCGAAATGAACATCCGCGTGCTGCCGCCGGATGTCAACGCGAGCGAATACACCTTTACGCCCGTTCGCGACGAAAAAGGCGACGCCATCCGGTTCGGCCTCGGGGCGGTGAAGAACGTCGGGCAGAACGCCGTCGAAGCCATTATTAAAGCGCGCACCGAACTCGGCCGGTTCCACTCCATCTATCACTTCTGCGAGCACGCCGATATGACGCAGATCAACCGGCGCGTGATGGAGAGCCTGGTCAAAGCGGGCGCGATGGATTCACTGCAAGGCAGGCGCGCGCAACTGCTGCTGGCGCTCGATCCGGCGATTGAGACCGGTAACCGGGCCGCCAAAGACCGCGACAGCGGGCAGGCAGGACTCTTCGGCGGACCCTCCGAGCCCCACCCTGAACCGGCCCTCCCGAAAGCCAGCGACTGGACCCTCAAAGAGAAGCTGCAATTCGAAAAGGAACTGCTCGGCTTCTATGTCACCGGCCATCCTCTCGACAACTACGAAGAGAAGATCGCCGAACTGGCCTCGCACGATTCGACGAAGCTCGAAGGCCTCGAAAAGGGCGCCGAAGTCGCGCTCTGCGGCATGATCACCGGCGTCCAGAAGCGCCGCAACCGCGAAGCCAAACCCTGGGCCTCGCTCATGATCGAAGATCGCGCAGGCAACATCGAAGCCATGGTTTTCACCACGCAGTACGAAGCCCTGCAGCACCTGCTGGTGGAAGATCAGGCCGTGCTCATTCGCGGCATGGCACTGCCCGAAGAAGGCAATCCGACCAAGGTTTCGGTGAAGGAAATCGTGCCTCTCGATGTCGCGCGCATTCCTCTTCCGACGCTGATCGGCATCAAGGTATTCGTGGGGCGCAATGGCATCGACCGCGCCGCCGAACTCCACCAGCTTTTCGGGCGCAAGCCGGGCGAGACGCAGGTACGCCTGCGTCTGGAATCCTCACGCGACTTTTCGGTCATTCTCGACGTGCCCGCGAAGGTTCGCCCCGACCGCGAATTCCGTGCCGAACTCACCCGCATCTGCGGCTCGGACACCATGGAAGTCCTCGGCAGTTAAGCGCGCGATATACTAATGCAGGATAAAATGGAGGCCATAAAATGAAACGCTTGCTACCGATCGCCCTCAGTGCACTGGCTGTAGCCGCCACCGTGCTCGCGCAAACCCCGGAGGACGCCATCCAGAAGGCTCTGCTTGCCGCCCCCCGCCAGATGAAAGCTGGGGCTACGGTCATCAAGTGGAAGCCCGACTTCACGTACGAGACGCTGAAGAAGGGCACCAACCACCTCGTCTGTTATGACCGCTCGGGACAGCCCGGACAACGCCCGTTCGCGGTGGAATGCACCAGCATCGCCAACCTGCCGAGGGTTGCGCAGAATCTGAAGTTCGAAGCGATTGCCGACAAAGCCGCGAGCAAGGCCGTATTCGAGAACGCCGAAAAAGACGGAACGCGCGTGAAGCCCGAGTTCGGATCGGTCTGGATCCACATGAGCGGCGCAACCGAGGCGGAAGCGCACTTGCACACGACGATCGCCGTGCCAGGCGCCACCGCGCAGTCACTCGGATTCCCCGACAGCCCCGCGAAGGGTGGCGAGTGGATTATGAACGCCGGCACGTCGACTGCCCACCTCATGACGCCCGGCAGCTAGACCGGCAATGAAGTTCTCAATCCTGCTTCTTATTGCACTGGCAGTATTGACCGCGGCGCCGGGCAAACAGACGTTTACCGGCGTCGTGACGGACAGCATGTGCGCTCAGGCCGACCACTCCCAGATGAAAATGGGACCGACGGACGCGGAATGCACGATCGCCTGCGTCCAGGCGCATGACGCCATGTACGTTCTCTACGACGGCAAACACGCCTACACGCTGAGCGATCAGAAAACCCCGGAAAACTTCGCGGGCAAGAAGGTAAAGGTCACGGGCACGCTGGACTCAGCGACCGAAACGATTCACGTAGACTCGATCCACGTAGCCTCGATCACTGGGGCAAAATAGCAGCGGCAAGCGTGGATGAAGGGCTCGGCAGATTCGCCGGCACCGCATCGGCTTCGGTCAGGCGCATCAGTTCGAGGCGCAGCGCATCGACGAGCGCGTTCCAGCTGGCTTCGATCACGTCGGACGAAACACCGACCGTCGACCAGCTTTTCTGGTGGTCCGACCATTCCACCAGCACGCGAACCTTCGCCGCCGTGCCCTTCTTCGAATCGAGCACGCGCACTTTATAATCCGTCAGGCGCACATCGCCGATTCGCGGATAGAGTGCCGAAAGACATTTGCGCAGGCTGAGATCGAGCGCGTTCACGGGGCCGTTGCCGGTGGCCATGGCGGTGTGCGGGCCATCCTCCGTCTCGATGTTCACGGTCGCGGTGGCGTGTCCGGATTTGACGAGCACCTCATATTCCCGGACTTCAAAAAAACTCACGCCGGGATTCAGGGACTGGCGCACGAAAAGCTCGAAAGTGCCGTCGGCCGCTTCCAGATCGTAGCCCTGGAATTCCATTTCCTTGACGCGTTCGAGCAGAGCGCGGCGGCCTGACTCCGTCATACGGTCTGCCAGACCCTGTTGCCGCAACTGGTAGACAAGGTTGCTGCGCCCTGAAAGGTCGCTCACCAGCACCCTTTGCCGATTGCCCACCAGAGCGGGTGAGACGTGCTCGTAGGTTGTGGAATCCTTCATGACCGCGCTGACGTGGATGCCGCCTTTGTGCGCGAACGCGCTTTGGCCCACATAAGCCTGATCGCGGCGCAGAGGCAGATTCGCGAGCTCGGCGATGTACCGGCAGACGGAAGTCAGGGACTGCAACTTGTCCGGACCGATGACCGTGTGACCGAGTTTCAGTTCCAGGTTGGCGATGACGGATGCCAGATTCACGTTGCCGCAACGCTCGCCATAGCCGTTCAGGCAACCCTGCACGTGGGACACACCCGCTTCGATGGCGGCAAGCGCGTTGGCGACCGCCACCTCGGAATCGTTATGCGGATGGATGCCGATGGTGCCGCCGAACTTTGCTCTCACGTCGGCCACGATCCCGGCCAGGCGATCGGTCAGTGTGCCGCCGTTGGTATCGCACAGGCAGAGCACGTCCGCGCCCGCGTGTTTCGCGGCTTCGATGGTGCGCAGAGCGAAATCGCGGTTGTGGATGTAGCCGTCGAAGAAGTGTTCGGCATCGTAGACCACTTCCTTGCCGTGATCCTTCAGATAACGGACGGTTTCGCCGATGATCGTGAGATTCTCGTTTTCCGTGATGCCGAGCGCGCGGGAAACATGGAAGTCCCAGCTCTTGCCGAAGATCGAAACCACGGGAGTTCCGGCATCGATCAACTCACGGACATTGCGATCTTCTTCAATCGGGTTCTTCACAAAGCGCGTCGATCCGAAGGCCGTCAGCTTTGCATGCTTCAGCTTCAGACCGCGCGCCCGCTCGAAGAACTCTTTGTCTTTGGGGTTGGAGCCGGGCCAGCCGCCTTCAATATAGTCAATACCGAGCTCATCCAGCTTCAGGGCAATGAGCATCTTGTCATCGACCGAGAAAGAGACGGCTTCGCCCTGCGAACCGTCCCGAAGAGTGGTATCGAAAGTATGAATGCGCATGGTTTTGGCTGGGGCGGCCGGTTTATGCGACCGGGACGCCCGCTTCCTTGTTTCGTTTGAGGAATGTCATCATTTTCCGCAGTTCGCGGCCCACATTTTCGACGGGCTGTTCGGCCTGCTCGGCGCGCATGGCGAGGAACTTCGCGCGGCCTTCCTTGTTCTCCGCGATCCACTGCCGGGCAAAGTCCCCGGACTGGATCTCCGAGAGGATCTTCTTCATTTCCTTGCGGGTTTCGGCGTTGATGATGCGCGGGCCGCGAGTGTAATCGCCATATTCGGCGGTATCGGAAACGGAGAAGCGCATGTAGCCGAGGCCGCCCTCATAGATGAGATCGACAATCAGCTTGAGTTCGTGCAGGCACTCGAAATACGCGATTTCCGGTGCGTAGCCTGCTTCGACAAGAGTCTCGAATCCGGCGCGAATGAGTTCGGCCGCGCCACCGCAAAGCACGGCCTGCTCGCCGAAAAGATCGCTCTCGGTTTCTTCGCGGAAAGTGGTTTCGATGACGCCCGCGCGCAGGCAACCGAGCGCCGCCGCGTAGGCCAGAGCGTTTTCAAGAGCCTTGCCGCTCGCATCCTGATGGATGGCGACGAGCGCGGGGACGCCGGAGCCTTCGACGAACACTTCACGGACGCGATGGCCGGGGGCTTTGGGCGCGATCATCGAAACATCCACATCCGCCGGAGGCTTGATGAAACCGAAGTGGATGTTGAAGCCATGGGCGAACATCAGGGTCTTGCCGGCCGTCAGATTGGGCGCGATGTCGGAGGCGTAGAGATCGCCCTGGATGTGATCGGGAACGAGGATCATCATCACGTCGGCTGCCTTCGCGGCGTCGGACGGGCTGAGGACCGTGAGGCCGGCTGCTTCCGCTTTGGCGCGGCTCTTGCTTTCGGGGGGCAGTCCGACAACAACGTCGAGACCGGAATCGCGCAGGTTCAATGCGTGCGCGTGGCCCTGGCTGCCATAGCCGACGATGGCGATTTTCTTTCCTTTAAGCGCGTCGATGTTTCCGTCTTTTTCGTAAAAGCGTCGTGGCATAGTGTCCTGAATGAAATGTTTAGATTACCTGGGCGATGGCCGGAGCCGGAACCGGCGGTTGCAGCCGGAGTTTTTTCGATTCGAGCGACATGGCGATCGCGCCCGAGCGGGCTACGTCAATTTCGCCGTAGCTGCGCATGACTTCGATGAATTCGTCGAGCTTTTCCGGGTCGCCCGTGGCCTCGATGGCGAAGCCCTCGGTGGAGGAATCGACCACGCGCGAATGGAAGATCTCCGCTTCCTTTAATACAGTGGTCCGGTTGTCCAGAGCGCAGCGCACGCGCACCAGCACCATTTCGCGAATCACGGCGGGAGAATCGGTCATATCGGCCGCCTGCAGCACGTTGACCAGTTTGTTGATCTGCTTGACGACCTGCGTGCGGATGCGGTCTTCCACATCCACCACGATGGTCATGCGCGAGAGTTCCGGGTCCAGCGTCTTCGCGACCGTGAGACTTTCGATGTTGTAACCGCGGGCGGAGAGCACGCCGGTCACGCGCAGCAGCGCGCCGGGTTTGTTTTCGAGAAGGATTGAAATTGTTTGAAGCATCTTATACCACCCCTACCGGTTGCACGGGACCGAGCACCATCTCGTGAATGGCTCCGCCCGCGGGCACCATCGGATATACGTTTTCGTCGCGGGTGACTTTGACGTTCAGGAGATACGGGCCGGGTTCTTTAATCGCTTCTTCGAGCGCCTGCGCCAGTTGCCACGGCTTGTCGATGGTGCGTCCTTTGAAGCCATAAGCGCCGGCGAGCTTCTCCGCGTCGGGGAAGCAATCGAGCTCCACCGAACTCAGACGGTTGTTATAGAAGAGAGTCTGCCACTGGCGCACCATGCCGAGATAGCCGTTGTTCATGACGATGATTTTGATGGGCAGGGCGTGCGAAGCGATGGTTGCGAGTTCGGGTATCGACATCTGGAAGCCGCCATCGCCGCAGATCGCGAAGACCAGTTTATCGGGGCGGGCCATCTGGGCGCCGAGCGCGGCGGGCAGGCCGAAACCCATGGCGCCGAGACCGCCGGAGTTGATCCAGAGATGCGGCTCGTTGAAGCGGATCAGCTGCGCGGCCCACATCTGGTGCTGCCCCACGTCCGAAGTAACGATGGCCTGGCCGCCGGAGAGACGGTCGATTTCATCCATAAGATGCTGGGGTTTGATCTCGTCTTCGGAGCGGGAGCGATCGTAAGGGTGCTCCTCCTGCCAGCCGCGGATCTGCTTCCACCATTTGGCGCGGGCTTCGGCCTTCTTCGGTTTGAACTCGGACTCGAGTTCCTGCAGGTTCTTGTTGAGCTTCTGGAGCACGCGCTTGACGTCGCCCACGATCGGGATATCGGGAACGCGATTCTTGCCGACTTCGGCGGGATCGATATCCACGTGAATCACGCGCGCATGACGGGCGAAGGCCTGCAACTGGCCGGTGACGCGGTCATCGAAACGAGTGCCAAGGGCGATGAGGAGGTCGCATTCGGTCATCCCCATGTTGGCGGCGTAACTGCCGTGCATGCCAGGCATGCTGATGAAGTTCGGATGGCTGGAGGAGAGTCCGCCGAGAGCCATGAGGGTGCAGACGGCGGGGAGGTCAACGTACTCGACCAGTTCCGTGAGCTCCGCCGTGGCCTTGCCGAGAACGATACCGCCACCCGCATAAATGAAGGGCCGCTCGGCTTCCCAGATCAACTGGGCGGCGCGGCGGATCTGTCCGGCATGGCCTTCGGTGAAGACCTTGTAGCCAGGCAGGTGGATGGTATCGACGGGGACGTAGTGGCCGCGGGCCTGGAAGACATCCTTCGGAATATCGATGAGTACGGGACCGGGGCGTCCGCTCGCGGCAATATAGAAAGCTTCGTGAACGATGCGCGGCAACTCCTGGATGTTTTTCACCATGAAGTTGTGCTTGGTGGCGGGGCGCGTGATGCCGAAGGTATCGGCCTCCTGGAACGCGTCGCTGCCGATGAGCTTGGAGTGAACCTGACCGGTAATGGCGACGAGTGGGATGGAATCCATCATGGCGTCTACCAAACCGGTGACAAGGTTGGTAGCGCCGGGGCCGGAGGTGGCGCAGCAGACGCCGACTTTACCGGTTGCGCGGGCGTAACCCTCGGCGGCGAAGCAGGCGTTCTCTTCGTGGCGCACGAGGATGTGGCGGATGTGGCTGTCGTAGAGAGCGTCGTAAAAAGGAAGGGTGACGCCGCCGGGATAACCGAAGAAACAGTCGACACCTTCACGGGCAAGGCATTCGAGCAGGACTTCAGCGCCATTCATCAATTTTCCGGATTCGGTCTGCATTTCTGTAATTGCTCCTGATAAACGAAAAAAGGCCATCCGCGGGTTGTTCGCCCCGCTGATGGCCTTCGGATCTTTTGGACTCCCGAAAGCCTCAGACGGGGGCGATAACGACGACCCCGACCTCAATAACAACCCCAACCCCAATCATGCTGACTACGGGGATGGCGGTGGTAATTCGGCCTGTGAAGCTGGAGAGCATTGCCAGAAATTTCAGTTTATGCCCAAAGTTTTTGAAATGCAAGCGCGTGGATGTATAAGAGATATTTATAGATGGAGAGAAGGGTCTGGGATCACGGGTTGCGCGGGCGTGTGCGGGGTTAGGACGGGGAAGGAATTGGCGCGCATGACGTGCCCGGAAGCGGGTTTGCCAAACGAAGCCAAATCGACGGCATGTTTCGTGTTTTCAATGGGTTGGCTGGCGATGCGGTCCTTTTGGAGGCGTTCGAGTTCGTGAGTGAACTGGAGGACCTGACGGGTGAGGCGGGCTTCGTAGCGCCCGAGAACATCGAAGGAGTGGGATTGCTCGATCCAGGCGCGTGTCTGGGCGATCATGGCTTCGACGCGGACGTCGTTTGTCGTGGCAGTGTTGTCGATCAGCCCGAAGTTGAAGATGTTGTTTTCGACGCAGGCGAGACGGTTGAGGCGGAAGTGGGTGTCGATGATTTTCTGCACGATCTGGCGTTCGAGCTCGGTTTTGGGTTTGAGATCGGAGAGCAGCGCGGCCGTGAGGCGGTTGTACGCCTCGGTTTCGTCCTCCTGAAGGATCAGGCTCTGGCCGGTGAGACCGTGTTTGAAGGC
>Ga0207933_1001552_pt1 | contig 16958 bp, 13 predicted proteins | sample NGESurdeep092012_4_FD_184488 | JGI IMG/M metagenome (GOLD analysis project Ga0207933, IMG submission 184488) | Arctic peat soil microbial communities from Barrow, Alaska - NGEE Surface sample F53-3 deep-092012 (SPAdes) | ecosystem: Environmental > Terrestrial > Soil > Wetlands > Peat ...
GTCCATTCGCAGGTCTGCAAAACCTAATTTGGACAGCAGTGAAATGGTTTACTGTATCGTTTTCTGATGTATACTCACATAGCTGAGTCAAGTCCAGTAGGGTGTCATTCCTCAGGGTAGTTGGTCCTTGTTTTTGTTGGTTGAGGCGGCAAATGTCGTTTCCATAAACAACATCCTAAGGAATCGACCGGGTGCCTCGCCCGGGCGCTTCGCTTCGCTTCGCTCGCCACTCAACAGCTTCTACAGAACTTTACGGACTCAGTCATGCGGCGCACCGATCTGCGCAAGCACGACAATATCCTCAAGCGGCAGTGATCTATGTGGGGGGCGGTTCAATCTCAGCTCGATTTTCCGCCGCCTGCTGGGCGCAGGGACACCGCGGGAGTTGAGTAACCTCGGCCGAGCGATTTGTTTGTTCTTGCTGAGGCTGTTTACGCGCCGCAAGCGGCGCGGTCGGCCTTGCAGAAACTCAAACTGCGGGTTGCTTGCGGACTGCTCAGGTCATGCCGGAAAGACGCGACTTATGACACGGGCCGCTAAACCTGTGCCTAGGCTCAACGTTGCCTTATCCCCAACGTTCTCAACGGGGCAGTGCCGCTCAAATGAGTTCCTGAACAGCAACTTAGGAGTGATACCCGATGAATAGAAGAGAGTTTCTTACTTCCGCGGCGGCTCTGGCTGCAACCTCCGCTTACCCCGGCCTTTCCCATGCGCAGGCGCCGGGCAATTACCGCGGATTTCCGCCCATGTCGTTGCTGAAGAGCGATCCGTATGTCGAGCTTACGCCCGTTCCCCAATATCATTGGGCCTCGGAGAGTGCCTACGAGGCCTTCCGGGATATGAAATTCGGAGTTCGGATTCACTGGGGAATCTACTCGATTTGGCATCGCGGCAGCGAGTCCTGGCCATTTCTTCCAATGTCCTTCAAAGATCGTCAGGCCTACAACAATCTCTATGAGACTTGGAATCCTGTGGGCTTCGATGCGGATGCATGGATGGAGACTTTCACGGAAAGCGGCATGAGGATGCTTGCCTTTACCACCAAGCATCACGAAGGCTTTTGCATGTTCGACACCAAGACAAGGGTGAAGAACCGGGCCAACTGGACAGCCGCAGGGGGCCCAGAGATTGAATCCTGTGACCTGGCCTACTCCATTATGGACACTCCCTTCCGAAGGGATGTGGTGAAGGAGGTCTGCGATGCCGCGCATAAACGGGACCTCAAGATTGATCTCTATTTCTCGCACCCCGACTGGTATGACGCGGACTTCAGGCCCTACGTGTGTCACCCATTGCAGATACCCTCCTCGGCAGAGTGGAAGATCCCGGCCGATGTACAGTTGACGCGTCAAAAATTAGGCGATCACGCCGTGATCGTTCCCGATCCTACGGATGCCGAGGTGAAGCGCATGATGGAGAGACATCGCGCACAGCTTGTCGAACTGTTAACCAACTACGGGAAGATCGACATGGTCGGGCTGGATATGTGGCTGGGACCGCTGGTCTGGCCTGAACTTCGCACGACCGTGCTGAAGATGCGCGAACTTCAGCCGGACGTGATGCTGCGGATGCGCGGCATAGGAAACTACGGCGACTACTTCACCCCGGAAGGCGTGGTCCCCGGCTCGAAAGAATTATCCGACAAACCGTGGTTCACGATCTATCCGCTGGGTTCCTACTTCTCCTATGATCCCGTTGCCTCACACTACAAAGGTACTGCGTGGATCGTGCACAATCTGGTCGACACGGTGGCTAAGGGCGGCGCATTGCAGATCGGCGTTGGTCCCGACGGTCACGGCGAGTTCCACCCCGAGGCGATCCGGCAGATGAAAGGCGCGGGAGCATGGTTGAAGGTGAACGGCGAAGCAATCTATGCCACGCGCCCGCGTGCGGGAACTCTCTGGTCAGAAGGCAAAACAGTCCGATATACACGATCGAAAGACCGGCGATTTGTCTACGCGATCCTGACCGAATGGCCCGGAGCGCAAATTGTGCTGAAGACCCTGCGGCCTAAGGCGGACTCGAAGGTGAATCTATTAGGCTCGCAGGCTAGCCTGCCATGGAAATTTGACTCGGCGCAAGGGACGATTGTTACGTTGCCGGAGAACTTACAGCAACCTGGTAACAGGCCATGCCTCTACGCATGGAGCCTGAAATTCGAATCAACATCTGAGGCGTAGATGAGCCACTCACAGTTGATGAAAACCATATGAGATGGGCAACCTGACCACAAAGTCAAGCGTTGGTCAGACTCTCGTGCATTGTTCGTCGCCATTTAGAGCCGTGTCCCCCTTCAGGAACTTTTGGAGAAAAGGTTAATGGATGCCATTTGGGCTAGAGCGTTTTCACCTTAGGTGCATACAAGAAGACCGAGCCAAACGCGGCCGTTTCGCCGAAAAACGGCCGCTCCTCGCCAGCCTTACCAGTTCACAGTAAAGGTGAAAATGCTCTAGAACCCATCTCATAAACATTTCCGGTGGAGATTTCTGCGAAACTGGATTTGCTCAAGGCGTCTCTGCGGACTTGGATGGCAGGCCGTTGGGAACTGACCGACGAACAATGGGAGTTGATTGAGCCAACCCTTCGCCCTCAGCGGCGCGAGGACAACCGCGGTCGTCCGTGGCGTGACACGCGGGCGGTGCTGAGCGGCGTGCTTTGGATTCTCGGCAGTGGCGCGCAGTGGGCTGAGATGCCCACCAGGTATCCGCCGTACCAGACCTGCCATCGCCGCTTCCAGCAGTGGGTTCGGGAGGGCAGGCTGGTGGAGGTGCTACGACTGCTGGCCAAACATCTGCACGAGCGAGGCAAGCTGAATCTGGATGAGGCTTTTGTGGACGCTACCTTTGCGAGCGCTAAAAAGGGGGCTTCGCCATCGGTCCGACCAAGCGTGGCAAGGGCACGAAGATCGTCGCTATCGCCTCTGGTGACGGTCTTCCTCTCGCCGTCACTGTCGAAAGCGCTTCGCCTGCCGAATGCAAACTTGTGGAAGATGTTCTGGCCGGATGCTTCCTCGACGAGCTGCCCGAAAGACTGATTGGCGACAAGGCCTACGACTCGGATGCCCTCGATCAAACGCTGGCCGAGGACTACGGCGTTGAGATGATCTCGCCCAACCGATCCAACCGCCGGCAGAAGACCCAGGATGGACGGTCGCTGCGCCGCTACCGACGCCGATGGAAGATCGAAAGGGTCTTTGCCTGGATGCAGAACTACCGCCGTCTCGTCACGCGATGGGAATACCACATCGATAACTTCCTCGGCTTCGTCCAACTGGCGTGCCTACTCATGCTGCTCAGACATTTATGAGATGGCTTCTAGGGATACGATGCATAGGCCACCAGAGGGTATATACGGGGAATCCACTCTTAAACTGCGAATGGATTTGGCAGCATAAAGCCAAGCCCTCAAGGGAACCTCTGAAGAACCCTGAGTTTCACAGCTCGTGCGGATAACCGGGGTCTAGGAGGCAAAGCGCGGCAGTGCCAGCATCGCGTGGCCTGCGCGAAGTGCAATTTCTATATGCCGTAGGAGTCCACGGCGGCCTTGCTGTTGGAGGGCAAGACGCATCTGCTGCGGCTGCTTCAGGAGATTCCGCTTGGCGAGGCGGAGCAGGCCGCCGTCGAAGATGGTGTGGCGGCCTACGAAAATCTCGTGTCGAAGCTGGCCGACGTGGCCACGCCTGCTGGTCCGACGCCGCGGCAGATTGGAACCGGGTTGGTCCAGGTCACATCTGTTCGGCCGGCACTGCCTCCTTCGGCGATTGCGGACTCGCGAAGTATCGACGTTGGAAATGTAGAGCCAGATTCACGAGAGCGATCATCACAGGCACTTCAACCAGCGGGCCGATCACGGCGGCGAACGCAGCGCCGGAGTTGATGCCGAACACCGACACGGCAACGGCGATGGCCAACTCGAAGTTGTTTGACGCCGCTGTGAACGCGAGCGTCGTCGTCTTCGAGTAGTCGGCGCCAAGCTTCCGGCCCATGTAAAACGACACCAGGAACATCACCACGAAGTAGATCAAGAGCGGTAAGGCGATCCTCAGAACGTCCAGAGGCAGACGCACGATGTAACTGCCTTTGAGAGAAAACATCACTACGATGGTGAACAACAGAGCGATCAGCGTCAGCGGGGCGACTCGGGGCACGAAGTTTCGGTCGTACCACTCGCGGCCCTTGGCACGAACCAGCAGTGTGCGCGTCAGGAACCCGGCGATAAAAGGGATACCCAGATAGATGAAGACGCTTTTTGCGATCTCGCCGATGGAGATGTTGACCACGGCTCCGCGCAGGCCGAACCAGACCGGCAGAACCGTGATGAACACCCAGGAGTAGACCGAGTAGAAGAAGACCTGGAACAGAGAGTTGAACACCACCAGCCCGGCTGCGTATTGTGTGTCGCCCTTCGCCAGCTCGTTCCACACGATGACCATGGCGATGCACCGTGCGAGCCCGATCATGGTGACACCGGCCATATATTCTGGGTAGCCACGAAGGAACACCACTGCCAGTGCGAACATGAGAACTGGCCCGACCAGCCAGTTCTGAACGAGCGAAATGCCGAGTACCCGCTTATTGCGGAAGACCTCGTGCAGTTCTTCGTATCGTACCCGCGTGAACGGCGCGTACATCATCAGGATCAGTCCCGCTGCGATTGGGATTGAAGTCGTGCCGACGCTAAAGCGGTTCAGGAACGGCACGACTCCGGGAGCAAGCCAGCCCAGGGCCACACCGAACACCATGGCAGCGAAGATCCATCCCGTCAGATAGCGATCCAGAAAAGACAACCGACTCTTTTTCACCGTTGCCTCCTATGACCGGCCTATCTGGTCGATTTCGCGCTTGATGGCCATGTCCTCAAGCGTTGCGAGGGGCAGCGAGAGAAACAGCCCGATCCTGCGATCAAGCACTGCGAAGGCATCACGAAACGCGCGGGCGATTTCGTCTGGAGTGCCTTTGACTGCCACTGGATCAGCAATCCCCCAGTGAGCCGTCATCGGCTGCCCAGGCCAGTACGGACACTGCTCCTTCGCGGCGTTGTCGCATACCGTAAAAACGAAGTCGAGCTTCGGCGCTGTCGGACCCGAGAACTCGGCCCACGACTTGCTGCGCAGGGCCGCCGTCGAGAGTCCCGCTGATTCGATCTGCTGCAGTGCTTCCGGCCGCGGCTGTCCGGTCGGATGGCTGCCTGCACTGTAAGCCGTGAACTTCCCGTTGCCTTTGTGGTTCAGGATGGCTTCGGCCATGATCGAGCGCGCAGAGTTGCCGGTGCAGAGGAACAGAACGTTGTAATGATCGGACATACTTATTCGTTTGCTCCGGTCAGAGAAGGCGTGCAGCAACAGGCGGTGTTGGGCTTGTTGGCACGGACAAAGGCGCTGAAGAACTTATCATTCACCTGGGAGCGATGGCGTCCACGTCACTCTTGCGTACGACGTCCGGCACACTTCCGCGAACGACCACATCGGAGACAGCGAAGCGACCGCCGGGCTTCAGCACGCGGAACGCTTCACGCAGAACACGATCTTTGTCGGTCGAGAGATTGATGACGCAGTTCGAGATGATGACATCGACAGAGTTGTCAGGCAGAGGGATGTTCTGGATTTCGCCTTTCGGGAACTCGACGGTGGTGACGCCCGCCTGCCTCTGGTTTTCATGCGCGAGCGCCAGCATATCGTCCCTCATGTCCAGGCCGTATGCTTTGCCTGTTGGCCCCGACGCGCTTCGCCGAGAGCATCACGTCGATGCCGCCACCGGAGCCAAGATCGAGTACGGTTTCCACGGGCCGACGATCGATCAGCGCGGTCGGGTTACCGCACCCGAGAGATGCCTTAACCGCGTGCTCCGGAATGATCCCCGTCTGATGCGTACTGTAAAGGTTTGTGGTGATCGGATCGCAACACCGAAGGCCGGGGTCGCAACATGCCTGCACACTGCCGGATTGCGCCATAGCGCGTGCGGCGCTTCCGTACTTTTTCTTGACCTGATCCTGAACGCTCGTCGTCGATTCCATGATTGCGCCTCCTCGCATACACTAAAGCAAATGTATTATCCTCTGGACGCATCTGTCAAGGCGTATATGATGAGAGTATGAGTCTTTCCCCAAAGAGCTACGACCTGGCGCTGCTGTTTGCCGCGCTCGCCGATCGCACCCGTCTCAGGCTGTTGAACCTGATGAACGGCAAGGAAGTGTGCGTTTGCTATTTCGTGGAAATCCTTGGGCAGAGCCAGCCCAAGATTTCACGCCATCTTGCCTATTTGCGGCGTGCCGGCATTGTCGCCGCTCGCCGCGAGGGGAAGTGGATACATTACAAAATCGTCGCGACGAAGCACGCTGGCGCTGCACGAATCCTGAGCGAAACGCTCTCCGTTCTCAGCGAAGACAAGACGATGCAAGCGGACCTGTCGAGATTGACGAAAGCCTGCTGCGCTCCTCAGAAGTTGCCCGCACTCGACGGAGCACCATTGCCGGTCCAAGTCGAAGCGATTGGCTCTGTGGGCTGCTGACTCACGCGGGCCGCGCGGCGACAGCGAGCCAGCCGGAAAGACTTGCAATTTGCCCAGATTCCACATAATGCACTAACCCGGCCTGTTACCAGACCAAGCTGGACGCGCACGTTGCCGTTCCTGGGCCTGCTGTGTACGGCGGTGCTGATCGGGCGGGTATAGACGCCGCACCGGTTCCGCACCAAGCGCCAGTTCTGGACCTACTGCGGACTGGCGCTGGAAACCCGCGACAGCGCCGAGTACCGCGTGATTGACAAACAAGTGGAGCGCAAGAAAAGACCGGCACAGGTTCGCGGGCTGAACTGGAATTACACCCACGAATTGAAGAACGTGTTCAAGGGTGCAGCCAACGCGGCCAGCGTTGGCCAGGGGGGTATTTCGCGAGTTTTACCTTGGACTGCTGAAGAAAGGAATGCTGCCGGAGATGGCGCGTTTGACCTTGGCGCGCAAGATCGCCGCCATTGGCCTGAAGATCTGGAAGAAGGGAGAATCGTTCGACACCGAGCGATTGAAGTCACAAGCAGCTCGAGCGCGCAGCGCCTGTCAGAATGCGAGATTATCGTATGCGCGATTCGCCGGTACTGAGCGCTCGGGTTCGAGGATGAGTATCCTCCGTCGGGTTAAGCCACGCCCTCAAGAGGCGAAGCTTCAGACCCACCATATGCCCGCTCGGACAACCCAATAAAACGCCAGATGCATTGGTTTGCGTTTGGGTCGATTGGCCGGTTCTGAAGTGACCCCGTATAGCCGGTTTTAAGGTGACCACCGAGGATTGCGCGTGTTCCCGAACGAGCAGTCATGCCTGAGGCTGGTGTGCGCGCTGCTGATGGAAACCACCCAGGAATGAATGGAGCGACTATACCTGCGTATGGATGAGCTGCCGCCGGCCGGCGCGGAGACCATCGCAGCAAGCGCCGCCTGACCGCCTGCGATCAAAACGAAAAACCCTGCGGAGCAACAATCTACAGAAACTTTCGGCCTTGACTCGTTCGCATTTCATGGGCAGTAACTTCTCGGCGAACTGACTGCCTGCCCATATACGCAGAGAAAGAAATCGGGGAAATGCAGGTCTTACCTCGTCATTCAGCATAGGACAAAACCTGAATCGCCTTCATCGTGAACGGCGAGCCAGATTGTTCTGGTTTATCGAGAGAGACGCCCGACCAAACCCGTCCGGTGCGTAATTGCCTTTGAGGCCTGGTTGCTGCCCGATATCGGATGATTTGTGAACAGCACTTTATCTCCGGCACGGTCCACCGCAATCAGGTGAACCTTGCCCACCAGCGAGTCCAGCTCCTCAACCTGCGATTTCTTCGCAAACATGTACCAGCGCTGCGGCGTCACCCACATTTGCTGGAACTCGCTGTCATCGATAAATGGACCTTCCGAACGCGGCGAGTACGATCCATAGACAAGATTCTGGTACCGTCCGTTCAGCATCAGGGCCTTCCGGTCGGTATAGAAAAACAGCGATGAGAAGTAGTAGTAGTGATGGTCGATCATCAGCTTGCCACTGGGCGACCGCTTGAGCGCGCGAATCAGCGGGCGCGACGACATGTACGGATCAAACGTACCCATGGCCACATGCGCCGCCTGAAAGAAGACCACCATCATCAGCGCAACGCCGATATAGCTTTTCTTCCACTTTGTGCGCAGCGTGCTCAGCGCACCAATCAGAAACGCGGCCGCCGCCAGCGCCAGCGGAAAACGCAGGTACGCGAACGAGTCAAGCGTCAGGTCTTCCATGTGGCCCAGCGACAGCCTGTAAGCGCCCGGATGCCGCACCAGTGCGTGCGAAATATCTCCCGGCGCCGGCACATGGCGCACCGCAATCAGAATCCCGATTGCCGCAATCGCGCACACGGTGCAAATCACCGTAATCGCCCGCGTTCCCCGCCGCTTGGCCTTGCTCTCCACCAGCATGCCCGAGCCCAGCAGCAGCGCGACTGCAGGATAAATCGGCATCGAGTAGTATTCCTGCGTCGTCGCGAACGTGAAGAACACCATCACAAAGCCGATCCAGCACAGAGCCAGCAGCCGGGTCCGCCCGGCGCGGTCCACCGGCTTGTAAGACAACTTGAACGTCGCCGGGATGTACACGCTCCATGGAAAGAGCCAGATCAAATTGAACAGCCAGAACAGATAGCGCGGCACCGTCGCGTAGTCGCGCGGGTACCGCATGTTCAAAAAACGTAGCAACTGCTCGTTGATGAAGAAGAACCAGAAGAAGCCGTGCCAATGCCCCGGGATGCTCTTCATCGTGAAAACGAAATATGGCGGATTATGCAGCATCGCCAGAATGTGCCAGGGCGCGGCGATCGCCAGCATGATGACCGTCACCAGCACCGGATGCAGGCGCTTCCACGAGTCCCACCGGAAAAGCCGCCGGTTGATCGCCAGGTACACAATCCAGGCTCCGATTGGGAACACCACTCCGATCAGGCTTTCCAGCAGCAGCCCGGTTCCAAAGCACACGCCTATGAGCGCTGCCCATAATTGCGGATGCGGTTTGTTATCCTCCATGAGGCGCAGGAACGCCCACATCGAAAGCGTAATTGTTAAAACCAGAGTTACATTTGGAATCTGGATGCGCGTGAACAGCCACATGCCAATGCATGTTGCCATGCACAGTCCGGCAAACAGGCCGGCGCGCCGCCGTCCAAAGGCCCATATCCCGAACCACGCTGTCACCAGACACAGTGCAATCGCTGACAGCACCACCGGCAGCCGCGCCGACCACGTATGTATGCCAAGAATCTTGTAGCAGACCGCAATCATCCAATACATGAGCGGCGGCTTTTCCAGATACGGCACGCCATCCAGCCGTGCCGTCACCCAATGGCCCGACTGCAGCATGTTCACCGCAATCTGAGCCTGCACGGCATCCACGTCGTCCAACAGCGACGGGGGCGAGAAAATGCAGCCGATGTAAACAGCGGCTGCAAACAAAAGCACAACTAAGGTGACCTGACGGCGGCTTATTCCTTCAGGGCGATCATTGCTGGGCTCAACTGCAAGTTCGGGGCGGACTGTATCTTCCATTCCTCCATCCAGAGGAACAAAACCATCAGGCCCCAAAGGTGAAAGCCAAGGTTGATGCTCCGATTCATATGTAGTTTTGTAAGTTCGTAAATCGTGTCGAAGCGGAAAAGCTCACCGTGCTCCGCCTCTGCCGATTCTAATGTTTCCATCAGCAACCCGCGCAGCGGTCCGCGAAACCATTCATGGGTTGGAATGTCGAAGCCGACTTTCTTTTGCTGCAGAATTGACGCAGGCAGCTTCTCCCGCATTAGTTCCTTCAGCAAAACCTTCTGCTGCTTCCCGCGAATCTTCATGTGCCCGGGCAGTCCTGCGGCAAACTCAATCAGCCGGTGATCCAGAAACGGTGGCCGCACCTCAATCGAATGAGCCATGCTCATCCGATCCGACTTCACCAGAATGTCATCCGGCAGGTAATACTCCTGGTCAAATCTCATAAATGGAGCCAGCCCATCTCCCGGGAGTGCCTTCTTCAACCCGGAAAGAAGCCGGGGCATCGCTTCCGGTAACGGAATCCGCACCAGCGCCGCTTTTTCCGACTCTGAGAATGTCCCGTTCCAGAACACATGCGACTCTTCTGCAGGCAGCAGACTGCCCTGCAATAGCCGCTTCACTTTGTATTCGAGTCCAATCTTCTCATTCGAAGCCGGCCACGCGCGCAGCCCTTCAAGCATCTTGCGAATCACGCCAGCCGGCACCCGCCGCGCCTGCCGCGCGATGCGATTTGCGCGATACGTGAGGTAGGCGCCGAAAATCTCGTCCGCACCCTCCCCGCTGAATGCAACCGTGCAGTGCTGGCGGGACAGCTTCGACAAAAACCACACCGGCAGCGCGCCGGAGTCTGCGCTAGGCTCGTCGGAGTAGTACGTCAGCTCCCGAATCGCGCCTTCCAGGTCCTGCTCCGGGTTAAGATCTAGTTGCTCGTGCCGCGTTCCGCAACGCCGCACCGCCTCGGCGATGTACTTCGACTCATCAAAGCTGTAGCCCCGGAACGAAATCGAGAAAGTACGCAGCGGCTCCCGCGAGGCCCGCGCCGCGTAATGCAGAATCGTCGATGAATCCACGCCGCCGCTCAGCCATACTCCCAGCGGCACATCGGAAAGCATCTGCTCGGCCACGGATTCGGTCAGCAGCCGGTCCAGTTCCGCCTTCGCATCTGCAAGTGATATCTTCCTGGGCTTCGCCTCTGGAATTTGCCAATAGCATTCGGTCCGGATCTCTCCGTTCCGCCACTCCATCCAGTGCCCGGGGGCCAGTTTTTCAATTCCTTCCACCAGGGTCCACGGCGCAGGCACATAGTTCATCGACAGATAGCAGTCCAGCCCCTGCAGGCTGAGGTGCCGCTCAAACTCCGGATGAATCAGGATTCCCTTCAGTTCGGATGCGAACAGCAGGTCCTCATCCTGCCGAGCCACATAGAGCGGCTTGATGCCCACGCGGTCGCGACCCAGCACCAGTCGCCGCTTACTCTGCTGCCACAGAGCCACGGCAAACATGCCGCGCATTCGCTCAAAGCATCCCGTATCCCACTCCAGAAAAGCGTACAGGACGGTCTCCGTGTCGCAGTTCGTTTCAAAACGATGCCCGCTGGCCAGCAGTTCCTGTCGCAATTCCAAATGATTGTAGATTTCGCCGTTAAAGACGATGACCGTGTCGCCATTAGGGGAGTAGATCGGCTGGTCACCGGCGAAAAGATCCTGAATCTTCAGCCGCGTCGCGCCCAGACTGCAATCCTGCGAACGATGTATCCCCTGCTGGTCTGGACCGCGGTGCAACAGCGTCATCGCCGCGTCCGTGATTCGCTCTGGCGGAGCGTACCAGTCTTTTGTGGTAAATCCGACTATGCCACACATACGGGTACCGCCTAGCTGTACGGGGATGAATAGCTAACTGTAACCTGCATTATCAAACCCAAGCAGCAACACTGAAGGAAGCATGAATATGAGCGCCGGAGGAAAAATAGCCCACAGAGCGGATGATTGTGGCCGACGTTGTGGACGCAGTAACCGGATAGACAATCGAGAATCACGCGGCCATCGTCGGTGCACAACTCAGCGCCGGCTGAAACGTGTGTACCGGACATTCATACCAAGCACATCGAGCAGCTTGACCCAGATCGGATTGACGTGTTGGCGGTATAGCTGCTGGCCATTTGGCTCGGTTGAGTCATGGCCAATGTCAGAGAGAACTGGATTTTGCACCATCAGTCACCCCTTTCGCGTTCATGCGTTGCGTCGTATCCAAAACCTTCACGGCAGTCTTAACTCCTAAGGAGAATCTCTGCGGGCGCGCACGTCTTGAGCGTATAAGACGTGGGCGGGTCTTCGATGTTACCGAACCCACAGGAGAACCCCGCCGATGATAAGCCACCCCATCACGGCAATCACCGCGATGATGTTGAGAAGGGTCGAGCCCGGAAGATCTTCATCGTCAGCCATGAGAAACTCCAAGCATTTCAGTCCTCCCGGACGCAGAAAACGTGACCCCGATCTCTACTTTGTCCCCTCTTCGCATACATGGCGAATAAAAGAGCCCAAAACGGCTAAAGGCGGGGGAAGGTCCGAGGGAACGACTCTGTACAGCAGCGACATGAGGAAGCTTCTCCCGCACGCAGTGCATTCGTAGGCAATCACCTTTCCAAACAGAATCGCGCTCGGAACAAGCTGTCTTCCTTCGCCCATATTTGGCTCTCGCCTCGGACTGCGATGCCGCATCCTATTCTTCCCAAAGTTCCGGCACACCATCTTGTTTTTATGTCTTAACGTATTAAGACATTAAAAGTCAACTGGCTGTCTGAAAATACTAAGACTCTTCCGCTCTTTCCGTGAGAGATGTAGCAGTTTTTCAAGGCGATTCATGGCTGACGCAAGTTCAGGAGCCACTGGCGTTCCCACAATCAGAACGTCGATGTCACTGGCCGTATCTGCCTCTCCTTTTGCGAAAGAGCCGTAGAGGTATGCGGCTTCCGCCCCTGGAATTCTCTTGAGAGCATCTGACAAGGTGGGAACCACGCCAATCGTCCGCTGTAGGATAGAGAAGACCCCTTTGAAAAGCGGGTATTTCCGGTTGAGTCTGTAGTATTTCTGGTTGCCGCACAGTTCAGATTGAAAGAGTCCCTCTTGCTCCAGACGGGACAGTTCGCGGGAAACGTTGGTCGGGTCTACGTCAAGGAGAGCGGCGAGTTTTCGGACATTAAGGCGTGCCGATGGATGGAAGAAATATCTCGCTGGCACAAATCATCGGGCAGTCCACGCCGGCGACCGAATCGGCCACCGTCTTGGAGTCTCCCGTAATCATCGCGATCCGAATGCCAAGTCGATGAAGTTCCGCGACGGCTCGAACCTACAACCCTTCGGTTAACAGCTAGAAATGTGCCCCGTTTAGCATTGCTCAGAGTTGCTCTACGTTGCTCGTTTTCAGCAGTTTACGAGATTTACCATTTCGTCTGGAATTGTGGGGATTACCCACAATTACCCACCTTTTTGAAGCAGTCTACCCACAAAAGTCCCCACAGCAAGAGGGGAGGCACAAAAAGCCGAAAATGCCGGTCGCAATCAAGACATCCATCACTCTTTTCAAGGACGCTATTCCTAGGGTTGGAGCTGCCGATACCAGTGGCAGCAGGAGATTGGGTTTTGATGTGGCAGTATGCGTGCTATATACCAACTGGGCGACGCCTAAACAGTTTCGGTTGCATTCGCGGACCGTCCGTCCTTAAATTTATATCTCTCAGAGGTTTGAAGACGGCAGAGCCCGTCTATGCCGGTTCGAAGATCCTCGTCAACGTGCCGGAGACTGCCACCCCGCAGTCATCCGAGATTTCCAAAATCCAGAGCTCGCGGATCGTGGATGCACGCCGAGGAGGATTCATGGAGGGCAGAATGCTTATGGTTGGCAAGCTTTGGAAGGGAGAGCTGTTCGCAGCGGCCTTGTTAGCCCTGCTGATTCCCTCTGCCCGATCCATTTTCGCTCAAGGCATTAGCACCGGCACGATCGCCGGTGCGGCGATCGATCCTTCCGGCGCAGTGATACCGGGTGCCACGGTGACCGCCGCGAACCCCTCCCGGGGAAGCCAATTCACCGTCACCTCGGACTCCACCGGCAACTTCGCGTTTCATGTGGTGTCTGTCGGCGTTTATTCCGTCAGCCTTTCCGCGTCCGGTTTCGCTTCGACCACAGTCAACAACGTCCAGGTGAATGCGGGGGCGACTACCAACTTGAACTCGGTTAAGTTGGCGATCGGCGCCGGCAATGCACGGGTGGAGGTGAGCGGCGCGGACACTGATCTGTTGCAGACCACCGACTCACAGGTGACCACAACCTTCAACACGCGCACGGTGGCCAACCTGCCCCTGAACTCCGGGCCGGATACAGTCGCACAAGTGATTCCGGGAGTAGCGAGCGTGCATCGCGACGCTTTCTCGAATCAGAACGGCGACGGCTACACGGTGAATGGGCAGAGCGGCCGCTACAACAACAGCGAGATTGATGGCCAGGCGAATAACGATAATTCCATCGGCGGCCCACAGTTCCTCTTCGGCAACCAGGACGCCATCCAGCAGATCCAGGTGATTACCAATAATCCCGGAGCGCAGTACGGGCGCAATGCCGGAGGAATCATCAACTACATCACGAAATCGGGAACGAACGCCTTTCATGGAACGGCGTTTGAGTACTACCAGGGCCAGTTTTTGAGTTCCCTGGAGAACCAGGAGAAGAGCCCGGTCTTCGGCTACTGCGCTCACGGCCAGAGCCGCGGCTGTATGCCGCCTGTGCTGCCCCGCTACGCCGAGAATCGATGGGGCGGAAGCCTGGGCGGCCCAGCCTGGAAAGACAAGGTCTTCTTTTTCGGCAGCACGTTTTTTGACCATGTTCGCGTGGGCGGCGCTCCATCGTCCTCACTGCCCTATGTCACTCCCACGCCCAATGGTCTCCAGGAGTTGGCCTCAGCTTTTCCCGACAACAACGCCGTAGCGGCGCTCACCAATTACGGCCCGTTTAGCGTCGCCGCCGGCAACCCCACGCCGGTAGGCATCACGCGCGAGTCAATCCCGCTGCCGGGCGGTGGGTCGACCAGCGTGGAGTTCGCCGGAGTGCAACGCAACGTGCCCGAGCTCTTCAACGACCAGGAAGATCTCGGCCGCCTCGATTTCCAGCCGACCTCGCGCGATCATTTCTTCCTTCGCTACATGTATCAGAAGGGATTGCTCACCCCGCAAGGCGGAGGCGAGCCCGGCGGGATCGCCAATGGGGATTGGGTGAATGTCACACCAGCCACCCATTCGGTGGGAGCGGACTGGACCCATATCTTCACCGATCATTTCGTCGATCAGCTTCGCTATGGCTTCCAGGAAACCAAGCTCTTCTTTGAGGGCGGGTCGTACCCCGGCTGCCTTTCGGTGCAGATTGGCCAGTGCCCCTCGCAGGTCCTCTTTGGTGGCGGCAACGACGATCTCGGTTTTGGCGTGAACGTCGAATTTCCCCAGGGCCGCAACGTGAAGGTGACGCAGATCCAGAACAATGGCACCTGGACCAAAGGGAAGCACACGATTCTCCTCGGCGGCGAGCTTGATTATCAGAATGCGCCCAACTTCGGGCTCTTCTATTACACCGGGGCGCTGAACTACCAGACGATGAGCGACTTCATCGGCGATGGGAGCAACCCCGACGACTACATGCTGCTCAGCAACGGCCCAGCGGTCAGCCCGTTTACCGAGATCGACGCCGCCGGGTACGTCCAGGACGATTGGAAGGTAACCCCGGATTTCACCGCGCACATCGGCCTGCGCTGGGAGTTCTTTAGCCAGGCGGTGAACTTGTTGCACAAGCAGACCGTTGCCCAGCAGTCCGATCCGGCGACCGCCTTCTGGGATACCAGCCTCCCGCTCTCGGCCACCACCGATCCTGCGATTGCCAATAACTACAAGGGCTTTCAGCCGCGCATTGGATTTGCCTACAACCCGATCTTCGACAAAAAGCTGGTGGTGCGCGGCGGCTATGCCGTCAATGAAAACCCTCTCTACTACAACCTGATCTTACTTGCCTCCGCCGCGGCGCCGGTGGTCAACTTCAATCTGATCCCCTGCCTGCCCGGCCTCAGTTGCCTGCCCTCGAACGGATCGTTGCTGGCAGCCGATGTGCGGTCGACCAATGTGTCCTATCTTCCGACCGGGGGCGATCCGCGGTCCGGCTTGGAGCAATTCTTTCCCAACACCCTGCGCACCCCTTACGTGCAGACCTACACGCTGGGCATCGATCATCAGTTGACCCCGGGGGCGGTAGGGGAGATCCGCTACGTCGGCTCCAAAACTACCGACGACTTCCAGTCGGTCAATTACAATCCGTACCTTCTGCAGATAGCGCAAGCCTTTCCTAACATTGTCTCGCCCTCGTCGCTATGCCAGAACCCTCTAGCGAATGGATATGGACGTCCCAACTGCGACTACAACATGCAGTCCTTTGTAACGAACGGCGGATGGGCAAACTACAACGCGCTGGAACTCAACCTGACCACGCGGAACTATCACGGTCTCACCATGACCGCCTCCTACACCTGGAGCAAGAGCATGGACAACGTCACCGACGCCTTCAGTACCGGCTCAGCCGGGTCGACCATCGCCTTTGCCCAGAATCCGCTCGACCCCAGCGTCGGAGAACGGGGCCTGAGCGGCAACGACTTCCCCAACGTCGTTGGCGTCGCGTTCGACTATCAATTCCCGAAGGTCCAGGGTCATGGCTTGCTCTCCCGCCTCACCAACGGCTTCGACCTCTACGGTATCTATCGCTTCACTTCCGGCCAGGTCTACACGCCCTTCCAGTTGCTCACTCTGGACTCCTACACCGGTGACACCAGTTTCTGCGACTACCAATTCAACGCCAACACGATTGGGGGGGATACTTGCCGGCTAGTCATCTCGAACAAGAAGGCCCCGATCAACACGGTAGCCTACCTGAACCCATATGTCTCGGAGAACGGAGCTCCCGCGCCCGGGACGCCGCACTACATTGTCTACAACTCCGACGGCGTGGACTCGAATGGCAATTACCAGGCGGGAACGCCGGTCGATCCCTCCAGCGCCCACTGGATCATCGACAACATGGCTTACGCCGAAGCCGTGGGCAATCCCTATCCCGGCTCCTCGCGAAGCACCTTGCGCGGGCAAAGTTTCAGCGAGCTGGATGCCTCGATCATGAAGACCACGCAGATCTCCGAGCGCGTCGCGCTGCAGCTTTCGATGAGCGCCTATAACGCGCTGAACCAGATGTACCTCGGCACGGGCATCGCCAATGTCGCCTCCAGCGGGTTTACGCAAACCCAGTTCAATACCTCCGGTACCGTGCCGAGCGGTAGCGGCTTCATCTCCGGCAACCGGTTCGTTCTGCTGGAAGGAAAGGTCGTCTTCTAAGGCCCGA
>Ga0207933_1001553_pt1 | contig 16949 bp, 19 predicted proteins | sample NGESurdeep092012_4_FD_184488 | JGI IMG/M metagenome (GOLD analysis project Ga0207933, IMG submission 184488) | Arctic peat soil microbial communities from Barrow, Alaska - NGEE Surface sample F53-3 deep-092012 (SPAdes) | ecosystem: Environmental > Terrestrial > Soil > Wetlands > Peat ...
AATGAATTCTTTTATCGCTTTAACAGACGGGGATTTGATAAAACTATATTTCACAACCTTCTAGAAAGAATGGTTAAGAGTGACCCCATTTATCAAAAGGTATTCACGACTTAAACGATTTATTCTATTTATTTATAATCATTTTGGTACATTCGTTGTAGCTATTATTACCTGATGCGAGTTTACTGGCAGCTTGTTACAGATCGTTACAGTTTCAATTATTTTTTAACATAAAAATCAAAACACTATGTCTTTTAATTTGATGGAAACGGTAAAACACTATTTTACCGATGAATTTACCAATCAAGCATCGTCTACTTTGGGCGAAAGTACTTCCGGAATAACGAAAGCATTGTCGGCAATTATTCCTACCGGCTTGGCCGGAATTCTAATAAAAGCAACTTCAGGCAATGACGGAGCAAACAGCATTCTTGAGATGGCGAAAAATGCCTTCAGTTCTAACGCGGGTTCCCCTGAATTAGCGTCACCTGAAAATGGAAGCAACATGCTTTCAGATTTGTTTGGAACTAAGGAAGCAGGTATCAACACTGCAATTTCACAATTTTCGGGAGTAAAGGGGTCTTCAGTGGGCTCTTTGATGAGCATCGGATTACCTGCAATAATGGGTATTCTCGGTAAACATGCTGATGAGAATAATCTGTCAGCCAGTGGGTTGGCTGGTTTTCTTTCCTCACAAAAAGACCATATCGTTCACGCAATGCCAGCAAGTCTGTCGTCTATTTCCGGGTTACTTGGCTTAGCTTCCCTTGGAACAGCTGCTTCCAGTATGAGAGATAATTTGAAGCAAAATGCAGAAGCGATCATGGACAAACCGGCAGGAAATAATTGGTTACTTCCTTTAGTGATTATTTTGGCAGCTGTCGCGCTGCTTTGGTACATGTCAAAGAGTTGCAATCAAACCACGCCAAGTACTGCTGCCGTCACTCAAGACACTTCAGTTGCTTCCGCTGCACCCGATACTACTGCCGCAATGCCGGCTGCCTCTGTGCATGAATCCATAAAAGTTCAATTGCCCAACGGGAAAGAATTAGACGCATACAAAGGAGGCATTGAAGATGAATTGGTTACTTTTTTAAAGAGCAACTGGAAATCTTTGAGTGCCGACTCATTAAAAAACAGGTGGTTCAATTTTGATAACCTGAATTTTAATACAGGAGCTGCAACTTTGCTTCCTGAAAGTGAAAAGCAATTAGATAACATCGCGGAAATATTAAAAGCGTTTCCAGATGCTAAAATCAAAATTGGCGGTTATACGGACGCAACTGGCGATGCGGCAGCTAATAAAAAACTGTCTCAACAACGCGCCCAGACTGCCAAAGATGGCCTTGATAAGCGGGGCGTTTCCAGCCAGATTATTGGCGCGGAAGGATATGGGTCTGAATATGCAAAATATCCTGCCAGCGCATCTGACGCAGATAGAGCAATGGACCGCCATGTATCTGTAAGCGTTAGAAAATGATAGGATATCACTTCTTGCATTGTCAATAATTGAACAATATTTTATATTAAGCCCGGAAACTTTCCGGGCTTTTTTTTGCAGAAATTTTATGGTGAGGAAAATTTATATTGATAATCCACTTTTCGTTCTGAGCCTATAATTAAGAATGCCGATGATTAATAAAAAGTATTTAAATTATTTTCGTCATTTTTGATGAATGAATTCAACACTCGTTCTTATTCAATGTAATGATCAAATGGGATTGGTATCCAGAATTGCTGAAGTGATATTTGCTCAAAAATTGAACATCGATTCCATGCGGGAATTTGTAGATGAAAGCCAATCACTTTTTTTCGCCCGCTTAGAATGCAGTGGGGCCGAGTCGGACGAAGCATTCCTTTGTGATGAATTGACAAAGAAATTACCCGGTGGAGCGGTCGTTACAGTAAATCCAACGAGCCCAAAAAAGATAGCCGTATTAGTAACCAAAGAATACCATTGTCTTGGAGATATTCTAATCCGGAATTTTTTTCAGCCAAAGGATATAAAAGTTTCTTGTGTGATCGGCAATCATACTGATCTAAAATCTTTTACAGACGGCTTCTCCGTTCCTTTTTATCACATATCTAACAAGAACAAAGCCAGGGAAGTTTTTGAAAAAGAAATGTCAGAGATACTCGAAAAGTATGAGCCGGATTACCTTGTACTTGCAAAATTTATGCAGATATTATCGACAGAGTTTGTGGCGAAATATGCAAACCGAATCATCAATATTCATCATTCTTTTTTACCGGCCTTTGCGGGAGGGCGCCCGTATCGACAGGCATTTGAGCGAGGTGTAAAGTTGATCGGTGCCACAGCCCATTTCGTAACCCAGCATCTTGATGAAGGGCCTATAATTACACAGCAAACCATTAAAATAGATCACACTTACACGGTAGATGAAATGGTAAAAGCCGGCCAGGAAGTTGAGAAGGCAGTGCTCAATAAGGCCATCAGCCTTGTGTCGCAGGATAAAGTTTTTACGAATGGAAATAAGACGATTGTTTTTGAGTAATTTTTCTCTTCGATATAAAATCCTCGCATAAAATTTTTCTGTTTGTAGAAGTATTTTTTTCGGTTATTCTTAACTGTTAGTTAATTTCTTTTAAAATTTGTCCTCAAATCGTATTTAGCGTTATAATATTATCAATTTTATAATTGGCGGAGGTTTTTGTTCTAAAAAATCTATATCTTGGACGAAATTTTGTGAAAGGAAACTTTTATTATTTATTAACTCAAAATCTTTAGACGTGAAAATTAATTTTAATGTAATAGCTGTAGCGACTGCTATCGTATGTTTTACAGGCTGTGTAAGCACCAAAAAGTTTAATTCGTTACAGGCGAATTATAACAAGTTATATGACAGAAATGCAGAACTTACCAAAACAGGTGAAGACTGCAAAAGTAATTTAGATAAAACCACTGTGCAATTGCAGGGAATACAGGCCCAGTTAGACGCAGAGCGTGAGCACAATAAAACACTTCAGGTTGCATTAGACAAATGTCTTACCTCTTCAGGCCAGGGAAATGTGAATGTTTCAAAACTGGTGGACGAAATCAATTCATCTAATAAGTATATTCAGGAACTGATTGCTTCCAAGAACAAAAGTGATTCATTGAATATGGTGCTTACCAACAATCTTACCAGATCGCTCAGTAGTGATGAAATGAAAGATGTAGATGTGCAGGTATTAAAAGGTGTTGTTTACATTTCTTTGGCCGATAATATGCTCTACAAATCCGGTAGCTACGACATTTCAGACAAGGCAGGTGAAACATTGTCGAAGATTGCGAAGATCATAACTGATTATAAAGATTATGATGTATTGATAGAAGGTAATACGGATAGTATACCAATTGCAAAAACTAATATCCGCAACAACTGGGATCTTAGCGCTCTTAGAGCTTCCTCCGTGGTACAAGCGCTTCAAAATAATTATGGAGTTGATCCAAAACGTCTTACAGCAGGAGGTCGCGGACAATACAATCCTCTTGTCAGCAATGCTACTCCGCAGGGAAGAGAAAAAAATAGGCGCACTCAAATCATCATCACGCCTAAGCTTGATCAGTTTATGGATTTGATTGGCAAAGGCAATAAGGGCGACTCTAACAACACTCAATAAAAATAACAAGTTTCAATTTTTTATAGGCAACGTCTTCCATTAGGAGGACGTTGCTTTTTAATACAGAGATAGTGTTTATCATGTTGGCCCTTGAGGTTATCTTGTATGGTCGATTTATTTTTTCCAATCATTTAAAATTTCACTTACTCAAATTCATGGCCGCGGCATTTAAAATTAAAAGCGGTATTTTTAAAAGATGTTAAAAAACAAAATGCTGCTTTTTAATATCTTCCATTCCTATATAAAAAGTTCAATCAGGTAGAATCACACTATAAAAATTTTGCAACATGAAAAATAGCATTTTGGTCATCTTTTCCTCTCTCATAATCTTTGCATTCAGCAGTTGCCACTCCTCTAAATCGATAAGCGGTCAGTTGGAGAACAGCAGAGAAATGCTTTACCGATATAAATGGTATTTTTCTGAACTGGACAGCACGCCTTATACGTTTTTAGGGAAGGCCAATGAAACATCCTGGCTTTTATTTAAAGAAGGAAATCCGTCAAATGTGTCCGGCTTTACAGGGTGTAACAGCGTCATGGGTTCAGTAGAAGTCAAAGATAATAGCACCATGAAATTTTTGCCGCTTGCATCTACCAGGATGTTTTGTCCGGGTAATGAAGAAGCGGCTTTATTAAAAGCCCTTTCGTTGGTAACGACTTATAATATTGCCGATACGCAGCTTGTGCTACGTAATGGAAATACGGTGTTAGCAAAACTTAACGGAGTATCGCCGGAAATGGAAAGGTTAAGTGGTACATGGGAACTGAATTATATTTCAGGGCCAAAAAATTATTTTGAAGGCTTGTATCCAGATAAGAAACCAACAATCATTTTTAATTTTTCCGCTAAGCAATTAATGGGAAATACTTCATGTAATGGCTTCAGTTCGAAATATTCAATTAATAGCAATCATCTTTCTTTTGCAGATCCAATACAGACAATGATGTTTTGTGGAGGCACAGGTGAACAAACGTTTTTAAGTATGTTGAAAAAAGTAAACAGGTATTCATTGAATAATAATACGCTTACTTTTTTGATGGATGATTTAGCATTAATGCGTTTTGCAAAACAAACCGATAAAACACAAAATAAGTAATCGTATGCACGGCACGAAAGATTGATCGTTAGATATTGTAAATCAACGTTTAAATTTTATGATACAGCAAACGAACTTTATTGAGGTTTTTTATTTTTCCTTTTACCGAAATCGTAGTGCTCAAGAGATTATAATCATTTTTAAAACCGTAAAAAGAAAGTAATGAAAATTGGAAAAATTTCTGTTGCATTTATTTTGACTACTATTTTATTTTCCTGCAATGGCAATTCAACCTCACCCGATAAAGCGATTGTGGAAGAGCATGAATTAATAAGTCCGTCATCTGCTGACGCCATATCAACAAACTGTTACAGTTTGAAAAATGGCAAGGACACCGTTTTAATGAAATTAAATATTGACAATGGCAAGGTGTCCGGCAATTTGACCTATCATTATTTTGAAAAGGATAAAAATACCGGAACGCTGAAAGGACAGATGAATGGCGATACGCTTTTTGCCACTTATACTTTCATGTCAGAAGGAAGGGAATCTGTGAGGCAAATTGTTTTTCTTAAAAAAGGAGATGAAGTGACAGAAGGTTATGGCATTGTAAATTCAAATACCGGTGAGCCTGATTTGACTGATAGGTCAGCTATAAAATTTGACAATAAATTTGTGTTGAAGGAAATGGATTGTCAATAACAAGTGGAATTGCCGGAGCTGTTTTTGATTTCTTCTTTTCATTATGGGCTTAAGGTTATAAAAAATAGAAGCTTCATATAAAGTGAATGATGGTTTCTTTCGAAATAATAGTACCGGCCGGTATTGCCCGGCTTTGGTCCGGAACTTAAGATTATAAAATGTCAACCCATCGCAAGGCCATCGCGTTGGCAGTAATAATCGAACACAACATTATTTGAATGTTTGTTATCCACCAGGAAAAATCTCAAATTTGCTTAACCTAAAATTTAAATATGGTTAATCGCTTTGTTGCCATATTAATTATTATACTTTCATTAAATAGTTGCAAAAAAGACCAACTTAATCGAAATACGCAAACAAATGCGGCTTTAGCAGATTCTTTAAGATTAAGTCCTTTGGCTTCGCAAATAGATAACGATTCTTTACTTTTATCAACTTATGTGTGGAAGGATTTTATGCATGTCATTGGAAAAAATGGAAGTGGGCTTTATTGTTCAAATCAACTTACTTATAAAGACAGCTTGCCAATTCCATTAGGACTAAAACTTAATATGTAATTAACGAAAATCAAATTTAGACAAGCCAACATCCTGAGATTAACAATGAACAATCTTCTACAATCGAAGGAAGTGTCAGCGGTGGCCCTAAATGGGGACCCAATATTTTTGTAGATGTTGTTTGCGAATTTGAAACAGACAATCACACTTACAGAATTATTGCAAAACACCAGAAAATCAACGCTACTTATTGAAACAAAAAAAACAATACTGGCACAGATCTCCAAACCTAATAAAACTAAAAAATAGAAATCTTGTTTATTCATTGATTTACTATAAAAAAAGAAATTGCTTATTTTATTCAAATTTCATTTTCCTGATTAAAGGATTAAAAGCTTTGGATGCCACCATTACTTTATCTCCCGGTATCAACTCTTTTATATCCTCTTCAATGGCAACTATTTTCACCATATTGTTTCCAATCAATACTGTCACTACGTAAAGAATATCTTCTTTATCAATTGCGATTACATCGCCAATAAATTTAAATTTGCTGCTTAGTTCCTGGCTAAAAAATATCTGCTGCGGATTTCCATGTTTTGTAATAACACCTTTGTCAAGAATAAAAACCTTATTTGACATTTTAAATATTTCCGAAATATCATGGCTTACTAATATCGTGGTTAAATTATAGTGCCGGTGCATTTTAAGAATAATATCCTGGGCTTTGATTCGCATTTCATTATCTAATGCAGAAAAAGGTTCATCCAATAAAAGTAATTTAGGTTTACGCACTAAAGCCCTTGCTAATGCAACCCGTTGTTTTTGGCCACCGGAAAGCATAGAAGGTTTATGATGCTGCAATTGACTTAATTCCATCATGTCAATAAGTTCATAAATGATATCTTTATTTTGTTCTTTCTCTAATGCGTATTCCAGGTTCTTTCTAACAGTCATATTTGGAAACAACGCATAATCCTGGAACACAAAGCCAATATCTCTTTTTTGTGGTAAGAGATTTATGTACTTATCTGTATCCAGCCAGGTTTGTTTTTCTATTTCAATAAATCCTTTTTCAGCTTGCAAAAGCCCCGCAAGTATTCTGAGAATAGTTGTTTTGCCGGCTCCTGATACACCATAAATTGTAGCCAATTCTCCTTGCTGTATTTCACACGAAATATTGAGACGCATTTTGCCATAAGAAGAATGTAACGTTTTATAGATAGTAAAATTAATCATAGTTGTTTAGCTCTTATAAAACTACGATTAATAGAAAACACTGTAAGCAGGATAATAAATGTTACCACAAAAAGAATCGCTGCATAGATATTTGCACTGTGATAATTCAATGATTCCACTTCGTCATAAATAGCAATCGAAGCCACTCTTGTTTGCCCGGGAATATTGCCGCCAATCATTAAGACTACACCAAATTCTCCAATTGTATGTGCAAAAGAAAGAACGATACCCGTCAATAAAGATGGTTTAATATTTGGCAATAAAACTTTAAATAGTGTTTGCCATTTATTTTTTCCTAATGAAAACGAGGCTTCCTTCAAAGTTGCCGGCAGCGACGAAAGCCCCGACTGCAGAGGATGCACCATAAATGGAAGACTATAAATCACGGAAGCGACAACAAGCCCCGGAAATGAAAATACTAATCGAACATCAAAATAATTTTCAAGGAATTTCCCTAACCAATGCGATGGACCGAATGCCAATAAAAGATAAAAACCAAGAACAGTAGGAGGCAAAACCAATGGCATACTAATTATCGTTTCAATGATTGTTTTTATTCTGCTCTTTTTATAGGTTAACCAATTTGCAACAGGAATAGAAATTATAAGCAATATAGTTGTAGTAACCAATGCTAATTTAAGTGTAACCCAAAATGGTTGCAGGTCAATCATGCGGAGATAAACTTATTTCATTTGTTTTTACTAATGCAATCACATTATCCCCAACAGTTAAGTCCATTTGTGTTGCTGCATTTGCTGTAATAACAGAAATAATATTGTGCTCATTATAATTCATCAACACTTTACAGAGCAATTTTCCCTTCTCTATTTTTTTAATAACGCATACAAACCGGTTCTGTAAACTGATTTGCCCTGAAAAGCCTTTAGCAATCGCCACTTCATTTTCTTTAAAAACGATATTAACAGGCCCCTCCATCATAAGATAAGGAGCCGTTACAGGCGTATCAACCACAATAGAACTAAACATATCTTCATAGGCCTTTATTCTTACCAGTGATAAGTGGCTTTCGGATTGTATCGAATGTATTATTCCCGGAATTTTATTCATTATTTTGATTATTAATTTACAATATATCCGTATTCTTTTAAAATAGCTTTTGCATTATTAGAATAAAGATAATTGTAAAATTTTTGGGAAGCATTGGCATTTTTTTCTTTGCCATGTTTCAAAATAACAGCTGCCTGGGCAATTGGTTTATATGCTTTTTTATCAACGTCCATCCACGAACCTTTACCTTTCATTTCACTTGATAGCACTACGGATTTTGCAGTAAAGCCAATATCTGCAGCCGTTGATGTTATGTATTGATTTGTTTGTGCAATGCTTTCGCCATACACTAATTTATTTTTTACTTCATCATATACTTTATAATATTTTAATGCCTCTTCTGCTGCTACTCCGTATGGTGCAATCTTAGGATTAGCAATAGCAATTTTTTTTATTTCTCTGGAAGATAATTCTTTAATGGATGGTTTTAAATCATTCCGCATTGTCCATAACACCAGTGAACCATTTGCATATACTCTGGGAGCATCTGCAGTAAAACTTTTTTTATATAATTCCAAAGGATAACTTAAGTCCGCAGATACAAACAGATCATAGGGTGCACCTTCTTCTATCTGAGCGGTAAATTTCCCGGAAGAACTAATTGTAACATCAACTTCAATACCTGTTTCTTTTTCAAATTGACTTTTCAATTGCTCCATTGCAAATTGAACATTAGCGGCTACTGCGACCGATACTTTTTGTTTAGGTTGTAAAAATCCCGTCGAGATAAAAACAAACATCAGCGATCCAAAAATGACTTTTTTCATAACTTTTGCAATAAAAAGTGTACTAATCAAATCCAAAAATAAACAGCGCACGATCATCTGCTTTTTAATTAACTTTCTTTCTTTTGGCAGACATTCGAAATTTCCTGTTTAGGCAAAATTAAACCATCGTATAGCAAAACAGTTGTTGCTGAAGTGAGTTCATTAACATCAACCTAGGGATGTGAAATAGCATCGGCATTTACAGATGCTGTAACATCTCCTGAAATATTGAATGAAAGAGCCTCAATACAGCAAGGCATTCCATTTATCTGAACAAGGAAAAATTCAATTGGTTGACTATTCTTTTTCCTTCCGCCTTTTCCAGAGTGACAGGTCTCAAGAACGTTGAGTGTTGACGGCTTCTTCCTGGTCTTTATAACATCCAAAAAATACCCCTTTTAAGAATGAATCATGAGTGGTTCAAGCAGTGCTTGGCAATTCATTGAGAACGTGTGATGAAAATTGAATAGATTTAATTCGTTCACTAAAACGATTCATGATTTTGACGCGTTTAAAAATTCGTCTAATATTTTACTAATCAAAAAGACAGAATCTTACTTATTTTGAAACAAAGGAATTACTTTTAACAAAAATCAAAACAGGTAACATGTCAGAAACAAATATCAAAATCCTTGCGATAGATATTGGAGGCTCAAATATTAAAGCTACTGTATTGAATAGGGAAGGCGATTATTTACAGGACTATGAAAGAGAAAAGACGCCATCTCCCCCTACACCGCAAAACTTTGTAGCATTGATAAAGGAGCTAGCACGCCGCTTCCCTGAATACGATAAAATTACTGCGGGGTTTCCAGGCTATGTTAAAAATGGTGTGGTAAAAACAGCACCTAAATTAGGAAATGATATTTGGAAAGATTATGATCTTCAGAAACAACTTACAAAAGTATTGGGCAAACCTGCTTTGGTTATAAATGATGCCGATCTGCAAGGCTTAAGCTTAGCAGCTGGAAAAGGTGTAGAGATGGTTATCACCCTTGGAACAGGATTTGGTTCTTCAGTAATGGAAGATGGGTTTTTAATACCACATCTCGAAATGTCGCAGCACCCTATTACGAAAAGAAAAAATTATAATGATTATGTGGGAGAAGCTGCGTTAGTAAAGATTGGGAAAAAGAGGTGGGTTAAAAGAATGAAAAGAGTATTGAAGGTTTTAAAAACCGTATTCAATTATGACCATCTTTATATCAGCGGAGGAAACGCCAAATTCTTGGATTTTAAATTAGATGCGGACGTGACTATCGAGAACAACAGGGAAGGCATAAAAGGCGGAGCAGTGTTATGGAGACAGCAAGAGCGTAATGCAAAAAAAAGAGTTAAAAAGAAATCAACAAAAAAAATCATAAAATGAAAGTGGGTATCTCATGCGACCATGGAGGTTTTGATCTAAAACAGTTGTTACATAAATTTCTAATTGAAAAAGGATATGACGTAAAAGACTTTGGCGCCTATGAATTAGATAGTAAAGATGACTTTCCCGACTTTGTAGTGCCAATGGCAAAAGCGGTTGCTGGTAAAGAAGTAGAACGGGGAATAGCTGTTTGCGGAAGTGGCGTGGGGGCTGCAGTAGCCGCTAATAAAGTTGCCGGGGTTCGGGCCGCGCTCATACACGATCATTTTTCTGCCCACCAGGGTGTTGAGGATGATGCAATGAATGTAATTTGCCTTGGCGGAAGAGTTACCGGATTCGCGGCAGCAGAAGAACTGGTTATGGCTTTTCTGGACGCTAAATATGTTGCAACCGAAAGATTTGAAAGGCGCCTGAATAAAATAGCGCGCCTTGAAAACTAGAACGATTGATGTAATGGCTTTTTTAATTATTAAAAACCTAATTCATAAGAAATGAAAAAACAATACAAAATTTTATTTTCGGATATTGGAGGCGTGTTGCTTAGGAATGGCTGGGGCCATGAATCGAGAGAAGCGGCTGCAAAAAAATTTAGTCTCAATTATGCGGAGATGGACGTGCTTCACGATTTTATTTTCAATGTTTGGGAAATGGGGAAAATATCGATAGACGACTATTTAGACACAGTTGTGTTTAACCAAAAAAGAAAATTTTCGAGAAAAGAATTTAAAGAATTCATGTTGGCTCAGTCGGTGCAACTTCCACAAATGCTTCCGTGGTTGATCAAATGGAAAAATAAAAATAAGAATGTTAAAATTATTTCTCTCAATAATGAACCGCGTGAATTGAACGAATATCGTGTCGAAAAATTCAAACTTCATCGGTTATTCGACGCATTCATTTCTTCGTGCGAAGTAGGCATGCGCAAGCCCGACCCGGTAATTTTCCACTTGGCCGTAGGTATCGCACAAGCAAAACCCGAAGAATGTCTTTATTTTGACGACCGGACGATGTTGGTGGAAGCCGCTAAAAAAACTGGTATTTGTGCTTACCATCATAAGGATTTTGAAAGCACTAAAAAAATTATTGAAAGCTTATAGTATTGGAAGAAGTTTTTTAGAGAGCCGTAAACGGACATTCAGGAACCATTCCTAATTATTGTTTTACGACTCTGCCTAACAAAGCTCATTTCAGTAAAGCAACAATTTATCGATATTTCTATTTTGATTTGCCTGTGCCGAGAAATTAAAAACGCAAATAAAAGCGTTCGATTTTATTTGCGTTTTCTTTGAAATGTTACTTCGAATCTACGGGCACCTGCCCGCCTTCAGGCACGAAAATGAGCGCATCAGAATCTAGGCAATATCTTTTGCCTGTGGGCTCAGGACCATCATCAAAAACATGCCCAAGATGGGAACCTGTTTTTGAATCGACTACCTCCAATCTTGTCATACCATCGGTATTATCGGCTACGAGCCTTACTGCATCTTTGTTTATTGGTGCATAAAAACTTGGCCATCCTGTTCCGGAATTAAATTTAGTAGATGAACTGAAAATAGGTTGTAAAGACGCGGCGGAGTAATAGGTTCCTTTTTGATAAAAATGATCATATTTGCCGCTAAAAGCCCTTCCCGTTCCCCTATCTCTTAGAATAAAATATTGTGCAGGAGATAATTTCTCTTTCCACTGCGCTTCGGAATATTGTACAGGGAAGTCTTTGTATGACTTTACAACTTCAGAGTTTGGATACTTATCGCTAATGGTTTGAGATTGCGAACAATTAGTAAGCAAAGAACAGATAGCAAAAGCACCTAAATAAAATAAATGTTTCATGGTAATACTTTTATTCATTTACGAAGCAAAAGTACTTTAGGTTTTATAAATCTAATGCCAATATAATCGCAAAATTTTGATAAACTCATAGATAATAAACTTTACGTTTTAAGGCTGTTTAATCAGCTTATAAACAAAGCTCTCGCTACCACCTTCAATCTTAAGGATATATATCCCGGCCGGAAGACCGTTTATATTCAAAGTAGTATTCTCGGAAGTTATCGTTTCGGTGTGATACAATTTACCGGTCACATCATACAGCCTCAATATTTTTCCCGTGATACTTTTTTGATCATTGGAAACAATTTTTATTAGACTGCTGAATGGATTAGGATAAACAGTGATTTTTAATGGAGCTTTTTCAGGAGTCGTCGGAATCGGTGCGGCTTCTATAGCGTTTGAACCATCACAAGACGTGGAATTCAGGAAAGAATTCCGTGGTTGTCCTAAAGCGAACAGGCCCCTCATTTCTGCCTTCTGACCTTGTGTAAACATATTCATGCAGCCGTCATCTGTAAAATCCATGAAATCCATGAACATATCGCCGTTAGGATTGACGGAGCAAGAAGAAAGATGCGGAAAAACAGGACAATAGGTGTTGCTGGTTTCCTGTGGTGGTGTGTCTGCAATTCCATCATCACCACAAAAGGCGTCTCCCCATAAATGCTTTAATCCAAGCCAGTGGCCAATTTCATGAGTAGCTGTGCGACCTTTATTGTAAGGAGCTGCCACGTTGGAAGTAGTACCAAAGCAGCCATATTGTATGACTACCCCGTCTCTTTCTGCGGGACTTCCTGGTAACACGGCATAGCCTAAAGTTCTTCCGAAAAGATTACACACCCAAATGTTCAGATAACGGGTTGCATCCCATGCATCATCTCCGCCACTGGCAGTAAATTTCATTTGATCGTCAGCCAGAAACTGGGATTGTTTGGTGTATTTATGAATGATGCCTGAAGTTGCAAATCCTTGTGGATCCACTTTTGCAAGGCAAAATTGGATTCGCGAATCAGCAGCCACACTTTTAAATGGCACAGGTGTATTTACGGTGTCCGCGTTTTGCCTCCTGTAATCATTATTTAAAACAGTGATCTGGGACAAAACTTGTTGGTCGCTGATATTTTGTTCACCAGTATTATAAAGAACGTGAACCACTACCGGGATAATGATTACCTCGTTTGCTAAGGTATCTCTCGTAGGCGTACCAGGAGATTGACTGCGAAGAAGATTATTTGTATTTTTTGGATGACTAATCACATAGTCAACTGTGCCACATCTTTGTGAAAATGCCCCGTTGTTTAATAAGGCAAGGAAAAATAGTGTAAAAATAGATTTCATGTATCCCTGTGTAATAACTCAGCGCGCTGAGAAAATGAACAATAGTGGGATCACATAGGCGTGGGTGAAATTTCTTTACATGGGATAATGAAAACGAGGATTAAGAAATCTGCGGACCTTGATTAACTAAAATAAAATCACAAAAGAAAGGAATCCATTGTTATTAATAGTATCAGAGGTTTGAGAGCACAAATAAAGAGATTATTTTTTGGACTTAAAAATTTTTATCAATATTTTTTTAGAGATATTTTAATTCTAAGCGCTCAGTTAGCTATTTTTACAATCTTATAAAAAATAAAGATGATTCGTAAATTAATTTCAGTTGTAGTTCTCCTATTGTTGATTTCATGTCATAATTCTTCCGGTTCTGATTATGATAGTTCTCTTCCGATGCCAAAAGTAAACAACATCCCTGCCCCCGCGACTATTATGTTTAAGGTGGAAGCAGTATATCCGCACGATGCCAATGCTTATACGCAGGGACTTGAATTTTATAATGGCAAACTTTATGAAGGAACTGGTGAATGGGGTACGTCGAATTTACGAATGGTGGATATCAAAACCGGGAATGTTGAAAAGAATTACCTGATACCTGATACTTCCATATTCGGTGAAGGCATTACCATTTTTAAAAATAAGATTTACCAGTTAACTTGGAAAAATAATAAAATTTTTGTTTATAATATTGACGACATTTCACATCCTGTTAATACATTGAAATGGAATAGGGAGGGGTGGGGTGCTACCCATGATACTAAGGATATAATTATAAGCGATGGCACATCTAAACTTTATTTTGTGCAGCCTGATGAAAGCAGGAAGGAAATGACAATAAAAAGAATTGTTACGGTGGCCGATAATATGGGTGAAGTGGATAGCCTGAATGAACTTGAGCTAATTGACGGTTATATATATGCCAATCGTTGGCTTACGAACGATATTGTAAAAATTGACACGTCTAACGGTTATGTTGTTGGTAAAATGAACCTTTCGGGCTTACTTAATCAATATGATCCTACAGCCAAGGTAAGTGGAGATGCCGTTTTGAATGGAATAGCCTACGATAGTACCACAAAAAATCTATACATTACTGGTAAAGACTGGCCGAAAATGTTTGAAATGAAACTGAATTAATTGCCAAAATTCTTCTATCCTTTATTAGGGTTGGTTGTGACAGAGCCAGCGCCGTTATCGTTCTTTTCGTAAGTATTATAAAGCGGCGAGCTACTACCCAATCGTGTATCACGATATATAGGCGAGGCCGGGCTATTATTAGTCTCTATTTTGGTATTATTATTAATTATTTTGTTATTAAGTTTTCCGGATTGATTATTTATTTGCCCCGGCTGTGCTTGAGTTTGCGAAACCGTCTGAGTTACCGGAGCGACGTCTTTGCTTATTTCACTGACTGGCGCAGCCGACTTGCTGTCTGGTGGAAGTGGTGCGGTAACAGTCGCGTGTAGAGGCACTGCTGAGACTGGCGTGCCTGCTCCAGTTTGTGGTGTTGTTGTCATAGTTACGGGATTTGCCTTTGCGGTCTTCGGCAAAGGCGCGGCCTGTTCACTTTTAGGATAAAATTTATCCACTAGTCTTTCATGGGTCGTATCCTGGGCATATAATGTGTTTGAAATAATTAACCCCATTAATATAATTATTCCTGAACTTATTTTCATGCTGGTATTTTTTACTGATAACCCCAATATTGTGCCAATCGATCTGTGAAATTAGTTTTGCAAAAGTTCAAATAGCTTTTACTAAAGTACAATATAATTGTATTATAAAACTATGAGATTTTTAGTTGAAAGATTTTGTACAAGAATGATTTCGTACAAAAGGAGAGGAATTTTACTTTTTTTTAAAAATTAGTTAATCTCTCGTTTGCATTTTTAAATATAAAAGGATAGCTTTACAAAATATTACAAACGGGGAAATTATTCCATTCTTCGTTATCAATTTCCAAATATCCTTCACTATTCTTTGTAAAAGAAAAGCCTTTATTTTCCTCTCCTTTATTTTTTTTGACGATCTCTGTGATTCATCAGTTTGCGATTATTTGTGAGTTTGATGAGCAAATCATATAAACAATCCCTTTTGTAAAGTGGTTTACCAAGGAAATCATATTACACACGCATAAACCGAAAAAAGGGAAGTCTTATGATTTCCTTTTTTTTTGACACAACACCTCATCCTTTTTAACTTTGCCAAATATGGATTATCCTGGGCTCAATGAAATAAAAAAAGATCTTGAAAAAAGAGATGTAAATGATTTGCGGAATTACTGCATCAGGTTGGCTAAGTTTAAAAAAGAAAATAAAGAATTATTGGGTTTCATGCTTTTCGAAGCTGATAATATGAATATTTATATTGAAAATGTAAAGTTGGAAACTGAAAACTCTTTCCTGAAAATTAATAAACATAATATCTACTTTATAAAAAAAAGCATTCGTAAAATACTGAAGACCGTAAACAAGCACATTCGGTTTTCAATATCAAAACAAGTAGAGGTAGATTTGTTAATTCATTTCTGTAACTGCATAATTTCTCATTCTATCCCTTTGGATCATAGTATTCAGCTAAAGAATTTATATAATGGACAATTAAAAAAAATTGATCAGGCACTTGCATTACTTCATCCAGATTTGCAATATGATTTTAAAAGGAAACTACTCTGATGATTTTTCAGGCTCACCTGGCAAAGAGTTTTCAAATTTGTGGGTTACTTTTTTTAGAAATTGGTATAAACCTTCAGTTATTATTAAAATCTAAAATTAAAACAAATGAAAAAATTTCTTGCTATCGTAGCTATTGCTGCTTTTATGACGTCATGTGGTAGTGGTTCTTCTACAGAAACAACTACGGCAAATGATTCAACTACAACTACAACCACAACAACGACAACAGCCACTGCTCCTGTCGACAGCGCAGCTGCCGCAATGAGCGATTCAGCTAAAAGCATGGCTAACCAGGCAAAAGCTACTGTGGATACCGCCAATAAAATGATGGACAAAGCTGCTGACAAAATGAAAGAAGGTGCCGACAAGATGAAAGAAGGCGCTGATAAGATGAAAGATGCTACTAAAAAATAATTCCTTATTGAAATTAGTTGAAAATTAAGTACTGGTTACCAAAATTTTTGATGACAAGCAATCCATTAAACCTTTCTCTTTTGAGAAGGGTTTTTTGTTTGCTCTCATTTCCCCCTAAATTATTTGATATGCGCAAACCATTTTTGAATCTCAAAACAAAAATCTTTACAAAATTATTTATTATAATTTTGTAACTATCCAGTAGTGTAATATATTTTAAAAATCATATAAGACAGCTTCTTGTTTTCAATTTTCTGATAGTTACGCACATTAATTTTCCGGGTTTAAAAAATCTGTTTTTTGTTCACATTTTTTGTCTAAAATAAGTTGATTTTGTTGATTAAAACCATTGTCGTTATTAGCTTTTAACCTTTTAATTGTTTTCCTTTGTG
>Ga0207933_1001554_pt1 | contig 16939 bp, 17 predicted proteins | sample NGESurdeep092012_4_FD_184488 | JGI IMG/M metagenome (GOLD analysis project Ga0207933, IMG submission 184488) | Arctic peat soil microbial communities from Barrow, Alaska - NGEE Surface sample F53-3 deep-092012 (SPAdes) | ecosystem: Environmental > Terrestrial > Soil > Wetlands > Peat ...
GAAGGAGATGATCGTCCGCGGCGGGATGAACATCTACGCCGACGACGTGGAGGCCGCCCTCCAGGCCCATCCGGCGGTGGTCGAGGCCGCCGTGGTGGGGATCCCCCATGAGGTGCTCGGCGAGGATGTTGCGGCGTACATGGTGCTGCAGCCGGGCTCGGGCACCACCACCGACGAGGTGATCGCCTTCGCTCGACGGCAGCTGGCCGACTACAAGGTACCCCGCCGGGTGGTGGTGGTGGCCGAACTGCCGAGGAACGCCGGGGGCAAGGTGGTCAAGGCCCGCCTGGCCACGGCGGCCGTGGTGGACCAGGGAACGGCCGGCGGGTGACGCCGACCGGCGTGTCAGTGACGGGTAGGAGAGACAGGAGACAGGGACGTGCAGGTACATAACTTCGACTTCGTGGTCGACGGGACACCCGACGAGGTGTGGGACGTGATCTGGAAGCGGACCCGGGTCGGGATCACGACCGACACGGTGACGATCGAGATCTACCATCCGGGTGACGAGGAGGGGAACGGCCTGGTCCGGCACTGCCACTTCCCGGTCCCCAAGTACCTGCTGTCCAACGGGCGGGCCCAGTCGTGGGAGTGGATCACCGAGGCCCAGCGCCCCGTGTCGTGGCGCTATGACGCGGTGGGCAAGCCGCTGTGGTCACGGGCCTCGGGCCTGACCCGACTGGAGGACCTGGGCGGAGGGAAGACGCGTGTTCACTTCCGCGAGACGTACGAGGTGTTCAACCCGGTGATGCGGGTGCTCTTCGAGAAGCGGGTGCACCACTTCATCTCCAAGGACAACGACAAGCTCATCGAGGCCTCCATCGTGCGGTCGCTGAAGAAGCTGCACGAGAAGAAGGCCGAGCCGGCCTGAGCCCGGGAGCCCGACCAGCGCCCTGGGGGCCAGGATCCCAGTGGAGCGCCGGCCCCGCCGGGGATAGTGTTCGCCCTGCGGCGGGGCCTGGCGAGGAGGCGACAGTGGCGAAGTGCTCCAACTGCGGGGTGAAGATCTCATCGGCCGATGCGTTCTGTACCGGGTGCGGACAGCCCCGGAAGCCGGCGGACACCGCCGGCCGCGTGCCCTCGGCGTCGGCCGCCGGTCCGGTGGTGAGCGACGGCGTATCGGGAACGGCGGCCAACGGCGCCGCGGGCGGAACCACCACGACGCCTCCCCTCACGGCCACGCCTCCGTCGGCGGGCTGGCCGGCGCCCGAACACCTGCTCGACCGCGACGCTCCCCACGCCGTCTATCTCGGCGGTCGTCTGCACTACGAGCGGTCGCACAGCCTCGAGGAGTTCGACCCGCTCAAGAACTTCCGCTTCTTCGGGGAGCTGGCCATCCGTTTCCTGCTCCTGTGGATCGTCTACCTGGTCGGCCAGATCCCCCTCTTCATCATCAGCGCCATCCTCACTGTGGCCAGCCCCAGCGCCGGCCTGGTCATCGGCTCCCTGCTCGAGTTCGCCTGGTCGGTGACCATGGCCTGCGTCTTCTGGCTCACCAAGGTGCCGGGCCAACTCTCCGAGTGGAAGTACACCGTGGACGACAAGGGGGACGCCGCCCCGGCCACCCTCGACCACATCGCCTGGTCGCTCGAGCGACGGGACCCTCCGCTCGACTCGATCCGGGTCCGCCGGTTCTCCGTGCCGGGTCAGGGTCACCGGTACCTGCTGGAGGTGCGCCAGGGCATCTACTGCGGCCTGGTCTCGTGCTTCCGGAACGGCCAGGACCTGTATGTGGGCTGGACGTACTGGGTGTATCTCTCCCCCCTTCGGCTGCTGTGGACCTTCATCTGCCGGATGGTGGCCCAGCTGCGCTCGAAGGGCAGTGCCCTCTACGTGAGCGTCCAGGTCGACCGGTCCAAGGCCCTCCGCGAGAGCCTGCACGCCGCGGCGCGCGACGGTGTCGAGGTGGCCACCGGTCGGGTGGCCGCCCACGGACAGGGCACCATCGGCCGCGAGGTGCCCGTGGTGGACGACGAGGCCGCCGGGTCGTCGTGGCGGCCCACCGTCCCGTCGATGTGACAGGAAGGACCGTCAGGGCCGGCCGGCCTCAGAGCTGGCCGTACTGGTACTGGGTGAGTCCGTCGGACTGGGCCACCGGATTCCACAGGGCCACGAACTCGTACTTGGTGAACGTGGCCGAGGTGTCCGAGCGCTGGGCCGACTGCCAGTTGGGATCGCTGGCGGGCACCTGTCCCGCGCAGCCCGACTGCTCGAGGTCGGTGGCCCACGAGGCGTAGTCCATGTCCGACTGGATGGAGGACTGCCAGGCCCCGGTCAGGGTCGAGGTCAGGGCCGAGGAGCCGGGGAGGGCCGTGAGGTCGAGCTGGCTGAGCTGGGCCAGCAGCTCCTGACGTCCGGAGGCCGCCGAGCGGAGGGTCTGCACGTCGGCGGCCAGATTCCCGCACGTAGCGACGTCCGCCGTAGCGCTGACGGTGGCGCTCCGGTCGCTGGTGCTGTTCTGGAGCAGGCTCTCGAGCGACTGCGCCTGGTGGACGGCGGACTGGCCGGCCGAAGGCGGCGACACCGCCGATACTCCATCGGTGGTGGATGTGGTGGACGGAGCCCCGGTGGTCGGCGGTCGCGCGACGCCGGCCGACTGGGGCCCATCGATGATGATGGTGCGGGTCGTCGCGGACGGTCGCAACAACAGGATGGCGACGACCGCGCCGCCGACCACCGCCACCACCGCGGCGCCGATGCCCCAGAACATCCGCCGACGCCGCCGGTCACGGTCGACCACGGGAGTCACGGCTCCGGTCCTCGGAGGGAGCGCGGCACCGTCGGTGACCTCCGCCGCGTGGGTGGCCCGCACCGAGGCGGTGGGCAATGGTGCGGTCGGCTGGGCCGCTCTCTCCGGCTGGGTGATGCCGACCGGTCCGGCGGGGTCCGGACCGTCCTCACTGGTCGCCGTGCCGCGGCCACAGCTGCCGCAGAATCGGCTTCCCGGTGCCAGAGGGCCGCCACAGCCGCCACAGAACCTGGCGTCCCTGTCCCCCACCTGGCGTCCTCCCCGCCCATCGCCACTCCGTGCCGTGCGGAGTCAGGATCATTGTAGGCACGGAGTGGTGGAGGTGCCCGGCTCGTCGGCCCACCCCCGGGACCATGACCGTGGGTCAGGCGGCCTCCGCCGGGGGTGGGTCGGCGGGATCCAGCGCCTTCCGCCTGGCTCCCCACCCGGGTCCCCGGAGCACGTGGGAGAGGCGCTCCACCCAACCGTCCGAGTCGGCCACATCGCGCACCATGGCCACGAACTCGTGGGTGGCGATGGTGCCCGGGTTGAAGGTCTTGATGTCCTTGGTCAGGCCGTAGACGACCGGCCGATCCTCGCGCTCGAAGGTACCGAACAGGCGGTCCCACACGATGAGGATGCTGCCATGATTGCGGTCCAGGTACTGCGAGTTGGATCCGTGGTGCACCCGGTGGTGGGAGGGGGAGTTGAGCACCTCCTCGGGTGGGCCGATCCGACCGATGGTCTCGGTGTGGATCCAGAATTGGTACAGCAGGTTCACGCCTCGGGCCGTGGCCACCAGCTCGGGGGAGATACCGGCCAGGCACAGGAGCCCGTAGGGCACCGAGGTGCCGAGGGTGTCGGCCACCGGCTGGCGCAGGGCGGTGGACAGGTTGTAGCGCTCACTGGAGTGGTGCACCACATGGATGGCCCACAGGTGGCGGCTCTCGTGCATGAAGCGGTGGTTCCAGTAGTAGATGAAGTCCCACCCGACGATGGCCAGGGCCACCACCATCGGTCCCCGGCCCAGATCGGGGAGCCGTCTCCGGCCCCACAGGCGTTGGGGCGCGGTGCGCTCGGCCCAGGTGGCGGCCAGGGCCAGCCCGCCCAGGGCGACGGTGGCCACTCCTCCCACCGAGGCCACCCGGCGGGCCGGGGTCGGACCGGGCGGCGACCGGGTCAGGTCCGTCCGTGCCGGGACGGGGTCTGCCGGCGGGACGACGGACGTCGGCTCCGGCCGCGGGGGGGACGACCGCCGGACGACCTGATCGGCGACGGTGGTGACAGCGGCGGCGCCGAGGGTCAGCCCGACGACCATCCGTCCCGGCCGGCCGTGCCCGAGCCGGAAGGGACGCAACAGCTGGGGGACGACGAAGGGGGCCACCAGGCTCGCCGTCCCCATGGCCAGGCTGGCGACGGTGTCGCGGCGCTCGTACTGCCCGGCCGACGGCCCCTGACGCTCGGCCCGGCGGCGCAGCCACACGTACTCGACGGCCATGGCCCCGAAGTAGAAGGGCACGGCCAGCACGGTGAGGTCCCGGGCCGGAGCACGGTCCGCTCCCATCAGGCCACCAGCACGGTGACGCAGGCGTTGGCGCCCCGTCCGATCACGTGGGCCAGGGCCACCCGGGCCCCGTCCACCTGCCGGGCGCCCGCCGTGCCCCGCAGCTGGCGGACCAGTTCCACCACCTGGCCCAGGGCCGACGCCCCCAGCGGCTCGCCCTTGGACAGCAGGCCGCCCGAGGGGTTCACCGGGATCCGACCACCGACCTCGGCGTCGCCGTCGGCCAGCAGGGCGGCCTGACCGCCCGGGGCGCACAGTCCGAGCTCGGCCCAGGCCAGCAGCTCGCGGGCGGCGTCGGTGTCCTGGCACTCGACCACGTCGATGTCGCCGGGCCCCAGGCCGGCCTGGGCGTAGGCGTCATGGGCGGCCAGGGTGCTCGGTGGCGTGATGGCGATGTCGTCGATCCCGCACAGGGGCGAATCCTCGCCCAGCACGCTGCCCGGGAGGTGTGACCGCAGCGAGATCCCGGCCAGCCGGATGCCGGCCCCGGCCCGCTCGAGAATGACGGCGGCCGCCCCCTCGTTGGGCGAGCACAGCATGAACAGGGTCAGCGGTGGACAGATCATCCGCGACGCCAGGACCTCCTCGGCGGTCACCGCTTTGGTGAACATGGCGTCGGGGTTGGCCACGCCCTGCCGGCGGTTCTTGACCACCACCTGGGCCAGGTGGTCCTCGGTGAGGCCGGTGTCGGACAAGAGCCGCTGGGCCCGGAGGGCGAAGAACGCCGGCGCCGGGCTGAGCCCGGCCGCCTCCTGCCACGGGGCGAAGAACGAGGACCGGATGATCCCCTTGGGCATCTTCTCGATCCCGAAGACCAGCACCCGGTCGTGCTGGCCCGAGGCGATGGAGGCCGCTCCCAGCTGCAGTGCGGCACCCCCCGAGGCACATCCGGCCTCGACGTCGTAGATGGGGATGCCGGTACCGGCCAGGGCGGAGAGGACCCGGTGGCCGGCGGCCACGCCCCCGTAGGCGGTGCCACAGAATGCCGCCTGGACGTCCCCCGCGCCGATGCCGGCCTCGGCCAGGGCCGCCTGTACCGCCACCACCCCCATGGCCGTGCCCGTGAGGTCGCCGAAGCGGCCAAACGGGTGGAGGCCCACTCCGGTGATCCGGACGTCACTCATGGGTGGAACACCCAGGTGACCGCCGGCTCCCCGTCCGGCCCGGGCAGCTCCTCGCCGTCCAGGTGCACGCGGGTACCCGTGCCGATGTCCCCGCCGCCGAGCCGGCTCACCACCCGGAGCATCGGGTCCCCGTCGAGCTCCACGATGCCCAGGCCGTAGGGGACGGGCCCGGTGTAGCCCGGGGGGGCGATGGACACGGTGGTGTGGAGCCACACGGTTCCCGTCCGGGGCAGGTCGACCGGCTGGATGTCGTCGGCGCCGGTGAACGGGCACACCGGGCTGGGCGGGAAGTGCCGCAGGCCGCTGCTGGCCGACCACCCTCCGAGCAGGGTGACCCCGTCCTCGTCCACGCGCAGGACGGCCGGGTCGATGGGTCGGGGCGACACGTCTGGACTATCCCACAACTGACCGCCCGACGCCCCGGCTCAACCCCAGTCGGGGCGGGGCTCCCCACCGCCGGGATCGGGTCGGAACACGGGCATGGAGCCGAGGGCCACCACCTTGGCGGCGTCGATCCCGAGGGCGTCCTTCCAGGCCTTCCCCTCGGTCATGAGCACCCCGACCGCCACCGGATCGCCCCCGGCCCGCCGCACGAGGGCGAGGGCGGCCCACGTGGACGCCCCGGTGGAGATGACGTCGTCCACCACCACCACCCTCCGCCCCCGCACGGCATCGACCCGGGCCGGATCCAGTCGCAGCGTCTGCCGAGACTCGGTGGTGATCGACCGGACCGGCTCGGCGAAGGAGTCGCCCAAGTGGATCTTGGGGGTCTTGTGCAGGATCACGTAGTCGTCGAGGCCGAGGGCCCGGCTGACCTCGATGGCCAGGGGGATGCCCATGGTGGCCACCGACACCACCACCTCCGGCTCGAGCGGGGCCAGCAGCTCGGCCAGCTCTCCCCCGGCCGTCCGAGCGAAGGCTACGCCGAGGTCGACGCAGATCAGCAGGGCGATGGTGCAGTCGTCGGACACCGGAACCAGCGGGAGGGTCACCGACTGTGTGCCGACGAGGGCGCGGTAGGTCCGATCGGCACTCATGGCCATGACTCTCGTCCGGCCCACCTCCCGGCGCAAACCGCCGCCGTATTCCGACAGATATGCGACCGGGAGTTGCCGGTCTGTCGGAACCGCGCTGCTGCTCCACGGGCCCGGGATCCGACAACCATCAACCCGGTCACGGGCTGGCCTAAGGTGCTGCCGTCCGTCGGCACCGTCCGGCGGTGCCGGGGGCGGACCCGACTCAAGGCGGAGACTTGGGAGCGGAGCGATGGCCGGACCGCGTCAACCGCAGCTGACCCGGGAGGAACTTCGGTCCCTCCTGTTGGAGACCGGACGGACCCTGCTGATCGAGGAGGGGTTGGGCACCGGATTCGACACCCTCACCTTCAAGCGGGTCTTCCAACGGGTCGAGGCCGACACCGGCCGTCGGATCTCCAACGCCTCGGTCATCCGTCGGGTGTGGGAGAACCAGGCCGACTACCAGGCCGACGTACTGGTCACCATCGCCGAGCAGGAGGGGCTCGGGGAGTTCCACGACACCCTCTCGGCGCTCGAGCCGGTCTTCGCCTCCATGGACCTTTCGACCGTCGAGGAGCGGGAGCGGTCGCTCCGTGAGGCCTGCCGGGTGGGCGGCGCGGCCAACATCTTCTCGCTGCTCCAGTCCCCCCACTGGTCGCTGTGGATCGCCGTGTGGGCGCTGGCCACCGCGGGGACCCTCCATCCCGACGAGCAGCGCGTCGCCCATCAACAGCGGATCCGGGACGCGCTGCTGAACGGGTACGAGGGTGTCACCCAACTGTGGGAGAACGCCTATACAGCCCTGGTGGAGGCGCTGGGCATGCGCCCGCGGGCGCCCCTGACCGTCCGGCAGTTCACCGTGGCCATCGGCGCCCTGTCCGAGGGGTGCTCCCTCCGCCAGCGGCTCGACCCCACCATGGACGGCATCCTCCGCCCCACTGGGCCCGATGGCGAGGATCAGGACTGGACGCTCTTCGGCATCGGTCTCGAGGCGCTCCAGCGGCACTTCTTCGAGCCCGATCCCGAGTGGAAACCCCCACCGATCCCGACCTGACCTTCCCACCCGTCGGTGGGTCGGGCCGCCGTCCTACCCTGGGCAGGTGGCCGCACCCCTATTCACCCACCGAGGTGGATATTCGTTCGGCCTGAGTCCCGGTGAGCTCTGGGACCGGATCGAGGACGTCGACCAGTTCGAAGGGTGGTGGCCCTGGCTCAGCGAGTTCCGGCTGGTGGGGGACGGACTGGTGGACGGCGCAACCCTCCACGGAGTCGTCACCCCTCCGCTGCCCTACCGGATGCGGCTCACCGTCGAACTGGGCCGGTGTCGACGGCCCTACGCCATCGACGCGGTGATCGGCGGTGATCTGACCGGCGATGCCCACCTGCGGATCCGGAGCGACGGGGAGGGTTCCCGGGTCGGGATGGCCTGGACCATCGAGGTGCGTCAGCCGGTGATGCGGATGGCCAGCCGGATCGGTCGCCCGGTGCTGCAGTGGGGCCACGACCGTGTGGTCGAGACCGCAGTGGCCGGATTCCGTCGCCGCGTCGAGGGCGCTTAAAGGCATTCGGGTAATACCGCGCGGCCTGTTTTCCACAAGCGCCCAGGTTCCGACTGGGTTCACGGTGATCTCGGCCCGCAGGGTCTCTGGCGAAGCTCTCTAGTCCAGCCGGGCGATGGCCAGGGCCGCCGCGGTGAGCACCACGGCCCAGGACATGGCCCGCAGCGCCCGCTCGAGGGGGGCCAAGAGGAAGGCCCGGCTGACCGTCACCGTCGTGCCGTCCGTCCGGGCGATGGTCCCGGTCACCTGGTCGGTCCGACGGCGCAGCATGCGGGCCGGCGTACTGAGGGCCCGCTGGGCCGCCGAGAGGGCGAACGCCCCCAGCGCGCCCAGCGCCGGAGCCAGGGCCAGCCGTCCGGTCTGGGCCACGTAGGCGGTGAGGACGGGGAAGGCTCCCCAGCTGGCGGCGAAGCCGACATCATTGTGGATGACTCCCCCGAACAGCTCGAAGTTGTAGGCGACGACGAGCAGCGGCCCGATGACGAGGAAGGGGACGAGCACCCAACCCACCTGCACGGCGCCGGCGATCCCGAGCCCCACGGCTCCGGCCAGACCGACGACGGCCACCGTGACCAGCGCCGGCCCGGGAATCCGGGTGCGCAGCGGCCGGCCGTGCAACTCATCGAGGGCGTGGGCGGCCAGGCCCACCGCGCAGAAGAAGGCCAGCAGCGTGGCGATCAGCCGCGTGGTGTTGACCACCGGGGCCAGACACGCGCCGATGACCACATAGGAGAGGTGCCATGCCGTGTAGGGGGGATGGAGCAGGGTCCACCAGTCGCGCCAGCCGCCGGGTGGCGCCGCGTAGTAGGCGGCTCGGGCCTCGGCCGGCTCACCCACCGGCCCGCCGCCCCCACATGACCAGGCCGCCCCCCAGGCTCATGCGCCGCACGCCCACATCGACGAAGCCGGCCCGACGCCAGGCCTCCACCGTCCACTCCAACGAGTAGCGCCGGTAGTGGGACGAGATGTTCGGACCGAGGAACCGGCCCACCTCGAACCACGCCCGGCCCCCGGTGAGCCAGCCGCCCACGGGGAGCAGCAGGCGGGTGTAGCCGAACCACCAGAACCGCCAGAACCGGCTCTGTGGGAGGAGGAACTCCATATTGGCCACGGCTCCGCCGGGCTTCACCACCCGGGCCAGTTCGTCCAGGGTGGCCTGGGGGTCGTCGACGTAGCGCAGCAGGTAGGTGAAGGTCAGGGCGTCGAAGGTGGCGTCGGCGAAGGGCATCCGCTCGGCCCGTCCGTTGACCAGCTGGACCCGCCCGGGGAGGGAGCGCTCGGCCACGTTGCGCTGGCCCTGGCGGAGCATGTCGAGGGTGAGGTCGATGCCCACCACCCGCTCGGCCCCCCGCTCGGCCAGCTGCAGCGCCACGCCGGCCGGCCCCGAGGCCACGTCCAGCACCAGGTCCGGGCGGTCGGGGACGACATGGTCGACCATGGCCCGCCGCCACCGGCCGTTCTGGCCCATGGACAGCAGCTCGGCGAGCCGGTCGTAGCGCTCGGGCAACGGCGAGAAGAGGGTCTGGGCGAACCGGTTGGGGTCCCGCGGCGTCGCTGTCTCCATGCCATCTCCTCGGGTGCGAAGATCTCACCGTAGGCGGTGGAGACGAGGGGAGTCGTGTGAACGGGAGGCGCTACGACGTACTCGTGGTGGGAGCCGGCCCGGCCGGCAGCATCGCCGCCCTCGTCCTGGCCCGCGCCGGCGCCCGCGTGGCGCTGCTGGACAAGGCCCGGTTCCCGAGGGACAAGGCCTGTGGGGACTTCATCGGACCTCGGGGCCTGCAGGTCCTGGCCGATCTCGGTGTGGCTGAGCCGCCTGGCCTCGACGTGGGCGACATGGTGGTCATCGGCCCGACCGGTCGGCGGGTCGTCCTTCCGTGTTTCGACGGCACCACCTATCCGGGGCGGGCCCGGGCGGTGCCCCGCGCCGTGCTCGACGACGCGCTCCGGACGGCCGCCCTCGAGGCCGGGGCCGAAGGGGTGGAGGGCCGGGCCGGGGACCCGATCGGTGCGGGTCCCGACCTGGGGGGCTTTTCGGTGGCCGAGGGGGACCCCATCACGGCCGACTTCGTCATCGGGGCGGATGGGGCCACCAGCCACGTGGCCCGGTGCGCCGGTCTGGTGGAGGACGCCCGGGTGCTGTGGGGGTTCGCCGTGCGTTGCTATCTCGACCAGGCGGTGGCCCTGCCGGCCATCACCCTGTGGGAGCCGACCCCGTGGCGGGCCTTCCCCGGCTACGGATGGATCTTCCCCGGCCCCGATGGCACGGCCAACGTGGGTGTGGGCGTGGGCACCCTCGCCGACCGCCAGGCCGGCTCGGCCGCCGTCCGGGTGCTGCCGGCCTACCTGGGCCATCTGGCCGGGTTGGGCCTGCTCGACCGGGTGCCGGACGGGCCGCTGCCCCGGCGCCTGGGGGGCTGGCTCAAGATGGGGATGGTCGGGACCGTGCCGTCGGACGGTCGGGTCCTGCTGGTCGGTGACGCCGCCGGCCTGGTCAACCCGCTCCAGGGTGAGGGCATCGCCCAGGCCATGACCAGCGGCCGGGCCGCGGCCGAGGCCGTACTGGGTGCGGCGGGGCGGGCCGCCGACGAGTACCGGACCCGACTGGCCCGGACCCACCTGCCGTATCAGCGGATCACCGCCGCCGGTCACGCCGCCCTGGTGGGACGCCCCCGGGCCGTGGCCGTCGTGGGACGGCTGCTGACCTCACCCGTCATGGGCCGAACCGTGGCCGGCGGGTGGGGCATCTTCTGGAACGAACTGCTGGAGGGGGCGGCCCCCGGGGGAGCCAGAACGGTGGCCCAGGCCTCCACCCGGCTCGGGGGTGCGGTCACGGCCGGCACCCGGGTATCCCGCTGGTTCGACGCCGCCTACGGGGACGGGGCCTCAGTCGGCGTCAGGTGGTGAGGTGCTGACTCACCAGGGCGATGCCGTGGCCCCAGGCGGCCAGCTGATCGGCGGGCAGATAGGCGGTGCCCTTGGCGTCGTGATCGACCATGGGTGAGGCCAGATACCGCTCCTTGCCCTGGGGGTCGATGAAGTAGAGGGCATCGGTGTGCTGGACGTCGACCGTCGGGTCGGGTGCGTCCACTTCGATGCTGTAGGCACTCCAGACGGCACGGAGGTCGGTGACCGAACCGGTCAGGAAGTGCCAGTTGGGTACCGTCCCCAACTGCTCCTTGTGGGTGTAAGCGGCCATGGCGGCGACGTCGGTCACGTAGGGGTTGACGTTCACCGAGAGGAAGATGACCTTCGAGGCGGCCGTCCCGAGGTCGTGATAGGCGTCGACGGTCTCCTGGCTGACGATGGGGCACACGTCGGTGCAGTGCGGATCGGAGAAGCCGAGGACCACGACGTGCCCCTTGAGGCTGGACAGCGAGAAGGTCTGCCCGTTCTGATCGGTGAGGTGGAAGTCGGGAGCGGGTCGATGGGGGACGGGCGACAGGGCCATGAGGTTGGCCTGCGCCGTGGAGACGGTGGACGGGATGCCGGTGGGCCGGACCAGGTCGACGGCGTCACTGTTGCTGTGGGTGCGGACGGCCAGGCCACCGAAGACGGCGCCGGTGAGTACCGCCACGGCCAACAGGGTCAGCAGCACCCGGTCCCGTGGACTGATGTGCCGGACCTTGTCCCTCGGCGGTCCGGCCTGCTCCTCGCTCATTTTGTTAGGTATACCTAAGTAGCAGGGAGCCGTCAACACCGGCCGTCGAACGACCGCCTCCCGCCAGCATGTCCGGTGGACGGCGCCGAGACCCTACGGTCGGGGGCGGGCATGATCGCAAGGAGGCGGATCGATGAAGTACAGGGTGCTGGGGGGGACCGGGATCTCGGTCAGTGAGTTGACGCTCGGCACCATGATGCTCGGGGCGATGGGAAACGCCGACCATGACGACTCGGTCCGCATCATCCACCGGGCGTTGGATGCCGGCATCAACTTCGTCGACACTGCCGACGTGTACTCCCTGGGCGAGTCGGAGGAGATCGTGGGCCGGGCCCTCCGGGGCCGCCGGGACGATGTGGTGCTGGCCACCAAGTTCGGACTGCCCGTGGACAGCGACCCCAACCGGGCGGGAGCGTCACCCCGCTGGATCGCCCGGGCGGTGGAGGACAGCCTGCGTCGGCTGGGCACCGACCATATCGACCTCTACCAACTGCACCGGCCGGATCGCAGCACCGACCTCGACGAGACCCTGTCGGCCCTGTCCGATCTGGTCCGGGCGGGCAAGGTGCGGGCCATCGGCTGCTCCACCTTCCCGGCCGAGCTGATCGTCGAGTCCCACTGGGTGGCCGAACGCGGTGGACACCACCGCTTCCGCACCGAGCAGCCCCGCTACTCGGTGCTGTCGCGGGTCGTCGAGGGTGCCGTCCTGCCCACCGCCCAGAGGTTCGGCATGGGTGTGCTGACCTACGGGCCGCTGAGTAGCGGCTGGCTGTCCGGTCGGGCCGATCCCACGACGGGGCACCGGGCCCAGGGCCGCGGGGCCCGGGGCTTCGACATGAGCGTGCCGGAAAACCGGACCCGGCTGGAGGCGGTCGACCAGCTCACCCGGCTGGCCGCCGAAGCCGGACTGCCGCTGACCCATCTGGCCACGGCCTTCGTGCGCAGCCACCCGGCGGTCACCTCGGTGATCATCGGGCCCCGGACCTCCGACCAGCTCGAGGACCTGTTGGCCGGAGCCGAGGTGGTGCTGAGCGGGGACGTCCTCGACGGGATCGACGAGATCGTGCCCCCGGGGACGGAGATCAACCCGGCGGACAACTACTTCGCCAGCCACCCGGCCCTCGAGGACCCACGGCTGCGGCGCCGCTGAGCGCGATCGAACAGCCCGGTGGGGACCATCAAGCGCGTTCAGGAATTCGGGATGCCGCCTGCGACCAGTTCCGACGCGGCACGCCTGTGGCACGAAACCGGTCTCGGCTGGAACGCTGTCCCCCGCAGATGAGTGAACCGGGACTCGTCGAGAGCGGGCGACGGGAATCGAACCCGCGTTCTCAGCTTGGGAAGCTGATGTTCTGCCTCTGAACTACGCCCGCGTAGCGCCGACACCCTACCGCCTGGGGGTACGGACCTCACCCCGACCCGGCCGACGCAGCTTCGGCACCGTCAGGCGCTGATGAACTCCCCGCCGATGAGCGCGGCAGCCAGGATGGTGGCGGCCAGGGCCAGGTCGTAGGCCCCGAGGAGATGAGCGGACCATGGGCGGTCGACCACCAGTTCCGCGGCGGTCACGGCCACCAGGCCGATGACCCCGGCCAGCACCGCCCTCTGGGCCGGACGTCGCCTCTCCCCCCGGAGGGCCCGGGTGAGGAACATGCAGCAGGGCACCATCAGCACCGTGAACACCAGTGCGGAGGGATGGAGGCGGCTGGACGGGATCACGTTCAACCACCGGTAGCCCTCCAGTACCGCCGCCGCCGTCAGCAGGACCAGGCCCGCGGTGACCAGGCTCGGCGCCCGCGGGAACTTCTCCTCCGTGGGCTCCACCGGGAGCGCGAAGTCGGGGGAGGCGGGATGTCGCCGGACGAAGTCCGGTCGCGCTTCGCCCTCTCCGCCTCGGAACAGGGTTCCCGCCCCCGCTCCACCCGAACCGGCCTCGCCGACCTGGGACATTCCGCCTCCGAGCTCACGTCCCGGTGCTCGGGCGCCCGCTGCGCCCGGTCCGGAACCGTGGTCCTGCATGAGATCCGCCGCCCGTTACCCACCAGTATCCTCAACCGACGGCAGAATTGCAACTCATGATTGCACAGCGGTCCAGGACGCCTGCTTGGCCCGGTAAAATCAGGTGTCATCGTCCCCAAGAGAACACCGACTGCATCCGAACTCCGAGCTGAATCCTGATGACAGAGCGCCGCACCCGACGTACCAAGGAGGACCTGCGCACGCTCCTCCTCGATGCCGCCCAGACCATCCTGCGCGAGGAGGGCCTCGGCGTGGGCACCGACGGCCTCACCTTCAAGCGGGTCTTCGACCGGGTGGAACAGGACACCGGGCTCCGCCTGACCAATGCCTCGGTCATCCGCCGGGTGTGGGAGAACCAGGCCGAGTACCACACCGATGTCCTCCTCGACATCCTGAGTACCGATGACAACACCGAGGAGTTCGAGGACACTTTCGGTGAGGTCATCCCGTTGCTGGCCGGGCTCGACCTGTCCACGCCGGCCAAGCGCTGGGACGCCCTCCGGGAGGTCTGCCGGGTGGGTGGGGCGGCCAACATCCACGCCCTCCGCTCCTCCAATACCTGGTCCCTGTGGATCGGCATCTGGGCGTTGGCCACCGCCGGAGAGGTCAACGAGCACAAGCGGAAGATCCAGAGCGCGCTACTCGACGGGTACGAGTCCGTGGCCCAGACGTACCTGCAGACCTACGCCGCCCTGGCCGAGTTCCTGGGAGTCCGGCTCCGTGACGGCCTGACCATGCGTCAACTGACCGTGTCGGTCGGAGCTCTGGCCGAAGGCTGTGCCCTGCGCAACCGGGTCGATTCGGACATGGACGGGATCCTTCTGCCCACGGGACCGGCGGGGGAGATGCAGGAGTGGACCCTGTTCGGGTTGGGACTCGAGTCTCTGGCCCTGCGCTACCTCGAGATCGACCCCGACTGGGAGCCCCCACCGGCCTGAGGGCCACCGGCCGCCGCCGTTCCCCGGTGGTAACTACGCCCCAGTGCGTGCGCCCCACTATCGTCTGTCCGGCATGGTTCTCTCTGACCGCTCCATACGCGAGGCGCTCGCCGCCGGCCACATCAAGATCGACCCCTTCGACGAGAGCTGTATCCAGCCGTCGTCGGTCGATCTCCACGTGGACCAGTACTTCCGACTGTTCCGGAACCACACCAGTCGGGTGATCGACGTCCGCGAGGACCAGGAGGACCTGACCGAGCTGGTGGACGTGGGCGAGGACCCCCTCATCCTCCACCCCGGTGAGTTCGTGCTCGGCTCCACTACCGAGAAGGTCACCCTCCCCGACGATCTGGTGGCCCGGCTGGAGGGGAAGTCCTCCCTCGGCCGCCTGGGCCTGCTCATCCACTCGACGGCGGGCTTCGTCGATGCCGGTTGGGACGGCCACCTGACACTGGAGCTCTCCAACGTGGCCAATCTCCCCATCACCGTCTACCCCGGCATGAAGATCGGCCAGATCAGCTTCCTACAGATGACGACGGCGGCGGACAACCCCTACGGCTCCGACGGCCTCAAGTCGAAGTACCAGGGCCAGTGGGGTCCCACCCCCAGCCGGTACGCCGACAACTTCCGCTCGTGACCGCCCTTCGGTCGGTCGCAGCACCCCCACCCGCCTTTGTTACTCTTGAGTAACCAACCAGGAGGAATGCAGTGCCCCTCAGACTCGCCCTAGGGCTCGGGATCACCGTGGTGATGTTCGCCATCGCCGGTCGCCGGTTCTTCTGGCTGTACCAGCTGATCTCGGCGGGACAGCCGGCGGTGCCCTCCCGGTTCAAGGACGTTCCCAGGCGCATCAAGGCCGAGCTGGTCGAGGTCGGGGGCCAGAAGAAGCTGCTGCAGTGGACGGTTCCGGGTGTGGCCCACGCCTTCACCTTCTGGGGTTTCACCATCCTCTTCCTCACCATCATCGAGGCCTACGGCTGCCTGTTCCAACGCGATTTCCACATCCCCCTCATCGGTCAGACCGCGGTGATCGGCTTCCTCGAGGACTTCTTCGCCGTGGCTGTCATCGTCTCCCTGCTGGTGTTCGTGGGCATCCGGGTCAAGCACTCCCCCAAGCGGGAGAACCGCCGGTCCCGGTTCTTCGGCTCCCATACCGGGGCGGCCTGGCTGGTCCTGCTGATGATCTTCGGGGTCATCGCCACCTTGCTCGTCTACCGGGCCGCCCAGGTCAACACGGGCAACTTCCCCTACGGCTGGTGGGCGTTCGCCTCCCACGGCCTGGCCAACGCCCTGAAGCCGCTGGGTGAGGGCGTCAACAGCGTGATCGAGACGGTCGCCCTCCTGGCCAATATCGCCATCATCACCGGGTTCCTGGTCTTCGTGTCGTACTCGAAGCACCTCCACATCTTCATGGCCCCGATCAATGTGGCCACCTCCCGCCGCCCCCGGGCCCTCGGCGCCCTGGCCTCCACGCCGGACATGTCCATGGAGGACGTGGGCGACGAGGACGAGGTGGTGTTCGGGGCCGGTCGCATCGAGGACTTCTCGTGGAAGCAGCTGCTCGACATGGCCACCTGCACCGAGTGCGGACGCTGCCAGTCCCAGTGCCCGGCGTGGAACACGGGTAAGCCCCTCTCTCCCAAGCTGCTCATCATGGACCTCCGCGACAACTTGTTCTCGTCGGCCGACCGGGTCATGGCGAAGAACCGCGCCGCCGGCGTCGAGGTGGAGAACCTGGTCCCCTCGGTCATCGACCCCGACGTGCTGTGGTCCTGCACCACCTGCGGGGCCTGCGTCGAGGAGTGCCCGGTGGACATCGAGCACATCGACACCATCATCGACATGCGTCGCTACCAGGTGCTGATGGAGTCGGAGTTCCCGTCCGAGGCCGGACTCATGCTCCGCAACGTGGAGAACCAGGGTGATCCCTGGGGTCTCGGCGCCACCAAGCGGACGGAGTGGATCAACGGCCTCGACTTCGAGGTCCCGGTCATCACCGGCACCATCCCCGACGACGTCGAGTACCTCTACTGGGTGGGTTGTGCCGGGGCCCTCGACGAGCGGGCCCGCAAGGGGGCCCAGGCCACCGCCCGCATGCTGCACCGGGCCGGAGTCACCTTCGGCATCCTCGGGCCCAAGGAGTCCTGCACGGGGGATCCGGTCCGGCGCCTGGGCAACGAGTACCTCTACCAGGAGCAGGCCCGCATGAACATCGAGACCATGGAGAACGCCGGGGTCAAGAAGGTCATCGCCACCTGCCCCCACTGCTTCAACTCCCTGGCCAACGAGTACCCGTCCCTGGGCGGCAACTTCGAGGTCATCCACCACAG
>Ga0207933_1001555_pt1 | contig 16936 bp, 13 predicted proteins | sample NGESurdeep092012_4_FD_184488 | JGI IMG/M metagenome (GOLD analysis project Ga0207933, IMG submission 184488) | Arctic peat soil microbial communities from Barrow, Alaska - NGEE Surface sample F53-3 deep-092012 (SPAdes) | ecosystem: Environmental > Terrestrial > Soil > Wetlands > Peat ...
AATAGTGATACTACTTAAAATAATCACTGCAGTTGAATAGTAAAAAATCCCGGGGATATCGTAAGTAAGCCAGTTACCCTGGTTACGTTTTACAATATAGGCACTGCTTAAACCAGTAAACATCATTACAATAGTTGCACATGCGCCCCACATGACAAACTTAAGTGGGTGCATTTTTTTCTTTTCTTCCGTCATCACTGCTATCATAACATTTTAATTTTTCAAACTCTATCTAAACACAAGATCAAAAGAATATTTATACTTTGTCAAATAATAACGCAAGAAAAACGATCATCAGGTAAAAATAGGAACTGAACATGACCCTTCTTGCAGCTGCCGCGTTCATTTTTATTACTAACATTATACTTACAAATACCATCGAAAGATTGCAGACCAATAAAATCCAGAGAGCCTCAATACCGCCTATATGAAAATAAAAAGGCAACATACCGACAGGCACCATCATCATTGAATATATTACGGTCTGAATAGCCGAAAACCGTGTAGGACCTGCCTGGCTTGGTAACAGCCTGAACCCTGCATTCTGGTAATCTTTATGCGCTAACCACGCTATCGCCCAAAAGTGTGGAAACTGCCATAAAAACTGGACCGCAAATAAAATATATCCTCCATAGTTGAAATATTGAATCACTTCGCCTGAAGTTGAAAGTACCTGAAAACTTGCAAACGGACTAATGACGCCTGTCGCGGCTACCCAACCGATAAGGCAAGGCAATGCACCAGGAAAAGCGCCAACAATAACGGAAATAGAGTTTACTTTTTTTAAAGGAGTATACACAAAAGCGTAAAGGAACAAACTAAACAATGCAATTAAAGCACTTTCTATATTGAACCAATACCACATCATCATAATACCAACAGCCCCAATGATGATCGCAAATCTCCATGCCTCATTCACACTCATTCTACCTGACGCGACTGGTCTCGACGCCGTTCTTTTCATCAAAGCGTCCGTATCTCTTTCAACTGTTTGATTAATTGCATTAGCGGACCCTGTAATAAACATTCCCGCAACAAACAAAACAAATACGGAAATAAAATTAAAAGATACATTGGGAGCAAGCAGGTAGGAGGCGACACAACTGAACACCACCAAAAAACTCAAAGTGAATTTTATCAGGATAAAATAATCTTTCACTTTGCTCGCCAGCGAAAAAGAAATTGATTGAGGCATTATTGTTGCCGATTTATTCATCAATAAAAACTATTTAAAAAAGCCCTGAATTAACAGGGCTATTGATTCAGGATTGTATTGTTAATAAAATTTGACCGATTAATGTTTGCTTTCATCCAAACCAATTGGTTCTGTTTGAGGAATGAAATCCCTGCCATCCTTTCCGTAATCGTAAGCCCAGCGATGCACTTCCGGAATTTCACTTTCCCAGTTACCATGCGGTGGATGAACAGACGTGGTCCATTCCATCGTATTAGATCCCCACGGATTCTTATTTCTATCGGTAACTTTTCTTCCTTTATAAATTGAATAAAAGAAATTAAAAATAAAAAGGAATTGTGTTGTAAAAACAACAATTGCAACGATACTTATAAACTCATTAAGTCCCTGGAACATCTTAAAAGACTCCCAGTTACTAAAATCGTAATAGCGACGAGGCATCCCTGCTAATCCTTCGTAATGCATTGGCCAGAATATTAAATATGCACCGACAAAGGTGATCCAAAAATGAATGTACGCAAGTGTATTGTTCATAAATCTGCCAAACATTTTAGGATACCAGTGATATATACCCGAAAACATTCCAAACATAGATGCCACACCCATTACCAGGTGGAAGTGAGCAATTACAAAATAGGTATCATGTAAATGTAAATCAAGTGCAGAGTTACCCAGCCAGATCCCGGTTAGTCCTCCGGAAATGAATAAACTAACAAATCCAATTGCAAAAAGCATCGCAGGTGTAAAATGAATATTCCCCTTCCACAACGTAGTCAGCCAGTTAAATACTTTAATAGCCGAAGGCACTGCAATCAACAAAGTAAATAGCACGAAAAAGGAACCCAAAAATGGATTCATTCCGGTCACAAACATATGGTGAGCCCAAACAAGAAAGGACAAGGACGCAATAGCAAAGAAGGAACCTACCATAGCCATATATCCAAAAATTGGTTTGCGCGAATTCGTAGAAATTACTTCAGAAGTAATACCCATCGCCGGTAGTGCTATGATATAAACCTCGGGATGGCCAAGGAACCAGAATAAATGCTGGAACAAAATGGGGCTTCCGCCTTCATTTGGCAATATCTTTCCATTAATAAAGATGTCACTTAAAAAGAAACTGGTACCCAAATGGCGATCAAATAACAATAAAACTACTGCGGATAATAGAACAGGAAAGGTTAGAACACCTAAAATAGCAGTAAATAAAAATGACCAAATTGTGAGGGGAAGTCTTGTCATGTACATCCCCTTGGTACGCATATTCAATACAGTAGTTATATAATTTAAACCACCCAATAACTGTGAAATAATAAACAATCCGATACTGGCTAGCCAACAATCCATACCTGCTTTAGAGCCATCCATCGCATCGCCTAAGGCACTTAGTGGAGGGTAAATAGTCCATCCGCCGCTTGCCGGGCCAGTTTGTAAAAATAAAGATGAAAACATCACGACAGATGCGGCAAAGAAAAACCAATAAGAAAGCATATTCAAAAATGGCGAAGCCATATCCCTTGCTCCAACCTGTAAAGGAATCAGGAAGTTTGAAAAAGTTCCGCTTAGTCCGGCAGTAAGTACAAAAAATACCAGGATCGTGCCATGCATTGTTACCAGCGCATAATAAAATTCGGTATCTAATTTTCCTCCTGTTGCCCAATGACCAAATATTTCTTCCAGGAATGGAAACGTCTTATCTGGAAAACCCAACTGCAAACGAAAAACAACTGAGAAAAATCCGCCGATTATCGCCCAGATAATTCCCGTAATCAAAAATTGCCTCGAGATCATTTTATGATCCTGGCTAAATATGTATTTCGTTATAAAGGTTTGTTTGGGATGTTCATGGGTAGCATGGCCTGTGTCATGCACCACCAAAGGCCCTTTATGCAGTACTTCTTCGTTCATAATGATATTTATTTTAACCTATCGGCTATTGATTTTTAATTATTTCGGTTTATCTGATTTGCGCCACAGTTTTAGTTGAATCTGAATTGTTTCCGGTAATAAATTCCTTGGCCTTTAAATACTCGGGGCGCTGTTTGATCCACCATGCGTTATATTCTTTTTGTGTTTCCACTACTATCTCGCCACGCATGGTAAAATGCAATTTACCACACAACTGGTCACAGGCAATTTCATATACAAAATCCGGGTTTCCCGTTTTCTTTTTCATGTCCTCAGTGGTGATAATGGGAGTAAACCACATAGTAGTTGGAGTACCTGGTACTGCGTCCATTTTCAATCTGAACTGTGGCAATCCCACATCGTGTATTACGTCCATTGAATTAATGACTAATTTAACGGGTTTGTTTACAACAACGTGCATAATTGTAGTTACATGAACGTCATCGTGACTGGCTGCATCCGCCCAATCCACACCCAGCAGATTATTCTTTGCAGGATCAATTAATTTATAATTCTTTCTACCTAACATCCCATCTTTGCCGGGATACCTGATTTCCCAACCAAACTGGTGTCCGGTAATTTCTATCAATTGGGCGTTCTTAGGGGCGTCAGCAGTAAACTTAAACCAATATTTCAGCCCAAATACAACAAGAACTGTAAGTGTAATTGCAGGAACTGCTGTCCATATTATTTCCAACTTATTATTGTGAGGAAAATAGAGCGGTTTCTTTTTGTCGTTCTCCTGGTATCTAAAAGCAAACCAAAATAATAATATTTGAGTAATAAAAAAAACAATGCCTGTAACGATGATGGTTATCCACATCATCTCATCAATACTCTTACCTTGCGAGGAAGCGGCTCCAACTTTTAAACCGGACTCAGGATACAAAATATCATTGCACCACCAAACCCCAATAAGGCCCAAAATAAGGAACGCAATCATTAAAAATCCGTTGATCTTATTATTCTGCTTCCTGGATTTTTCTTCTCCTTTTAAAATACTTACGTATTCGCTTGCTTTTGAAATCTGGAAAATCACCAGAAAAATAAGCACAACAATCGCGATGATAAAAAAGTTGTTCATGTTACTATTTTTTCCTCGTCCGTACTACGGATTTATTAAAATTTTTAAATACTGATTCGTCAATTGCTTTAAACAGAAACCTTACTGGCTTTATCGTTATACCACGTGAATAATACTTTCCTTTAGAAAAGAATTATTTTTAGCGGTCATCGGTACTTTGGACGCAAACCTGCTGACTCCCCACATTATTATTCCCACAAACCCTAAAGCAATACCAAATTCAAACCAACCTAAATGAGGGTGCATCTGAACCGTTCCAGGCATTACCATTTGGTAAAAATCAATCCAATGTCCAAATATGATTAATATACACATAAATGTAATTATGAAATAATTTCGTTTCGTAGCTCTTTTCATTAATATCAGAATGGGCGCCACAAAATTTAGAATCAGGTTTAGATAAAATATTCCTTCATACGAACCCTGAAGGCGTATTTTGAAATAGACTGTCTCCTCAGGAATATTTCCATACCATTGTAGCATAAATTGATCAAACCATATGTAGGTCCAGAAAATAGAGAAGGCAAAAATATACTTTCCCAAATCCTGGAGATGCTCATGATTTACAAATTCAAGCTGTCCCTGATTTTTGAAATAAATAACGAACAACGTAAGCAACGCCAGACCAGCGACAAATGTGGATGCAAACGTGTACCAACTATACATAGTGCTGTACCATTTAGCATCAATGCTCATTAGCCAAAGCCATGGAATAAATGATCCTACGGTAATGATGTAAAAAACAACATATGATGCTGAAATTCCCATGTTTTTTTTCATCCATTTTCTGGATGTCTCAGCATCCATTGTTCCGGCGTCATCAGTCAAACGACTGATCTTTCTAAATCTTTTCCCAAAATAGGACCAAAGAAACATAGTGATTAACGAGTAAATCAAGAAAACGGACGGATTCAAAAAGCCTTTTTTTCCATGCATTATGTGATCGTGGGCCATTACATTCTTATCAAGCCATGGATAAATATCACTTCTGTTTCCCAAAATAAGACAAAGTAAAACGATCATGCTAATGCCAGCCAAAATCGGAACAAGAGATGAAACTGCTTCTGTAACCCTGCGAAAGGCTTCCTGCCATCCGCTAATCGCCAACGTGTTAATAGCAATAAAAAAAGTAGCTACATTTACCAACAAAAGCCAAAACAAACTATTCTGCAGCATAACGGCCCAAAACCGGGTGCTATCAATATTTCCACCATTAGCTCCCGAAAGAGGGCTTAAAAATATGATTCCAAAAATAAACGCGACCAGGCCTACAATCATTAATCCGATTGACCATTTTTTATATCCCGGAGGTGTTACATATTGATTGTTCATTAAAAAATTATTTTTAGTTTGAATTTTATTTTTTTATTGTGGTGTCAATCCTTGCTGAGGCGCTCGCAGTAGAATCTGCCCATGCCACCGCGATTCCGTCGGTCGTCCCCATTTGAGTTGCTTTCACATATTGAATTACCATCCATCTTTGTTCCCTCGTCAATTGCGAAGCGTAGCTTCCCATATTATTCTTACCATAGGTAATCGAATGAAACATCGTACCAACAGGCATCTTAACATATTGAGCCAAGGTTAAGTTAGCAACCGCCGGAACTTTACCTCCGGTAGCTAACGGGCCTTGTGCATCCATCTTCGGACCATGGCATATCGCGCAATTGATATTAAACAAACGGGCAGCTTCCTGCATTTGAGCAGTATCCAGGGGAGGCAGAGGATCTTTAATTTCCGCACTCATCTTATAACCGTTTGAATCATCAGGCAGTGGGTAAGGAAAAAGATCACCTCTTCTTATCGTCCCTTCCACCGGGTAAGGTACATAACTGATATTGTCGTTGGCAAGATTATTTGCCGCATAAGACTCGTAAGCGCGGCTATATGTCATATCGGGCATATAAGTCAATCCAGGTTTTCTCTTATTACCGCAGCTACTCATTAGGGCTATCAACCCTATTACTACTACCTGAGATAAAACAATTCTTATTTTTTTCATATCTAAAATTCTGGTTTAGAATTTTTTTAATCATTTTCAATAAAGCTATTTTTCAGTATCAGCAAACAAACAAATAGGTTATATTTTCATTTATCACCAAAGAATGATTGCATTTTCAGAAACTTAAATATCATTCCACAATTTCCAAATCTTCTGACCTATATAATTTCTGTTCTTTGTCATACCTTCCAAACCACCATCCTTCTTCAGCATCCTGGGTGTTTATGTCAATAGCCCCATTATCCTTTAAAAAATTTGCGATTTCAGCCTCGTTTGAATTCTCGGTACACTCTATTACCATCGTCAGCAGATCATCAGTTGAACGCAAGTTAAAATGATGCTTTTTTACTCCAGGCATCATTTTACACAGCCAACAGAAAGTCCATACCATCCCAACACCCGACATGAGAACGGTTAGCTCAAATGTGATGGGTATAAATGCAGGCAATGGGAAATGCGGCTTTCCGCCAATATCTAAAGGCCAGTCGGTCGTGAATATCCAACCCATTCCTGTCAGTGCGATAGTCGTACCCAGAATTCCATAGATAAAACCCATTGTATGAAGGCTTGTTTCTCTTAATCCCATGGCCTTATCCAGACCATGTATAGGATATGGCGTGTAAACGTCGTGAAGTTTATATCCGGATCTTCTAACATTCTTTACCGCAGAAAATACATCACTTTCTTCGTGGAAAGAACCGACAACAAATTTTTTAATCATATTCTGTATCCCAAACGGGCTTTTAAATTAATAATATATTTGATCTATGCCTGTCTTTTGGTCTATTATTTAATGAGCATGCTCCATTTCCTTTTTATAAAATTCAGTAGAATCCATTTCCTCAATACCTGACATTCTTTCTTTATAATTTTCACCACTTGTTTTTAGGATGGCCTTGATTTCTGCAACTGCAATTACTGGGAAAAATTTAGAGAATAAAAAATAACAGGTAAAAAATAAACCAAAGGTTCCCAGATAAAAACCAATCTCCCAGATACTTGGGCTATAATAGGTAGTCCACGAAGACGGAAGATAATCGCGATAGGTTGAGGTTACAAATATAACAAACCGCTCAAACCACATCCCCACGTTTACCAATACTGCCATAAAGAATGTAAACATTGGATTTCTCCGCAATTTTCTGGACCAGAATAGTTGTGGCGATACCACGTTGCAAAAAATCATCCCATAATATGCCCAACCGTAAGGGCTGAAAATATTAGCACGGTTCTCACGGAAAGCCCACCATTCATAGGTATTCTGACTATACCATGCGATAAATAATTCTGAAAGGTAGGCACATCCTACTATAGACCCTGTTAGTACAATTACCTTATTCATTGCTTCTATATGGCCTATAGTAATGTAATCTTCAAGGTGCAATACTTTCCTGGTAATAATCAATAGTGATTGCACCATAGCAAATCCAGAAAAAATAGCTCCTGCAACAAAATAAGGAGGAAATATAGTAGTATGCCACCCTGGAATTACTGAGGTAGCGAAATCGAAAGATACGATGGTGTGTACCGATAATACAAGAGGTGTTGCTAATCCTGCTAAAACCAATGCAAGACTTTCCTGGCGTTGCCAGTGCTTAGTGCTTCCTGTCCATCCAAATGAAGCAAGCCCGTAAAACATTTTTCTGAACTTCGTTTTGGCCCTATCTCTAATAGTAGCCAGATCCGGAATAAGGCCCGTATACCAAAAAAGTAAAGAAATGGTAAAATAAGTAGATACAGCAAATACATCCCACAAAAGCGCAGAGTTAAAGTTGGGCCAAACTGGTCCGCGTGAATTAGGGTAAGGTAATATGAAAAAACCATCCCATACGCGTCCCATGTGAAAGATTGGAAACATACCAGCACACATTACAGCAAAGATGGTCATTGCTTCTGCGGCTCTGTTTACCCCTGTTCTCCACTTTTGTCCAAATAATAAAAGAATCGCAGATATAAGCGTTCCAGCATGCCCGATCCCGATCCACCAAACAAAATTAGTAATATCCCAACCCCATCCTACAGTACGAGTGATATTCCATTCCGTTATACCATAAGTTACTTCTCTATAAACCGAATAAACACCGAAGGCCAGCAGCAATAATGCAATGGAAAGGCCTATCCACCAGAGTCTTGTTGGCTTCGTTTCGAGAGGACCAATTATATCTTCAGTAATCTGGTGATAATCTTTATCTCCATCAATTAATGGCTCCCGGAGTTGCGATTCGTACTTTAATAATGACATGTTCGATTAAATTTTTACTGCCTGTATTTGTAAACTTTATTATATCGGTTTCCGTTATACTTTTTCTGTTGTGCTTCCTACCTTCCGTTTTGTATTCCGTATTTGGGTGAGGTAATTGATATTAGGTAGCACATGCAATTGCTCTAAAACATAAAACTTCCTGTTCACCTGGTCCTCATATCTTAATTTAGCAATTTTGCTTTCTTTGTCATTTACATTTCCAAATTCAATAGCATGGGTTGGACAAGCTTGCATACAAGCGGTCTTAGCTTCCTGATCTTTCAATACCCTGTCTTCTTTTTTCGCGTTTAATTTGCTCTGTTGTAAACGTTGCAGGCAGAAATTACATTTTTCCATCACCCCTCTGGAACGAACTGTTACATCCGGATTAAGAACCATACGTGTAAGATCCTCGTCAAGATTGGCAGTTGCATCAGAGATAATGCCACGCTGATTATCAGGGAAGCTATCGGCTCCATTCCAATCTGCCCAGTTAAATCTACGTACTTTGTAAGGACAGTTGTTCATGCAATATTTCGTTCCAATGCAACGATTATAAATCATTTGATTAATACCTTCACTACTATGGTTGGTAGCAGATACCGGGCACACGTTTTCACACGGCGCATTATCACATTGCTGACAAAGCATTGGTTGAAAAACAACATCTGGCTTTGCAGGATCACCTGTGTAATACCGGTCTATTCTAATCCACTGCATGTCATGAAACCTGGAAACTTCCCTTTTACCTACAGTAGAGATATTATTTTCTGCTACACACGCGATAGTACAAGCGCTGCAACCGATGCATGTATTCAAATCAATACTCATTCCCCATCGTATCCCAGGTCTGTCAAAGGTTGGGTAAAGTGTTGCATCACGAGTGAAATTCTTTCCGAATTGCCCTAATTCTTCTTCCAGTTCTTTATTTAATTCTCCCGGATCAGCGATAAATTCTTCAAGGGTTGATTCCCTCACTACCGGGCGACCTTCTGTAATACTATGAGTCTGAGAAGTAGCTATTTGATAAGTATCTCCCGTGCTTTCAATCGCTACGTTCGTCTCGTATACGATGTTATTGCCATTGAAAAAAGCGAATGGATACAGATTTTTACCAACTCCATCGGCTGCGGGCCCAATATATTCTTTAGTCTTGGATTTGTCAGCACTTTGTCTACCATAGCCAAGGGCAACAGCAATTACGTCAGGATGAGTTCCTGGAATTATTAAGACAGGAAGTTCGATGGTTTTACCATTTGAAGTGATCTTAACGACTGGCTTGTCAGGATGAATTTCATATTTATCAGCCTGTCGCGCGTTAAAGATATCGATGTCAAATAGTTTTTTACCTAATTCAGGCGACACCATCACATAATTGTCCCATGTCGCTTTACCTATCGGATCGCTCGCTTCCTGAAGCCAGGCGTTGCTTGCACGCGCGCCGGTACCGATGGTTACTTTTTGATATAAAACGATTTCTTTGTCGCCTCCTTTGATGGCTGCTATCTTTGATGCAGCATCAGAAATATTTCCAGAGAAAGAACCTGTAGTCGTATTCGGTAAAACAGCGCTCGCCGATTGGCTCTTTGTTGAGTCCTTTCCAGCAGGTGTTGGCGCTGCGGAACTATTCGCATCAAGACTAGAAAAAGTCGCCAATTTTGTTGCATCACCAGATGTCAAGTTCGACGTATTATAGGCAACCGGTTCGGTTTGCAGCTTCATATTTTCCATCACGCCATCCTGAAGCAGCGTTTCATATTTATCAAGGCCGCCTAACTTTTCTGTCCAATATCTTCTGAAGTAAGTTTCGTAATCATCAGGGTTGCCGGTAAGCTTCAAGAGAGAAGATTCAAACTGGCGTGTCTTAAATAATGGATGAATAACAGGTTGAATAAAAGTAATGTAACCTTTTTGTGGTTCGGCATCTCCCCAGCTTTCAAGCCAGTGATGTGATGGAATTACATATTTACACAATTCGGTGGTTTCATCCATTTTTTCACCGTAAGAAACAGTAAATGAACATTTTTTAACGCCGTCGGCAAATTTTTGTGAATCGAAATAATTGTAAACTGGGTTAGCACCATATATCAATAAAGAGCCTACTTTTCCAGCATTTAAATCATTTGTAAGTGCTACCATATCAGCGTCTACTCCCTGCCTATAATTTACAGGGGTGTCCCAGTTAATTGTATTTCCCCGCGCGCTAATAGCCTCATTGATTGCATTTACAATTAGTTGTATATTGGCATCGTTACTTCCGCATACGACAAGTGCGGCTCCTTTATTCGCCGCCAATTCAGCAGCCGTTTTTTTAACTGCATCTGCTAAGTCGCCTGAAATATTTGAAGAAACACTACCTCCTAACGCGCCTAACAAAGCAAGGGCAATCTGTCCTGTTTGAGATGGCTTGTGAAGATAACGCTCATCTGCTTTTGCGCCCGTCATACTATAATATCCTTCAAATTGAATATGGCGGCTCATCGAAGGATTTTTTTCGGTTATCCTTCTTCCAATTGCCCATTGATTAGCAAAAACTACAGGGCTCAACCACGTTCCAAGAAAATCGGCTCCAAGGCTTACAATTACCTTAGCGTTTTCAAAGTGATATGCAGGAATGGCTTTTTTACCATAAGATGCCTGGTTCGCCTCTATCATCCCGCTATACGAAACCGCATCATATTGCACGTGACGGCTTCCGGGATATTTTGCTAAAACTTCACTAATAATTTGTTTGGTGGTAACAGATGTGATCGTTGAAGTCAATATCACTAAAGGCTTGCCCGCATTAGCAGCCAATCCATCTGCCACCATTTTATCTATTGCTTCAAACGTAGCTTCTTTACGATTAGCCATCGGAAAACGAAGGCGAGTTGTATCATAAAGATCCAAAACAGAAGATTGAACTTGTGGTGAAGTTCCCCCTCCTGATAATGAAGAAAGATTGTTACCCTCTATCTTGATAGGTCTTCCGTCTATTTGCTTTACTACTACAGGCAATGCATCACCATCCATTAAATACGTAGATGCATAATAATTAGGGATACCTGCAATCAGATCATCTGGCTTGTTTAGAAATGGAATACTTTTACGCACAGGCATTTCACAACTGGCCGCAATAGCAGCTGCAGCGGTGCTGAAACCCATGTATTTCAGAAAATCCCTCCTGGGCGTTTTTGCATTAAAAATGTTTTCATTGCCCAACTCTTCAAAAGGAAGTTCTTCCCTGAATTCATCTTTCAACGCTTTTTTATTGGCCTCACTTTGGTTAAGTTCGCCAAAACTCTGCCAGTATTTTTTTTCACTCATATTTATCCAACCCGCCAACGGCGGACTATTACCTTAAACCTGCATCAGATCTAAGAAATGAACAATATTGTTTCTTTTTTAATTCTTCCATTAATGTATGGAACGTATTTTAATAATGACATTTTCCACATTCAGTTCCACCAATCATTTGAACGGTCACACTATCGTATTTTTTGTCTTTTATGTCTTGATGGAATTTTTCGTAAAGGCTATAAAATTTATTACCATGCCCTTTGTCATCGTTAAACTGAACATTGGTGCTTCTGTGACAATTGACACACCATCCCATACTTAACGGAGCAAATTGCTTAACCTGTACCATATTTTGGATTTCTCCATGGCAGGTTTGGCAAGCTATTTGGCCTACTTTTACGTGCTGTGAGTGGTTAAAATACACAAAATCCGGAAGGTTATGAATCTGAACCCATTGTACTGGTTTGCCCGGTTTGTCATATGTCTTTGTATCCGGGTTCCAGCCAGCATAAGAATAAAGCTTCTTGATTTCATCATTAGCGTTTACAGTAGTGCCGTCTTCACGAAGTATAGGTTCACCCGTATATTCTTTGATTGATTTGTGGCAATTCATACAAACATTTACTGCGGGGATCGTAGCATGCTTACTATCCTGTGCACCGCCATGACAATATAAACAACTGATCTGGTTTACGCCTGCATGCACTTTATGAACAAAATAGATTGGCTGATCTGGCTGGTAGCCTTGCTGCCTTCCCAAACCCATTGCTCCTTCCACAAGCCAATAGCCTGCAAAAACAAACAATACCATAGTCACTAGAAGTAGATATGTCTTATTACGGTAGAAAGGAACCGGCGCAGGAGAGTTAATTCCTTCCTTCTCGTCCGTTAACTTTTTAAGGTTGCTGTTGACCTGCAATAATATTAACCCGATGATTGCCAGGATTAAAGTGAGCAATCCATATAAAATCGTGTTATCAGATGATGGAGCTGCTACTGCTCCTGGTGCTCCACCTGTCGGCGCGCCCGGAGCCTGATATTTATTAGCCCAATCAAGGATCGCATCAATATCCGCATGCGACAAATCAGGAAAAGGGGTCATTATCACACCACCATGCTCTGCTTTTAATTTCATTGCATATGGATCACTATTAACCATCGTAACGGTATTGGCAACCCACTTGTAAACCCAATCTTTAGAGGGTTCTCTTTCGCGGGCACCTTTGAGGGCGGGACCTACATAACTTTCTAATGGTTTATGACAACTCGCACAGTTAGCTTTAAAAAGAGCTTCTCCATCGGCGGCATACACTGATTTCATCGAAGAAATTAATGTAAGAAAAAGGAATACTGTGAGTGTTTTAGTAAAAAGCCGGTTGACTTGGTTCATACACTTATTTACCTATCTTGAATAATTGGAAAAATTACCTTGTTGGCTGCAAAAGTAAGGAAGCATGTTGACAATGTGTTAACAATCGAAAAATTTTTTTTCCTGAATTTGTAAATTGTTTTCAGATATTTTTTTTAATTGATGTTTAGTAAAAAAATCTAAATTAATAAAGGATCGCTTTATCTTCTTTGTAAAAAATACCGGTAATTACAGTCAAAAAACGCATCTTTGAGTCATTTACAGGATCGTCGTTTTTTTTATCAATCTAAAATTTCCAAGAAGCAATGAACAGCAAATTGCAAAAGAATATTGTAATTTTTGCTTCGGGCGCAGGAAGCAATACAAAAAAAATAATTGATTATTTTAAGGGAAATCAAAACGTTTCAATCGCATTGATTGTTTGCAATAATCCGGGCGCAGGTGTGCTTGATATCGCGACTAAAGAAAATATTCCGGTGCTGATGATAACAAAAAATGAATTTGCACAAACCGGATATGGCCAACAAATAAAATCCTTTCAACCCGATCTGATAATTCTCGCAGGCTTTTTATGGAAGATACCGGAAATATTGGTTGCCTCATTCCCCCAAAAAATAATCAATATACACCCCGCCTTATTACCCGCTTATGGCGGAAAAGGTATGTATGGAAACGCAGTTCATTCAGCGGTTATCTCTGGTAAAGAAAAGCAAAGTGGCATTACCATTCATTATGTCGATGAAAAATATGATAACGGCAAAATAATTTTCCAGGAAAGTTGCGACGTAACAGAAAACGACACCGTAGAGAGCCTGTCGGAAAAAATTCATGAATTAGAGCATGAATTTTATCCTAAAATAATTGATCGCTTACTTAAGGAAATAAAATCGTGATGTTTTTTTTGTTAAACACACTATGCAGGTTCTTTAATTTTAAAGCCAATCAAAATTGAAATCCTCGCTTTTTGTTTGTTTACTATACAAATCGATGTTTTTTCTTTGTTAGTATTTCCTAATTCCCCATTAGCAATCTTTGTTCCTTCCACGTTTAAAATAAAAACCCTCGTTAAAAAACCCATGTCTTGTAACTTCGTAAAATCATTTTCGTAATATCGCAAACCATTTTGTCTAAAAAATTAATTCTAAAAATTTTCGGCCCTTTTTTGTTTACGCAGGCCTTTTTCTCCACGAATGTTTTGGGGCAGATAACTATTTCGGGAACCGTCTATGATTCTTCCAAATTATATGTTGTTCCTGATGTGTTTGTATACAGCACATCGGGTGTGCGGGCTGTTACAGATTCTACGGGCAACTATCAACTAACTGCCGGTCAGAATGATTCCATCAGTTTTTTTTACAACGGTAAATCCACCATTAAGTTTCCTGTAAAATCAATGATAAATTACACAGCTTTTGATATTTCGCTGAGGGTAAAAGTGAAACAAAAATATAAATTACTGAACCCAATTACAGTATTTACCAATTCGTATCAAAAAGATTCTTCGGAAAACCGTGAAGAATACGCAAAGGTTTTTGGCAAATCACCATCAGGCTTTCGTTCTACCTACGAACCGGGAGGAGCAGCCGGTGTGGATGTAGACGCACTAATTGGCATGTTTCAGTTTAGAAAAAATAAAGAAAGGCTCGCCTTTAAAAACAGGCTCGAAGAACAGGAGGAAGAAGATTATATAGATTACCGATTTTCCAACCGAACCATTACAAGAGTGACGGGGCTTAAAGGAGATGCGCTAAAAAAATACAGAGGACTTTATCGCCCTAATTATTTTTTTGTTGCTAACAGTACGCTCGCTCAATTTTATGAATACATTTTGCAGACGTCTTACGCCTTTAAAAAAGAAGAAGGTATAGAGTAATAACTGGCCATCAATTTCTTGTAATGATGCTGGCAATTAATTCAGAGCAGCTAAACCAAGCTGTGAAAAGACTGTCTATACCGATGATGGTAGCCCCTCTTACCGATCCATGGTACCCCCCTCAGAGGAACTAATAAGTGAAAGAGCTTTTTGTGTATTGTGAAGATATAATTTTCGTTTTTATTTTTACTGTTTTTTCTTTCTTCTGGATTCACCTTTCAATTCCAGGCGATGACATCTGGCTGTCAACCTGTCAAGTAACGCATCGGCGAGTGAGGGCTCCTCTAAGTACTCATGCCATTTTGAGACAGGTAACTGAGAGGTGATAATGACTGATTTTTTTTCATACCTATCCTCCAGGATTTGCAATAAGGCGAGCTTGGTATTTTTATTGAGAGTCTAAAGGCCAAAATCATCAATAATGATCAGGGGGATTTTTTCAAGCTGGTTTAAAAACTTCAGGTAAGTTCCTTCCGTTTTAGCCATTAGAATGGATTCCACCAGCCGGGTAAGATTAAAATAACGGGTTTTGATACCAAGCAGGCAAGCCTGGTATCCTAATGAGCAGGCCAATGTCGATTTGCCGACTCCGGTGGAACCCGTGATTAGTACATTCTCTCCCTGCTGAACAAAGGTTCCTTCCATCAGTATGCTCCATTGTCCCTTCGTTAGATTGCGGGCGGTGCTGCACTCTATACTTTCAGGAATGACATGGTAGCGTAGCTTTGCCGTATACAGCAAAGTAACTAAGCGGGCATTGCTCCTGGATAATTTTTCAGCCTCTACCAGATGAGCTATCAGTTCATGGCCCTCTAACTGATGATTAATAGAAAGATCTAATTGGGACTGGTAAGATTGTAACATGCCGGCAAGTTTTAATTCCCGCATTTGTTCGATTGTTTGACTAGTGTTCATGATGTTTGATTTTATTTTATAATGAAAAAAATGAATGCTTTTTATATTTTGTTCTTTGTCTATGCGCGTGGGTTACAAAAGCGTATTTTAAGTGGATGATTGACTTCGTCAGTCATCCACTTAAAATACGCAAGCCCCGCGGCAGGCGTTACAATGCTGCCCATGCGCTTTTAGTGGTAATGACCGGCTCCTCTGATGTTTTCATGTGCCGGTATCTTCTTGTCGTCCGAATCAAATAACAGCGGCTGCCTGTCGAGTCCCTTAACCAGTATGTTGGTGATTAATTTTAAGGTAGGCCTGCTTACGTTGGCTGCTCTCAGGCATGCTGCTTCCAGTCGTGGCTTACTGTATTTATTCTGTAGCAGGATCATCGCATTACAGGCTTTATAATTTTGCTCCGGATAAAAGCTGCTCCTGATAATGCGTTCGGCGGCCTGCAGGGTGTAGGGGCCAACCCAGACGGCTCTTTCTAAAAGCTCCTCAGTAGTCCATCCCTGTGCTTCAACCATGTGTTGATGGTTCTTTGGCATATGCTCCTTTATGCGGTTGTACTTTGACTCTGTGCTGCTTCTGACATGGAAGGCTATACGTTCATAATTATAATAAACTTCGATAGTCCTTTGATTAAAGTGTACCGTTACCTTACGGCCCACATGTTGGTATGGAACGGAATAATAATGTTTGTTATCGGGTAACTGGATAAAATAATTCCTCTGTACGGTTACCTGCTTACATTTTTTGAGAAGGTAAGGCGTTTCCGGGAGTTCTTTCAGCAGAGGTTGCTCTTCACGCGCAAATATATCCCTGCGGCTTTCCTGGCTTCCATTATAAGCTTTGAGGTTGAGAAGATTCAGAAATCCGCAGATGTAAGCGTTAAGTTCTTCCAGGCCTCCGGGCGCCTCTTTACGCATTGGTGCGTAGATATTTGTATAACAATACCGACTGCTCTTTCTACCATGCCTTTATCCTGTTTATGTAAATATTTACATAACAAAGATTATGTAAACAAAAACATTATGTAAACTTTCTATTCAAAGTTGTTGATTGACAGTTGCGATATAGCAAAATT
>Ga0207933_1001558_pt1 | contig 16905 bp, 15 predicted proteins | sample NGESurdeep092012_4_FD_184488 | JGI IMG/M metagenome (GOLD analysis project Ga0207933, IMG submission 184488) | Arctic peat soil microbial communities from Barrow, Alaska - NGEE Surface sample F53-3 deep-092012 (SPAdes) | ecosystem: Environmental > Terrestrial > Soil > Wetlands > Peat ...
CCTCGTCCCTCACATCGCTCGGATAACCGATTTGCCCTTTGTTTCCCATCCTTCCATCGTCTGCGATCCCAAAGCGCTCCGATAGACCGATGATTTCAAAGGAATAAAGTTAATAACAGGCTCTAGCCTAGCCAGGGCCTTGTTCGGGCTAATGTCCGCGTAGACCTTGCCTTTCCCGACTCTGCGCCCCTGCTTCTCAGCAGCGGACCCTCTTCCCCAGAGCTGATCCGCAACCCGCTGAAACTCCTTTTCGTCGTCGGCCAAACTCGGCGAATCGACGGGCCGCTCGCCCACCAGCACAGTGCCCTGTGCTACAAGGTCGTGAATGCGGCGCAACACCGGCAACGTCATGCGCTGGCTTCGTCCGCCTAGATAGAGAATCCGATAACTTGTGCCTCCGAGTGTTGCGAGCCGCCCATCCTTCACCGAAAGCTCGTGCAGAATCACCTCGCTGTTCTCAAAATCGAAGCCATATCCATCCGGCGCGTTTTCAATCCCTTTCCATCCAAAGACCGCAGTCAGCGGGCCTTCCTCCCCGTAGAAGTACGCCACTTCCGCGGCGTAATGCCCCTGTTGCAGCATGTACGAACAGCGCGCGAGATAAGTCACCCACGGTCCGGCCTCTTCTGCCCACATGTCGTTGCGATTGAACCAAAGCCCGTACGGGCCGAGCGTCAGCCCCGGCGCCATGTCAACCACGGGTTGGTGCGTGGACTCATGAATCTCGAAACGGTTCACGCCCAGCGCAAACTCCAGATCCGCAACCTTCTTCAGACTGTTTGGCGAGAAGGACCAGGCCGGCCCGCGCGATGTCATCGACTCAGCGCCCACCAGATTCTGCCCATAGATGTGCGCCACCGACGCAGCGCCGCGCAAGTCGGAAATGTAGTCAATGTCGGGCCCCGGACTGCCCGCCCAGGTCCACATCGCACCCATGGGAACGTCGGTCTTGCTCCGCATCTCCATGTCGTCGCCGAGGGACGGGCGATGATATTCGAGCGCTTCTCCGTAATAACTCATCCCATGGCTATGCAAATCGTCGGCGATCTCGCCATAGTGGTCTTCCGCGAGAAGCTGGCCAAGGGTACGACGGAAATCCCAGAGAAAACGGTCTGTAGCTGCTGAACTCCCGATAACTACGCCGGTAAGTGCCGGCAACCATAGACGAGGATCGTATCCGCGCCGCTGCTTAAACTCCTCAAGAATGTTATCCGTCCAGTTTTGTGGCCCTACTTCGATACTGTCGGTGAGTAAGTACGAGATGCCGACCTTACCCATGTTTTCTGGGCCAACTGTATCTGCATACATCTTCAGATAGCCGTCGACATAGTTCTTCACATAATCGCGGTTCAGCTTGTCCACTTCCAGGCCCGTCGCCTCCGCCGGAGCCGGGCCGTTCTCATGGCCCGTAAGAGAATAGCCGATCCGCAGAACCGTCCAGTTTCCGTCCGGCGGCGTCCAGTCGAGCGTTCCATCGGGCTTCATCTTTCCAGTCAGGTCAATCACATCTCGCGGCTGCACGACCGACTCTGGCGCCACTTGCGGATCGCGAATAGCGTAGAAATCCGGCGCGTTCGCGTAGCCGGCGCGCTGTTCCCAATCATTCACGCGCGCGCCGCTTGCAAGCACCAGTTCCGTGATCTTGTGGTCATGGTCGGCCACGCCGGCCGTCTGCGCGGGATACACGACACGAAAATACCGCGCCGTCACTGCATCAAACGATACCGTCCGCTGCACCAGGCTGCTGAACGAAATCTCGGCGATTTTCTTGAAGTTCACTCCGTCGTCACTGGCCTCAACTGATGCCGGAACCGCATTACTGTCGTGGTCAAAGACGCTGATTCCATCATTCAGGCTAGCCACGGTCACTGCCTGAATCGTCTGCGGGTGGCCATAATCGAACTGCACCCACGCCGCGGCTGGCGCAGCGGCCGCAGGCAAATCGAACGCCACGATATTCACATCGCCATCGGAAAGCGCGGCCACGTTCGCCGTTCCAGCGCTCGACCCAGCGCTCGCAGTCACTTGCGGATTCAGCTCCGCCTGCGTCTTGTCTCCGTCTGGAATCTTGTACGCGATGACCTCGGAGTCGGCATAAAACTCAGGTGGAGTCACAATCGTTCCGTCGGGCGCGCGCCGCCCCGGCACTTGGAAATTCTGAAACGTCCCGTCTACCTCAGGCGGATGCGCCAGCTTTCCAATAAACGGCCGCCCCCCTTCAATGCGCGTCGCGCTCCACACCATCTTTTTCATGCCTTGCGCCGCGGGCACCCACGGTCCCCCGGTTTCGCTCCAACCCGGCGAGCTGGCGATGGCCACCTCCATGCCCATGCCACGCGCTGTACTCACCGCCGTTCTGAACGCCTGCTTCCACTCCGGCGTCATATAGATCAGTCGATTCGGAACTACCTGCGGCGTGTTGATCGCGCCCTCGAAGATGGTCACGCCGCCCAGGCCCACGCGATGCATCCATTCGAGATCGAGCTTGATTCCCTGCTCCGAAATGTTGCCGTTCATCCAGTGCCACCACACGCGCGGTCGCGCTCCGTTTGGTGGATCGAGGAATCCTTGCAAAAGCGGATCGTCGTGCGAAGCTGCCGTCGCTTGCGCATCAGCGGGAGCCTGCGCCCGAGCCACGCAACTCATCAGACAAGGAGCGCACACTGAAACAGAGAGAGCGACAGAAAGACCAACACCCAGCCCAGGAACGAGAATCGCACGGTAACTTTTCATAAGGGATCATTGTAGATTCATTGCTTCACCAGGAGAAGTACGAGACGGGGTGAAGCCCGAGACGAGAAGAAGCCCGCACTGTCCCTCACACATCGCACAGATCGACAGCTGCGCGCAGACTCTCGAACGGATCGCGCAACGGCAAAAACTCGTGCGCAACATAACCGTGGAAGCCCGCATCGGCAATCGCCCGCATGACGCCGTCCCACTGCACTTCCTGCGTATTGTCGAGCTCGTGGCGTCCGGGCACACCGCCGGTGTGAAAATGCCCCATCCACGCAAAATTCGTGGTGATGGTTGCGATCAGGTCGCCCTCCATGATTTGCATGTGGTAAATGTCGTAGAGCAATCTCACGTTGGGCGAATTCACTTCTTGCATCACGCGAACGCCCCACGCGGTATGGTCGCACATGTAATCCGGATGGTTCACCTTGCTGTTCAGCAGCTCCAGGCAAATGGTCACGCCGTTGTCCTCGGCAATTTTCTTTACGCGATTGAGACCGGCGATGGTATTGCGCGGGCCTTCGTCGTCCGCCATACCGCGCCGGTTTCCTGAAAAAGTAATCGCATTGGAAATTCCTGCCTTTGCCGCCAGCGGAATGTTCGTGCGCAAGGCCGCCTCAATCGCCGCATGATTTTCTGTGCGGTTCAGCGCATCTGGAATCGTGCCTGCGCCGGCGTAAGCCATGGTGCAGATCAATCCGTAACGGCGCGGCACTTCATATTCGTCCGGCTGCAGCAGGTCGATCCCCTTCAACCCGATCTGCGCCGCATACGCGCAAAGCCGGTCCAACGGAATGTCTTTGTAGCACCACCGGCAAACAGATTGGCGAATCCTGCCCTTCCGCGTAGGCGGGGCGTTATCTCCTTTCGCTATTTGGGAAAGCGATGCCAACGCCGTCGTTGCCAGGCCTGACTTCAACGCCGCACGGCGACTCAACTGAACAGGTTTCATTGCGTTCCCCTTTTTATTCGGAGCCGTCATCGGTCCAGACACAAATCTACTCCAATCACCAGGAGCTTCACGCCCTTAGATTTCAAACCCTTTGATCACGGGGAATAGCGCGCGCAGCAGTCGGCGGCCAGCGCACTCCGGCTAAAGTATGCCAATTAAATTTGAAGGGGAGATAGCCGATGAGCTTAGAAAGTGAACGCGAGTCCGGCGCGCAGGCTGCGCTGATCGTCCGCAAACAGCAGCAGCGAACCGTCGCTTAGAATATATGGGCGATAGCCTTCGGCCAGCAGATTCCTCACATCGAGCAGAGCTTCCAGCCCTCCCGAGCCGTCGCGCGTAATGTGAATCGGCTGGCTGAAGCGGAGGTTCAAGTACGGCGAGGCTGCGTCCTCAGCGAAGGGCGCAATTTCAGTTACGGCACCGGCAGGCTGCCAGCGATAGCTCGCCTTCCAGCGGGTTCGGGTGCCATCCAGCGTGCCTGAGAGCGAGATTGAATACATCTGCGCGCGCCGTGGATGAGCCGCCGCGATCGCCTCGGCCAGCGGAGTTCCCTGAGGTAAAGCGGACATAACCAGCGCGGCGCCGCTGGCGTAGCTCACGCGCACGCGATTGTTTCCGGGCAGCCGGCGCGCCACGCTGGCCTGCATGCCCGCGGATGAAAATGCCGGCCCGGCCACGCGCATCAAATTGCTCGCCGGATCAAACAGCACAGCCGCGTCGGCCCCAGAACCAGTGGTGGAACCAGCCGCGGCCCCATTCGCCGTAAAGTGACCCAGCGCCTGAAGCACAGGATTGTAGACGCGATCGGAATAGACCAGGACGGCCAGGTCTGAAGCGTCCGTCTGCCGTTCCCAACCGATCTCCTGATGAATCCCGTGCTCGATCGTCAGTGCACCGCTACGCATGGCCATCGCCGGCAGCCACGCCGCGGTCTCAGATTCATCCCCGCCGCGATCCCGATCCTGCATCATCGTGGCCATGCGGTAGCGCACAGATTTGTCGCCACGCTGCCACTCGACGTTGGCGTATGGCAGCACGGCAGTTGCCGTGCTTGGGCTATTTCCACCCAGCCGCCCCATTACAGCGGTGGAACCGACTTCAGCGTCGATGTCCGGTCCCAGTTGCATCGTCTCGAAGCTGCGCACAGCGGCTTCGTCGAGGCCTTGATTTCCGGGGCCTTGAGCTCCCGCTCCCTCAACCTCAGGCGCAACCGAGAATGCCGCAACCGACTGCACCGATCCGGCCATTCCCAAATCCTGCCGAAATCCCAGCATCGACTCCATGCTGCCATCGCTACCCGGCGCAAAATCAACGCGCGCCAGCAGTTCCCGGCTCTCCGCCGGAGTGTCTTCAACGGTTGTGGAGAAGCGCTCGCCGCTCTCGCCAAAGGCGCCGGCGTGGCCGGTCGCCATCAGGCGGGCCTTCAACTTCGGCCTGGAACTCGAGCCGTCAGAAACCACCACCAGCGGCCCATCCTGGAGCCAGCGCAGCAGCGGCCGATTCGCCGCGGAGCGCAGCGTCCATGCCCAGTCATCCTTTTGCCACTGGCCAGAGCGCGGCTGTGCCGGAAGCCATTGAATGACTTCGTAAAGAGTATTCAGAGTGAGATTGACGACAACAGCGCCCCGGACCCTGACATCTTCTCTCATTGCAGGCAGGAAGTAAGGCCCCATCGCCTTGAGTGCATAAGTGCCGGGGACAAGAGAGGAGATTGCAAAACGGCCGGTATCGTCTGTGTAGACGCTGGCGACCACGCTCAAATTGGAGCGCAAAAGCTGGACTTCAGCGCCGATCTGCGGCACCCCGGCAGAGTCGCGCACCACGCCGGACACCGACGCCGGTGCGGCTCCAAAAACTGGAGCGGCCGCAATGACGAGCAGCACGGCGAAACCGGCGAGATGGGCACTTCGCTTCATCAGCAGATCTGCAACCCCACCGCGTCCCTGGCTACATTCCTCAAATCACAAACCGCGCAAGCTACCGAATTCTCGCGTTCAGCTGGCGTCTGCGCGGATTGATACCTATTCGACGATAAAAGGCGCCGATTGCGCAATCTCTTGTTTTGAGATCGCGTCATTCACACTCACTGTCACCTTATATTTGCCCGGTTCCAGGCCCGCAATCGACACAGATTTTTCCACCGTCAACTGGTCGCTGTGTGCATCTAAGTCTTTTGATTGCAGTTCCTTGTGCAACATTACCGCTCCTGTGCCGTCCGTGATCTGGTAGGTAACCGTGGCAGAGTTACTCTTGGTAGCATCGTCAATACCAAGGTTATAAAATTGCATCCAGAAATTCAGTTCCTGGCTGCGTTTAATGCTCACCGGCGTGGCCATGCTCGTCGCCACGCGCGGCCGGATAAACATATTGCTGATAATGAAGTTGCCGCTTCCGATCTGTCGCGATGAGACTGTGTTCATCTCGTCAGCCAGAATCAGAGATGACGCTCCTAGTTTGTCGTCCTCATAGGTTGGAACATTGAGCGCTCTTCCGAAGATTCCGATGTGATCCGGATTATTTACATCCTTGATCGCGATGTCCAGGCGGTAGAGACCAGGCTGAAGCGGAAGCGACTTCCAATAAAGCGACTTGCGATCGAGGCTCTTTTGCAGCAACTCGGACGGCTCCTCGACTTCGACCGTGTCTTCGAAAGTCTGCACCGTCTTATGCATGATCGTGGTCACTTTGCCCAGAATGTTCACCACGCCCTTCGACACGCCGTCTTTGGTCACAAATGTAATGTCGCGGTTGCGCAACTGAATCGTGATCGGCACCAGGTCCATGCTGTCGGTGACTTTCACGAAATCGGTGCGCACATCGAATGGAAACGGCGGCCCACTCATTAGCTTGTGCGTGGAGCTGAAGGCGTCGAGCGCGGCGTCAAGATCGCTGAACTTGACTGGCGGCGGGGCAAATATCTTGGAGGCCAACTCGATCCGGTCAAACTCCTTCGCCTGATTGCCGGTGCTCATCGGGCCGTTGCCGAGTTGTTCCAGGCCGTTGCCGTCGAACCGGTCTTTCTTGCCGTTGTGACTCATCTCCTCATATTGCGTAAGACCAGCTCCAGGCACGTACTTCAGCGCGTCTTTTTCGCTGCGGTCGATCGTGAAGTGGTAATCGCCGCACTGGCAGGTATCGACGAACTCGAGGTCAACGTTCTCGCCGACCCCTTCGAGGTAGCGATAGTGCCAAACCTCAAACGGGAACGTGGACGTCTCTCCGCCGCCCTCATCCATTGGTCGCTCGTACATGCCTCCCGAAGGATGAGAGTCGATCGAATCTGCCGGACCCCACATGATGTAAATGCGACCGCGATCGGTCTTCCATCCCGGCTTTCCCGCGGCGTAGTGGTCGTTGGCATATTGAATGCGCCGGTAATGCTCTTCGCGAAACTCGTTCTCTTCAGAATCGGGATTGGGGTTGCGCCGCTGCCAGAAATTCTCGATGAACGCCTCGCGTTCCTCGTCATTGCTCAGGGTCAAGAACGCTTTGCGCTCATCATCGGTGATGATGTAAGGCACTTCCTCGTTCAGCCATGTCTTGTAAGGGCCCTTTAATTCTTGCCGCAACTCTTTCTGCGCCTTATACCGGTCTTTGTCGGAGAGCTGGCGATTGAGCGGATCGACTTGCTGATCCTGGCCGGCGGACGGAGCGGGCTGCGCCCCCGCAGTTTGAGGTTGATTTGTGGTGGGAGGGGAGTCGTTTTGCTGCGCCAGAAGCCCGCTCGCGGGCATCCATAGGACGCCGCAACCGAGGACTGTAAAAAAAAGACGGCGGCTATTGAACATCATTGCCTTGAATACTCCTGCAATTCCTTCATTTTACAGCTACTTTAGTGGTTGGGCAAGGTTCACTGCGCAGTCGTTCGCCGGTTGGACGCGCCAGCACCTTTATCGTCAACGATTCTGCGCCCGGCAAAGTCAATAATTCTCGCTTTTCGAAGCCTTCCTAGGCCGTATCGACATATTGCCTGAGGTGCAACCAAGCGCAAGCGAGCGCAACCAGGGCTGTGAAGCAGTTTTTAGATTTTTCGTATCGCGTGGCGAATCTGCGAAAGCACTTGAATTAGCTGAAGCATCGTTCGATGCGATTGCGCTGTTTGTAGAGGTCTTTGTCGTATTCGCGTTGTACCTTGCGGTTGCGTCTGGGTGGGATCACGGCTTTGGCTCCCATGGCTCCAACGTGCTCTATGATGGCGTCGGCATCGTAGCCCTTGTCGGCAAGCACGGCTTCGGCCTTGTGCTGGCCCAGTAACTCGATGGCCTGGGTGCAGTCGTTCACCTGGCCGCCGGTAATCAGAAAGTCCAAGGGCAGGCCCTGTTCATTGGTGAGCAGATGAATCTTGGTCGTCAGACCTCCTCGGGAACGCCCCAGAGCCTTGTCGGCACCCCTTTTTTGCGACCCGTGGCCGCCTGCTGGTGAGCCCGCACGATGGTCGAATCCACCATCGGATATTGGCTTTTCTTATCTCCCGACAAACTCGTGAAAGAGCCGTTCCCAGACGCCGGAGTTGGCCCAGCGCACGAAGAGCTTATGCACGCTTTTGTACTTGCCGTAACGCTCCGGAAGGTCTGCCCATCGCGCTCCCGAGCGCAGTACCCACAGCACCCCGTTCACAAATAAGCGGTTATCGGCTGCGGTACGGCCCACATGCTCCTTGCGCCCAGGGAGAAAATCTTTGATCTTCTCCCACTGCAAATCGCTCAATTCATAACGGCTAGGCCAATTACTTCCACTTCAGCAGCTAGAAACCAAGCTGCAAAGTGTATATGTCGATACGGCCCAGGCTCTACGGCAGGGCGGTGGGGAGTTTTACGTCAGGAACAAAGCTTCTTTACTTTACGTATGAGAAATCATGAAAAAACTCTGGACGTTCTTTGTGGTTTGGCTACTCTTCGGCGCTGCCTCGCTCACCGTTTCACAGAATATGAAAGCGCAAGCGTCACCTGTCAATGCTCAAGATCGAATTGGGGAAGAGATGTTTGTGCGGATTGGAGGCATAGACCAATGGATCACGATCAAAGGAGAGGATCGCAACAACCCGGTTGTGCTCTTTCTGCATGGCGGACCAGGAGACGCGTTGAGCCCGTACGCCGATTCCATGTTCGCGGGATGGGACAAATCCTTCACGCTGGTGCAATGGGATCAGCGTGGCGCTGGCAGAACCTTCACGAAAGATGGCCCCTCAATCGAGCCGACGATGACTGTCGAGCGTATGGCCCAAGATGGTATCGAAGTTGCCGAATTCCTGACCAGGCATCTACACCAGAAAAAGATCATTATTCTCGGTGGTTCCTGGGGTTCAATCCTCGGTGTTTACATGGCCCATGCAAGACCGGATCTCTTCTACGCTTACGTGGGTTCTGCCCAACTGGTGAATTCGCAGGAGGAGTTGTCTGCCACCTATGCGCGTATGCTTAGAATGGCGGGTGCAGATGGCAATCAGCAGGCAATCACGGCGCTGACGGCAATCGGACCTCCGCCCTGGCATTCACTTTCCAAGTGGCCTGTGTATCATAAGTGGGAGAGAATTTACCAAGCCAAGTTGGTGACTGCTCCCCCAATCCTCGCGAGGATCAGTCCCGAATACGCCTCGCCTCAAGAGCGGGTTCAGTACGCCGCAGCAGATGATTTCTCCTTCATGCGTTTCTGGGGACCGACACTATCCGGACCGCTCATGAATATCAATCTTCCAGCAGTCGGAACCACCTTCGCGATCCCAATTTTCATCATCCAAGGCCAGGAAGACCTGACCGCCCCTCCAGAATTGGCCAAGGCCTATTTCGACAGCATTAAGGCCCCGCGCAAGCAGTTCTATCTGGTTCCGGGTTCGGGTCATGAAGACTCTGCGACCTCACTGGCTTTGACCCTGAAGGTGCTTATCGAACAGGTGCGGCCGCTCGCTCTAACGCGACGTGCAGGTTCATAATCCAACGAGCGAGCTGTTGGCAACTCGGAAGTAGCCGCACCGATGAGCTTCGTCCGAGCAAAGAGTTTCGTGACAGGCCCCTTTCGCGCCCCTTCGGGATGTATGTCCCGATTGACCGGGCAAAAGGAGGAACATCATGCAAACTCAACAGACCATCTCCCTCTTGGGCACCGTCAGCAACGCAGCCACCAGCCGCACTTCCAAGAATTGCCACAAGTACACCGCCTTCGGAGTCGCAATCATCTCCAACCGCAACCGTCCAGCCTTCCACTACAATGTCGTTGCCTTCGGCAGGCAGAGCCACTTCGCTAAGCCTCTCCAGGCCGGCACTCGTATCAAGCTAGTCGTCCAGGCACAATCTCAGCCAGACAACATCGCCACACTCCCACTCCTCACCGCAACCTTTGTGCGACCGGTTCGTCCGGTTGCCGTCGCACCCCAATTAGGGGTGCAATATTAGGGGTGCAATGCGAGGCGCAAGCAGGCCAAGATCATTCAACGATGGAATGATAGTGACACTCCGAGCCGCTTACGCAGAATCCGGGACCGGGGCCAGTGGAGGCGATAGTACTCATCTCCGATCAATGCGAGGGGCGTTCCTGCATAATCGTCATTATGGCTGACACTTGGTTTACGTCCGACTTTCACCTTGGACACTTCAACATCATTCGATATTGCAATCGCCCGTTCGCGGATACGCGAGAGATGGATGAGGTGATTGTGGATCGACTGAACGCCAGCGTGAAGCCCAACGACACGCTTTGTTTCCTCGGAGATTTTTGTCTCGGCAAGCACGACAACGTGGCGGCATACCGCAACCGGCTGGCTTGCCAGGCCATCCATTTCATAGACGGCAATCACAACAAGACGACGCGGCGTCTTCATTGGCAGAGTCTAATCTGTATTCGCGGCCGGAAACCGGGGCGTGCCTCAGGTTGCGGGTCTCAGGCTCGAGGGGGTATCGACATACGCCCCCAGGGGAACTTTTGGCCGCTCCGTCGCGTACACTGAATTGTAGAAAAAAAACAGGGATTTCATCCGCTCATGAAGAAAATCATTCTCATCTCTCTAGCTGTGCTTGTAGCCGCAGGGCTCGTTACTTTCATGGTCCTCAAGCAGCAGTCCGGCTATACCAAGGTCTATGCGGCTTCCCTCACCCGGGAGGATCTTTCCACCATTGTCAGCGGCACCGGACAGATCAAGCCCACGAATTACGTAAACGTCGGCGCAACTGCCATGGGCAGGGTTACGCACCTCTACGTGAAGGAAGGCGACAAGGTAAAAAAGGGCGAGGTCGTCGCCACCATCGAAAATGTGCAACAGGAAGCGACCGTGAACGGCCAGGAGGCCGCCATCTCCGCTGCGGGGACCGACATCATGTCCTACATTGCCGCGGAAAAGACGGCCCAGGCAAACGTGGAGCACGCACAGGCCGACCTCGAACAGAAGAAGCTCGATTGGGATCGTGCCCAGGCGCTTTACAAGGACGGCATCCTGGCCAAGCAGGACTTCGATGCCAAAAAAGCTGCCTACGATCTCGATGTCGCCAACGTGGCCCAGGCCGTCGCCCAACTTAACCAGGCCAAGGCCAACACCGACTCCGCGCGCGGTCACATGAAGACCCAGGTGGCGACCCTGCAAGCAAACAAGGACATGCTCAACCGCACCATATCGGTCGCGCCCTTTGATGGAGTCGTGACCAACGAGCCGATCCGCGAAGGCGAAACCGTCGTTGAGGGAATCCAGGACAGCGAGGGCTCCACATTGATGACGATCGCCGACATGAGCGTCGTCACCGCCGAGGTCAAGGTCGATGAGACCGACATCGTCAATGTCCAGCTCGGCCAGCCTGCCGAAGTCACGGTCGACGCTTTGCCCAATAAGGTCTTCAAAGGGCACGTCACTCTTGTCGGAGATCAGGCTCTGTTGCGCTCCACCGGCGTCGCTACTTCGCAGTCCACCTCCGGCACCGAGGAGGCTAAAGACTTCAAGGTCGTGGTCACGCTCGACAACCCCTCCGATGAGCTTCGTCCCGGCCTCTCCTGCACCGCCAAAATCACCACGGCGCACAAGAACAATGTGCTCGGCCTGCCAATCCAGGCGCTCACCATGCACGATCCGGCCACTGACAATGCCAAGCCCGGCGACGTTCAGGCGTCATCAACCAACGCGAAGACCAATCCTGTGCAGGGAGTCTTCGTCGTCCAGAAGGATGCGCACGGCAAGCTCCGCGCCACCTTCGTTCCCGTGACGACGGGCATCACCGGGTCCACCGACATCGAAGTGCTCTCCGGCTTAAACAACGGCGAAGAGATTGTCACCGGCCCTTACAAAACTCTGCGCGACCTCAAGCCAGGCGCGTTGATCAAACGCGACAAGTCCGCGCCGATAGTCACCACCAGCAGCTCCAGTTGATCAGTTTTGATTTGTCGTCACGCGGCTTTTGAATTTCGAATGAGGATGAATTTCAGATGGCTTTGAACAGCATCGGCATCGAGGAACTTCCGCAAACGGCGGTCGTCAACGCCAACGACGTCATCGTCGTTGAGGACCTTTGGCGCACCTACGACATGGGCTCGGAGCAGCAGGTCCAGGCCCTGCGCGGTGTCTCGCTGCGCATTCGCCGCAATGAGTATGTGGCCATCATGGGCCCATCCGGATCGGGCAAGTCCACGCTGATGAATCTGATCGGCTGCCTCGATACGCCCTCCAAAGGCAAATACTGGCTCAACAACCAGCTCGTCAGCGATCTCGACGACGACCAGCTCGCGCGCATTCGGAACAAAGAGATCGGATTCGTCTTCCAGACCTTCAATCTCCTCGCCCGCGCCTCTTCTCTGCACAACGTGGAGCTGCCCCTCATCTACAACGGCACCCCCGCCGCCGAGCGCATCGCGCGCGCCAAGCGGACCCTTGCCGACGTGGGCCTGGAATCGCGCATGATGCACAAGCCAAATGAATTATCTGGCGGTCAGCGCCAGCGCGTCGCCATCGCCCGCGCCCTTGTCAACAATCCGTCCATCATCCTCGCTGACGAACCCACCGGCAACCTCGACTCCAAAACCGGCACCGAGATCATGGCCCTCTTCGATCAGCTCCACGCAAAAGGCAACACCATCGTCCTCGTCACCCACGAAGCCGATATCGCCCAGTTCGCTCACCGCGTCGTCCACATCCGCGACGGCCAGATCTTCTCCGATGAGCCTTCCGCGCGCGCCCGCTAACCTCCAGGAAGAGCCCGTTAGGATTTACGCGACGCCCCGAAGATTTTCGGCCGCTCCAGTTCCACTTTGGCTGCATTTTTCCACAGCGTTCCCTTCCAATCTCTCACTACTTTCATCAAATCGTCTTGACTTTGCGTCGAAACAGGTACAAGATTCCCACAGAATGTGAGGGAAGAGACGCGGGCGGCCAGATCGTTAATCAGATCTAAGGTCGATCGCTGAACGAATGCAAGGGCCAGGTTCTGGCGCCTCCTTCTTCTCCCTTCCTGATTGGCGATTTTGTGTGCGGTCGTGCCTTGCACCCTGGTCGCATATTGTCCTTCGTGCAAGGCCCGTCGCGCACTAAATTCAACCGCCTCGCGAATTGCTAGCAACCTGTATCTTTGTTCGCGAATCTAATTCTTGTTAGCGTGCCCGGGTTTCTGTTCGCTGATCTTTGTCGGCCAACCTGCTTCGCGAATCTCGTTCGTCGCAGGTTTCTATCGGCGCCAGGTTTCTATCGGCGCTCTGACAAGTCGACAAACACTTACTGATCCTGCGCAGGATTTGGGGAACTTCTCCTTTCGGTCGGCTATTTGCCTGTTGACGCTGCACGATGGGTATTCCTTCGGAATCTCCAGTATCGGGATTCTAGTGTGGGGTTTCCCTTAAAAACAGCTGCGAGCCCGGTATTGGGCCGCGGAGGAAATCAATGGTTGTCACTTCAAAATGCATCGGGCACCGGGTGACCGGACTTTACGTTGGCGCCACCAATGTGCGCCGCTACTTCTCCAAACGTGGGACGCAGATCGAGCTCAAGCTCGACCATCTTCTGATCGAGTGCGGACTTTCTCCGAATTTCTGGCGCGATGACCCAGAGATTTACGATCCCAGGTTGTGCCTCTGGCTCGAATCGAAGCAGCGGAACCATAATGGCCATGAGCAGTTCGCCATGGCGCTTATCCCCTCGGGGAAAAACTCGTTCATCCTCGACCCCGCCAGTAAAGAACCTGCCGACCCGATCTTCGACGAGATGTCAGCCGAGCATGAAGAAATGCTAAGTCTCGACTAATCGTGTGGGAGTTGCAGCCATCCCGGCCTCACGCCCGCAGCCTCCGCACACCCACGCAGTATCATCCTGAGCGCAGCGCTTTTCAGCGGAGCGCACCAGCCGAGGTCAAACCATGGAACTCTTCGTCAGCAAACCCAGAATCCAAACTCTGATAGCGCAAATGGTACTGCGCAAATTCCACTGCGAATCCCTGGCGACTGAGTTCGAGGCCGAATGCCTGACGATTAATCACAAGCCTGGGCTCGCCCATCGTTGGGACGACATGCTGAAGGAAAGCCAGGTTTTGCAGCTCATGTTGGACCTGCTTGAGAGGCGGGAAAGGAAAGGCGTTGCAGCCCGGTAAACGCTGTGCGAGACAGCCCGAAGCCCCGTCCTCCGCGGGTGACCTCGGCCCTTCGCCTTCGGGGACCGGGGATCGCACGAACCCAAACTCACGCGCCTTCTATCAAGGCTTGACTATTAAGTCAAAGAAAGCCCGGCGACGAGCCGGGCTTCTTCGTAAAAGCAGAATCCGAGTAGATGTACCCCGGATGCACCTGGCTTGAGTGGTTTTTTCAACAGGAAAAAGCTACGTTGCAAGACTCCACAGAGGGCACTCTTACTCGCATTCTGCTCTAGAATGTATCTGAGAGCCGGAGAAAATTATGGACAAGGAAGTCGCTGACGCGATCGCGGAATTAAAGGCGCAAGGAATCCCAGTGACTGTCGATCCATCTGGCCGTCAAGCTGACCTCTATATTGCGACCGTCCCGGATGGAGAAAGGTACGAGTTTAATGCCGCCGGGCTATTGGATCTCAAGGCGAAAGCAAGATTAAACCTCGAAGGACTGCAACAACTGCATTTCGCAAAAAAGAAAATTCCAAACTTTCATAACCCACCTGGCAGTTAGAAACTGCATGCGTAATCCCGCATCTCGCAGCCTCTCGAAAGCCCGTCAAAATTGCGGCGCAGCGGCCGGCAACGCCGTGGATTGGATCCCTTCACACACCGAGTTGTTCACGGTCAGGTTCCCTTGGCCGTCGAGCGTCACCGTCCACACTGTGTCGTAGTCGTTGTCCGGCCAGTCAGGCGCAGTTGGTGCGCCGCCCTGCGGAAAATAGCTTGAGATCAGCGCATTCACCGTATGCGGGATGCTCGCGTGCTCCCACGCCAGCAATACGCTCGAATTCGACAATCCGCCGCCATTGAAGAAATAGTTGCTGGCTGCCGGGCCCGAGCTCCAATCGAAGCCCTCGGCCAGTCGAAACGGCAAGTTATACGCGATCGCGTAAGGTTCAACGGTCAGCGAAGGCCTGACATACGACCAGGTGGAAACTCCTGACGCGTTCCCCGTGACCTGGATCTGCGACCCCTGAATCGGCGTATCGGGGTCCACCGAATACACCTGCGTGGGATGAATCTTGCCCTCGAGCGCAAACGGAAGATCCAGCGCACGCCACTGCCCCGCGCCTACATAGTTGCCATCGTCAAAATCACCCTGAGGATGCGCCTCCGCGTGCCGAACGATATATAAAGTTTCGTTGGTGTTGGTTCGCGCCGGAATTTGTGCTCCGCCAACCCCGCCAGTCACCGCGACGTTGAATGGCGTCTGCTGCGCGCATGCGCTGGTCGGAACCTGCCGCAGCGTAGGGTAGGTGGCAGGCGGATTCGCTTTGCTGTCATACGTCACCAGGCTGGCGCTTCCCGCGGCCGTGATCGAAACAACATAAATCGCATTGGCGCCCTGATAACTCGTTGGCAGAGTCAGGTTATAACCCTTGGCTTGACTGATCCGCGCCAACAGGCTGTATGTGGTCTCCCACGGCGCTGAGAAGACATACGAGCCTCCAACGTTTGCCGCAAGAATGCCGCTTACCAGCGCTTCGTTGTCGCCGCCCTGGTCCTGGAAATCCAGGCCCTCGCAATTCGTACAGGAGCTCGATGGCAGCGAGGCATTGACCGGGAAGCCCGTAGTTGTATATGGACTGCCGTACCCAGGGTAGATGGTGGACATGGTGACCGGTGTGAGCTGCGCGAACTGCTGAACGGTCTCAGCAGCCACCATATCCGGGTAACTGCCCGCGGTTTGCAAATGGCTCGCCGGCGCCAGCACATAGATTCCGTTTACACTGGTTCCCCCCACCAGCTGATGCAGGTACGTGCCCATCAGCAGCGACCGCTCCAAACCCTGGCTGGTAAGGTTTGCGGTGTTGGGATTCACATCCCCTTGAGACTGGTAAGCCAAATCCTCACTCACCACGAAGATCAGGTTGATCGGCCCGCTCTGCTGTTGCTGCTGCGGCCCAATAGAGTGCCCGGAAAAGTGCCCCGAATAATGAATGACAGCAAACAATACAACCGCGCCAATCACCACAGCCCATATCTTGTTCTGATTTTGCATTCCCGCCCCAGCCGGTGCCGTTCCCGGCGGAGTCGTTGCTGGCCCCGCCGCCACAGGAACCTGCCCCCCAGCTTGAGCAGAATATTGCGAGAAATATTGCGCAGGCGCCGCAGCCGGACCCGCTCCCGAACCCGCCGCTGTTGGTGCCGCTGCTGAGGCCGCAGCTGCAGCAGCCGCATTTGGTCCCGCCGCTCCAGAAGTCGATTCACGCCCCTCTGCCGGCGCGCCTGGCTTCGCCCCCTGGTCGGCTCCGCACTTCGGGCAAAAGCGCTCGTCCTCCGCTAACTGATTCCCACAACTGCCGCAGAATGCCATTCCCTTACCTCGTTCTCGCCCCAACGAACACTCTACGGGAAAACACCGCTTTCGCAAATCAAATACTGAGTGTTGTCTGGGGCCGCCGCAGTGGGTGTTGTTAGGTCCGGAAACCGGAAACCGGAAAACCGGGGAAACCGGGGACAGACGGAACGTTCCCTTGGTTTTCGAGCGAATATTCTCCGGCATGTGTACGGCCGGGCAGATACCTGACATTTCAGACCGGGCACATGCCTGACACTTTTTCCTTCTCAGGAAGGTTTTTGTTTTTGTCCTGGGGTCGAGGACAAGCTTGCCCTCGACCCCAGAACGGGTGC
>Ga0207933_1001559_pt1 | contig 16904 bp, 13 predicted proteins | sample NGESurdeep092012_4_FD_184488 | JGI IMG/M metagenome (GOLD analysis project Ga0207933, IMG submission 184488) | Arctic peat soil microbial communities from Barrow, Alaska - NGEE Surface sample F53-3 deep-092012 (SPAdes) | ecosystem: Environmental > Terrestrial > Soil > Wetlands > Peat ...
CGGTCGGCGGTGGCTACAGGGACGTTTCCATATTGCAGGTAAAGCCACGCTGCTGCGGGAACGGCAATCAGCCCGATGATCAGGCCCAAGAGAAATCCCTTCATAAACATCGCCTCATGAAGTGCAGTGGTTTTTCTTCAGAGCAGTTCCCATAATTTCCGCGGCTCATGCGGCCTCGGCGGAGCGGGCATCCTTTGGGGGAGCGCCATCGCACAGCCTATTGGAGCACACCCCGAGCAAGTTTCTGCAGCAAAAGCGGCAGAAGGCACGCGGAGTAAGGATCCAGATGCTTTAATACTAAGAGCAACATCTCCAAGCGACACCAGCACAACCGCATGTCTCGCCGCCTGCGGGCGGCAGACGCCAGTGGAGGCTTTTAGGTTCATGCACCACAGCCAGCGTTTCGGATGCCTCGCGTATCCGCTCGTTCTAGTTCTTTGCCTCGCGGCGCCGGGTTTGCTGGCGCAGAATTCCACCGCCGCTCCGCCGTCCGCGGCACCGGAAGCCCAGCAGCAGGAGAATCCCCAGCAGCAGCAGCTCCGTCTGGCGCAGGAGGCGCAGGCGCGCATCCGGGCGCGCCGGCAGCAACGTGTCCGGAAGGCAATCGAGGACACCTACACGCACAAGTACGAGATCTATGGCGGTGGAGGCTACGTCCGGTTTCATCCCGGCGCCGACCTGCAGCACATGAATGAAATGGCCTGGAATGGCGGCTTTACTGATTATTTGTGGGGCCGTTTGGGGCTCGCCGCCGATTTTCGCGGGTATTACGGCATTGCTTATACGCAGCACAATATCTACAACATCTTTCACCCCAGCATCTCTCAGTTCACGTTTTTGGGAGGTCCGCAATACCGCATCATTCGCCAGCAACACTATGCGGTGAGCGCGCAACTGCTGGCGGGGATGGCCAAGGGGACCTTCAACGGCAACAGTGCGCTGTTCCCCGGCACGCTGCTGGGCATGTGGAGCAATGGAACCAGCTTTAGCGGCGGCGCAGCGGTACCGGTGGACTTCAACCTGGGGCCGGCGCTCGCGTTTCGCATCAGCCCGAACTATACCGTCACTACCTTTGGAGGCACATCCCAGTTGAAGAACCTGGGCTTCACGAGCGGACTCGTCTTCCGCTGGGGGCGGCAGTAGAGCTGTTGCCCCTATGCCTTGGTGCGGCGGTCGCGCTCCTTGGCGGCTTCCAGTGGGTACTGCGGCTCGGTCATTCTGGCCGGATCGAGGATCTCGGCAATCTCTTCTTCTGTTAGCAGCTTTTTGGTGCGCGCCAAGGCAATGATCGACTGGCCGGTGGCCACCGATTCCTTCACAATTTCGGCGGCTTTGGCGTAGCCGATGTAAGGATTGAGCGCCGTGGCCAAAGAAACGGTGCTTTGTGCGTAGGAGTTGCAGCGCGCTTGGTTGGCGGTGATTCCTGCGACGCAGCGGTCGTTGAATTGCCGGAGCATGTTGGCCATGATGGTAATGCTCTGCAGTACGCTGTAGGCCATGGTGGGCATCATCACGTTCAACTCGAGCTGGCCGGCCTGCACCGCATAAGCTACTGCGGTGTCATTGCCGATGACCTGAAAGCTGACCATGGCGGCCAGCTCCGGCATTACCGGGTTGATCTTGCCCGGCATGATGGAGGAGCCGGGCTGCAAACTGGGCAGGGCAAGCTCACCGAGCCCGGTATTCGGTCCGGAGGAGAGCAGGCGAAGGTCGTTGGAGATACGGATGATTTCCAGTGCAAGGGAACGCAGCGCTCCGCTAACTTCGCCCATGCAGGCGTTCGATTGCATGGCCCAGCGCATGTCCTTCGCCGGTGTGAGCTTCTGCCCCGCGATGCGGGCAAGGTTGGCGACGGCTTTGGCGCGATAGTCGGGATGAGTGTTGATGCCGGTGCCTACCGCGCTGCCCCCCAGCCCCAGCTCGCGCAGCGAATCGGCAGCCAGCGTGATGAACCGCTTTGCCTTTTCAATCGCCAGGCCGTAGGCGGCGAATTCCTGCCCCAGGCGGATAGGTACCGCATCCTGCATATGGGTGCGTCCGGACTTCATTACTTCGTGGAACTCACGCCCCTTGGCGGCGAAGGTTGCTGCGAGTGAATCCAGCACCGGATAGAGCGTCTCCAGCGCGAGTAGCGTGGCCAGACGCATGCTGGTAGGGAAGACATCATTGGTGGACTGGCCATAGTTCACGTGATCGTTGGGGTGGACACGGGCATACTCGCCCAGCTTGCCGCCGGCGATCTCGTTGGCCCGGTTGGCGATTACTTCATTGGCGTTCATATGCAGGCTGACGCCGGCTCCGGCCTGAAAAACATCGACGACAAACTCCGGGGTCCATTTGCCATCGATAACCTCCTGCGCGGCCCGCGCAATGGCGTCGGCGCGGTCGGCCTCAATCAACCCCAGCTCCTTGTTCGCTTCCGCGGCGGCTCGCTTTACCATGCCCAGCGCGCGAATCAGATGGAGATCGGCCCGCATGCCGGAGATCGGGTAATTCTCCACGGCGCGGGCGGTTTGCGCTCCGTAATAGGCGCGCGCAGGCACCTCGACCAACCCCAGAGAATCTTTTTCTTTGCGGAATTCCGACATGCAGTTGCTGCTCCTTTCGCAGGCTCTATCCTAACAAGTATGGAAACGAACGAGATCTCGGCCGAATCGTTTGACGTGCTGGTGATCGGCGCCGGACCGACCGGGCTGGCCTGTGCGATTGAAGTGCAGCGGGCGGGGTACAGCTCGGTGCTCCTGGACAAGGGCTGCCTGTGCAATTCGCTGTTTCACTATCCCTCCAATATGACGTTCTTCACTACGCCGGAGCTATTGGAGATCGGCGACATGCCCTTTTCCAGTCCCAACCAGAAGCCAAACCGCAATGAGGCGCTGGAATACTACCGGAAGGTTGCGGAGCACTATCGGCTGAATCTGCGGCAATATCAGACCGTCAAGAGCGTCAGCGGCGAAGACGGAGGTTTCTCCATCGCGGCTTCCGACGCATTCGCGCGCCCGCGGCACTATCGCGCGCGCAAGCTGATCCTCGCCACCGGCTACTACGATCTGCCGAACTATCTGGGCATACCGGGCGAAGATCTACCAAAGGTGAGGCACTACTATCATGATCCCCATCCCTACTACGATCGCAATGTGCTGGTGGTGGGCGGCAAGAACTCGGCGGCCATCGCGGCGCTGGAGCTCTGGCGACATGGAGCCCGGGTGACGCTGGTTCACCGCGGGGCGGCCATGCACCATCATGTGAAGTACTGGATTCTTCCCGATATCAACAACCGCATCAAAAATGGAGAGATTCTAGCGTACTTCTCCAGCAGCGTTACTGCGATTGCGGAGGATTCGGTGAATTTGCTCACCCCCCAAGGTCCGCTTCGTCTTGAGAACGACCATGTTTTTTGCTTGACCGGGTATCATCCGGATTTTGAATTCATCACCAGCTTAGGAGTGAGACTGGAGGGGACGGACCGCTGTCCGGCGTGCGATCCAGGGACTCTGGAGAGCAACATTGCGGGCATTTATCTGGCGGGGGTGATTGTTGCCGGCACCCGCACCAACGAAATCTTTATTGAAAATGGGCGGTTTCATGGGCGGCAGATCGCGCAGGATGTGGCGCGAAAGTTGAGTGAAGCTCCGATTGAGAAGCCCGTTGGAGGTTCGCGGAGCTGACTTCCCGTCAGGTGCGCCATCCATCGGCAATGTTATTGGCGGAGGAATAGACTGTTTCTTTGGAAATGAGACGCACTGCAGGTCTTTGCTGAATGACGTGCTTGGCTGCCTGAATAGTCTGGTTGGAAGGGAAACTACTGCCTTTATGAGTTGGTTCAAGCCCCGCTCGATCCGAGGGCAGCTCATCTTTGGCCTCATCCTGCTCGAAGGCCTCCTGGTGGTGGTCTTCGCCACTCTGCTTGTGCGCGAACAGGCTTCCGAAATTCATCAGCGAGCGCGCCTCCGGCTGGAGTCTGAGGCCAATTTGCTCGCGCTGCAGAGCGAGGATGCTTTTTCCAGCGGCCGCGAAGGCTATTTGCAGCCCATTGTGCGCACCATGATGAATTCGGAGACCATCCATGCGGCAATGGTCACCGACTCGGAAGGCCGCGTGATCGCCAGCAGCAACCCGGAATTAAACGGCAAGGACGTGCTGACGCGCTTTGAGAAGCAGCAGATATCGCCCAGGCTGAATGAAGCCATCTTCCGCGCCTCGGGTGGAGCACGAGAGTGCATTGCGCCCATCCGGGTGCAGGGGCGATTGCTCGGCTACGCATGGGTGTACCAGGACTCCACTCTGGAAAGCCAGCAGATCTATTCTCTGGTTCGCATCACGATTATCTTCGCCATCCTGGGGGCCCTTGGAACCGCCATCATCGCGAGCTTTCTGGCGCGCTCCATCACTCGACCGCTCCACAAGCTCTTGATCGCCACACGCAAGCTCATCCGCGATCCGGAGACGAAGGAGGGCTTTCCGCTCGAGGTGACATCGACAAATGAATCTTCGGATCTCACGCGGGCTTTCAATCTGATGGTGACCTCGATCGAAGAGCAGCGGGCGGGACTCAACGACACGCTGGCGCTGCTCGACTCCATGCTGGAAAACGCGCCGATCGGCTTTGCCTTTTTCGATCGTAAGTTTCGCTATGTGCGAGTGAACCAGTTTCTCGCCGATATGAACCAGATGCCGATCAGCTGGCACCTTGGCCGCACCATCTCCGAGCTGCTGCCAGAAGCGGCCGCCGCTGCGCTGCGCGACTGTGTCCAAAATGTCTTCGAGAACGGGGAGGCGGTGCGCGACCTGGAATTGAGTTCGCTTGTGGACTCTGGCTACCAGCGAAGCTGGTTGATGAATGTCTATCCGGTCAAGACGTCGTTGCAGACGGTTCGCTGGGTGGGCGCGGTGATTGTGGAGACGACGGAGCGGAAGCGCTCCGAGGAGGCTCTTCGCAAGACGGAGAAGCTGGCGGCGGCAGGCCGTCTGGCGGCTTCGATTGCGCATGAAATCAACAATCCGCTGGAGGCCATCACCAACCTTCTCTATCTTCTGCGGCAGGAGCCGTCACTCGACGCGCGGGCTCAGTCCTTCGCCGATTCGGCGCAGCATGAAGTAGCGCGGGTCTCGGAGATGACCCAGCAGACGCTTCGCTTCTACCGGCAGGCGAGCGCGCCGGTGGTGGTAAATGTAGGTGAGTTGCTCGAATCCGTGCTCACGCTCTTTCGGGGAAGGATTCACACCCTGCGGATCGAGGTCGCGCGCGACTACGAGCCGGATATAGATCTGTTTTGCTTTGCCGGCGAGTTGCGCCAGCTCTTCGCCAACTTCATAGGCAATGCTCTGGACGCTCTCACTGAGGGCGGTCGTCTCCGCCTGGCGGTGCGGAAGTCTCACTCTGCGCTCGATGGCCGGGAAGGGGTGAGGATATTCATTTCCGATGACGGTTGCGGGATGACCGAGGCAACGCGCCGGCGCATTTTCGAACCCTTCTTCACCACCAAAGACGACACCGGCACCGGTCTCGGCCTATGGGTAAGTGACGAGATCATTCGGAAGCATGGCGGACTCGTCCGGGTGCGGAGCCGCCTCCGTGTGTTGGGGGATAAGGACGTGTCCGGCGGCACGATATTTATGATCTTCTTTCCCGATGACGGAATCGGCACCACCCCGTCGCTCTTGAATGCAGCCGTAACCAACGAGGCCTGAACCCGCTTATTTTGAGCGGCAAGGGTTTCGTCCATGCCGCGTTCCCACGCGCCACAAGCGATCTTGGGGCCCCATCTCGCGCGCCGGCGCCCGGCAAGCCGCCCAATTTCCCTGTCATAAATCCGTCGCCTCCCTCGTTGTAGAGGTGTAGAAGCTATGAACATGACCGGCGGCTGGACAGAACCGGAGTTTGAGGCCATTTTTCGTGAGTACTATCCACGAATGGCCGCGGTCACGCGGCGGGTGCTCCGTTGCGATTCGGAGGCGGAGGAGGTTTGCGCGGAGGTGTTTCTCCGCCTCTACCGCAGCGGCCCGGGCGTGGCGGCCGGCGGTCTGGTCGGCGGCTGGCTTTATCGCACTGCCACGCGGGCCTCGATCGACGCGATCCGCGCGAACCGCCGCCGGGGTCTCGAAGAGCCATTCGAGGACGTCAATTTCGTCCCCGGGGAAGACCGTGGAGACGGTCCGCTTTCCCGTCTATTGCGCGGCGAGCGCATCGCTCGAGTGCGCGCCGTGCTGGCGCGGCTCAAGACGGAGAAGGCTCAGATCCTGCTGCTGCGCTATAGCGGGCTGAGCTATCGGGAGATCGCAGAGGCCATGCAGATCAGAGCCAATTCGGTGGGCGCCATGCTGGCGCGGGCGGAGGCGGAATTTTCAATGCGTTACGAACGGCAAGAGGGGCGCGGCCGGAAGACACCGCAGTTACGACCGGCCAAGGAGGGGCAATGAAGCATCGTGAGTTGAAAGATGGAATCCTGCGAGCTTATTTAGACGGGGAACTCGGGGCGGAACAGGCATCCTCGGTCGAACAGCATCTCGAGGTTTGCTCGGTCTGCCGCGAGCAAGCCGGGGTTCTGGCTGCCAAGGCAGCCTGCGCGCACGAAGCGCTCGATGGATTGCCGCAGTCCTCCCAGGCTGACGGCGCGGCAAACGGCTGGGCGGCCTTCCTGAAGAAACGAGAAGACACCATCGAAGACGACTGGATCAGATGGACTCCCTGGAAGGTGCTTTCCCTTGCCGGCGGCGGCGCCGCCATCACAGCGCTCATCGTGGTATTGACCGTGGCGCCTGTCCGCGGATGGGCGGAAAGCCTGCTTGCCGTCTTTCGCGTGCAGCATTTCACCGTCCTCGAACTGAATCCTTCCGATCTAAAGGCGGGGCTCCAGAACGACCAATTCGTAAACCAGGAAATTGGCCGCGTCCTCTCCGACGAGGTGGTGGAGACGCAGCAGCCGCAGAAATTGCAGCCGGTCGCAGATGCTGCGGCCGCAACCAGGCTAGCCGGCTTCCCGGTGCGGCTCCTTGCCGGGGAAACGCCGGACAGCCTTCTGCTGGAGACCGGGGCGGCGATGCAGATGAAGCTCAATCGAGGCCGTCTGCAGTCTATCCTCGACGAAGCGGGGCGCAGTGATCTCCAGCTCCCGGCCTCGGTAGATGGCGCCACCCTTGGTGTTCGCATCCCGGCCGGCATTCTGGCCTTCTACGGCAACTGCGGCAACGCACCGGCGCGTTTGCTGGGCGGGGCCTCAGCCCAGTCCGCTCAACCCGACGACACCTGTGTCACGCTTAAAGAGCTACCGAGTCCCATTGTCTCCGCTCCTCAGGCGATTGATCCGGGCCAGATTGCGCAGATCGCGCTCCAGTTTCTTGGCATGAGCGCCAATGACGCTGCGAACTTCACCCAGACCGTAGACTGGACATCCACGCTCGTGCTCCCGGTGGTGCGCGGGAAATCGAGTTATGAACAGGTATATGTGAACGGGAACGAGGGCGCTCTGATCCGGCCGGTGAGCGCACTTCAGTCCAAACACTTTACGTTAATGTGGGTGGACAATGGAATTGTCTACGGCCTGGACGGCACGGGCGACGACGTCACCGCGGTCAACCTGGGCTCGCAAGTGGAGTAGCAGAAACGGAAAGGTGCATGGCGACTCTCACCATCGATGCCTGCGGGCTTAGGAAGAGATACGGCTCGCGCATCGCTGTCCGCGACTTGACGCTGCAGGTGGGCCGGGGAGAGGCCTTCGGCTTCCTGGGCCCAAATGGAGCAGGCAAGAGCACCTCAATCAAGATGCTGCTCGGCCTTGTGCGGCCGACCGGCGGCAGCGCGCTGCTGCTCGGGCAGCCTCTTGGTACGCGCGAAGCTCGCGCCCGCATCGGCTTTCTCCCTGAGCACTTTCGCTTCTACGACTGGCTCAGCGCCACGGAGCTGTTGCTCTTTCACGGCCGGCTTTGTGGGCTGAAAGAAGATGTCCTGCGCCGCAGGGTTCCTCGGCTGCTGGAGCGGGTCGGCTTGGGTGCACAATCCAGCAAGACCATCCGCAGCTTCTCCAAGGGAATGATGCAGCGGGTGGGCCTGGCCCAGGCCATGATCAACGACCCGGAAATCCTTTTTCTCGATGAGCCGACTTCCGGTTTGGATCCGGCGGGACGCAAGCTGGTGCGCGAAGTTATCCGCGAACAGCGCGATCGCGGCGCAACTGTCTTTCTTAATTCGCATTTGCTCGGGGAAGTAGAGCAGAGTTGCGACCGCGTAGCTTTCATCCGCGAGGGGCGGATTGTCGGCATGTACCAGATGGGTGCGTGGCAGGGTGAGCGGACCGACGTCGAGATCAAAACTTCGCACATAGAGCCGTCTGCGCTGGAGAGGCTTGCAGGGATGGCGCGCGACCTCCGGCTGGATGGCCAACTGTTGCGGCTGAGTTTGGACGGGGAAGACCGCCTGCCCGGCGTTGTCCGCTGTCTGGTGGAGAGCGGCGCGGAAATTTTCTCCGTTATCCCCCAGAGGGTTAGTCTGGAAGACCTGTTTCTAAAGACGATGGGACCGGATCCTGGCCTATGAGCGATAACGCCATCGACGAAATCAGCCGTGGGCCTGCCGCGAATGTACCCGCGGAGGTGACGGACGCGTGGGAAGCAGAGACGCCCGCTTCCCGCGGACCGGGTGAAGTGCGTGCTGTCTTGCTGATGGCGCGCGTCACCTTCCGGGAGGCGGCGCGGCGCAAGATACTCTGGATCGCGGCGATAGCCGGATTTGCCTTCCTGGCTCTTTTCTGGATCGCGCTTCACGCCGCAATCAAGAGCTCCGTGCGCGTGCCGGTGATCGCTCTTCACGAAGGCATGCAAATGATGACCATGATGGTGCTTTATGCCGGCAGCATGCTCACCTCATTGATGGCGGCGCTCACTTCCTGCGACGCGCTTGCCGGTGAGATCGCCTCCGGCTCCATCCATGCCATCGCCACGAAGCCGGTGAGCCGCGCTTCTATCGTCCTCGGGAAATGGGCCGGTTTCGCCGGTATGATCACCCTATACGTTTTGCTGGTGGAGGGCGGCTCCATCGCCATCGCCGCCATTGAGGGCGGACTGGCTGCTGCGCACAGCGGCGCGGTTCTCGGCCTCATCTGGCTGCAGGCTATGGTATTGCTTGGCGTCACCCTGGCGGCCAGCACCCGTTTCTCCTCGCTCACCAGCGGCGCCATCACGCTCGGACTCTACGGCTTGGCCTTCGTCGGCGGATGGATCGAAGAATTCGGCGCTGTCCGCCACGTGCCAACGTGCGTGAATCTGGGCATCGTCTCCAGCCTCATCATGCCCAGCGACGCCTTGTGGCGCCGCGCCACTTACCTGTTACAGCCGCCGCTGCTGGGCGCCGCCGGCGCTTCGCCCTTCGCCAGTTCCTCTATCCCGAGCCATGCAATGGCAATCTATGCCGTGCTCTATGCTGCCTGCGCTCTCATCTTGGCCCAGGTTCTTTTGGCGTCCAGAGACATCTAGCTAGAGCCTGGCTACCGGCGCCCGGCGCGAAGCTGGCAGCTTGTGGGGCGCTTGACGGCGCTGTCGTATTTGGACCGCGTCACATGCAGGCGGCCAACTTTCAGATAGCGCACGCGGAGACCTCCCACCAACCCGGGCATGACATTCGGCGTCTTCTCGGTGTCGACCAGAACCAGCAAGGCCGCCTCGGCTGGATTGTCATGGCTTTGGGTCACTCCGACGCCAAAAAAGGCCGGGTCGCGCATGAGTTGGGGAGCATACTGCCGCTGCACGGTGGCGGCGTTACGCAGGACATTCGCGGGCAAATGGATGCCGTCCGGCCGGTCGGGCGGCAAGATGCCGGCATTGGCCCCGGCCGCATCGGTAAGAACCACGCGTGTGGGGAATCCAGCGAAAGTCTTGGGCACGGAGAAATTCGGCTTGGACCTATCAACGTAGATGATCACGGCCGCTTCACCGGGGCGGTCGAGACTGCTGCCGGCGGTCGTTCCCAGAATGCCGTTGCCGGGCCGCATCAGAGTAGCGGCGGCGGACTCGGCTTGCGCTTTAGCATTGGCCAACTGGGCTGGGTCGACCGGGGACGCCGGAATGCGCTCATCGGCGTCATAGTTCGAGCACGTGATGGGATGGCGCGCCCCGCCAACGATCTTAAATTGCTGCCCTCCCGAGACGCTCCCCTCGCCCAATTCGCCGAGCACGTCTTGAATCGGATTGGCTACGCTGAAGCCGCCCGCGCCGCTGCTGCTGCCGTTGGAAAAGAGCAGCCCGATGGGTTCAGCGTTGCCGGCGTCCAGCACCAGGGCGCCCGAGTCTCCGCTGTCGGCGAAGCCCGCTCCCGGGATACCGATCTGATTGCGATAGGTCTTGGTGTAGTAGGGCTGGGTCTCAGCGCAATCGTAGTAGTAATCGACTTGCACGGTGAGGTCGATGGCGTCCACTGTGGAACAGGTAAGCCCGGTGGTGCGCCCGCTCTTTACTACGCGCAATCCTTCCAAACGGCTGGCATCGAGCACCTCTCCCGTGCCTGCCGCTGGAGCCGCCGCGCCCAGCCGCCCATTGATCGCGCTGCCGAGCTGCAGGATACCTCCGCTCGGGTCAACAGCGGAGGTGGCCGCCGCCAAGGCTGCATCAACATTCGTCTGCCGGCTCTGCAGAGGCACCACATAGCGCAGGGCCCCCACCGTCCGCCCGGCTTGAGGATTGCAGTTCAGATCGATGAGGGCCGGCTCGATGATGGTGTCGCCAAGCCGCGCCTGATCTGATTCCGCAAGCACGTGGTTGTTGCTCAGAATGTACAGGTTCCCATTGCGGTCGTTTACAAGCCCCCCCAGCGTTCCTCCACAGCAATCGTTCACGTACTTGTTTCCGTGGGAGTCCTGCGAGGAGTCGTAATCGTTGGCATTGCCGCCGGAGGAGCCCATCTCGACGCTTTGATCCTGTGCGGATTGGTTTTGCAGTGCGGAACTGCTGAATCCGGCGCCGTTCAGCAGCAGGTGAACCGATGCGACTGCGCGTGGGCTGTTATCGAGGGAACCGACGAGATAGAAGGATGTCCCCCTGGCCGGCAGAGAAGCCGGCGCCGTATAGACGGCTGCACACTTGGTATATCCACGAGAGGAAAACTCGCAGCCGGCGGAGTTGACGTGCCCATATTGCGAACCCAGACTGGGGCCACCGCTTGGCGAAGCCGCCAGCGACCAGTGGATGCTGCCGGAATTAATCTCGGCGATCTCTCCGGTCACGCGCAATGTGCTGCCGGCAGATAGATTGGCCTCCTGGGGACGGAGTGGCTGAGTGAAGCTGGGAGTGAGGGTCAGCAGATATGTGGCAGAAAGTGCTGGGTCATGCTGGGCGGCGGCCTTGACCTCGACCTGAACAACATCACGGGAGAGCAGCGGTGGAGGAGTGTACAAGCCATTCGCGTCGATGGCGCCCTGCCCGATGGAAGGATCGTTTTGCCCTCCCGCAATGGACCACTTGACCCCCGTTTGTGGCTTCGATGGTGGGAGAGAGACGGTGAAGCGGTCGGTTGCGTTGGTGTCGATGGCGGAGGCGGCTGCGCGGACCGTGAACTCCTTGCTGGCGGCTGGCGATCCAGCGCTGCCGCAGCCGGCGATCAACAGGAGCAAGGCCGGTATTGCGGCGAAAAGAATCGGGAGCGGCCGCAACCGTGCGCGGCCGAGAGCTGCACCGCGGCTTTGACCTGGATTCTTGCCGATCTGAGAAAAGGGGGTAGTCGCTTGTATCGGCATCGCGCGGGGAGCGCCCTCCCTTGAAATACGTGAGCCCAGATCGATAGTTATCTTCGCAGCTTCAAGAACGCCTTGGCGAGCGGGGCGTTCGAAGAAAGTGCGCAGCGCAGCGCTCTACTGCGGCTCAGGATAGGCGCTGGGCTTGGCGGCGTAGATGCGAACTCCCATTCCATTCAGCCGGCTGCGTCCTTGACGGGCTTCGGGGGTCTGCGGGTAGCGCTGGACCAGCGTCCGTAGTTCGCGTACGGCTTCGCTTTTCCGCCCCAGCTTCAACAGCGCTTCACCTTTGCGCAGCTCGGCGGCGGGAGCCTTGGGGTTTCCCGAGAACTGCGTGAGCACCGCATCATAGTGCTTGATGGCATCCTCGTACTTATCTTGGCGATAGGCGATTTCGCCCAAGTAGAACTGCGCGTTTCCGGCCAGTTGATCTTGGGGATAATAGCGCAAGACATCGCTGAATTCTGAGCTGGCGATCGTATATTTGGCGGAATTGAAATCGCGCAGTCCGCCTTGATAGAGCTGATCGAGAGGTGGCGCTTGCGCAGCCACATTCTGCGGCTGCGAGGGAGCGGGAGCCGGGAACTGTGGCGGGACGCCGGAGGCCTGTGGCGGAGCGCCAGAGGCAGGTGCTGTGCCCTGGGGGGCGGCCGCGCCGCTGGAGGGAGCGGGCTCTCCGGGGGTCGATCCTGGGATTGACCCATTGGTCGCGCCAGGGGCCGAGCCCGGGGGCGGGGCAGAGGTATTCTGCATCTGGCTTTGAATGCCCTGCAGTTGTGAAGCCAGATTCGCCATTCTGGTCTTGAGTTCGTCGATCGAATCGTTCAGCGTTTGAATCTGCGTGGAAATCTGCGTGTTTCTGGAATCGGCGTCCGCACTCGCCGCTTTGAGAGCAGTCTGCATACTATTGACTGCCGTGCTCATCTTGTTCACGGAATCGGTATTCTGTTGCACGAGATTGACCAGCACCCCCAACTGCTGATCGCTGGAAGACTGCAGGTGCTGCAGCATGTCTTGCAGTTGCTGCACCTGAGTTTGCAACTGGATGATCTCCTTGGAAACGGCGAATGCATGAGGCTGGGAGAGAAGAAGCACAAAACCAGCTGCTGCCGCAAAACGGAGAATCGTTTTTCGCATAACTCCCCCATTGTTTCGGAAATGGACCGATGAAAGCCAGTTCAAGCTTTCAGTTTAAATCCTGCGGGCAGCCTGACGGCGGAGTTCGCTCGGCGGGAAGCCGGGCCTTGAGCGCTGCCGGCTGTACGACAGAGGGTGGAAGTATCGCGTAGCCACCCCACAAGCTGCGGAAAAGGCTCGATCATCTCAACAGAAGGAAGCGGCGGAGTGATCCGCTGCCAGCCGAAAGAATCGAATTTTCACTCCGATGAAAGACCGGCGCGGCTTGTCGTGTTACAAGCCGCGCCGGTGGATTGCTCTACTGGTCCAACGAGAAGCCAGCGCGGCGGTTCTGCTGCCAGCAGGCTTCGTTATGCTCGCTGCAGAACTGCTTTTCCTTGCCGTAGCTGACGGTGCGGATGCGGTCTGCGGAGATGCCCTCGGCGACCAGGGCCTGCTTGGCGGAATTGGCGCGGTTCTCTCCCAACGCCAGGTTGTATTCCACCGAGCCGCGCTCGTCGCAGTAGCCGCCGATCACGACCTTGAGATTGGGGTGCTGGGTGAGATACGCGGCGTCCTGTGCCATGGTGGTTTTGGCATCGGGACGGATGTCATAGCTGTCGTAATCGAAGAACGCCGGCTTGACGTTCTGCTCGAAGACCTGTTCGTTGATGGCCTCGGGTGCGGCCTGCGGCGCCTGAGGGGGAACGGTGACGGTGAGCCGGGCGGTGCCATCCGCCGATCCTCCGGGACCGCGCGCAATCAGGTGGTAGGTCGTCGATTCAGTCGGCGAAACATTCTGTGTTCCGTAGGGCTTCACCGCTCCCATGCCGTCGATCGAGACGTCAGTCGCGTCGGTCGTTCTCCAAGCGAGCACGGCGCTTCCGCCGGGCTGAATGGTAGCTGGGGTGATGGTGATGGAGGCGGTCGGCTCCGGCGATGTTTCGGCCGGCGGCGGGGGTGGAGGGGGAGCCGTCTCCTTCTTATGGCACCCGGCCAGAATCAGCAGGGAGGCGAAGGCGACGAGTGAAACCAGACGATTGCCATGGGGTGTATTCACGGTCTTCTCCTTTGGCGGCCTCGCTCTGCGAGATCCGACCTGATGCCCGATCTCCTCCAGGCGCACCCGGCGTGTGAACTGAAGCGAAAAGAGCCTTCTCCGGTTAAGAGAAAGGCCACGCTTCGGTCCCTCCTGCTGGGCACGGTATCGGAAACGCGGTTTTACCAAGACAAGGCTGGGATCAAGCGATCTCAGCCACGGACGATCGATTTTTAAACTCGTTTTGTTTTCCGTACAGGGTCTTTCCACTTACTTCCAGCTCCAGTTGGGCATAGAATCGCCGCCGCCGTGGCTGATCGGCTGTTGGTCGCTTCCGTCGGCCAGCATCGTCCAGATCCGCGAACCGTGCCCATCCTCACGCTGAAAGACGATGTGTCTTCCATCGGGAGACCATGAAGGGGAATCATTGCGCCCTTCACCGTGCGTGAGCTGCGTCCAGCGTTTGCTGGCGATATCCATGATGTAAATGTCCTCTCCTCCCGGTGCGCCCGGACCATAGCTGCGATTCCAGGCAAAGGTGAGGAACTGTCCATTGGGAGACCAGGAGGGCGAAGTCGCATAACCGCCGTCAGTCATGCGCTGCACGTTGGTGCCATCGGTTGCCATGATGTAGATCTGCGGCAGGCCGGTACGGCCGCTGCACCACGCGATCTGGTCGTTGGTTTTCGGATTCCAGGTGGGAGAAACATCCGGACCACGAAAGGCGGTGAGGCGTTTGATGTTTCCTCCGCTGGCATCGGAAATATAAATCTCCGGGTCTCCGGTGCGCGAGGAGGAGAAGGCCAGGTGCGTTCCGTCGCTCGACCACGCGGGTGAGAATGGATTGCTGCCCACATTGGGAAAGCTGACCATACGATTGAGCACCAGCGAATACATGCGGATCGCCCAGCCGTTGTGCCCGAGCGAACTGAATGCCACGCGGCCGTTGTCAGGCGAGACACGCGCAGAGAGAGAGATGGTTCCCAGATGCGTGAGTTGGTGCGGGTTGGCCCCGTCGTAGTCCATCTCCCAGATCTCTTTAGCTCCGCCGCGCGACGCGACGTAGAAGATGTGCGTCTCCGCGATGCCCGGGATGCCCCCGCCCAGAAGGGTGATGATTGCGTCGGCAAATTGGTGCGCGATCACTCGCGCATTTTCCTGGTTGGCGGGTTGGTCGTACTGCTTGCCAAGAATTTGCGGCGCGCCGGGATTTTTAGCGTCGTAGAGCCAGCCGTACACCTGCAACCGGCCGTTGTTCACGCCAATCGAACCGAAGGCCACCATGGCGGCATTGGCGGGAGCGGCTGCCCATTGCGCCAAATTGATCTGCTGAGGACTGGCCGGCATCAGCGGAGGAGCCATGCTCTTGGAAACCATATCGAAGACACCGGCGTTGCTTAGGTCGTTGTAGAAGACGGTGTCAAAGGTGGTTTTTAGAGCTGGAGTCTGTGGATCGGCGGAGGCCGGGTTGAAGCTGGCGGCGGCGAGGCGAATCTTCGGCGCACCAAGGTTGGTTCCGGTTCGCACCCAGTCCTGAGCCAATACTGGCAAAGAGCTCAGAAAGAGTAGCGGAAGAATCAGCAAAAGCGCACGCCAGGGGGAAGACAGATCTGTTTTGCTTTTTCGCATTCTTATAGCACCACCATTCTATACAAGAAATTTGCGCCCGCTGAGGGTACCTATCGAATGGACGTATCCTCCTCGAAAACACCCGCATGGTCCGGTGAGGCGCGGACCGAAGCCGGTTCCTGAGCCGCGGTGCGGCCTGCTTCACTGATGGCCAGGATAGGTGCAGTGATAGAGAACGCTAAGGGTGCTTTGGTTGTAGCCGGAAGGGAGGGCCCCGAACGTGTCCACGCGCTGCACTGCGCGCAGGCACGACTCGTCGAGGGAAGAGTATCCGCTAGAAGTCGCAACCCTGACCCCGGAGGTCGAGCCGTCGCGGTGGACACTGAATTGGACATATACCGTGGCTCCCGCGGGCGTGCTGGTCGCCACCTCCGGCAGCAGCCAGTTCTGCGCTACCTTGGTCTTGATCACGTCCACATACCAGCCGTAGCGGGAGCCGAAGTCGCCTCCGGCCACCTGGACCGTGCTGCTCGCGTTTGGGTTGGCGGTCGCCGCCTTGGGCAGATTCGCCGGCGCAGCCTCGCCATAGTTCGCCTTGTTCCGCAGCTTGGGCGGAGGTTGCTGGCGCGGCAGAGGCTTGCGAGGAGAGGTCTTGGGAGCCTTCTTCACCGTTGCATGCTTTTCCGGAATCGGAATGGCCTCGGGCAAGGGAATGGGAGCGGCTTTCGGCTGGGGAAGCTCCGGCGCTTCGCTAGGCGTCTGTGTCTCGAGAACGTTGTCGGTTGGCGGATGCTCCTGGGGCAAGGGAACCGCTGCGGAATTGACCAAAGTGGCTTGAATAGCGCCCTGCTGGAAATCGTTCGATCCCCATTCATTGCCGTGGAAGAAGTGGTGGACCAATGCGTAGCCGAGCAGCAGGGCCACGGCAAGCACGTGCAACAACGCGGATTTCGCCAGGGGCGGACCAATCGGTTCGGGCCTGAGTTCCCGCCGCTCCGCGAGGCTGCCGCCCATCTGTGACAGTGCCATCGCGCCCTACTTTTCAGTCGACGTGATCGGCTGAGTCACGATGCTGACGTTGGTGATGCCTGCCTGCTTGACCGCATCCATGACCGAAGCGAATGCGCCGAAGGGGACCCGCTCGTCGGCCCGCAGATAGATGATCTGATGGGCCGGGTCTTCGTTGGAATTGTGCAGCAGAGCAGGAAGCTGTGCCAGGTTGACTGGCTTGTCTCCCAAAAAAACGTTCTGGTGGCGGTCGATGGTGACCACCAAGCGCTGCTGCGTGATCGCCCTTACCGTGCGGGTCTTGGGTACGGAGACCTCGATGCCCGACTGCAGCACGGGAGCAGTCACCATGAAGATGATGAGCAGCACCAGGACCACGTCCACCAGCGGCGTGATGTTGATCTCAGAGAGTGAGGTCCTGGTACGGCCGGAATTAGTTGTGAAGGCCACGCGCG
>Ga0207933_1001560_pt1 | contig 16889 bp, 17 predicted proteins | sample NGESurdeep092012_4_FD_184488 | JGI IMG/M metagenome (GOLD analysis project Ga0207933, IMG submission 184488) | Arctic peat soil microbial communities from Barrow, Alaska - NGEE Surface sample F53-3 deep-092012 (SPAdes) | ecosystem: Environmental > Terrestrial > Soil > Wetlands > Peat ...
GGCAGGCCGACGACGCGGCCCGCAACGTCATTCGCTCCGCCGGCTTCGGCGAGTACTTCACCCACCGCACCGGCCACAACATCGCCACCGAGATCCATGGCAACGGCGCCCATCTCGACAACCTCGAAACCCACGACGAGCGCCTGCTGCTGCCCAACACCTGCTTCTCCGTCGAACCCGGCATCTACTTCCCCGGCGAGTTCGGCGTCCGCAGCGAGGTCGACATGATCACCCGTAGCGCCCGCGGCGCTGAGCCAGCCAAAGCCGTCGTCTCCGGCCCCCGCCAGACCGAGCTCCTGCGCATCTGACGCGAGCCCTACCACCCACACCCCCACTGATACAATCGACAGGAATGCCGACCCCAGCACAACAGCAAGCCCAGCAAATATCGCAACGCATACCCGGCGAAAAATCCAGCCTCCCGGCGCTCGCCCTCCTGCTCGGATGGCTGATCCCCGGCGCCGGCCATCTGCTTCTGGGCAAATGGGTTCGCGCGCTTCTACTCTTCATTTCGATCTTCGGAATGTACCTCATCGGTCTCGCTCTGCTGGGCAAGATTTATTCCCCCAACACCGGCGACATCCTCGACATCCTGGGCTTCGCCGGACAGCTCGGCCTCGGTCTTCTCTTTGCGTTCGCGCACTGGTTCGGATGGGGCGCAACCTCGGCCGTCAACACGCTTGCCGACTACGGAACCAAGTTCCTCGTCGTCGGCGGCCTCTTGAACCTCATCGCCGCCGTCGACGCCCACTCACTGGCCAACGGACGAAAGGCCTCCTAGCGATGCTCAGCCACTTCAGTGCGGTGCTTCTCTTCTCGCTCTTCGCGTCCGTGGTCTTCGGCATCACGCAGCGCGCCGAGCCGAAGATGATGGTGCGTTTCGGCGCCTACTGCTTCGTTCTCTTCGTGGCCAGCGTCATCGTCGCCAGCTGGGTCATGTTCGCCATCAAGCACTAGCCTGCAAGTCCATCCCTAGAACGGCGAGCTCGAAGCCGGATTATTCGGACTTGTCGTCGTTGGCCCAGGCGCGTTCGTCGTATTCGATCCGTTCGGCGAATTCGAGTTCCCACTCTTCGAGGCATCCCCAAGGCTCGTCGCCGACCCCGCACTCATGCCGCCACCAAGGATATTGGCCTTCTGATACATCAGCTCGATCTTCGGGTCGTAGAGAAACTCCCAGGTCTCATACGTACTCTGCCCATTCGGATTGAGAATGCTCGGCCCGGTCTTCGACGTACCCACCCCCATGATCGGGCCTATCGTTCCCGAGCTGTCGCTGCTTCCTCTGCTCGCACTCGAACCTGCAGGCGTGCCCACAGAACCACCGGGACCGCTGGACCCGATCGACGCTCCTTGAAAGCCCGCAGCCAGCCCCGAAGTCGCGCCGATCGTACTGCTCGTCGGTGAAGCTGCCCCGCCAAAACTGCTCCCCATCGTCGAACCCGAACCCAGGCTGCCCGCCCCGGCCGTCTCCAGTCCACCCAGCGGCTGCCCGAAGAAACCCTTCACCGTCGTCTTGTTTTCGCCGACGTGAATGATCCGCCAGTCGTCCTTCCCCGTCAGCGGATCGATATAGCGCTTGCGCAGGTAGCGAACATTATTCGTGTTCTCCAGCGCATCAATCGACGTCGGATAGCTCCTGTTATGTCTGTAGTACACCCGGATCGCGCGCACATACTGTTCAGCCCGGTGCTCGCTCTCCACCTCCTTATCGCGGCGCAGGTCCTTCGCAACCACCGGCGCAGCCACGGCCAGCGCAATCAACAGCAGCGCCACCAGCAGGACGGCGAACACGAGCATGAATCCGGCCTCAGCTTCGGCAACCTGTGCCGGTCTGCGCCTCTCGATCTGTCGTCGCCTGGTCATCGCCGTGAGAAATGTCGCGCTAATCCTTCAGCAGCGGCAGCGTCTGCGTGTTGCTGTTCTGCAGGTCTTCCACCTGAATGCTGTTCGGGTTGATCGCCAGTATCTTGTACTTGTGGGCCACAATCTCGCCTGCCGACGCGAGATAAACGTTGTCGCCCGATAGCAGGAACGCCTGCAAGGCGCTTCCCGCGCGTTTCGCCGTGCCAAAGAACTTCAGATTGATCGGCGGCGGCGGCGGCGGTCCCGTGGGAACGGGCGGCGCAACGATGGCGTTCTTGTTCGGCCGTGCAGAAGGAACATTCTTCGGAATCGTCGGCGGAGGCGGTGTGTAAGTCGCCGAGAAGATATTGCGCCCCGTGCCCGAATACACAAGGCTCTCCGTGCGATGCATCGCCGCCTCATCCAGGGTCGGGTCAAGGCTCGCCGACGTGCTCGCCAACTTCACCGCATCCACGCCTGGCGCGCTCGCCGCCCCTCCGTTTCGACCGTTCGCACTTATGCCCACCGTCTGCGGGCGGTTTGTTCGCGCCGGAGCCGCCCTAGCTGCAGGCGTAATCACGGGCGCAACGGTCGGACGCGGCGTGCTGGAGCCGCCGAAGAACGCACTGTACGCATAGATGATGCAACACAGCGCCACTGCCCCCAGTGCCCCGGCGGCGATCGTCTTCTTGCGGCTCTCGGCGCCGGCCTTCATTGCGCGCCTCCGCTTGCGTTTCCGCCTGTGTTTCCAGCAGTCACGACGCCCGCCGCAGGAAGTTCCGTGCCAGCCTCTTTCGCATCGGGCGCGCGAAGATACGTGGTCCACCGAATCCGAAGATTCACCATGCCCGTCTGCTGTCCCGTGAGGTTGATGCCGTTCACCAGAAAGAACATCCTGTCGCGCTCCAGGCTGTTGATGAACTCAATGACTGGCCGATAGTCTCCCGAGACGCTCGCATCCATATGCATCTCTGTCAGCGCGGAGTTCCCCGACAGCACCGGGATATACGAATACTGCACATGCGTAAGCCGAACATTGGAATGCTGTGCCAACGAACCGAGCTCTGCCACAACCTGAGAAGTCGCATACGGCAGGCGATCCGTATAAAACCCGTCGGCATCTTCCGTCGACTTCAGCAGCTTACTGTCGATCCCGCGCAACGGCTTCGCCTGAAGCTGCGCTGTCATAAGCCGTGCGTGCTGCTGCTCCAACGCATCCGCATTGCTCGCGTGCAGCGCGTCGGAGATAAAGAGCAGATGCGCGCCCATATAGAGCACCAGCACCAGCAGCGCCGCCACTCCCGCGTAATGCAGGTTGATCGCCGTCAGCAGAGAACGCGCGCGCTTCGTCAGCCGCGGCACATGGCGCAACAGCGAGGAGCTGCTCTGCGGCGGAACTGTAGCAGCCGTGCTCAACGTGCGCCTCCCTGTACAGCGCCACCCGGGCGAGCCGGATGATAGGGCTTCAACACCACGCCATAACGCGACGATCTGCCACGCGCGGACTCCGCCCCCGCGCTCGTCTTTCGATCAGCCGCACGTGACGAAGGCTTCTCCTTCGCATACGACTCGCCCGGAGGCAGCGGGTTGTAGTTCGCCACGATATCGAACGCCACGCCCGCCGGCCCTGCCGGCACACCCGGCTGACTTCGCGGGAATGCGCCTGGCTGCTGTGTGCCCGCTTCGTGCGCCTCCGTCGACTCCCCGCTCAAACGCGGCTGCAGAAAGCGGCGCGAGTGCTCCAGGTTGCGCACCAGTTGCACAGCACGATCGCGCTCGCCCGTAACGCGCAACCGAATCAACACATCGCCTTCCGCCGTAGGCTGCGGCTCAATCGAAGTAACCTGCACTCCAATCGGCAACACTGTCTCGAGGTCCATCATGACCGCGGTCCAGGAGAAGCTCTTGCGCAGGAACAGATCGTTCAGGAAATGTGCGCGGTCGAGCACGGCGGCATTCGCGGGCTGGCGCATGCGCGCCTCGGAATGCAGCCGCTCGTTCTGCGCCGCAACCGTCTGGTTGCGCAGTCGATCCATCTGGACGGTGGCCCGGTCCAGCCGTTGCTGCAGCACATGAGCCCAGACTCCCAGCCCAATTGTCAGCAACGCCAGCGCAACCATCGCAATGCGCAGCCGCAGAAAGATCGGCCGCAGCTCGACGAAGGGCCTCGTTGCGAGATTGATAGTGATGCGCATGGTCAGCCTCGCAACGCTCCCACGACCGCAGCCAGCGCGCTGCGCGGAACCGAGGCGGACAGCGCACTCGGCAGCAGTGCAGAACTGTCCACAAGCTCTCGCACCTGAAGGCCATCCGCACCGCCCACACCCGTCTCCACAAGAATGCGCCGCAAGCCTTCGGCGCCCAGCGTCCCGGCGCTGAAAATCGTCGCCGGCAGAGTTGAGAGCGTGTCCTCGAAATAAGCCGCCGCGACGCTCACAGCCTGCGAGATCTCCTCGGTCAGCGACTCCGGCAGCCTCTCCTCCACCGACTCATGCAGCACCACGCGAGCCAGCTCCGGTACATGCGAGGCCATCCCCTCTTCCGTCAGCGTCCCGAGCGAGGTCGGAGCCACAAGGATAGCGTTGTGAATCTCTGCGTTCAGATCGGCTGACAGTGTCGGCGACAGATACGGCGAGTGCGCCAGCTCCGGATTCTCGGGAAACCGCTGCGCCACAGCCGACACCGTCGATGATTCTGGAAAGCGGGCCTGCGTTCTCAACCCGTTGTCGTCCACGGATGGCTGCAGATCGATGCTGCGATGCAGCAGAAGCATCCCCTCGCGAACGATCGCTGTCGTGATGCCGGCACTCGATGCGTTGGCAATTAAAGTGGGCTCAGACCCGGAGACACCCGGAATCGCAGCCAGCGTACTCGGCAGCACCGCTCCCGGCTCATACCCTGCCTCGCGCATGGCGGTCTCATACTCGGCCAGAATATCCCGAGGCATCGCCACCGCCAGCACATGCACAGCACCCTTGGTTGAGTTCATCACCTGGTAGCTGATCATCGCGTCATCGGCATCGAATGGCAGCAGCTTCTTGAGGCGGAATCGAACGATCGCCAGCGCCTCAGTCACCTTGCTGGGCAGCGCATCAAAATCCAGCAGCAGCACGCGCATCGCCCCATCCGGAACCACCAGGGTCACATCCGCTCCTCGCGAATTCGGATTCGCTCCAATCGATTCCAGAGCCCGCCGTATGGACGCGATCACCGCGAGGCGATCGACCAGATTGCCCGGCTTGAGCCCCGGGACGACGGCCCCCTCCGCCAGCGCCACCCGCGCTGCCTGCTCGACCGGCGTCACCGCATCCGCCGAGCGCGCGGCCACCACGGCCTCCGGCGAGATCTCACAGGCCAGGCGCGGGCGATTTCCAGGGTCTTTAGGAAGCAGATTCATCAGACGCTCTCACTAGACTACCTTGCGGAGCTAAGCTGCGGGCAGTGCTGTGAGTTGGACGTTCCCGCGGGAAAGCCGTTTGCCGACTATCGTCCTGTCTCGATGAAGGTTACTTTGTTAATCTCGCGCAGCGTCGTAATTCCGGCGCGAACGCGCTCCAGGGCAGAGTCCCGCAGAAAACTCATCCCCTTCTCACGCGCCTTCTTGCGAATCTCCGATCCCGGCCGCTTTTCGAGCAGCATCTCGCGAATCTCATCGTCCAGCTCCAGCAGCTCATGGATCGCCGAACGCCCGCGATAGCCCGTCCCGGCGCACTCGATACATCCCGTGCCTTCGCGGAAACGGAAGCCGCGCCACTCCGCGGGAACCAGCCCATTCAGCTCCAGCTCGTCATCCGTGTATTTGACCTCCTGCCGGCAGAACTCGCAGATCGTGCGCACCAGCCGCTGCGCCAGGATGCAGTTCAGCGCCGAGACGAAGTTGTAGGGCTCGACGCCCATGTTCAGAAAGCGCCCCAGCACATCCACCACATTGTTCGCGTGGACAGTCGTAAAGACGAGGTGGCCGGTCAGCGCGGAATTGATGGCAATCTGCGCCGTCTCCGCGTCTCGGATCTCGCCCACCAGAATCTTGTCCGGGTCATGACGCAGAATCGAACGCAGCCCGCGCGCGAACGTAAGGCCCTTCTTCTCGTTCACCGGAATCTGCGTAATGCCGCGAATCTGATACTCCACCGGATCTTCGATCGTGATGATCTTGTCTTCTTCGCTCTTGATCTCGTTGAGCGCGGCATAGAGCGTCGTCGTCTTGCCGGAGCCCGTCGGCCCGGTCACCAGCACCATCCCGTAGGGCTCTTTGATGTAACGGCGAAACCGCCGTAGGTCGTCTTCCGCAAACCCCACCACATCCAGCGAGAGATTAGTGAACTTCTCGCTCATCGACTCCTTATCGAGCACGCGCAGCACGGCGTTCTCGCCATGGATGGTCGGCATAATGCTGACGCGGAAGTCGATCAGCCGTCCCTTGTATCGAACCCGGAACCGTCCGTCCTGCGGCACGCGCCGCTCTGAGATATCGAGCTCGCTCATCACCTTGATGCGCGACAGAATCGTCTGATGATGCTCGCGCGCGATGGGCGCCATTGCCTGCTGCAGCACGCCATCGATCCGGTACTTCACCAGCAGCGAGTCATCGTAGGTCTCCAGATGAATATCCGACGCCCGGCGCTCGAGCGCCGTGAAGATCGTCGTGTCCACAAGCCGGATGATCGGTGAAATATCGTCGTCAGCCGCGAGCTTCTCGATGGAGATGTTCTCGTCCGCGTTCTCCTCGCCCGTCAGTACGTCGAACGCCAGCCCCTCGGTCGCCTCATCCAGCACCCGCTGCGACTGCTCGGTCTTCTTCAGCAGATCGGTAATCTGCGAGAGCGTCGCTACGCGCGTAATAATCCGCGTGCCCAGCAGTCCTGCAATCTCGTCCAGCACCATCAGCTTGGACGGATCAGCGACCGCAATCGCCAGCCGCCCATCGCTTCCCTGCTCCAGCGGCACAAAGTTGTACCGGAACATCATGTCGACCGGCACAGACTTGAAGAGCTCATGCTGAATCTTGAAGTTCTTCAGATCGACGAACTCCGCGTGATACCGCCGTGCAAGCCGCTCCGCGCGCTCAATTTCGGTAAGTGAATCGTTCGGCAGCGGCGTTGCAACTGGAATGGTGGCCATAAGATTCAGACTCCTTGCGTGGGCATTCGTAACATCGCTATCCGCCGATACTGCCCAGGTTGAAGATCGGCATATACAACGCAATCAAAATAATTACGACGACCACTCCCATGACGATCAGGATTGCCGGCTCGATGAGCGTCATGATCGCCGACAGCTGCGTCTGAACGTCCTCCTCGAAGAACTCCGCAACCGAATTGAGCATCTGCGGCAGAGCTCCGGTCGACTCGCCAACCTCGATCATCTCGATCGAGAGCTCCGGGAAAACTTTAGTGTTCTCCAGACTGCTCGCCAGCCCCTTGCCTTCGCGCACGCTGTCCACCGACCGGTAAACCGCCTTGGCAATTTGGCGCGAGTCGATCGAGCGCGCTGCCGTTTCCAGGCTCGGCACCAGCGGCAACCCGCCGGTAAGCAGCGTTGAAAGCGTCCGCGAGAACAGCCCGACCTGATATTTCAGCCACACGCTTCCAAGGCCCGGCGTCCCCACGCGAACACGATCGACAAACAGCGCTCCGGCATCTGTCTCCGTCCATCGTCTGAACAGGAAAATCAGCCCGGCGAGCAGCAGTCCCACGTAGATGCCATAATGCTGCGCATCCTGGCCAATCGACAGCAGCAGGAGCGTCAGCCCCGGTAGTTTCGTGCCGAGCTGGTCATAGAGCGCCGCAAAACGCGGCACCACAAACGTAATCAGAAAGATGAACAGGCTGATCACCATGACGATCAGAAACGCCGGATAGATCAGCGACGACTTCAGCTTCTTGCGGAACGTGAGCGAGACGCGCTGGAAGTCGAGATATCTCTGCAGCACCTCTTCCAGATTGCCGGATCGTTCGCCCGCCAGCAGCGTCGTCGTATACACCACCGGAAATCCACCCTGCGCCTCGAAGGCAGAGGAGATCGATTCGCCTGTCTTCACACGGCTGGCCACGTCTTCCAGCTGCGCACGAAAGGCAGGATTCTTCTGCCGCTTCGCCAGCAGTTCCAGTGAGCTCAGAATAGGCAGCCCGGCGCGAATCAAGGTAAGAAATTGCTGGTTGTAAACCAGAAACGGTTCCAGCTTCACCTTGCGCTTCGCCGATCCCGTGAAGCTGCTGCGAGCCTTGACCGAATAAACCAGATAGCCCGCCTGCGTAAACCGCGAGCGCAGCTCCTCGGCCGTGGCGGCGGCATGGACCTGCTCCTGGATGCGGCCGCGTTCATCGGCTAGGCGGATGGTGTACTCAGTCATAGAGACACAGCAAAATCTTGTCCATCAGAAAAAGTGAGACTCACTCATCTTAGACGTGCCACCCGATCGTTCGCTAAAGAACAAGGCCCCACCGCCAGGGTGAGGCCTTGCTGCAACTTTCTGGGAGCCGTTTACACGCTGAAGCTGGAACCGCAACCGCAGGTCGACTTCACCTGGGGGTTCTCGAACTTGAACCCGGCGGCCTCGAGCGTCTCCACGTAGTCCACCGTGCATCCGTTCAGGTACATCGCGCTGGTCGCGTCGACAAACACCTTCAGGTCCTCAAACTTCACAATCTTGTCCATCATCCCGGCCTGGTTCTCAAAGCTCATCGAGTACTGGAAGCCGGAGCATCCTCCGCCCACGACGCCGATCCGCAGACCTGCCGGCAGCGGATCCTGTGTCGCCATGATCTCCTTCACCTTGGTGATGGCGGAAGGCGTCAGCTCGACAGGGTTCTTCTTGGGCTCTTCCGGGCCTGTAACGACCTCGGCAATCGGGTTGGCAGTAGTGGCCATGGAATCTCTCCTTGAACGACCTGTGCAGCATCGAACCTGCACCGGTCAACAACTCTCAGTCTAGCTATAGGTTGGCGGTAGAGCAAACATTACGGCATCCGCCCGTCTACCCGCAATTACCCTTCCCCCTTTAGATGTCCCAGATTCGTCCAGGTTTCGCGCCCTAAAGAGCCCAAGACGGTCGCAGTACGAAAGTCGCTGTACACACGGGAAACCACACCTACAAAGGTCTTTCCATCCCCCAACCCGGGGAGTATGATCTTGGCGGACCAGCCTACCCTCCGAGCCCGAGGTTAGCGATCGGACCCGCTCGGTATCCCGGACCAGACTCTATGACTCTGGGGGATCTACCGCCATGCACACGCTCCCAATTCTTCTCGCTCTGTGGGGCGCTTCCGTCATCGGCTTCATTGCGGTGATGGTTTACCGCGCCACGCTTACCCAGCATGAAACCGACCAGCTCTTCCTCATGGACGAAAGTTCCGTCTCCATGAGCCACAAGGAGCATGACGAGATCGTCGACCGCGTAAACAAGCTACGCCCCTATTACCAGGGATTCGGCGGCGCCGTCGTGCTGATGACCGTTCTGGTCATAGGAATGTACTGTGTGGAAATACTGCCGGGCGTCCACTTCTAGCCGCGCCCCGGCCCGCGCCAGGTTGGCCCTGCCCGCCTGAACCTGCCCGCCTGAAAAAGACCGCTCCTCAGCAATGGGGTGGTCTTTTGTTTTCTTGGTTGAACGTCCCATCGCCAGGGCCTGCCCCAACTTGCGGCTAATTATGCCTAACTTGCGACTAGCTCAAAAGATCCGCCGCCGCCGCCGGGTAGCGGCCCAACTCCTTCAGCGTGTGGCTCGCCAAGCGCAGCGCGGTCAGCGCCGCCTCTGCCATCGTCTCCCCCTCGTAGCGAAACTCCGCAAAAAAGACGTACTCCCACGGCTGGCCCGGGACGGGCCGCGACTCGATCTTCGTCAGATTCACTCCGGCATCGGCGAGCCGCTGTAAAGCCCGCACCAGCGTCCCGGGGTTGTGATCGACATTGAAGGCCACGCTCAGCTTGTCGGCTTCGGCCCCGCCTTTTGGGACTGGATCGCTGCTGCGGTGGATCAGGTGAAAGCGCGTGTAGTTCTGCGCATGGTCTTCAATTCCGGTGAGCAGAACATTTGCCTGATACTCCTCCGCCGCCAGAACAGGCGCAATGCCCGCGGTGTCGCGCAGATTCCACGCCATCAGGTGCTTCACGCTCCCCGCCGTATCGTAGAAAGGGATCGCCCGCGCCTGCGTAAAGCCGGCCAGAAAATTCCTGCATTGGCTAAGCGCCACCGGATGCGAGTGCACCGTGCGAATCTCGGCAAGCTCCACGCCCGGGGCGGCAATCAGATTGTGGCGCACGCGCAGCAGGCTCTCGGCATCGATCCGCACCGGCTGCGTCAGCAGCAGATCGTAGTGCTCCGCAACCGATCCGTGCAGGCTGTTTTCGATAGGCAGCACAGCCGCGTCCACCCGCCGCTCCATCAGTGCCGCCATCACGTCCGCGGAAAGCACGCACGGAAGAACATCGACGCTGCCCAGCATCGCCAGCGCAGCCATATGACTATTGGAACCGCGCTCGCCCTGAATGGCCACCGAACGCGGCAAATCCGCGGCCGAAGAAGCCGTAGCAGATTCCCGTGGTTCGGACTTTGACTTAAGGTTGTTCAGCTTTCACTCCTTTTACCAACATATATATACAGTCCTGAAGACAACCTCAGAATATCCCTTCGCAACTTACCTTAGCGGACGCCAACAGGATGGCGCCAGCGATGGCGCCGAAGAACTGAAAAGGCGAGGAGACCGAATTCTATGCTTTGGACGATCACGATCATTCTTGTAATCCTTTGGATTATTGGCCTTGTGAGCAGCTACACCCTCGGCGGCTGGATTCATATCCTGCTGGTTCTCGCGATCATCATTTTGATCTTCAACCTTCTCTCGGGCCGGCGCGGCATCTAATCCTTTATGCGGCGGGAGCGCATCGAGCGCATTCCCCCCTGCAAGCCCGGCCGTCTTTGACCGGTAGAAGGAGAGCAACATGAGCACAGGCGCACAGAACAAGCTCAAGGGAAAGTACGACGAGGTTGCCGGCAAGGTGAAGCAGTCTGCCGGTGAAGCGACGAAGAATCAAAGCATGGCCAATCGCGGCACAGCCCAGCAGGTCAAGGGCAACGCCGAGCAGGCATGGGGGGCCGTGCAGCAGGCGGCCTCCGACGTGCACAAAAGCAATCAGGCCCACGCCGAGAAGAAAGCCCACGACACCCGCGAGAAGGTCACCTCAACGGCGCAGAACGCGAAAGAGCGCGTTGAAGACCGCGCCCACCAGTTCCAGGCAAACCACCAGACCATGTGACGCTTCCACGCTGCCAGAAAACTTTGCAGCATAAAAAACGGCAGCACAAACAAGAAGAGGCTCGCAGCATGCCAGCCTCTTCTTTTTGCGCGTCGAACTTAGCGTCGATGAAGAACATCGATTGCGACGCAGACAAAAAAAACCACGGAGATCACGCCGTTCAGCGTAAAGAAGGCCGCATTCATCCGGCGCAGATCGTTGGGCGCGACGATCGCATGCTCGTACGCGAGCAGAACCACGCACAAAATCACCCCGGCCAGCGCGATCAACCCCAGGCCGAAGACATGAAGCAGCACAAACAGCAACGCCGCCATACAGACATGCATGAGGCGCGCGATCCAGAAGGCCCCCCGTAGCCCGAACGCCTGCGGAACGCTATGCAGACCTGCCCGGCGGTCGTGCTCAAAATCCTGACAGGCATACAGCACGTCAAAGCCGCCGACCCAGAGCAGCACGATCGCCGTCAACAATACTGCGCGCGGCGCCAGAGATCCCCGCACCGCAATCCAGGCCGCCGCGGGCGCAATGCCCAGCGCCAGCCCCAGGACCAGATGCGACCAGCGCGTGACGCGCTTCATGTAGCTGTAAGCCAGCACAATGACCAGCACCAGCGGCGCAAGTTCCAGCGTCAGCCTGTTCAGCATCGCCGCGCCCAGCAGAAAGACCGCCGCCGAAATAACCGTAAAGACCAGAACAAACGTGCGCGAGACCTGCCCGGCCGGCAGAGCGCGGTTCGCCGTTCGCGGATTCTCAGCGTCCAATTCTGCATCCACAAAGCGGTTGAAGGCCATCGCCGCCGAGCGCGCGCCGACCATGCAGACGATGATCCAGCCCAGCACCCGCAGCGGGGGCCACCCCCCCGCTGCCAGAACCGCGCCCGTCAAAGCAAAGGGGAGCGCAAAGATCGAGTGCTCCCACTTGATCATCTCCAGCGTGATTCGTGTGCTGCGAACGGCGGCTATCATTCTTCTCTTATGCTACGCGACGCAAGAAAGGGGCTCGCAAGGAGCCCCTCATCACGGCCCGAGTCAATCTCAGTGCTCGTTCTGGCCCTCTACCTGCAAGTCGTTCTGCACCGAGAAGACTCCAGGAACGCTGTTCGCGCGCACTCCAGCCACGTCACGATCGCCCTTGTTGTCCACGACGCCCGTAAGCGTGACATGGCCATTCACGACGACGATGCGAATGGTCTTCGCAGGGTTCAGCGCGTATCGATTGAGCGACGGATATCCATAGATCGCGCGCTCTTCCGAATGCCGAATCCGGTCGTCCATCGGTGAAACCGGAGCGACCTGGATATGGTCCACAACGTCGCGCACGCCCTTTGTGTTTTTCGCCAGGTCCAGCGCTGACTCTTTATCCGGCGGCCCATACACAACTCCGCCCAGCGTGACGACACCATCGTGTACCTGCAGCGTGATGCTGTTGAACACCTGCGTGCCATATCCCTGGCGGTCGTACATCAGCGCTTTGCCCAGCTTCTGCGCAAGCTCCTCATCCGATACACTGCCGCTCCCGGCCACCGAAATGTCATCGCGTACGTTCGCTGCATGCATCTTCTGGATCTTTTTTTCAGCGTCCGCCTTGTCCGCGTATCGATCGACTTGGCCGGTTAAATGAACGACCCCGCCCTCCACCTGTACGTGAATTCCGCTGAACCGTTTTCCGTTGAGCTGCTTCTGTGCATCGGCTTGAATCTGGGCGTCGCTGCCATGCTGCGCCAAAGCAGCCACTGGAATTAACAAAATCGAAAGCGCCAGCGCAGCTACCGGCGTTGTGAATCTACGATTGTAGATTTTCATGAAACGCTCCTTCTAAAGTCATGGTTCGCCATGACTTATACCTATCAATTAGATGCAGGATTTGGCTCTTTGGAATCGCCCGCCCGAAAGATCCCGCGTTTCTCGGCAATCTTAGCGGTACCGCTGGCGAATCTTGTACACGATCGAAAAGACGCCGGATTCGTCTCGGGTTGCAACAATGGAGGTATCCTCGTTGATCTGGTACTGCACCTGGATCAGCTGCTGGGCCGACTGATTGACGTTCGTCGCAAAAACCAGCGTGATCTGCTTGGAGAGCGGCTCCTGCACCGTGATCCTGGCGGTTGAGTTGCCCAAGGTCCCCACGAACGCCGGGTCGATCTTGATCGATCCCGCGCCAAAGAGCTTGCTCACGCGGTTGGAAACCGTCGCATTCAATGCACCTCCCAGCAGGGCGCTGCTGGTCGGGTCTTCTCCGGCCTGCTGCTCCTGCTGGCTGTTGATCTGCGCCTCCTCCTGGGTGCGGCCCAGCGCCAGCAAATTAAAGATGTCGGCCTCCGTCAGCGGCGGCGAAGAGCGGTAGGTCGGCTTCAGATGGCTCACATCGCCATGAATGCCGATCGTAATGTCGTAGTTCTCTACGCGCGTCGAGACGTCCAGATCAATCGTCGGATCGATCCGCACCGGGTTGCTGAAATAGATTGTGCCGCGATCGAGTTCATACTTCGTTCCGGCAAAGGTCGCACTCCCGTCCGTAATGCGAATGGTGCCCAGAATGCTCGGCTGCGCGAGAGTACCCCGAACAGACAGATCCACCGTGCCCGCCAGCTTTGCATACGAGTTCTGGAAGTCGAGCTGTGGTGCGCTCGTCACATGCACGTCCATGCGGATCTTGTTCATCAGAGAATTCGGGTTCGGTGGCGTCGGAACTCCTGCGGCACTTGTGAAGGCGGCGAAGTCGACATCCGGCCCGATCCCGAAGCGCGTGATCAGCACGTTTCCAGAAAGCAGCAATCCCGGCGGTCCGCCCTGCAGGCGAAGATTGGCGTTTGCCGTCGTGCTCAATCCATAGAGCCTCACCCGTACCGTATCGATGCTGGCCGTAAGATCGGCGAACAATCCCTTTTGGTACGCGATAAAGCCGCCCAGCTTAATCTTGCCGCCGCCCGATGATGCGGTGACATCGCGCATTTCAAGCCGGTTCTCGTTGAACGCCATCGTTCCGGTGAGACTGCTCAGCCCGTTTGGAATGCCGTCGATCGCTATATTCGCGTTGTCGAGCTTCACCGTTCCTGTGAGCAATGGCTGCTTCACCCGGCCCTGCACCCCCATGTCGAGCGTGACCTTGCCGGAGGTGATGAGGTTGGGATCGAAGCTATGCGCCAGCCTGAGATTGATTTGGCCGTTGGCCTTTACATTCACCTTCCCTCCCTGCGGATTGCTGTCGCCGAAGATCTGAGCCGATCCGCTCGCCTGCAGGTCGCTTCCCGATCCGGCGACATGAAACTGGTCGAGCGTGGCGACGCCGTTGCGCAGGCTGGCACGGATCGGCCCCTCCGATTGGAGCTTCACCGCCTTCTGCACATCGATCTCAAAGCTTGTAAGCTCCACGGTCGCCGCCAGCTGCTCCGGCTTCGCGGCAGGTCCCTCGACTGTAATCACGCCGGCAATCTGTGAGCTGGCCTTGATGGTACCCGCGGCAAAGAACGGCATCGCGTTGGCGATATCCAGGCCCGAGAGCGTCAGTCGCCCCTGCGTCTCGTAGTCGCCCACCAGCGACGTCTTCCCGCTGCCCGCAACCTGTGCGCCCAGAAGCTTCGATTGCAACTGATAGCTCAGTGTCGATCCTGCGCTGCTTGCCATCAGATTAAGTTCTCCCACCGGCTTGCCCTGCACTGTAATGTCGGCGAGTTGAAGCTGCGCGTGCAGGTTAGGCTCTTCCACCGTTCCATTCGCATCCACGTTCAGCGAAAGAACCGCATCCGCGTTCGGATTCGCATTCTGCACCAGCTGAAACTTCGAGAGCCGCAGATCGTTGCCCGTAATGTGAGCGGCAATGTGTTTGTTGGCGAGGTTATAGCTTGCGCTCCCATGGATGGCCATATCATGCGCCTGTACCAGCAGACGCGTCGCATTGATCTGCGTTCCCTGTGCACTTACGTCGACGGCGATCGTCTGGTAAGGCTCTCCGTAGACCTCTCCGTTCGTCAACGTGAGATTTCCCGACCCGCTAAGGCTGCGCAGCGTCCCTGAAGCATGCGCGCTGATGTTCGCTGTCCCCGTCAGACGCACCCGGTCCTGTTGTCCGGCGATCTCCAGCAAATCCGCGGCCTGCGCATTCTCGAGCTTCGCCGTTGCGTCCACGCCCATATCGTCGTCCCACACATACGAGACCACGCCACGCCGCGACACAATGCGATGCGGACGCAAGGCCCCCGTAACATTCAGCACCGCCGTATCCCGCTTGATCGTCGAAGACGCAATCGCGAGCCCCGTGTTCGGCGCATACTCCGCGTCGGCCACGACCGAGTCGATGTGAATATCCGCCTCGCTGCCAAAATGCAGTCCAAGATTATTGGCCTCCAGATGTCCTTTCACCTGGAGCGTCCGCACCGCGCCTTTGGCCGTGCCCACGAAGCCCATCGTTCCGTGCAGATCGACCGGGATCGCCGCGCTCCCCCGTTTCCCTCCGGCCTGGAAGCCCAATGTCTGTAGCGTCTGATCGAACTCGCCAAGATCTCCCGTCTGAAGATTCACCTGGAGATTCGTCAGCGGATCGCCATTGTTTACGCCCAGAACGCCGCTCACCGCCAGCGTCGTCGCCGGCGTGTGCACGTCGACGCTCTGAATATTCACCACCTCCGTGCGGCCGTCGTAGTGCGCGATGACAACGCCCGAGACAGGAACATTCTCCTTGGCCCCGCGGCGCCGCGCGCCCGTCGGCGTCAGGTGCAGATTCGCATCCACCTGCACCGAGCTCGCGATGTCTACAGCCGGTCCGCCCCATTCGACCTTCACCGGTCCATTGATCGCCGTATCCAGGCCGAGATCGCCATAGTGCACCGGCGCGGTAATGTCCATGATCGTGCGCAGCGTGATCCCCTTCACCGTCACGGTCATGTAAGCATGCGCGCGCGGAACCTGTTTGATCGTCAACGACTGCACAGGCGCTCTCGCATGGAGGCCCTTCGCCGCCGTATTCGCCGTGTTGGCCGCCGCAACCGTGGTTGCCGATCGCGCAGCCATGGTGGACGGCGCCTCGCCCAGCCAGTTCTCGATCTTCAATTCGCCGTCAACCCGGCCGCCCCCCGGCAGCGTTCCCGTCAGCGCCGTGAACAGCAGCTCGGACGGCGTCACATGAAGGTCCGCCGTCGCATCGACGCCCTGCACACGAACATAAGGATCGCGATACGCTGCTTGGTGCAGCTTCATCTTCCCCACCACCAGATAGCCCGCAGCGCATTCCGGACTCGGCGGCAGCATCTTTTCTCCCGCTGCACCATGCCCCTTGTTGCGCCGTTGCCAGAAGTGCGGCTGCTTCTGCGCCACCTGCGGACTCACCGTGCAATTGCGTCCTTGCACATTCAGATCGAGCGTTCCATTCTCCAAACCGTCGACTCCGGTAAGCAGACCGATCTGCTTCACCGCCAGAGTTCCATTCAGTGAAGTCTGCCACTCCGGATGCGCGAAGTGCTCAATCAGCGCGGTCGCCTTAAGCCGCGAGTTGCCGCCGGTCTCGAAGTTGAAGCTTGTGAGCTGGGCCATGTCGCGCCCAAACTGGGCTGTCATGTGCAGCTTCGATTGCACCTCGGGCTCTTTCGCCATTCGGGTGCGCAGGTCGGCGAGATCGATCGTCATTCCGTATCGATCGGTCGCCTTGATGTAGTGCACCTCCGCATTCAAGTCCTTCGCGGCCGCGTCGAATGGAATCGCGCGGTCGTTGATGACCGCCAGGCCGTTCACCAGCTCCACCTCGCTCGCCTGAAGATCCAGCAGCGTATCCTGCACCGGCTCATTGCTCGTATTCGG
>Ga0207933_1001561_pt1 | contig 16880 bp, 14 predicted proteins | sample NGESurdeep092012_4_FD_184488 | JGI IMG/M metagenome (GOLD analysis project Ga0207933, IMG submission 184488) | Arctic peat soil microbial communities from Barrow, Alaska - NGEE Surface sample F53-3 deep-092012 (SPAdes) | ecosystem: Environmental > Terrestrial > Soil > Wetlands > Peat ...
CTGGCGCCGCTCGATACTATCGCGGACATCATTGCCAACGCGGATCTGGGTGTCGTCCCCAAGCGGGCGGATTCGTTCGGCAATGAGGCTTACAGCACGAAAATCATGGAGTTTATGTCCCAAGGGATCCCGGTGGTCGTTTCGCGGACGAAGATTGACAGCTACTACTTTGACGATGCGACGGTGCGGTTCTTCCCCTCGGGTGACAGTGCGGCGATGGCCGAAGCCATGTATGACGTTGCTCGGGATCCGGTTCTTCGGGAATCCCTGATCCGGCACGGTCTGGAATATGTAGAGCGCCACGGGTGGGATCAGAAGAGGAAGGAGTATCTCGGTCTTATTGATCGCCTGTCCACAGTACAATTCAAGGGCCATGACTTGAAAGGAAAACTGAGTCCGGCCGTTGAGCGCTGATTGGCGGATGTCGCCTGAAAGCGATGAAGCGAGGGAGTTTGCTCTCCATGCAAATCAGCTCTTCTCCAAAGTTGCGAGTGGTAGAGATCAATCCATGGGACGACCCCCGCTGGGAGGCTTTCGTCACAAAGCACCCGGAGGGAACGATCTACCACCATCCCGCATGGCTGAAGGCGCTCGAGCGCGAATACCGGCAGCGGACTGCGTTCCTGGCGTGTGAGGATCCCGATGGAATTCTAATGGGAATCCTGCCCCTGCTGTACACTCGCGGTTTCCCCTTAGGCGGCAGTCGCCCTCTCACCGGTCCGCGACTGTCTTCTCTGCCGCGGACGCCGCTGGCCGGCCCACTGTCGGTCGATCCAGCGGTGACGGCGGAGTTGTTACGCGAAGCGGTGCAAAGGACCATTGCGGAGCCACGTCTTCGAATGCAGATTAAAGCGCAGGAGGGGGACCTGAGCGACGGGATGGATGGAATCGTGAGAAAGCCCTGGCGGGAGAGTTATGTTGTGCGCCTTGCCGGAAGTCCTGGGCAGACCTATGAGATACCCGGCAGCCAGAATCGTGGCGCCGTTCGGCGGGGGATCGGCAAAGCGGCCGCCATGGGTGTGCGCACACGTCTGGCAGATGCGGAGACGGACCTTCGGGTCTGGTACGGGTTCTATCTGGAGACAATGCGGCGAAATTTCGTCCCTGCCCGGCCGTATCGCTTTTTTTTGGCTCTGTGGGAGCTGACGCGATCGACGGGGATGATGCGGCTGTTACTGGCTGAACACCACGCGGATGCAGGTTCCCGAATTGTCGCGGGTCACCTGTTCTTTTTCTTTGGACATACAGTCACTTATGCTTTCGGTGCATCGGGATCCAGTGATTTGTCCCTTCGCCCAAACGATGTGATACTCTGGCAGGCCATTCAGAGCGCCAGCCTGGAAGGATACCGGTTCGTCGACCTTGGCGAAGTGCCGGAAGGTGATGATAACCTGGCCCGGTTCAAGAGTAAGTGGGGTGCTGAACCGGTGCGCTTATATCGGTATTACTATCCCGATTTTCCAAATACTGAGCATTCCTCCCGAGAGAGGGAGCCTGGCCCGATAGCGCTGGCAAAACGGATTTGGCGTTACATGCCTCTCACTCTGACGGCATGGCTGGGGGATCGCGTCTATGGGTACCTCTGAGTCGGGTTAGTCACGTGACGGACGATGGATCGTCCATCCGCCACCGTCATTTGCGGATATGCAACTGGCGAGCTGCAGCAGATGGCCACTCCGAAAGGATGGACCAGGGTAAAATTCTTGGGAGAGAAGAGGATTTTCTGGCAGGCCCGCGAATCCTTCCGTCTCTCCGCCCGCTCGATACGCAAATGGAACCTCCAAAGTCAGCCGAAATCGGCCCGAAGACCCAGCTCGGGAGAGAGCCTTCATCGCCTCGGCGGCCTAAGCGGCTCACCCGCCGGTCCTTCCTTACGCTTGCTGCCGCTTCCATGGGTGGCCTTGCGCTCTATTCCGGGGAAATCGCGCGTCACGAACTGAATGTCGAAACATATACCGTCCACCTTCCCCGCCTTCCCGACTCCTTCCGCGGCATGCGGATCGCGCAGATCTCTGACATCCATTACATGGAGTACACCGAAAGCTTCTTTCTCCGGGAGGTAGTCGACCGCGTCAACGCCCTGAAACCAGACATGGTCGTGCTTATTGGGGATTTCGTCACCTACGGGCCGTTGCGTTGGCCCAGCCAGGATGCACACAAGAGATTCGCCCTCCGCCACATGCCGGAATGCGCCTCGATTCTGAGCGGCATCCGGTGCCCCCTGCGCTATTCCACGCTGGGCAACCACGACATGATGGTCGGTGGCCGCTATATCTATGGAGATCTGGAGAACCAGGGCCTGCCCGTTCTAAGGAACAGCGCCATCCCCCTCGAGAGGGACGGCAAGCGTCTGTGGCTGGTGGGCCTGGGCAGCGCATGCGCGGCGGATGCGGAGCCGGACCGGGCCATTCCCGCGAGCGCCCTCCGCGAAAAGGAAGCGATGATCGTCCTGGCGCACGAGCCCGATATTCTGCCGGAGATCGCTAAGTACAATGCTGACCTGATGCTTTCCGGACACACGCATGGGGGCCAAGTGCGCATTCCTTTTTTGCCGCCGGTCTTTCTACCCGAATATGGTAAGCGCTATGTCGAAGGCTGGTTCCGTCTTGGCCCGACGCAACTCTATGTAAATCGCGGCATCGGCGCAATCGGCCTTCCGCTTCGCCTCAACTGCCCGCCGGAAATCACACTCCTTACGCTGGCATGAGGCCCTGTGCCCGGCCAGAATCCTTGATCCTGGCAAAGTCTTTTTACGCTCCTCCGAGCGCTGCGCGACTGCTGGGCAGACTGCATTCGATGTGTGAAAGGGAACCGTCTAGCATCTCGTCCTCTCCTAACGGCCTGAATTGTCTGCATAATCGCCGGTAATGTAATATGGAACAGAAATTGTGTTCCGGACACTATCAATCGGCTTAATGTCGATCCCGGAAAGGGTGCACGAACGTAACTTACGGAAGAATGACTGTAGCGAAACGAATGGGGTATCGCCGGGCCTTAAGGTATTTGTAGAATGTGATTGCGGGTTTAGTTCAATTGGCAGAATGGGAGCCTTCCAGGTTCCAGGTAAAGGTTCGACTCCTTTAGCCCGCTCCATGTTTCACTTGATGGTTTCGTAGCCTTGACTTGGGTCCAGAGCCCACTCTCAAAAAGCCGGTAAGAAAGTACCAATCCCCCTTTCAATCTCACGCTTGACTGGGGTCAAATGGGTAATTTTGCAGTGCCGACTTTATCCGGTTTATCTGAAACATCCGCCGTTGCCGTGTCGAAAAGACGCACGCCCTCTGCTGATCGGGTGCCGGCCCTCGATGGAATCCGAGGTGTCGCCGTTCTTCTCGTTATGACCTTCCATTTCTGGATTGTTGGCATTGAGGGTGGCACTCTGCTCTGGGAGCGCGTCTATGGCGATGTGGCCGGGATGGGCTGGATTGGCGTAGATTTGTTTTTTGTCCTCTCCGGTTTTCTGATTACCGGAATCCTCTACGACTCAAAAAACACCGCGCACTACTTTCGCGTCTTCTATGGCCGGAGAACGGTTCGCATCTTTCCGCTGTACTATGGGGCTCTTGCGTTCTTCTTTCTCATCGGCCCGTTTGTTCTCTCGCACATACACGCGCACACCCTGGCAGGCATGGAGAGTCTCGCTGCTACGGAGCTGTTCTCATGGACCTATCTCCTGAACTGGTATCTGGGCTTCAAAGGATGGGCCGTAGTTCCCCACCCGCTTCAACATTTCTGGACCCTGGCGGTCGAAGAACAGTTCTACCTGATATGGCCTTTCTTAGTCCTGAAGTTGACTCGGCGACGGCTGATGGGAGTCTGCGCCGGCCTCATGGTGGTGGCTCTTATGCTACGAGCCATCCTGTATTGGCTTCACTTTCCCATTGCCTCCTATACGTGGACGGTCTGCCGGATGGATTCCCTCGCGATTGGAGCGGTCGTAGCTCTGGCCGCCCGCGGTCCTAATGACTGGAAGAAACTTCTGAAGTGGGCACGGCGATTGGTGCTGCCCGCACTCGGCGCCATCATCCTGGGGCGGGTTCTCAACCCAAATTGCACAGGCGGCCCAGGAGATGTCCCCACTTTTTTCATGAATACGTTCGAACTCATCCTGGACGGCGTCTTCTTCGGAGCGTGGATAGCGATAGCTGTTTCCTCACATCAGAAAAGCCCGGGAAATCGTATCCTGTCCTCGCGCTTCCTACGGTTCTTTGGGAAATACAGCTATTGCCTCTACGTCTGCCACCTTCCCGTCATTGTGGTCTTTGCGAAGGCAGGATTAAACGCCGACCATCTGGCCAAACTACTGCATAGTCGAGTATTGTCGGTCCTAGCCGTCGACGGAGTCGCGGGCACTGTGTCGATCACGATCGCGCTCGCGAGTTGGCATCTTTACGAGAAGCAGTGGCTGAAGCTCAAGAACCTTAAGGGTTTGCAACGTGGGGACCAGCTCTTCGCACGACTCCAGTTCGATAATTAGCCACATTGGGCTGTCACCCGGCAAAGCTGGGGAACCAACCTACGTGGAAGGTTGTTAAGGATAATGAAATGTCGAAGCCGCCGCTATTCAGCGTAGTAATTGCCTGTTACAACCATGAAAAGTTCATAAAAGATGCTGTGGAATCGGTGCTGCGGCAGGAGCACTTCAGTAAGGAGATAATCGTTGTAGACGACGCTTCCAAAGATAAGAGCGCCGAGGTACTAAAGTTGCTTGGTAATTCAATTATTTTCGAAAGTCTTCCCGTGAATCGCGGTGCTGCGGCGGCGCGCAACCATGGCGCGACCATCGCAAAGGGACAATATCTGGTCTTCCTGGACGGCGATGACGCTTTAACACCGTGGAGCCTAGGAGTGTATGGGCGGATAATTGGGGAGCGCAACCCGATACTCATTCTAGGCCGATCCTCTCTCTTTTATGGAGAGCTCCAGACGATCAAGACCGGGGTTCCATCCGACATCCAATTCACCGAGTATGCGACGTTTTTGGATAAGGATCGGCCCTGGGTCTATAACACCAGCTCGCTGGTCGTTGAACGTGTGGCTTTCTGGGATGCGGGCGGCTGGTCTGAGGATATATTCTTTCAGGACATTCAGGATCTCTTGAATAAGCTGTGTGTTGCGGGCAGAACAAACATTGTGCTCGCGCCCGACACGGTGCTCTACCGGATGCATTCAACGAATGCAATACGCCAGGTCACGCGCTTTATTGAAGGAATCTACATACTGCTCGGAAAGGCCAGGCAAGGTGCGTATCCTGGTGGCCGCAGGGTATCAATGAAGAGGTCCGCATGGTTCGGCGGCCTTATCTTTTATTGGGCAAAAGAAGGGATGCGGAATGGGCTTTTCTTTGATGTGCTGAAGCTCGTATTCGCAAATGGATGGATGATTCTGCTTGCCATGATCCGGAGGGCCGTTGTGCGGAGTGCAGGTCGAAGGCCAGTCGAGGTGCTAACATTGGAGTCGATTGCCTCAGACAATCCAGTAACTTCGTATCCTGTACACCCTCCCGCCGGAAGCAACCTTGGTGAGTATGAAAGGCCAGTAAAGAAGGCTTGATGGCGCCTCGACGCCAAATGGAGAAAACATGCAAATCGGGATTATAGGCTGCGGATTTACAGCTGACCATTATTTGTTCTGCCTGAAGTGGCATCCATTTTTGAAGGTGGTTGCCGCGGCCGATCGGGATCAGGAGCGCGCTTCCAAGTTCTGCAACCTTCACTCGGTGAAACTGTACCCGACTTTAGATGAGCTGTTGGCTGATGACAGCATCGAGATGGTACTTAACCTGACAAATTCGACCAGTCATTACGAGACATCCAGGGCATGTCTGAATGCCGGCAAACATTTGTATACAGAAAAGCCTCTTGCGACGGACTTTTCACAAGCGAAGGAGCTAGTACAGCTGGCCGAGGCCAAAGGTCTTTATCTTTCAGCCGCTCCCTGTAACTTGCTGGGCGAAACGGCTCAAACGATGTGGAAGGCCCTACGCAAAAGGGAGATCGGAGAGGTTCGCCTCGTTCTTGCCGAACTTGACGACGGCCCGTTTCATCTCGCGGAGCCTCATCTATGGAAATCGGAGTCGGGCGCGCCCTACGATTACCGCGAGGAATTTAAGGTCGGCGTTACAGTTGAGCATTCTGCATATTATCTGAGTCTGCTTACAGCCTTCTTTGGGCCCGCCAAGACGATTACGCCTTTTTCAGCATGCCTGTGGCCCGACAGGCCAATCTCTTCTGACGAGCGCTTGAAGATAACGACTCCTGACTTCTCAGTGGCCTGCGTCACCTTCGAATCGGGTGTGGTGGCGCGACTGACATGCAGCTTGATCTCGCCATTTGACCACGAGCTGAAGATCGTTGGAGAGGCTGGAGTGATTACAGTGAACGAATGCTGGAACTACTCAGCGCCAGTTTATCTTGATAAGTTCTCCTCCCTGAGATATCGCGCCGAGAGGTATCCCATCACGAAGGAGCATCCTTTCATAAAGAACCTGCTGGGGAAGCATCCCAGGGTGTATCCGCCGGTTAAGAAGTCAAATATGAGGAGGCGATATGCCAGGTATCACATGGATTATGGACGAGGGATTGCAGACTTGGCGCTAGCGATTCAGAAGCAGCGCCCCCCGCGGATAGCAGCTGACTTCTGTTTACATCTCACGGAACTCGGATTAGCTATCCAAAAAGCTGAGTCAACACCATACCAGGTGACGACTACGTTTAAGCCCTTGCAACCTCTGGATGAGGCTGGCCTCAAAGAATTGATCCCGCGCCGCTGGTAGAGAGCAGCGCGACCCGGTCTATCGGCTTCCAGCAGGTCGAGATTCTTGGCGAGCGAAAATTGACGACGGCCGTCGAGGATAGTGATGAGGGATGCCGCACTTGGGACCGGCCTGCATCCAAGGGCCACGCCATATCCGGCGTGGCGCCGGATTTTCGCGCTTTCGAGTGCGAGCGACCTGAGGCGTGCCCGCTCGTGCCCGTCCGCGCGATTCGGAACAGCCTTGTGTTGCCGCCGTCCGGCGCACGACTCGATGGAATAGATCCCTTCGGTGCGGATTTCGACCCGCCCGCGCACCTAGCCCGCAAACGGCCATTGGCTTCCCTCCCGACGGAACGGAACTTCCATGCTCCATCCATTTGGAGCCGCTGTTCCGCGCATGGCGATATGGGCAATAAATTACTGCGCTAACCCGGGGCTTCTATAGCCGGATTCTGTCGCGCATCGGGGCTGTAAGCTTCCTGGAGAGACGCGCCAAGTGCGGTATTCTGCCATCGGAGAAGCAAACGGATGTCCGAGATCCCCCAAATAGGGGCCTTCGCAATAGTTCCGAGCAATGACCTGGCGGCGGCGATCCCGTTTTGGGAACGCCTCGGATTTGCTCGCTCGGGGGGTGACGCCAATTACATTATCTTGAATGGATGGGGCTGCGAGGTGCACCTGACCCAGGCGGGAGTTGGCCCCTGGCGCGTGCCCGAGAAGAACAATCCATTTGGCATTTTCATTCGCACGCCCGAAGTTGATGCCATCGCCGCGCGAGTGGAAGACTTGATTATTCGTCCCGGCGGCGTCCTGCGCCACCGCGAATGGGGCCTCTACGAGGTTGGAATATGCGGACCGGATGGAATGCTTGTCCGCATCGGCTGGCCTTCCCGGCTGATTAGCCAAGCCTCCGTTTTAGCCAAGTAATTCATTGCCGCGGTATGTCATTGAGAAGAAAGAATCTGGTGCCGAAGAAGGGACTCGAACCCCCACACCCTTGCGAGTACATGGACCTGAACCATGCGCGTCTGCCAATTCCGCCACTTCGGCACGGTATGCTCCAGCAGAGTTGGCTGGATAGGCAGCAGACATTAGTGTACAAAAGCTACCGACGAAGTCAACCGCGGCGGGAGAGCAGAGCTGCATCCAGAGCATGACGGCGGCTCGACAAAGCCAGCGCGGTGTGTATAGTCGTCTTGTCGCAAATGTTTCAAGTAATCGCTTGTGGAACATGGAAGCGCGCAATTGAAAATGGCCTGCGCGGAGAGCTCTAATGGAGCGAACGGGAGCGCGGAGGCGGGTTCTTTTTGTTTTCTGCTGCTGTTGAGGTTCAGATCACGATGCCCACCCATCAATCTATCCCGCAGGAACAGGCGGCGGAAATACGCCGCCTGGCACACGACTTGAGTAACGCATTAGAAATCGTCGTGCAGGCCAATTATCTGCTGGGCACGGCGCCCCTGGACGATTCGGCGAAACAGTGGGCCACGCTGCTGGACCAGGGAGTGCGGCAGGCCACTGATATCAATCGCGCTCTCCGGGATTATGTCCGGAGCAACAGCTAGCGCTCGTATATTGGTACAGAGCTGATGAGGGCGCTGAAAGAACTGCTTCGCTCACCGGTTCAGCGGTCGCTTCGTCACCGCGCCATGGAACCGGGAGAAACCTCGATTCGCGGGAGCGCGGGAGCTTGAAGAGTTCAAATTAAATGAAAGCCGTGATCAGGGAGGATCGAAGGATGCATTGGCGGAACCTGCGGTATGTTTGTCTTCTCTTTACACTCTTAGCAATGGGATCTCAGATGGAGGCGAAGGTGACGGAGTCGGTTTTCGGCAAAACGCCCGATGGAACTGCGGTTGATGTCTATACGTTGCAGGATGGGGCGATCACAGCGCGCATCATGAGTTATGGAGCACGAGTTCTCTCGTTGGAAACTCCGGACCGGAATGGCAAGGTGGCGGACATCGTTTTGGGATACGACACCCTGGCCCCCTATCTGCACGACGGCACTTATTTCGGTTCCGTGCCTGGACGCTATGCGAACCGCATCGGGAATGCCGAGTTCACCCTCGACGGCAAGCAGTATCACCTGATCAAGAACGATGGTCAAAACTCCCTCCATGGCGGCCCCCACGGCTTCGCCACCAAGGTGTGGAAGGGGCGCATCGTTCCTCACGGCGTAGAGTTCACTCTCGTCAGCCCAGACGGCGATAGCGGCTATCCGGGTACGCTCACCGCCCATGTTCGCTACACCCTTGAACACAATGCTCTGAAGATCGAGTACTCTGCCACCACTGACAAAGACACGGTCGTCAATCTGACCAACCATAGCTACTTCAATCTATCGGGCGAGGGCAGCGGAAACATTCTGGGCGAGCTCCTGACCATCAATGCCGACCGCTACACGCCCATTGACGCTGGCTTGATCCCAACTGGACAGTTGGCCCCAGTGGCGGGAACTCCGTTCGACTTCCGCACGCCGACGGCCATCGGCGCACGCATCAACGATGACAATGAGCAACTGCACCTGGCTCACGGCTACGATCAGAACTTTGTGCTGAATGGCAAACCGGGAACGCTCTCGGAGGCCGCCCGAGTGGTCGACCCCAACACCGGCCGGGTCCTCGTCGTCAAGACGACCCAGCCCGGTCTGCAGTTCTACACGGGCAACTTCCTGTTCGGAGTGAAAGGGAAGAACGGCCATGTTTATCAGAGACACGATGGGTTTGCCCTGGAAACGCAACACTTTCCGGATTCTCCCAACCACCCGAAGTTCCCCTCGACCGAACTGAAGCCGGGCCAAACTTATCATGAGGCCACGGTGTTCGAATTTCAGGTTGAGCGGTAAGCCGGTTCCAACGGTGCACGGAGAAGGACATCCAAGGTGCTCTAATAGGAGAAATGGCGGATAAGTCTCTCCTTCAGGATGTCGCGACCCGGCCGGGCTCCCAGTCTGCAGCGGGAGCCCGGCATGAATCCCAACCAAGCGGCAATGCGCAGCACCAAGCCAGCCGATTCGTTCGCGCCTGCTTGCGCCAGCCCGTGGACCGCACCCCGGTTTGGTTTCTGCGCCAAGCCGGCCGCTACATGCAGGAATATCAAGCTATCCGGCGTCATCACTCTCTACTCGAAATCTGCAAGAACCCCGACCTCGCCGCGGAGGTCACCATCACGGCGGCGGAAAAGCTGGACGTCGATGCGGCCATCATCTTCGCCGACCTGCTATTGCCGCTGGAAGGCATGGGGCTGTCGATTGAATTCCAGGCCGGTGAGGGCCCAGCAATCCACCAGCCGGTGCGCACCGCCGGAGACGTAGACCGGCTGCGTACAGATCGCGTTGCCGAGCTTGGCTATGTGGCCGAAGCCATCGGCAAGGTCGTTCGCCACTTCTCGACCCGCATCGGCATCCTCGGCTTCTGTGGCGCGCCCTTCACCTTGGCCAGCTACATGATTGAGGGCGGCGGCTCGCGCAATTATGTCTACACCAAGTCCTTCATGTACCGCGAGCCCGCGGCATGGCGGACGCTGCTCGAAAAGCTGGCTGCCGTGCTGGTGGAGTTTGCCGCCCAGCAAGTGGAGGCGGGCGCGGACGCCATCCAGATCTTCGATAGCTGGGCGGGGGCTCTCAGCCCGGAAGACTATCGGGAGTTCGTCCTACCCGTGACCAAGCTGCTGGTTCGCCAGGTACAAGCGCTCGGCGTGCCGGTGATCTATTTCGGCGTCGATACGGCGACTCTGCTCCCCGCCATGCGCGAGACTGGCGCGGATGTCATCGGGCTGGACTGGCGCATTCCGCTGGACCAGGCTTGGGCCGTGCTCGGAACTGCGTGCGGCGTTCAGGGCAATCTCGATCCCATCGCGCTCTTTGCTCCGGAGGAGCTGCTTCGCCGCCGGGTTCATCAGATTCTCGCTGAGGCAGGAGGGCGGCCCGGACACATCTTTAACGTCGGCCATGGCATCGTCCCCGGAACGCCGGTCGAGAACGTGCGACGCGTGGTGGAGTTTGTGCGCGAATACCGTCAGGCACCTGAAACCGGCTCCGGCAGGGGACATTCCCGTGCCTGAACTCTCCGCCACACCGGCATCTCCTCAGGCAGAGAAGCGGGCCGTGCTGCTGCTGGCGCACGGTACGCCCGACTCGGTTGAGCAGATTCCCGAGTACCTGCGCAATATCACGAGCGGAAGGCCGCTGGCAGAAGCGGTGGTGGAAGAAATTCGTCACCGCTACAGTCTTATCGGCCCCAGTCCGCTCACTCGGCTAACCATGGAGCAGGCGCGGCTGCTCGAAGGGGCTCTTGGCCTGCCCGTCTATGTGGGCATGCGTAACTGGAAGCCGTATATCGGCGAGGTCGTTGCCAAGATGCGCTCCGACGGCGTTACCGCGGCTGTCGCCATCTGTCTTGCCCCGCAGAACTCACGCACCAGCGTTGGCCTTTACCGGCGCGCGGCCTTCGCCGAAGCCGGGAACCGGATAGCGCTGGAGTTCGTGGACAATTGGGCCGGCCATCCCATGCTGGCGCAGGCCTTCGCTGAGCGCCTGCTTCCCATCTGGCTGCGCGCCTCGTCAGAGGCGGGCCGCGCTGTGCCTGTGGTATTCACCGCACACAGTGTTCCCTGCCGGACAATCCAAAGCCATCCCGTCCCCGGCGAACCCGCGGCTAACGATTCCCTCCCTCCCGACTCTTATCCTGAAGACGCGAAACGCACGGCAGCTAACGTCGCCGCGCGGCTCGCCCCTTCAGGACTGTCTGCCGGCGGCTGGTTCTTCGCTTTTCAGAGCCAAGGCATGTCCGGCGGCCCGTGGATTGGACCCACGGTGGAGGACACGCTCACCGCGCTGGCTTCCGAAGGCCACCACTCTGTTGTTCTTCAGCCCGTGGGCTTTCTCTGCGACCATGTCGAGATCCTCTACGACATCGACATCGCCTTTCGCGGGTTTGCCGCCAAGCTCGGACTTGAGCTCACCCGCGCACCATCTTTGAACGACTCACCTTTGCTTATTGAAACGCTGGCCGACTTGGCGCGGCAGGGCGTGGCGAGCCTCGACGCAACGAGAGAAGCGTTTGCCGTCCGGTCCGCCTAATACGAGGCTTGGGAGCCGCAAGAAAAATCTTGCCGTGAATAAATCTGCCACAACCGCGATTGCTATCGTCGGCGGCGGCATCGCCGGACTGGCCGCCGCCTACGAGCTGGCGCGCCAAGGCGCCGACTTCATTCTTTTCGAAGCATCCACCCGTCTGGGTGGAATCGTAGAGACCATTCGGATACAAGACTTCCTCATCGAGTGCGGTCCCGACTCCTGGGTAACGGAAAAGCCCTGGGCGGCCGAACTGGCCATCGAGCTGGGCCTGCGGGACCAGATCGTTCTCTCCAATGACCAACAACGCACGACCTACATAGAGAAAGGGCGGCGCCTGATTGCACTGCCCGAGGGTATGCGGATGATGGTTCCCACCCAATGGGAATCACAGGAGGGATCGCCGCTGTTCAGCGCCGAGGCGCAGCGGGCCTACCGAGAGGAACCGGAACGCGCCGCCGAGCTCAGAGCGTCCGCGCCACAACAGGATGAAACGATCGCCTGCTTCGTGCGCCGTCACTTTGGCGAGGAGGTAGCCGAAACCATCGCCGCGCCGCTACTCTCCGGAGTCTTCGGCGGCGATATCAAGCGGCTCAGCGTACGCGCCATCATGCCTACCTTCGTGAAGATGGAGGCTGACTACGGCAGCGTCATCGCTGCACTTCAACAGAGAAGCAGGCGCAGTTTACCGCAGCCGATCTTCTCCACGCTTGCCGGCGGCATGGAAGTGCTGGTGGACCGCATTGCGTCCGGGCTGCCTGCCCGCTCCGTGCGTCTGCGGCAGCCGGTCACTCGCATGCGAAGAGATGAGGATGGATGGAGCATTGCGACCGCCGCCGGCGAAGAGCGCTTCCAATCGGTTCTGCTGGCGACGCCGCCCGAGGCTACGCGTGCGCTGCTTCAATCGCTAGAATCTCCAACCGCCGCGGGAAGCGCCGCAGCGGCGCGCATGGCCGAGCTGCTGCCGCAGCGCTGCTCCTCCGCGATTGTGGTTGCACTGGGCTTTACAGCCGAGCGCGCAGCCGGTATGTCGATCCCCCGCGGCTTCGGCTTTCTGGTACCAGCGGCGCCGGCACGCTCCGGCGATGATCACCGGCTGCTGGCTTGCACCTTCGTCGATCAGAAATTTCCCGGCAGAGTTCCCGATGGCGCTGCCCTGCTGCGGGCTTTCTTTGGCGGCGAAGCGGGCGCCGCGTTGCAAAAAGAGCCAGAGGATGCGCTGATCCGGCGCACCCGCGAGCAGCTTGCATCCCTTCTGGGGCCTATGCCGGAACATAGCGTCGCGCTGGTTCGCCGCCTGCCGCACTCTCTGCCGCAATACGAGGTTGGCCACTTGGAGCGTACGGCCGATCTCGAATCACTCGCTCTCGCATTGCCCGGCTTACGCCTGACCGGGAGCGCCTATCATGGCGTCGGGGTCTCCGACCTGATCCGCGAAGGCCGTGCAGCGGCGAGAGCGATGCTTCTGCTGAACTGAGGGTCCGCGCCAAGCGCGCGGCTTTTGCGATAGCCTTGCTGCAAGACGCCCATGATGAGTCCTCTGGAGCTTTCCGGCACTGCCGGATTATCGAATCCCGGCGGTGGCCCCGCAGCCGCAGCCATCGCCATGGCGGAGCTCCCGCTGCAGCGCATCTATGCCGACGAAAGGGAGCATGGAGGCAGGAGCCTGTTCACCCAACCATTCGCGGGCAAGCGGCTGGAGTGGAACTGGAGCGCGGCGGTGGAGGAGTCGCGACGCATGGCCGCATATCTTCGCGCGGAGGGTAAGGCGCGAGGCTGGCCGAGCGACGCGCGCATTGCGATTCTTTCCAAAAACTGCGCATGGTGGATCATGGCGGACTTCGCCATCTGGATGGCCGGCTACACCAGCGTTCCCATCTTTCCCAGTGTGGGCGAGACCTCGTTGACAGCGATTCTCGAGCACAGCCAGCCGGCCGCCTGCTTTGTGGGAGCGCTGGACCGCACGCTGCGCATCACGGGCTCGCCGCTGGAAAGGTTGCACCTCATTGGCTTTCCGGTGGCGGCTGCCTCACTAGAAGCTGCTGCCTGGCAGGAGATCACCGCGCGGCAAGCACCGCTCCAGGACGATCCGGTCCGCGATGCTCTCGATATCGCGACCATCATCTACACCTCGGGGACGACGGGCGAACCAAAGGGCGTGATGCAAACCTTCCAGGCGCTGGCGTTCATGGCGAAGTCCATGATGCCAACCCTGGCCGGAGATGGCTCCCTCGACCGTATTCTTTCCTATCTTCCTCTGGCGCACATCGCCGAACGCGCCATCGTCGAGATGAACGCCCTTTACATCCCAATCCATATCTTCTTTGCGGAGAACCAGCAGACGTTCCTAGCCGATCTCGGACGCGCCCGTCCCACGATCTTTTTCACCGTGCCGCGCCTGCTGCTGCGCTTCCAACAGGGAGTCTTTGAGAAGATACCGCGGGCCAAGCTGGACCTGCTGCTGAGGGTTCCGGTGGTGCGCGGCGCGGTGAGACGGCGCATCCTCAAGGAGTTGGGGCTTCATGAGGTTCGTCTTGCCGCCTCCGGTTCGGCTCCGCTGTCTGTTGAGCTTTTGCAGTGGTACCGCGGGCTGGGCCTGAATCTGATTGAAGGCTACGGCATGACGGAGACGGGTATCACCCATGCGCCACCGCCGGGAAGAATGAGGGATGGCTATGTAGGCCAGGCTAGCGCCTATGCCGAGACGCGCATTTCGAGCGAGGGCGAGGTGCAGATCAAGGGTCCCATGAATCTGGCAGGATATTTTCGGAACCCTCAACTCAGCCAGTCCTGCTTTACGCAGGACGGCTACTTCCGCACCGGGGATCGCGGGGAAATCGACGCCGAGAACAGGCTGAAACTGGTGGGCCGATTAAAGGAAGAGTTCAAGACCAGCAAGGGCAAATACATTCTTCCCGCGCCGATTGAGAACGAGTTGTCCAACAGCGGTCTTTTCGAGTCGGTGTGCGTCCTGGGCTCCGGCCGGGGAGCCCCTTTCGCCGCGGTGGTTCTGGCGCCGGAAAAGCGCACGCTCAGCGCAAGCGCGGAGGGCCGGCAGGCGATGGAAGCCTCCCTCGCCCGCGAGCTGCAGCGAATAAACAAGAAGCTCGAACGCTATGAGCAGCTTCGCTTTTTTGCCATTGTGCCCGAACCCTGGACGACGGAGAACGGACTGCTAACTCCGACGATGAAGGTACGCCGTGCGTGGGTGGAAGAGCGGTTCGCCGAGAGCTACGATGCTTGGGAGAGCGCCAAGAAAACGATCCTTTGGCTCGACGCATGACCCAGGAACAGATGAGGATCGTCCCCGGGTGGATACAGATAGAGAGCAAGTCCCTGGAAGTCTGCCAGTGGCGGCAGGCAGAGGCGCGGCAGACCATCGTTTTGCTGCACGAGGCACTGGGCTCGGTCTCCTATTGGAAGGACTTTCCCGCCCGCCTCGCGGCAAGCACCCGCTGCAATGTCATCGCATACGCGCGCGCCGGCCACGGCGACTCCGACGGACCGCTGGAGCCGCGATCCGCCAGCTACTACCAGCGGCAGATCGATACGGTTCTTCCGCGATTGTTGGAGCAGTTTGGTCTTTGCGAGCCAGTCCTCTACGGCCATAGCGAAGGCGCGATGATTGCCTTTCTTTACGCCGCGGCGGGAAATCCGCTGAAGGCGATCATAGCCGAAGCGCCCATTGTGATCGGGGAGAAGAAAGCGCTCCGCGTTGTGGACGAGATGGAGCGGGGAGATGCGTATGCGGAACTGATCCAGAAACTCAGCCGCTACCATCGCGACGCGCCGGCCGTCTTCGCCTCCTGGATTGAGGCTGTGCGGCTGCATCTGGCCAGCGAGTTTCCGCCCACCGATTATCTGACCCGGGTGAGCTGCCCGGTGCTAGCCATTCAGGGCGAGCATGATCCGTATGCCGGGCCGGCGCAGGGCCAAGCACTCGAAGCAGGACTCTCCTCCCTCACGCGGGTGGTCCTGCCGCAAGCTGGACACCTTCCCCATCGTGAGCAGACCGACGCGGTTCTTGAAGCGGTGGCAATCTTTCTCGCGGTGTGCGGCTGAGGTCCCGAAGCATCCGAGCCCTGCGCAACACTACACTGCGCCGCTCTGCATCTCTATTATGGGAGCCACTCATGAAACCCTCTCCGTTTGCAATCGCGCTTCTGCTCGCCGCCGGTTTCCAAGGCAACGTCCTTAGCGTCGCCGCCGAGACCTGCACGCTTGACGTCCACATAACCGGACTCCGGAACCAGAAGGGCGATGCGGCGGCGCTCGCCTACCGCTCATCCAACGGTTGGCCGGAGGAGAAAGACAACGCGTCGGCAACGGAGTCGGCAACGATCCATGGATCGCAGGCAACCGTCTCTCTCAAGGTACCTCCGGGCAAATATGCGGTGGCCGTCCTGCACGACGAAAATGAAAATCAGAAACTCGACCGGAATTTCCTCGGCATCCCTACCGAAGGGTTTGGCTTTTCGAACAACCCACCAGTCTTTCTCTCCGCGCCATCGTTCAAAAAGGCCGAGGTGAACGTCGGCTGCCCGATAACCAGCATCCACGTGAAGATGATTTACAAGTAGCGGCAGCTACTGGCCGGCGGTGGGATAGTAGCCGGTTCGGTTCCGAACACTGTAATCGCTGCCCGGAGGCACATCGCGCAGATGGACTGAGATGCTGCGGAAGCCTGCACCCGGGGTTGAGTTCTTAGGATAGTAGCCGAGCAGGTATTGGGTTCGGAGATCTTGGGAGACTTGGTTGAAGATCTGGTCAAGAGAGGAAGAATCGGCATAGAAGTATCTGCCGCCGGTCTCCTGTGCGAGGGTGATCATGGCATGCTCCCCTGCGAGATCGCGTCCGGCGCTGGCCGCGATGGGCACGTCGATGATGCTGTAGACAATGGCTTCACCGCGCACCGCTTCGTCCAGCGCCATGTCGTAGGTACCCCCTTGAACCGTATTGCTGCCATCGGAGATAAGGACCAGCACCTTTCTTCCGGAGCGCGGCGCGAGATTCTGGGCCGCGAGATAAATGGCGCTATAAAGGGCGG
>Ga0207933_1001562_pt1 | contig 16879 bp, 10 predicted proteins | sample NGESurdeep092012_4_FD_184488 | JGI IMG/M metagenome (GOLD analysis project Ga0207933, IMG submission 184488) | Arctic peat soil microbial communities from Barrow, Alaska - NGEE Surface sample F53-3 deep-092012 (SPAdes) | ecosystem: Environmental > Terrestrial > Soil > Wetlands > Peat ...
CGTATGTTTTGCTCAGCAATGCGGAATGCGGCTTTGCCTACCGCTGCAGCATCTTCAACACGACGGAGCGAGACCGCTACATTGTCACCCGCGTTGAGTACTTGCTAACGCCGGATGGCGCGCCGACAGTCTCCTATCAAGATCTAAAGCTTTACTTTAAGGGTTCCGAGGCTACCCTGAGGACGGTGCGGCAGGTGGTGCTGGAGATCCGTGCACGCAAGGGCATGGTAATCAGCCAGGGAGATCGTGATTCGCTAAGCGCGGGAAGCTTCTTCAAGAACCCGGTGGAGCCTTCAGCTATGCTCTCCCGCATTGCCGCGGCATTGCAGTTGCCGGAAGAATCGGTCCCGCACTATCCGGCGGGCGAGACGCATATTAAGCTGCCGGCAGCGTGGCTGATTGAGCAGGCGGGATTCAAAAAGGGCTACCAGCTTGGCGCGGCCGCGATTTCCAGCCGGCACACGCTGGCTATCGTCAATTGCGGAGAAGCTCGAGCGCGCGACATTATCGCCTTGCGCGATCAAATTGTGGAGGCCGTGGACCGCCGCTTCGGCATCCGCCTCCAACCGGAGCCGGTATGGGTGGGGGGAGGGCCGCTCCCACCGCCCGAGAGAATCTGATTCGCTTTCCGACTCCGTGCCGTCCCGTTGCCGTTCGGTTACACTGCTGAGGATATTTGCTTTGCATCGCTCGCCGGCTTCTGCCGCTGGCCGTCGCTTTGGGAGCAAAGATGCCATTGCGCATCTCATTGAATCCCGCAAGGAATCCCGCAAGCAGGAGCGAGAATGTCCGCCGCGTCTCCCACAACGCAAATTCCAACTCCTCACCAGACAAACTACCGCTGGAAGATTTGCGCGCTCCTCTTTTTCGTCACGCTGATTGCCTACGTGGACCGCGGCGTTATCGGCTATCTGGAGAGGTACCTGGAAGGGGTCATCGGCTGGAACAGCATTCAGTACAGCTACATGACCGCGGCTTTTCAGACTGCTTATGCCATCGGACTGGTCTGCGCCGGCTGGCTGACCGACCGCTTGGGAACACGCCGGGGCTTTGCCATTGCGATCGTTTTATGGAGCATCGCCGCGATGCTTCCCGGCGCAGCCAACTCCGCGCTGACCTTCGGCGTGGCGATGTTTCTGTTGGGGTTGGGCGAGGCAGCCAATTTCCCGGCGTGCATCAAGACGGTGGCGGAATGGTTTCCTCGCAAGCAGCGGGCGCTCGCCACTGCGATCTTCAACTCCGGTTCCAATGCCGGCAACATCGTTGTTCCTCTGGTGGTGCCCTTTCTTACCTATCGCTTGGGCTGGCGCGGCGCGTTTGTCGGAACGGGAGCCCTGGGCTTTGTCTGGCTCGGTTTCTGGCTGCGGATGTATGCCAAACCGGAGCAGCATCGAGGCGTCTCCCCCGAGGAGTTGGCCTTCATTCAGAGCGAGCCGGAAGAGAAAGTGACGTCCGTGCCGTTCCGCAGTATTCTCCCGCTCCGGGAAACCTGGGCCTTCTCCGTGGGCAAATTTCTGACCGACGCGGTCTGGTGGTTCTACCTCTTCTGGCTGCCGCGCTATCTGCAAGGCACCTTCCACCTCAACCTGAAGCAGAGCGAGTTGCCGGTCATCATGGTCTATGTCATTTCCTGCGCGGGAGGCATTGTGGGCGGTTGGCTGCCGTCGCCCTTGCTGCGGCACGGCTTTAGCCAGAACGCATCGCGAAAGATCACTATGCTGATCTGTGCGCTGGCGGTCGTTCCCGTGATCTACGCGCCATTTTCGCACAGCCTTTTAGTCGTTGTGCTACTGATCGGCTTGGCTACGGCGGCGCACCAGGGCTTCTCGGCCAACCTCTTCACGATTCCCTCCGATGTCTTTCCCAAGTCGGCAGTGGCGACGGTCGTCGGATTTGGGGGAATGGCGGGAGCGGTGGGCGGCGTGCTCTTCCAGCTTGCCACCGGCCGCATTGTGCATGCGACCAACAGCTACATTCCGATATTTGCCATGGCTTGCTCGGCCTATCTGGTTGCGCTGTTCTTCATCCAAATACTAGCTCCCCGGCTGACCCCAGCCAGAATCAAATAAGGGCACTGGGTGCGCCTGAGCGCCCCAGTTATGCTTGACCTCTGGGCAGGCTATGCGCGCGCTGCGGAGAAGCTAGAGCGGATTCACGATAGGTGTACCCCGAGGCAGATGCACCACACGCGGCTTTTCCGTTAAGAGAAGCCGCACCTCTCGAACCACGGTGGGGCATGGCAATCGTGAATCCGCTCTAAAAGCGGAGTTGGTCGAAGTTATTTCTGGATACGCCAGCAGGAGAAGTGCTTTAGGCCGAATGAATTTCGCAATCCGACGAAAAACAGTGGCGGTGACTATTTGAGGATGGCGTTGTAGCCGTCGGAGAGGAGTTTCTGCCGCACCGCGGAAGCCTCTGCGCGGCTGGTGTAGGGGCCGATCTGGACATGCAGCCACTTGTCTTGCGCCTCCGTGCGCACCACAGCGCTGTATCCCTTCTGGCGTAATGCGGTGACTAGGACAGCGGCATCCTCCTGATGGGCGACGGCTGCGACTTGAACCATCGTCCCGGCCGGGGAAGTTGCGGCAATGGGGACAGCCCGCGCGCTCGCCGCCGCACTCGCTGGTGACGGAGCCGTCGCAATCGGAGCCGCCGCTGCGGGCGCCCCCGCCGTTCCGGCGGACGGCTGCGCCTGCGCCTGCCGCCGCTGCCGCAATGCGGAGGGCTTCAGCTCGGGCGGTGGCGTCTCATCGATTGGCAGGTCGACCATTGCCGACTGGGCCGGCTGTGCGGATGTGCCCGATACCGGAGCAGGAACGTCACCTGCTGCCGGGAGCGCGCTGCTGTCGCCTGCCTTTTGCGATCCGGTTTGTAGCGGCGTAGCGGACGGCTTGGGGGCGTCCACCTTCGCGATGACCGGGCCGGCTTGCGCCGGGGCGATATAGGCGCTCGGTCCGGCCGACGGCCGCCTGCCCACGGCATAGCCGAGACCAAAAAATACACCACAGATCAATACCAGCCCGATAAAAAGACCTAGCAGGGAAGCCGCGCCGAGGCTAATCTCCGGCTGCTCTTGTTCTTTCTCGTCTTCCTCGTCCACTTGGAGGAGTGATCTCATGCCGGTTCTCCCGCTCCAGGCTCCACTGCTTTGGGGGCCGGCCTCGGCGTCTGACCGGAGGGCGCCATATTTTGCAGCCCGCTCATTTTGTTGAAGAGCGTCATCATCTCCAAAGGCAGCGGGAAGACAATAGTCGTGTTCTTTTCAACTCCGATGTCGGTGAGCGTCTGCAGGTAGCGCAGCTGAAGGGTCATCGGCTCGGTCGCCAGCAGGGCGGCTGCGTCCACTAGTTTTTGCGCCGCGCTATACTCGCCCTCTGCGTGGATCACCTTGGCGCGCTTTTCGCGCTCGGCTTCCGCCTGCTTGGCCATGGCTCTTAGCATTGACTCCGGCAGATCGACCTGCTTGACCTCGACGTTGACCACCTTTACGCCCCACGGAGCGGTATGCCGATCAATGATGGTCTGGATTTTCTGGTTGAGGGTCTCCCGGCGCGAGAGCAGCTCGTCCAGCTCGACTTCGCCCAGCACCGAGCGCAGTGTCGTCTGCGCAAATTGCGAGGTTTGATAGACGTAGTTCATCACTTCGAGGACCGCGCGCGATGGATCGATGACCCGCAGCGTGATCACCGCATTCACCTTCAGCGTCACGTTGTCGCGGGTGATGACGTCCTGTGGAGGCACCTCCAGCACTTCCTGGCGCAGGGAGACGCGAACCATCTGGTCGAAAGGGCGGAAGATGAGGATGATTCCCGGTCCCTTGGGGGCGGGCAGCACCCGGCCCAGGCGGAAGACCACTCCTCGCTCATACTCTCTGAGAATCTTGATGGAGTTCAGCAGATAAAGTACGACAACGGCGATAACGATTAAACCGGGGATGCCAATAGCGGACATGTTGCGGCCTCGCTCAGCAGGGATTGTACCGCACCCAAGCGGGAATGCAGCCGATCCTGCAACTTCTAGGGAATCCGCTCGACCAACAGCGTCAGATCGCGCAGCGCCAGCACACGGACCCGTTCGCCGCGCGAGGCGGGAGTGCGCGACTCCGCCTGCCAGATCTCGCCGTTGAGCATCACTTGGCCTTCCGGAGAGAGGGGCTGCATGACCACGGCAATTTGTCCCACCAGCGCTGGGGCGCCCAGCCTGAACTTGTTGTGGCGTGCGCGGACCGCCAACCGCACCAGCACGGCGGTGATCACCCCGAAGCTTCCACCCAAGGCCAGCGCGGTTCCGAGGTGAACTCGCATCTCGGGGATCGGCCCCTGCACCAGGGTCAGCGTTCCGAAAACCAGGCAGACCACTCCGGCGGCGGCGAGAATTCCGTGGGCGGCGAATTTCGCCTCCAAAAACAAGAGGACGAATGCCGCCAAAATCAAAAAGGCCGAGGTGTAGCGGACCGGGAGCTGGTTCAAGGAGAAGAGCGCGAGCAACACCAGGATGGTGCCCAAAGCACCGGGCACAATGGTACCGGGCGCATGAAACTCCAAGTAGATCAGCAAGCCTCCGACTACGAGGATCAGGACAGCCAGGTTGGGATCGGTAAGGCGGTCCAGAATCTTTTCGCGCAGAGTGGGATTTACCGCGACGACGGCGGCGTTGCGCGTATGCAGAACGACTTTTCCGCCATCGAGCCGGGTGATCGTCCGTCCGTCGAGGGTATCGAGCAGAGCGGTTCGATCGGGAGAGATCAGGTCGATCAGGCCCAACTGCAGCGCCTCGCGGTCGCTATAAGACTTGGATTGGCGCACCGCGGCCTCCGCCGCCGCGACATTGCGTCCCCGCCGGGAGACGTAGGAGCGCAGAAACGCCGCGGCGTCATTCTCCAGCTTCTGCTTCATGGTGTCGCCGATCTTCGCCCCTTCCACGACCGGGTGCGCCGCTCCGGCATTGGTGCCGGGGGCCATGGCTGCTACGTCGGCCGCTTCCAGGATGAAGAATCCGGCGGAGCCCGCGCGGCTTCCCGAAGGAGTCACATACACGATGACGGGAACGGGAGAAGCCAGGATGGCGCCCACCATCTGCCGCATCGAATCCAGCAGGCCGCCGGGCGTATTCATCTCGATCACAACAGCAGCGGCGTGCTGCTTGTTGGCTAGGGCGAGCCCTCGCTCCAGATAATCCCGGCTGACCGGCTGAACGGTATCGTCGAACTGCAGGACGATGACCTTGGGCGCCTTTTGTTGTGCCCGTCCAGCCGCCGGCCAGCAGACCGCCAGCAGGCAGATACAGAACGCAACTCCGCGCCATGCTTTCAATGGGCTTCCCTCATCCGCGGCGGACCGCCGGAGTTCCCTGGAGATGGTGCTGGATAGGAATTCTACGGAATTTGCTGGCCGCGTGCTTGCAATTGCTGGCGCAGTTGGATCGCTTCGGCGTTTCGCGGCTCCAAAGCCAGGGCTTGCCTCACGCTATCGGCAGCCTGGGGCAACTGATTGGCAGCCATATCGAGGCGGGCGAGAACCAGATAGGCAGTGATGTTCGGCTGCAGCGCGAGGGAGCGATCGGCCTCTTTGCGGGCGTCGGCTGCGTCGCCGCTTCGCTCGCGAACGGCTGCGAGTCCTGCGTGCGCGGCCGCGTTGCGGCCGTCGAGCGCCAGCGCCGCCTGGAACTCCCGCTCGGCCTCCAGAATCAATCCTTGGTAGAGAAAGCGCGTGCCCTCTTCGGTCAGCTTCGCCGCATGCTCCGCCGGCGGCAAGTGGGCAAGACTCTGGGCTTGGAGCTGCTCCATCTCAAGCGCGGCTTGCCGGAAGGCGGCTTCATTGAAGGAGCGCTTTACCCGCTCCAGCGGCGCGGCTGGGTCTGCGGCCTGGGCAGCGCCGCTTGGAGCGGCAACAAGGCTCTTTTGCGGCGAGTGCGAAGAAATCATGTGAGCCTGGCGGGCGCGCAGAGTGGCTGCAAACTCCCGCGCCTCGGCGTCTTGCGAACGCAGCTTCAATGCTTGCGTCACCGCGGCCAGCGCCCCGGTTACATCGTTGTTGTGGCTCAGGGCGACCGCCAGGTTGAACTGGTAATCGGCATCGGTCGGATCCGCGGCGGCTGCTTGACGGAAGAAGCTGACGGCGTCCAGACCGCGGCGGCTGGCGGCAACTCCTTCATCGTTGACCACCTCGGGCAACGGCAATTGCCGGCTCACGAAGGCGAAGGCGTCTTCCGACTTCTCATAGGTGCCGGTGTACAAGTAGGCCAGGCCGCGATAAAAGTCCGCCTCGCGCGCGTTGACGGCGTTGGTAGGCAGCAGGCCTAGCGTAACCGCGGCGAGATCGTACTGCTGATTGGAAAAGTACGCCATGCCCAGCGCAAAGAGCGCCGGCGCATATTTCGGGTCCAACCGCACGGCCTGTTTCAAGCGAGTGATGCGGTCTTCTAAGCCGATAGCATCCACGCCGCGGACATAGCTCTCAAAGGCACTGACCTTCAGGTTAGGGTCGGCGGCGAGAAACGTATTGAGCGACACGGAGAAGTGAGGGCTGAGCTGGCCGGCCAACCGCCAAGCCAGCGTATTGAGCGCCTCCAGCAGGTCCGGCATATTGGCTTCCTCCACCAGTGGCGGAGAGAGGTGCAGGGTAGCCATGTTGAGAACCTGAGCGCTGGCCTTGAAGCGCTTGCCGGTAGTGGAGAAGGAGCCTACGACGACGTCGTCGGCATCCAGCGTTTGCGCCAGCCGGATGGCGCTGGCCCGGGAGGGCTGGAAAGAGATCGGCAGGCCCAGGTGATCCAGCGCATAGAGCAGGTCATTCCGGCTAATAGGCATGAATCCGGCCGAGGCGAGGCGCCGATTGGCGATTTCCGGGATGGCATCGCCGATCCAGTCCAGATCGGCCTGCCCGGAATCGTTCTCGAAGGGGAGCACCAGCAGCAACCGCTCCTGCAATGGCTTGGAGCCGGGCGCAGGAGTTGCGGCGGATGAAGAGGGGGGCTGGGGCTGTGCCGATGCTGCAGGACCCGATGCAGGCGGGGCGGCGAGCGCGAAGCCGCCGGAAAGCAGCCCTGCCGCCAACACAAGAAAGCCCAGGAGCGGAAGCCGGATTTTGAAAAGCGGAAACACCTCAGGCGATTATAGTGGCGGTTCTTTCGTGAGGTGGTGGCGGGCGCCGGCGTCTGCTTCCTGTGCCCGGTTCAGATGCAGCACGGCCGCCCACTCGCCGTTGCGCTCGGCGTGCCAAATCACCTGGCCATCGAGTAGCCGGGCGATGGCTCGCGGCTCCAAGTCGCGATGAAAATCGAAAAACCGCTTGTCCAGCGCCTCATTGCGCATGCCGAGGCTCAACCATTGCCCCGGGGGATTGTACTTGGTGGAGAAGGCTAGACAGACGGTGAAGTTCTTCGTGGAAGCTGCCGCTTGCTGGATGGCAGGCAGGGAGAAGTTTTCGATCGCCACTACCGGAAATGGCTTGCGGACGTAACCCAGCTCCGGTTTCGTCAACTCGTCGGTGGCCGGCCAGGCGGTAAGCACCGTGCTTCCGCCGTCGCGGACGACGATTTGCCGAATGGCCTGCTGTTGCAGGCGGACCACATCGACATAGCTCAGATTGTCTTCAGGGGCGAATTTGTAAGGAGGGTTGATCACGAGCCCGATCAGGAAGGCGGCGGCGGAGAGCGCGATCAGCGCCGGCCAGTAGGGAACGCGTCGGCGCATGGTGGTAACGCAGAGCAGGAGGACGAGAGGATAGAGGGGAAGCAGGTAGCGGGTGAGCAGCGCTCCTCCGATGACAGAGAAGAAGAGAAGATTGGCCGCCAGAACGACATAAAGAATTGCACGCTCGGAGTGGGGGACGCTAGGCCGCGGGCTGCCATCGCGCTCCAGCAAGGGCAGCAGCAGCAGAGCACCGAGCGCGCAGAGCACAGGGACGAACATGTTCATGTGCGCGGCGATCTGCAAAATGCGATGCGCCAATGCCAGCAAGATGCGCAGCGTAGAGAGGGTGGAGATGGCGTTATAGTGCAGATATTGCGGATTGCCGAAAAGGTATCCGGTGCGGTAGCGATAATAACCGAACCAGGCGGCGAGGGGCAGAACCGGCACAAGCAGGATGAGGCCCAGGCGTAAGTGTGGGCGCCGCCGTTCACCGCCGGCAGAGAATGACCTCCAGCCCTCCCAAATGGCGAGCGCCACCGGGGTCACAATGGCAGTCTCTTTCGAGAGGGCGGCCAGCGTGAAGCAGATGGCGGCGGAGATTACCGGAGCTCCCCGCGAAGGCTCGCCGTCGATTTTGCGTAGCGCGGCAAAAACGAAGACCAATCCCCAAAGCGTGGCTGCGGCGGCAATCATGTCCGCGTGCGCCAGCGTGCTCTGTGCAAACCATACCGGGTAAAGCAGGGTCAGCAACGTGACGGAGGCCGCGATTTGCGGACGCCTGGTCAGCATGCGGCTGAGTTGATAGACGCCGAGGAGCGCCAGCGCGGCAATCAGACACATCGCCACCCGTGTAACTGCAGGCATGAATCCCGAGGCCTTCCACCACAGAGCCAGGTAAATGGAGAGGAGCGGGGGGTGCCCGTTGGCCAGAGTGGTGGATGGAATCAGGGCGCCTGTACGAAAGAAGTCATAGGCGGCAGGAATATAGTAGCCAGCCTCATCCCAGTAGTAAGGCAGCCGCAACAGCATGATGTGCGAGAGATAAACCCCGACGAATAGCAGCGGAAAGACCGCCCAGAGGGGTAATGGCCGATCCAGCCGCGGCTCCAGCGGCGCCCGGGATTTCGACAAATCGGACAACCGAATCCGTTCCTCAGTGCTGCAAAACGAGGCGCATGGCCCTTACTGCAGTGAATCTTTAATGGATTGGCCCTGCCGGAGCCGGGCTCCTCGGCTCAAGCGCAATGTGCCCGAAGGTCTGCTCATACTGCGCCAGATTTTGTCCGAGAACGTTCCACAGCGCCTTGGCCTGCTGCGGGCTCAAATAGATGGTTTGGAAGGTCTGGATCGTTACCTGTTCGGCGTTGTCCGAGTGGGCTGTTCCGAAGCTCAGCCGAAAGTCCCAGACACTCATCTGAATTTGGACGCTGTTCGCATAGCCCTCGCGGTACTCAGGGGTAAGCGCCAAGTTTACTTTGGGTTGTGGCGGGTGCTGACTCATGGTCCCTATAGACTACAAGGTATTTCACTCACGCTGTTTCCTCGCCAGCGGTCTGGATGATCCAGGGTCGCATATGCGGCGTTTAACGTGCCCTAGCGGGCAGTGGCGCCGCCGTATCAACCGTGAGCGCGGACATTATCCATGGATATGCATTCATGGATCTGTGTATGGAACCTCGCTCAAGCGAACTATCTTGCCGCGCCGGTTTGACCTCGACGAGCTTTGGCTAGATCTCGGGTTCGTCTGCAGCCCGCGTCTTTCAAGGAGCGATAAAGGTCCAATTCTGATCGGTGGCTTCCACTCGTTCGGCTCCCTTTAGCAGACTGGACGATAGCCGTACGATGACATAAAAAAGGTCGGGCCGGAGCCAATCACCTAGCCGGTGGGCGGTTCCATTTCTCCCAGGAGGGATACCTGCTCCTCTGCATCAACCGTGCCGCCTCTCTCAAGATTGGAGCGAAGCCGAGGATGCAGCCTACGTTGGATGCCGCTGCGGCGATAAGGAGAACTCGCACGGCACGTAAGCAGGGGACGGATCGAGTCCTGGCGCATCGGTTCTGGCGCATCTGTGCCACGCCCTCTGGGCTATGCTGCCAGCAGGACGTAAAGCGGTGCGGAAACCACGGGTATTTCTCATCTCGTTGCTTGGGGCGGCGCTCTTGACGATGTCAGGAGTCGCGGCCTGGTGGCGTTATCGGATAACGCCACTGCCATTCTCCACACACTCGCCGCTGCCCGTACCTGTCATGGAGGACGGAGCGGTCACGGTTGTGATGCCCAATGGCAACCTGGTGGGCATGGTCGGCGAGTACTCCGACGAGCTTACCGCCTATTTGCGGCTTCAGTATCTGAAGTCGTTGAAAGCGTTGTCTGGAAACGAAGTGTTGATACGGGTATTGAATGCAGGAGACGCTCCCGTATACCAGCTTTACGTAATCGTTCCGAACGATATCATTCACAGCACCAACCATCTCGCAAGCCTGCAGACCGAAGGCTATATCCAGAGATTTGCCTTGCGATCTCCGCCAACGTCTGAGTTAAAGGATTGGAAAGAGCAGACCCTACTTTTTGAGGCCGCCTATGATCGTCCTGTACACGAGCGGCTGCTGCAGTTACCCCGCGATCAGCTTACTTCTTCTGTAGCTCGTTTTATTCTCTTCAAAATCAGGACGGACGACCGCGCCCGGCTCCAACTCATCCCGGCGAACAAGGTGCTCTCACCCGAAGAGTCTCTTAAGTTCGCCGCAGACATGATCGACGTGGCCAAGTTTTACGACATTCCACTTTCCATGCTGCTCGGAATTGGAGCCATGGAAAATAACTTTATTGACGTTCGGGGTGATCTGAAGCACGCAGTCTGGAAGCGGCATGCACAGCCAGGCGACATTGTGTTAAAGCGCCGCGGTCGACGAGTTCTCGTCAGCAACTATTCTCAAGGACCTTGGCAGATCACGAGGGAAACACTTCGCTACGCGCACGCGCTTTTCCTCCAGGGCACTCGTGACTATTCGCAATTGCCCGAGCGTCTCAGGCCTCCCAAAAAGCTCGACCTGAACAACGTTAGTATTCATGTGCTTACTACATATGCAGGGCTGCTCCTGGCCAAGTTACTCGACGATTTCAACGGAGACGAAAGCAAGGCTATAGGTGCTTACAACGGCGGTTACGGTAACCCTAATATGAAGTATGCGGAAGGTGCACATCTCGTAGCTACGTACGCCCATAGGGTGTTGGCCTTGGCGGAACAGCGGAAGGGTGTAAATATCGAGGAGACGCCGCTGAAAGTCACCAGCGCGAAAGATGGGGAGATGCCGGCTGGTTGAGAGCACCTGACCAGAGCCGAGACATGAGGCAGGTTTTTAAGGTTGATAATGCGCAGAGTTCGATGGGAGCCGCAAACTCAGGTAGGCCTGCTGCGTGGCAAGCTGCTGCTGTGGGCAGTCAGCCGCTTATGCTTATTTCTCAAGGAGTTCGGGGAGGTTGTTGCCGACCTGTTGCTTGGGCGGCGCGCCCGCCTGCGACACGGCTTGGCTCAGGGTGGCCCAGACCTGCTTTTGTTCAGCCGTCCCGATTTCCCTCGCTGCTTCGGTTGGGTCGCCCACATAATTCCATAAGCCGACGAGGATTTCCGGCCGGGGTTGGAGACCGCTTAGCTTCCGGTAGGCGGTTCGCGCGGGGGAGAGAGCAAAAGGCGGGAGTGCTGACAGGATGACGACCTCCGGTTTCGCTCGTGCAACCTCCTTCACTATAGCGTCCCCACCACGCTCAGAGATTACTTGCGCATTGTGGCCGGCTCGTTCCAGCAACTGCGCAAGCATGACTGCGGCGATCTCATCGGCTTCATCACGGACGGGGATACACAGTACGGTTCTCGGGATAATTTGGGGCCGCGCCAGGCCTGGCGCCGCTTCCTCAGAGCTCGATTCAGAGTTCGCTCCGCTTTCTGCCAATGCTGCCGGCTCTCCGTGCCTTCGGTTGTTGTGAACCCCTAATTCGTCTACCAGCTCCCGCGTCGTTTGGTAGACGAAGCTTACCGTGTCGTCATCGAGATTGTTCCGGTGGCGGTCCTGTTCACCCAGTTCCAAGGCGGGGATCAACACTGAGTCGTAGAGGTCCTCAAGAGGTTTTTCCTTGAGATAAGCGTCGAGCACCATGGCCGCCTCGCGCTCGTCACCGGCGAGCAGGCGTTGATAGTACTGGGCGTATGGTTGCAGCACAGGCTGATCCCCGAGAAGAACTCTCAGAAATCTGAGGCTGGGCACATGCTCACCCAGAATGACCATGCAGACCGTCAAAGGTACCGATAATATCAGGCCAATAGGACCCCAGATCAGGGTCCAGAAAACCGCCGCTACCAGAATTGCGAGCGGAGAGATACCGGTGTGTTTTCCATAAAGCCGAGGCTCAATGTAATTGGCCGTCACGACTTCTACACACAAGAAGATCCCCATGACGATCAATGCCTGCTCCCAGCCGGGAAAGACGGCGAGCGATAGCGCAATGGGAAGGAGGGCGGAGATGGGGGCCCCAATGTAGGGAATAAAGCGCAGCAGGACTGTAAGCGCGCCAAACAGCCATGCATGGGGCAGTCCGAGGAAATACAAGGCAATGAAGATGGTTAAGCCATAGGTCGCATTCACCGCCAACAGCAGGCTGAAGTAGCGTGCGATCCGGTCGCTCGCCTCGTTCATCGCTTGGGTCTTCGAATGCAGCTCGCCCTTACCGGTCAGGCGAATCAGGCGATTTCGCAGGTCTTCCCGCTGCAAGAGGATGAAAAATGTGAAAACAACTACCAATAAGGTTTCCAACAATACCCGCAGTACGCCGTGCAGGCTGTTCAGGGTGCCGCTTCCAGGGGACGAAACGGCTTTTATCAGCAGAGGCCGCTCGGGAGACGAGCCTAAGGGTTCCGCTCGGCGCCTCCGGGCGTCGGAGGGACCGGAGAGACCAACTTCGCGGCCCAGACGTTCCAACTCTCCCTCGGTACGGGAGACGGAACCTGATTGTGTCTTGTGGACTTCAGCGACCTTAGCGGCGATGTTGGACCTATATAAAGGAAGGCGCTCGGTGATCTGCAGCAATTGGGAGGCAACGCCCCAGGTAATTGCAGTCACAATCGCAAAGACTGCAACTGACACCAGGATGATGGCAGGGATACGAGGAACCCTCCTTCTTTCCAGCCATTGGACGGCGGGAGAAACCAGAAAGGCGAAGAGGATCGCCAGCGCTAGCGGAAGAATAACGACTTTCGCCAAATACAGGACGGCGATTGCGACCGCCGCTACGACGATCGTCAAGAGCCGTGAAATATCGCGCGATGACTGAGAACGTGCCAAATTGAAGCGCGCCTTAAGGAGCTATGCGTTGCAAATTGGATGCAGTGTAGGCGGAAAAGGGAGATGCGTAGGAGGGCGAAGAATGCTGTAGATCTCCATTCCGGTCAGCCATCCCAGCAGAGCAGCCGCTTGAGCAGTGGGTAATAGAGGGCCAAGCGCAGGGGGAGCGCTTCGCCGCAGGCCATCTTATTGCGAGTTTCGCGCAGCATCCGGCCGTAAAGTTCCAGTTGCGGCTTATACCGCTCCTCTTCGGCTTTGAGGAAGGCGTCCAAACCGGCGTCGCTGTGCTGCGCTGTCTTGTAATCGACGATCCAGAGGTGTGTCTCTTCCAGGGATAACGGCTGCGCACCGGCGCGGAAGATGCGGTCGGCCCGGCGAGTGGACAGTGCTTCCGCCTGCTCCTTATCTGTCTGCCAGGCCGACCATGAAGTCTCGGTCTCCGCGTCGCTACGAGCAGAGAGCATCCATCGACCAACGGGATCTTCGAGCGCGCTCTTCAGCGCCCGGATTACCGTGGAAGACTGCAGCTCGGCCTGCTCGCGGGAGAGCCCGGCTTGCCGCAGCATCGCGACCGCACGTGGACGCCAGCGATCGACCCCTCCGGCAACTTCCGGCGTCGGGCGAGCGAGATGCGCCAGTTCCTCCAACAGAGCGTGCGCTACCGCGCCGACGGCACGTGCTTGGAGCGAACCTGCCGGACGCTCAAACCCAACCGATGGCGCCGCCGATTCCACTGCGCCAGGATGGTCTGCCGCCAGGTGATCCTCCGGCGCTCCCGGATACCGCCATTGCAAAGGCAACCGCCGCAGTTTTCCAAGCGGGACGGCGGTCCCAACGCGAGTCTCTGTCCCCGCTTTGGGAGTAGAAAGGGTTGAGGCGGCGGCTGGCCGGTTCCGCTGCTTCTCGTACTCAGCCAGGAAGAGGTCCTGCACGCCAGGCCACGCTGTCGCCAGCAGCGCCGCCCCATTTCCTGGCTTGAGCGATTCGGCTCCAGATGCCTCGGTGGAAACATTGGCTGTACCCATCAGATACAGCTCCTTGCTGGCGCGGGTGCAGGCAACATAGAGCAACCGCTTGGCCTCTTCGCGTTCCAGACGCCGTTTCTGACGCCCGATCCAGCGGTAGTGCGGATCGGCGTCCGCATTCTTGCGCCCGATGGGCGCGACTAGGAATTCGCGCCGCTCGTTTTCCTCCGGCCCCTCCAGAGTGGTGCGCTCCAGCCAACTCAAGAGCGGCGGATCCGCCGAGCCCGGCGCCTTCTGCAGGCCGGGAACCAGCACCACCTCGAACTCCAGTCCCTTGGCCTTGTGGATGGTCATCAACTGCACCCCGTAGCGCTCGTTTGCTTCTGGGTCCGGCGCCGCATAGAGGCGGGCGAGATGCCGATCGAGATCCTCCGGCCCAGTCTCCTCCAGCATGCAAAAGAAGGTTCGGACATTTTCGTATCCTGCTCGATCGACACAATCCCGGCCGCCCAGCGTCAGCCACGTGCGTTCCGCCCACTGGGCGAATGACAGGTGGCTGTGTTTCCCGGCCATCGCTGCCTCCAATGCCGCCAGCACGCGGGTGGCGCGCTGCTTGCCGTCGTCAGCCAGCAGCCCGGTGCGCATGCGCAGCAGTTGGAGGAGAGGCTGTCCGGCCAATTGGCGGTCATCACTGCCGCAGAGCAGATGTAAGTCCTGCAACGTTAATCCGCACCAGGGGGCGCGCAAAACGCTGAGCCATGCGATCCGGTCCATGGGGTGCGACAGCGCACGGACGAGAGAGGAGGCATCGAGAACTTCCTGGCGCTCAGCGAGGTTCTCAATTTCTACCGCCTTATAGGGGATACCTGCTTCACGCATCTTTTCTGCGATCAGCCACAGATGCTTTTTCGCGCGAGCCAGGACAGCAATTCGGAAAGCGCCGCCGGCCTGAGCGGCGGCTTCCACCTGCGGCCAGTGCTTCTGGACGATTTCGACCGCGCGTGCAGCCTCCGCTTGATGGGCCGCAAGCTTCTCTTCCCTATTCGCCTTGGGAGGCAGAAACTGCGCCTCTACATGCACGCTGGGCGTTCCAAGTGGAGTCGAATCGTTGGCCACCGATGGAGAAAACGCCACGCTGTAGCAGCCCTGGGGGGTGGCAGAAGAGAAAATCCGGTCGAAGATTCCATTGAGTGGTTCAACCAAGCCGGCATGGGAGCGGAAGTTCATTTGCAGCCCAAGCGGCGTCAACGGAAATCGCCACGAGTGATCTCCCAATCCGCGCCGGCGCGCGCCCTCAAAGAGCTCGACCTCGGCCTGGCGGAAGCCATAGATCGATTGCATGGGGTCCCCCACGAAGAAGCAGGTTCCAGGCTCCTCTCGCGCCTCCACCAGCAGTGAGAAGAGATCGTATTGCGCGCGAGAGGTGTCCTGGAACTCATCCACGAGCAGGTGCGGCCAGCGCATGGCCAGATCTGCGGGCAGGCGGTCGGTCTCATTGTGCAACACTGTCGCTGCGGCCAAGCCCAGCTCGACGAAGTCCATCTGGCTTCGTTCGGCGAAGATCACGCGGAGCTCGGCCATGGCATAGTACAGGATCAGCAGCGCATGCCGCAGCATCCGCCATTGCTCCTCCGAGTAGACGAGCGGCGGCAGCTCGCGGATGGCGCAGAGATGCTTAAGAAGCTCCGCCTTCGAGGAGAGAGCGGTAAGAAGAGTTTTGAAGCGATCGTTTTGCTGACGCCGTTCGGCCTTGCCATTCCCGTTTGCCGCCGGGGGAAAGCCTAGCCTGACATTCGCAGTGGCGCGACAACTGCCGGATTTCGTCAGAAGAAAGCCGCAGAGACCCAGCCAGTGACGGTGCTCTTTCATCTGCTGGATTGTGGAGATGCCTTGAAGAGCGAGAACCGGGGAGATTCCCGCATCCGCAAGGTTCCGGCAGGCATATTCGAGAAGGGCGAAGATCCCCTGGGTGAGAGCAGCGTCCTGCGCGAAGAGGTGCTGTATTCGGGCGACGCTACGCCGATATTCCTCGCGAAAAGGCGATTCGAGGGTCTCGCGAAACTCCTGCCAATCCGGTTCGCGGCCCAAGGGCAAGACGCGGCCCCACTGGTCTCTCTGCGCCAACATGCCCGCGATCAAATGCTCACAGTTACTCAAGCTGGTCTCGCGCAACTCCAGCAGCGAACTGATGGCGGCGTTGAGATCGGCATCCTTGCCGCCGAGGCGGGCTAAGGTCCGGCGCGCGGCTTCGGCGTAAAGTGGCGTGGCGTCATCCACCGGCGCGAGCGTTCCGCCGAGGCGTGAGAGCAGCGGCGCCTGCTGTGCGATGGAGAGGCAGAGCGAGTCGATGGTTTGGATGTTCAGCCGCTGCGGCAACTCCAGCAGTTTCCAGCCGCGCTGGGTATCGGCGTGCAGCGCCGCGCGCGCGGCCGCAGCCAACCGGCTACTCGCTTTCGCAGATGCCGGGGCCTCACGCGCTTGCTCCAGCGCCCGGAGCACGCGTGACCGCATCTCTGCGGTGGCGGCGCGGGTGAAGGTGATCGCGAGAATTTCTTCCGGTTCCTGAACCTGGGCCAGCAGTTCCAAGAAGCGGCTGGTAAGCAACTCAGTCTTCCCCGAGCCTGCCGGAGCCTGAACGATGAAAGACTCTCGAGTATCGAGCGCCCGCTCACGAGCATCTTCGTCGGCGAGCCGTGGCGCCGGAGCATCGAAGGGAAGCAGAGGCGCGTCCGTTAGCTTAATCTCCATTCCCTCGCTCCCGATTTCCGGCGTCCATGCTATCGGATTCGTTGTCGAAAGCAGCTCTGGCGCGAACCGATTCGCCTACTCTGCAAAGAGACGGCAGCGGGCAATACTGGCAGCTCTGGGGATACTCCTTGGGATCGACGCTCGCCTCACCTTTAAGAAAATTCTTCGCCAGCACCAGCAGGGCGGCCTCCCATTG
>Ga0207933_1001564_pt1 | contig 16878 bp, 11 predicted proteins | sample NGESurdeep092012_4_FD_184488 | JGI IMG/M metagenome (GOLD analysis project Ga0207933, IMG submission 184488) | Arctic peat soil microbial communities from Barrow, Alaska - NGEE Surface sample F53-3 deep-092012 (SPAdes) | ecosystem: Environmental > Terrestrial > Soil > Wetlands > Peat ...
CGGCCTCATGTACGTTCTTTCGACTGGTTGTCAGTGGCGCGCGATCCCGAAGGATTTGCCGCCGCGCTCGACGGTGCATGGCTATTTCGACCTGTGGAGTTGGGATGGCACGCTCGATTTGATCCACCATTTCGGTGAGCGAATCGACGTTCAGGACTATATCGACATCAGAAAGCTCTTGCACTATCGAAGGATCAAGAATCTCGATCTCATGCAACTGTGACTTTTGCTCTCCGCTCAGACGCACTTTGCGGTCGTCAACCACAGAGCCAATGAACAGCGCCTGTGCCACGTTCGACATGGGCAGATCGACGATCGAATATTGCTGTATGCCGAGGAGATTAGCGTAATATGCTGTGCGGCCGAGACCGGCGCCGATTTCCAGCACTCGGTATCCGTGTTCTCTAGAGAGTTGTTTTAACCGATACGCCTGATAAATGGCGCCGAGAGCGCGATTTGAAATGACTCTGCGGGATGTACCTAGACCGACCTCGCTGGGAAATGGGTTTGGGAAATTGATTCTAGCGCCGAGCGCTTGGTCAATTCCAGCCAAGACAGCTTCGACATCATACGACATCGAAGCTGTAAACGGCGCTGTGGGCTGTTCAATGTTTCGTGCCCTCCGGCTACCGACCGCTTCCGCCAACTGAGCCAGCGAAAACCACTCTTGTCCGGCAATCTGCCGAAGACGTTCCTCCGATTTGGCAGCTTCCGTAAATTCACGAAACAAATTGTCCATGCCGTACAAAAGGTCAGTCTTTCCAGGGTCGCTCAGGAAAGCACGAGTTTGGTCAAGTCGCCACCGATCAGAAGATCGTGGATATTTTGTTGCCTTGCTCGAATTGCCGTCCACATCGAGTTGCCGGAGCTCGTGAACGCTCCGGCGGCGTGAAGGTACGCAGACCGGATACGACGAGCAAGGTCATGCGAAATAAGTGCCCGCTGTTCGACCGCAACCGCAAGGGGTATTTCCATTGGCTTTGACGTTCTTATGACAGAGGGAATTCTCCGGAAAGGTGTTCCGGAAACAACAACGGGGACACAGGACCTCGATCAGTAGGACTTCCGCGAAATTGGAGTCGAAGACGAACCGCACTTCCTGTAACTTCTGTGAACTCTATCTTATCCATTGTTCAGCGCTGGTGACAAGCCATTCCTGGAACTGAAAATGCTTCGGCTTGGTTTGTCGCGCAGGACTCGGGGTTCCAGGAGTTGACCCCGTTAGATGGGCACGCGACGGGTTTGGGGTTTGACGCTGGTATGCTGCTGCAGTGAACGGTAGCCGAGCCGCGAGTGCGGGTGCATGGTGTTGTAGTCCCCATCATTCAGAGCTAGTGTCCCGAATCTGAAGTTCGATATATCGCTGATTCGTTAGGATCTGTCAGACTCTTCCGGGGACGAAGCGGGGGAGTCATGGCGAAGCGGATCCTACCGAGCGCGTGCGGTTCGATCGGCGCGATCGCAGCCAACCCTCGGCATGGCCCGAGGCTCGGGTCGTAAGCGGCGCGCCGGGCACACACTTTCGGCCGGCGGTTTGAAGGGCGATGTTCGAAGTCTTTGAGGGCTTCGACACATGACGATTTCAGAGCCTACGCTTAGGTCCAGCAATGCGGAGCCGACACGCCGGTTCGAGATCTTCACGGGCTCGGGGCGGCGGCGGGATTGGTCAGCGAAGGACAAGGCGCGGATTGTGGGGGAGAGCTGTGCGCCGGATACGACGGTGAGCGAGGTCGCCCGCCGATACGCGCTCTCTCCGCAACAATTATTTGCCTGGCGCCGCGCCGCGCGCCGCTCGACAAAGAAGGTGGACGCGTTAGGGCCATCATTCGTGCCGGCCATTGTGGTGACGCCGGAGCAGCGGACGCGCCCGGCAAGACGGAGCAAACGGATATCGGGCCGGGATGCCGGCATCATTGAACTAGAGATCGATGGCGTGAGGGTTCGGGTCGGCCGCGGCGCGGAGGCGAGGACGGTTGCCGCGGTGATCTGCGCGCTGAAAGCCTGCGCGTGATCGGTCCGACCGGTGCGGTCCGGGTGATGGTAGCGACGAAGCCGGTGGACTTCCGCAAAGGCGCCGAGGGTCTGGCGGCGCTGGTGCGGGAAGAGATGCAGGCCGATCCGTTCTCCGGCGTGGTCTATGTCTTCCGGGCCAAGCGCGCCGACCGGGTCAAGCTGATCTTCTGGGATGGTACGGGCGTATGTCTGTTTGCCAAGCGGCTCGACGATGGCGAGTTCCGTTGGCCGAGGGTACAGGATGGCGTGATGCGGCTCTCGGCGGCGGAACTCTCGGCATTGTTGGAGGGCCTTGATTGGCGCCGGGTTCACACGGCGCGGGAGATCGCGGCGCCGGCGCAGCCGAGCTGATCCGCGACAGGAGTGAATCAGCTCCGTTCCAATACTCGCGACACCTCGCGACGCATGATCTAATCGCGTCATGCCCGTCATGGCGGACGCGCTTCCCGACGATCCCGGCACGCTCAAGGCGATACTGCTTGCCGAGCGTGCGCGCACCGAACGGCTGGAACAGATCATCAAGGAACTTCAGCGCCATCGCTTCGGCCGACGCGCCGAGACACCGCCCGAGGATCAAATGCTGCTCGGGCTTGAAGACGCCGAGCAGATCGCGGCGAACGACGATGCCCGAAGCGAAGAGACCGCGCCGACCGAGAGAGCGACCCGTGCCACCAGGCGCCGCATGAATCGGGGCTCGCTCCCGGCGCATCTTCCCCAGATCGAGACATTGGTCGATATCGACGATCGCACTTGTCCCTGCTGCCGCGGCATGCTGCATCGGATCGGCGAAGATGTCAGCGAGCGGCTCGACATCATCCCGGCGCAGTTACGTGTGCTCGTGGTGCACTGTCAGCGGCGGATTAATTCTCCCCAGTTGTGACATTTGAAAATTCCCCAGTTGTCGTGATGTCCGGCGTTCCAGGGCGCGCCCTGGAACGCCGGACATCGAACCGTTTCACCGATGCTGCTCTCCTTGGCGGGAGGGAGCGGCCGGTGATCAAACTTGGGGAACTGATGATGATTTTGGATCTACACCGGCAGGGCCTTTCGGTCTCCGCCATCGCCCGACAGCTCGGCATCGATCGCAAGACCGTTCGTGCTTATATCGCCAAGGGGCTCGTGCCACCGGCCTACAAGTCGCGGCCAATCCGGCCGGGGATTGTCGACCCGTTCAAGACCTATCTGCGGGAACGCGTGACGACTTATCCCGGCCTGACGGAGGTCCGTTTGTGGCGCGAACTCCGAGACCGTGGCTATGGCGGTGGCTACAGCGCCGTCAGGGATTGCGTTCGCGACCTGCGCCCACCGCGCGCTCCCGGCTTCGAGGTTCGCTTCGAGACCCCGCCCGGCGAACAGGCTCAGGTCGATTTTGCGCATTTTGAGGTCGAGTTCACCGACGAGCCCGATGTCAAACGGATCGTCTGGCTGTTCTCGCTGGTGCTCGGCTGCTCCCGGCTGATCTGGGCGCGGTTTGTGGTCCATCAGGATCTACAGACCGTCTTGCGCTGCCACATCGCCGCGCTGGAGGCGATCGGCGGGTCGCCGCGGGAGATTCTTTACGACCGGATGAAGACCGCGGTTATTGGCGAAGATGGCGAAGGGCTCGTGATCTACAATCGGGCTCTTGTCGATCTCGCCCGGCATTACGGCTTCCAGCCGCGCGCCTGCCGACCATACCGCCCCAAGACCAAGGGCAAGGTGGAGCGGCCGTTCCGCTACATCCGCGAGGACTTCTTCCTCGGCGGCTCGTTCCGCGACCTCGATGATCTCAACCTGCAGCTCCGGCATTGGCTCGATACGGTCGCCAATCCGCGGGTGCATGCGACCACCCATAGGGTCGTCAACGAAGCCTTCGCCGAGGAGAGGCCGACCCTGACGCCTCTGCCGCTGGCGCCCTACCGGACGGTTCTGAAGCTAGAACGCCGCGTCTCCCACGAAGGCATGGTCTCGGTCGGCGGCAATCTCTACAGCGTTCCCGACACAACGCGCCGGCGCATCCTCGACGTCCATGTCATGGCCGATGCCATCCGTATCTTCGAGGACGGCTTGCTCGTCGCCAGTCACGTTCCACTCGAAGGACGGGACCAGAAGCGTCTCGACCCTGACCATCGCAAACCAATCACACCACGGCGACGACGGCTGGCGGAAAGCGAGCCCATCGTCATCCGCGCCGCCGGCCATCAGGTCGCACGGCGCTCTCTCGACTTCTACGACGCCGTCGGTCGGCGCCTCGCCGCCGGCCAGGGAGGCGCGCGATGATGGCCCATAGCCCCACCGTGATCGACAACATCAAGCGGAACCTGGTCGGCCTGAAAATGCCCCGGGCCCTGGAAATCCTCGATGTGACGGTGCGGGGGATCGAGCGCGGGGAGATGACCGCTCTCGAAGCCATCGACATCCTGCTGACCGAGGAACTCACTTTGCGCGAGAACCGCCGCGTCAAAATGGCTCTTCTCATGGCACGGCTGTCGGCAATCAAGACCTTGGCCGGCTTCGACTTCTCCTTCCAGCCCTCGCTCGACAAGAACCGGATCATGGCGCTCGCCGAGCTGCAGTTCATCGGCCGCTCGGAAGTCGTTCATCTTATCGGGCCGCCAGGCACCGGCAAGAGCCATCTCAGCCTCGCGCTCGGCGTCGAGGCCGTCAAAGCCGGCCGCAGCGTTTACTTCGGCTCGCTCGCCGATATCATCGCCATGCTCGCCAAGGCCGAACGCGAAGGCAGCTTGCGCGACAGAATCCGCTTCCTCTGCCGCTTCGCCCTGCTCATCGTCGACGAGATCGGCTATCTGCCCGTGATCCCGGGCGGCGGCAATCTGTTCTTCCAGCTCGTCAATGCCCGATACGAAAAGGGCGCCATGATCCTCACCTCCAATCGCGGCTTCGCCGAATGGGGCGAGATCTTCGGCGATCCCGTCGTCGCCACGGCGCTGCTCGATCGCTTGCTCCACCACGCCGTCGTCATCCAGATCGAAGGCTCCAGCTACCGCCTGCGTCAGCATGCCGATCTCTTGCCCGAGCACATTCGCTCCAAGGCTTCCCTCCAACCCGTGCCCGTACCGCCAACCCTCAAACGTCGCGGACGGCCGCCTAAAAATGGAGACGCCGATCACCTCACCGGCTGATCGCCATACCCGCCAACCTGGGGAATTTTACTTCGCCATATCTGGGGAGATTCCGCGCGCCATTGACAGTGCACCGGCCAAAATATGGCTGCCGGACCTGTGGGGGTGTGATGGTGCAGGCTCCCCGCGCCGGCGCGGCTAATTGAGGGCGGCTTACCAACCGACGCAACTGTAGCGCAGGTCTTGGTCTCCAAATACGCCGATCACTTGCCGTTGTATCGGCAAGCCCAGATCTATGGCCGCCAGGGCATCGCCCTCGATCGCTCGACCTTGGCCGATTGGGTTGGCCGCGCCGCCTGGCTCCCGCGGCCGGTTCACGAGCGGTTGCTCGCGACACTCAAGACTTCGACCAAACTGTTCGCCGACGAGACCACGGCGCCGGTGCTCGATCCCGGCCGCGGTCGAACCAAGAGCAGCCAGCTTTGGGCCTATGCGCGCGACGATCGGCCTTGGGGCGGTCCCGAACCGCCCGGTGTCGCCTACGTCTATGCGCCTGACCGTAAGGCCGAGCGGCCAATCGCTCATCTCGCCGGCTTCAAGGGCGTGCTGCAGGTGGATGGCTATGCCGGTTACCGCGTGCTCGCCGAGCGCGGTGACGTGACGCTCGCTTTCTGCTGGGCGCATGTGCGTCGCCGCTTCTACGAACTCGCCGCCGCCGGTCCGGCGCCCATCGCCACCGAGGCGCTGACGCTTATTGCAAAGCTCTGCGCCGTCGAGAACGGCATCCGCGGCAAGAGCGCTGATGAGCGCCGTGCGGTCCGCCAGGAGAATAGCAAACCGGTTCTCGACGATCTCGAACCTTGGCTTCGGACCAAACTCGGCCTCATCAGCCAGAAGACAAAACTCGCCGAAGCCATCCGCTACACGCTCACGCGCTGGGAGGGCCTCACCCACTTTATCGATGACGGTCGCATCGAGATCGACTCCAACACCGTCGAGCGAGCAATCCGACCAATCGCGCTGAACCGGAAGAACGCGCTCTTCGCCGGCTCCGATGGCGGCGGCGAACACTGGGCCATCATCGCCTCGCTGATCGAATTCCAAACAGCCTCTTAACCAGTAGCTAAAAAATTCTGCCTTCTATAAACTTGGTAAAATTGGTTCGACATTGATCCAGGGAGTATCAATAACATGTGCCCGACAGATGGAGTATTGTCGGAAATAGCGCTCGACTCGGACAACTACAAATTATGTATTGATACTGGGTTGTTTCAGCTTGACTGGTACGTTCGAAGATACTCAGAAGTACTAGAGGAGAAAGACCCTCTTGCGCATTACCTCACGCGTGGAGGGTTCGAGGGCCTTGATCCTCACCCGTTGTTCGATAGCGATTGGTATTTGGCACGATACCCCGATGTTGTCGAAGCCGGCGATAATCCGCTGTTGCATTTTTTGATTTTTGGAGCGCGAGAAGGGCGAAATCCCCATCCCCTATTCGACAGTGGTTGGTATTTGGCGCAACTTCCCAATGCTTTTGCGGCTAAGGACAATCCGCTTGCGCATTATCTGAAACAAGGCGGACAAGCGGGCCGGGATCCGCATCCCCTGTTCAACAGCAATTGGTATCTCGCACAAAACCCCGACGTTGCACTCGCGGGGAATGACCCGCTGATCCATTATCTTGAATATGGCGCGAAAGAAGGGCGCGATCCGCATCCGCTATTCGACAGCGATTGGTACCTTACCCAAAACCGTGACGTCGCGGAAGCAGGGGATAATCCGCTGCTCCACTATCTCGCCCATGGGGCTCGAGAGGGGCGTTTCCCACATCCAGATTTCGACACGGGATTCTACCTATGGAACTACCCGGATGTCGTGGAATCAGGGCTTAATCCGCTGCTCCATTTTGTCATCGAAGGGAAGAGGAAAGGCTACACCGCTGCTCCGATAATGACTGCCCGACCGGTCGGCGAAATGGCGCGGCTGCTCCATGAACCGCAGCGTGCGCCCAGTGGTCCAGAATGGATTGTAAGCTTCCTTCATCGTCTCAGGGAGCGGCTGAAGGCCATCGAGACGATGAATATCACGGCGCCGTTAGCTCCTGGTCGGCCTACCTTTTCGCTGACGACAACCGTCTACGATACCAACCCAATTTTCGTGAATGAGCTTGCGCGAACGGTTCTCACCCAGGCCTTCGAGGACTTTGAATGGCTGATACTCGATAACGGATCTACGTCACCCGCGACGATTAGTACTTTGCGTGACGTTGCGGAGTCCGATCAACGGTTTAAGCTCTTCCGGGTCGAGGACAATCTACATATCATCGGCGGCAACCGCTATTTGCTAGGCTTAGCAAACGGGCACTACATTGTTCCGATCGACTCCGACGATCTCCTTTATCCGGATTCCCTCGCTTTATTCGCCAACGTTTTGCGGCACTCGTCCAAAGACGCGCTGCCATGTCTAATTTACAGTGACGAACAGAAGGTTACGAGTGACGGGGAACCTTTCGAGTTGATCTGGCGATGGGATTTTAATATTGCGCATGCGATGTCGACAGCGCCCGCAGCGCATTTGATGGCTTTTTCGACAGACATTGCGAGGGAGTCAGGCGTCTATACAGGCGAATATGCCCGCGGGTCACACGATTGGGACACCGCCCTCAGAATTGCGGAAAAGGGTGGCCGCACAGCTCACGTAGCGGACGTGCTTTATGGCTGGCGCATGCACGAGCTTTCTACCGCCAATGCCTCAGCCGCCAAGGACTATATCGGCAATTCACAAATCGATGTCTTGAATGCTTCTCTCAAACGTAGGTCTTTAGATCATCTTTTTCGATTCGAATTGCTGTTCGATAGCCCGGGCTGGTACCGACCCGTTCGTAAACATGTTAATTCGCCGCGTGTCGAGATCGATTTCGTTCTCGGTCCACCCGTTCAAGAGATTTCCAATCTTCGAAATAATTTAGGCGTGGTGGGAGAAATGCCCGCTTTACGCCGGATCTTCTACCCATTCTTTCGGCAACGACAAGTTGACGAATTGAGGTCGCAACACACGCGTTTAAATGCTGAATGGATCCCATATCACTCGGAAGCGGGCCTGATTTCCAACATCAACGAGATCGACGGCGATCTCTTCGCCAAATTCATCGTAGCCTCGAACCTACGGATTAAAAGTCCGTCGGCGATCTGGGATGCTATCGGCGTACTCGAGCTCGACTGTCGAGCGGGGGTAGTAAGCGGTCCCGTCGTCGGTTCCAACGGGATCATGCTCAATGCTGGGATGCTGGAAGGTGTTGGCGGATTCGTCGGATCCCCCTTCTTCGGTTGGGCCAAGAGCGAGATTCCCGGTACGTTTTGGCAAATTAATCACGGGGTTTCAGTAGCGCCGACTTTCTTTTTGGCTATTCGCGGGTCGGTCTTCGGTGAAATTGGTGGCATCACCGGAATTGATGTTGACGACGCCATCCACGGTTTGGACTTTTGCCGGCGCTGTGCGCAGGCGGACTACGCGATCGTTTACACCTCGGGAATGGAATGCGAAAGAGACATTATATTGGTGCGATCTGTGGGGGAAGGATCGACGTTTCGGGCTCAAAGTCGCGTGAGTGGATTACTTGAAGCGGCGAACGTAGTCGGCTTGTCGCGGCATTTGTCGCTGCACCCGGATCGCTTTGGGCTGCTTAAGAGAGCGCAAGATGAGGCGGTGCTGGCGAACATGGATTGTACGCCGCTGAATCCTGCGTTGCCGCTCAACATCAATGTCAATCCCAGTCTCGAATGCGCACCGACACTAAACTTGCTGTTACCGGGCGTTCGAATGTCCTCAATGTCTGGTGGCCCCAACACCGCCCTCAACTTGGTCTATCGGCTGGCGATGACTGGCTTTCCGATTCGGATCATATCGACCGACGTCCAGGTGGATCCAGATTCCAAGCCGATTATGCAACATATAATGGCATTGGCAGGTACAGACGAATTCCTGCCTCATGTCGAAATCGTAGACGCGTCCGACCGATCGAGGCCTTTTTCCGTAGGAGCCAAAGACGTATTCGTCGCCACTGCGTGGTGGACCGCCCAGATGGCGAAGCATGCGGCCAAACTCCTCGGCAATCGACCCTTTGTTTATTTGATTCAAGATTTCGAACCACTTCTGCATCCTGCCTCAACCCAATATGCATTGGCGCTGGAGACTTACACGCTAGACCATATCCCGGTAATCAATACAAGTCTGCTTTGGGATTATTTGTGCAGTTTCAGGATTGGCAGGCATGGCGACCCAGACTTCGCCGCCAAGGCCATCGTCTTCGATCCCGCTTTTTCGACGGACAGTTTCTACTTCGACGAGAGAAGGAAGCAGTCCAAACGACGTCGGCTTCTCTTCTACGCACGTCCAACAACTGGTTTGCGTAATCTATTTGATATTGGCGTCCTGGCTCTTCGGTCGGCAATCGCAAATGGAGTTCTCAGCCCATTGAATTGGACGTTCCTAGGTATAGGCGAACAATTCGAAAATGTAGATCTTGGTCACGGAGCCGTTCTCGAATGCGCGCCTTGGCTTTCCTTCGACGATTATGCTGAACTGATGAGGACGTCGGATGTTCTGCTCTCCTTGATGTTGTCGCCTCATCCGAGCTATCCGCCGCTGGAAATGGCGGCATGTGGCGGCCTCGTCGTCACGAATTCATTTGCCAATAAGACCCCCGAACGTATGGCTGCCATCTCTCGTAATATTATTGCCGTCGAGCCGACGATTGAGGCAATCGGCGAAGCTCTTGAGCATGCGGTTGCTCGCCTCGATGATGTTGACACGCGGAGGGCCAATTCGCAGTCGAAATTGCCCACGACTTGGGATGAGAGCTTCGCAGATGCGCTGCCCCGTCTAACCGAAATACTTATTGATCTCGGCTTACGTCAGGAGTCTCCCCAGCAGCGTTGGGCGCGGATCAAGATGCCAGTTGACGATCTACCATCTGATGCGTATGGCCGATATCTCAGAGATGCACAGAAGGCTCAGAATGTATTGTATGCGGCGCGTCAAGAACCAGGACTCATAAGTTTTGTCACGACGGTCTGGAACACGGCGCCGGAATTTTTGGAAGTCCTTGCTCGAAGCGTCCGCGAACAGACCGGTGGGACGAATTTCGAGTGGTTCGTTCTCGACAATGGATCGAGGCGCGCCGGAACTCTGACATTCCTCAAGAGGCTCGAAGGGGAAAGCTTCGTTCGGCTCGAGCGTGTCGAGGAGAATCTCGGGATCGTCGGCGGCATGCGTTACTGCCTTGAGCGCGCGATAGGCCGTTATATTATCCCGCTCGATTCCGACGATTATATCTTTCGCGATACCGTGCGTATTGCTACTTGGCATATCCGGAAGAGTGGATACCCACCATTACTTTACTCCGATGAAACGTTGCTTTCGGGAGTGATGCTGCGCTTACCATATATGAAACCGGATTGGGATCCCGTACTCTTCGTCAACTCGTGCTATATTGCACATTTGGGGATCATCGATCGAGAGTTGGCGCTGAAATACGATGCCTATACTGACCGAGGTGCCGACGGGAGCCATGATTGGGATACATTTACGCGTTTCTTCATCAGGGGACATACCCCAATCCATATACCGGAGGTACTTTATGCATGGCGTATTCATGACGAGTCCACGACCGGTAATATTAATTCCAAGCCGTATGTCTATAGTTCGCAGAAAACGGTCCTCTCGCGTTTCTTGGAGGCGCAACCGGCGGCTGATCATTTCGAGCTGCAGAAGAGTCCCCTCTTCGGTCTGACGCCCGACTGGTGGCTACGGCGAATTCGGATTGAGCCAAGGCCGCTCCTGACCGTGCTGGTGAGATCTCGATCCGACGGAGGGAGCACGCCTAACCTCTGTCTTTCCCGCGATGTCGATCACCGCCTCATCGAAGTCGATCTTCGGGCCGACTTGGCCGCGCTGGAAGTTCATGTACGAAGCTGCATTACGGAGGACCGACTTATCCATATCCTCGCCAGCGAGACTCAGCCCGATGACGACGAATGGTACTGGGAAGCGATGGGGCTATTCGAGCTTTTTCCGGATAGCGTAATGGTGGGGGGGCGAATCCATTCACATCGCACGATCTTGAGTGCAGGCTTCTTCTTTGGATTCGGTTCGGGCTGTGATTGCCCGGACTATGGGCGATCCTTGTCCGATCCCGGTTATTTCGCACAGCTTTGGAAACCGCATTCGGTAAGCGCTGTTTCCATGCAGCACGCTGTCATGAAACCAGAATTTTTGCTGGACGTAATTCAATCTATTGAGTTGTGGAACGCCTCGATTACCTATCTCGATGCTTGGTGCGGCGCGGTGGCACGACGGCGCGGACGGCGGGTCGTCTATTCTCCCTTCGTCTCCGCCGAGACATTCATCGACTGGCGCGAACTGGTATCGAAGGAAGAAATGGGGCGTTTCGTGTCGGCTTGCGCCGACGTTATGCCAGAACAACGTCTCCTTTCACCAAATGTTGGCCTGACAAAGGCGACCGCCTATACCCCATTATGTCGGGAAGATTTCAATCCTGGTAAACTGGGCGTCCTTATGCCGCAATACACTGCTTGGTTCGAGCACTGTGTGAGGCTTCGTGCTTCCACATATCCGCTTATTGCTAGCGGCCCGCATATCGCAATTTTGACGACGCTCTATAGCCGAACCGACGCCGAGTTATTTAAGCGTACCGCTCAATCCGTCCTTGGGCAGACCTATTCGAATTTCCAGTGGTGTCTCCTGGCTCACGGTCCTATCGTCCCGGAATTGGATACCGTTTTGCGAGAGCTGTCACGCAATTCAAAGGTCAGGTTGCTGCGCCTACCGAAGAATCTAGGGATTGTAGGAGGCATGCGTTATGTGCTCGATGAATCCCAAGGTGATTACGTCCTGCCGCTCGATGGCGACGACCTCCTCACTGCCGATTGTCTTCAGATACTCGCTGCTACCATTGCTGGCTTAGAAAATCGGCCCGTCTATATTTACAGTGACGAAGATATCATCGTTGATGAACAGCTTAAGGCTCCTGTTTTCCGGCCTTGTTGGGACCCCGTCCTCGATCTCGAAAATTCATGGATTTGGCACTCAACGGTGTTTCGACGCGATATCGCTCTTGAGATTGGTGTCTACACCGATTCAGGCTGCGAATATTGCCACGATTGGGACACGCTTTATCGTTTCACAAATGCAGGTTACGAACCATTTCATGTGCCAGAAATCACCTATCATTGGCGGCATCATGCGGGTAGCACGTCCAATTCTGGCAAGCAGAATACGGGTTCGTCCGATTCGGTGCAGCACCTACTTGCAAGAAAAGTTGCGGACCGTGGTATGTCCGCGATCTGCGATGTTGTGCCCTTCCCGATCTTTCGTGGGGCTGAGGAGTGGTGTATCCGCCGAAAGCCGATGGACTTGCGTGCGATCCGACGTGTGGTTATCTGCTCAGAGGACGAATATCCTCACAAGACGGCGCGCTTAGGTTACGGGGATACTTGTGTGGTGATCTCGCGTTCGGACAGTGATGGCCTCGCGGCCCTTACGACTGCCGTTGCCGACCTTGACGATTCTGAGATCCTGATGTTTATTTCCCAGCATGTAGACCTCTCTGGATCAGATTGGTTGCCGGAAGTGAACAAGCTCTTCGAGTTCCACGATGAAGTCGCGATCGTATCTGGTCGCGTGCTGGCTGGAGAACAAATCGTTAGGGCCGGTCTTATGCTCGATGGCGAAGGAAACCTCGTGGCCTGTTACGATGGAAGAACTGTGTACGATCCGAACCAAATGGCGTTGGCGTGGAAGCCACAATGCATCGCGGTCCCCGTGCTCGATCTTTGCTTTGTTCGCGCCAGTATTATCAAAGAGGTTTTGCATCGGCGCCCCACAAGTTGTACATTCGAGGAGCTATCAATTTGGATGGGCGTGTTCGCGCAATTGCATGGTCATCGAATAGCCTATTCACCCCTCGTCACGGGCGAAATCAATGGGCCACTAATTCGGCCCGTCAATCGGCGGGTTGACACCATCTGCTGGGATGAATTTCGCCGAGAAGCCGCCAAGCAAGAATTATCTTCATTACAGAAGAGGATCAGTCACGGCGCGGCGCGTTACGCGAACGTTCGCTTTGCCTGACATATTCGCTTTGCCTGACATATAAGCTCGCGCGCAATGGTAATTGGGCGCGAATTGACATCTGATGGGACGTTTTGGAGGGTGAGTTGAGGCAATTATTTCTGCACGTTGGTACTGGCAAGACGGGCACTTCCGCTATTCAAGATTGCCTTGAAAAGAATCAAGCTGCTTTATATTCTAGAGGTGTTAAGTACCCATCACATTCGGATCTCGCGGCTCCGGGAGCAGATATCGTTAGTAGTGGCAACGGGGGACCCCTTCGGCATTTCCTCGTGCCCGAATGGCGCAACGGAAAGCTCGATGAGGAGAGGTTTCTTCAAAAACTAGCCAACAATTTTAGCGGCAAAACTCATTCGGTCGTGATCTCCAACGAAACGCTCGAGTACGGAAGCGCTGAAAAATTTATTCAACTTACTAAATTCTGCGAACAAGCCGAGATCGAGCTTAAAGTCATCTACTTTGCGCGTGACATTGCGGCGCACGCCTTATCTGCATGGAGTCAGATTACTTGTCATCATGGATCTATTCTATCTTGGGAAGATTTTTTAGTTGAATATTCGGTCAGGATCAACATGTTCGAGAAATCATTAAATAAATTTTCTTCATTCCTCCCGCCGGAAGCGATTGTTGTCCAAAACTACTCATCAATTTCTTCAAAGGTCCTCGAAATATTTTTCTCAATAATTGGAGAAGATTACAATCAATATGAACCTGGGCATCAAATAAACCCTTCTTCGCGCCCAGAGATCGTTACGATGATGTTGAAGTATAATAGGTCAATTGCGGCCATGTTGGGTGGGCCCTCGGACCGGCCCGGACTGAACGGCGTTTTCTTTTCCGCCGCTCATCGGCAATTTGTTTCTGAGCCGCTCTCCAAATTTACGATGAGTCTCGATTCGGTCGAGTATGCATTTCTACAGAACAAGCTGCAGCCGTCTTTGGATCGTATTAATTCGACGTATTTGTCGGACGATCCCATAAAGATAGCGGCGGCTGAGGAGATCGGGGCTTCTCTGCGGGTACCAAAGCTCGATCAATCGAGTCAACAGACCATTTGGAGTGCCGCTGAATTTATTGTCAGCGAGAGCCACATTTCTGGGCCGAAGCCGCATCTCGCGAGCCAGCTAGATGAGATGTTGCAATGTATTCGCTTTCTCACCGACTGAGGGGCTGTTGGAAATGGCTTAAGTGGTGGGATGGCGTGTTCAGGCTTAGGACGATGTGGACCCGAGCGACGCGGGGGCAGCGTGGCGGTCATTGCCGCATCCGTGCCCGCTGGCCGGCGGTCGAGATTCTGGTGCGCGGCGACAGCCATTACGGCCGGCCCGAGGCGATGGCATGGTGCGAGCGCAAGCGCATCGGCTACATCTTCGGCCTCGCCGGCAACAGCGTGCTGCTGCGCCAGGTCGGCGATCTCGCCGAGGATGCCGCCATCGGCCGCCTCGACGGCGGGACGGAAAAGGTCCGTCGCTACGGTGAATTCCACTACGCCGCCAAGGGTTGGATAGTCGAGCGCCGCGTCATCGCCCGCGTCGAGGCCGGACCCCAGGGTGTCGACCGCCGCTTCATCGTCACCAATCTCCAAGGCCTGCCGAAATCGCTCTACGAGAAAATCTACTGCGCGCGCGGAGGCCGAAAACCTGATCAAGGCGCACAAGCTTCATCTGGCATCCGATCGCACCTCGTGCACCAAGGCCACCGCCAACCAGTTCCGCTTGCTGATCCACACCGCCGCCTACTGGCTGATGCTGACCCTGCGCGACCAGGCGCCCCGGAAATCCTTCTGGCGCGATGCCCAGTTCGACACGATCCGCCTGTGCCTGATCAAGGTTGCCGGGCGCGTTACCGAGATGGTCACCCGCATCAAGATCGCTCTGCCATCCGGCTGCACGGTGGGCCTGATCGGACCCGACGGCGTCGGCAAGTCGACGGTGCTGAGCCTGATTGCCGGGGCGCGGCAGATCCAGTCTGGCACCGTGCATGTGCTCGGCCGCGATATGGCGAACGCCCGCGCGCGCGCCGCTCTGTACCCGCGCATCGCATACATGCCGCAGGGATTGGGCCGGAACTGTCAGCGTCCTTTCCTTTCGGCGGGAAGTACGCACTACCAGCACTACCTTGTGGAGCAGAAGCTTTGGAGCCCCGCTGTTTCCTGCGACTAAGGCTCTGTCGATAAATTTCTGAATCGCCATTTGCTTCTTTGGATTCCCATTTTTGGCGATGTTTTGTAGACAGGTGTGGTGATCGATGTCGCCGCCATCAAGCTTCGCTACGATGCGCTGAGCCCCGTGCTGGATGAACGGGGTCGGCGGCGCTTTGCGGCGGCGGAGGCGCTGGCGGCCGGGCGGGGCGGGATCAAGGCGGTTCTCGAGGCGACGGGGATCGCGCGCAGCACCATCGGATATGGGTTGCGGGAACTGCGTGGCGATGCGTCGGAGGCAACGGCCGACGGCAAGCTTCTTGGCGGCATCCGGCGCAAGGGTGCCGGGCGCAAGCCGTTGACGCAGACCGACCCGACGCTTCTGTCCGACTTGCAGGGTCTCGTCGATCCCGTCACGCGCGGCGATCCCATGTCGCCGTTGAAATGGACCTCGAAAAGCCCGCGCAACCTGGCGGACGCGTTGCGCGCCATGGGGCACCGTGTCGGTCACGACGTCGTCGGCACGCTGTTGAAGAGGCTAGGCTATTCTCTCCAGGCCAACCGCAAGACGCTCGAAGGAGCGAGCCACGTCGATCGCGACGCCCAGTTCCGGGACATCGCCGAGACGGTCGCGGCCGCCATCACCGCCGACCAGCCAGCGATCTCCGTCGACACGAAGAAGAAGGAGCTCGTCGGCGCCTTCAAGAACGGCGGACGTGAGTACCAGTCGGCCGGGGCGCCCGAGTTGGTCCGCGTCCATGACTTCGTCGACCCCAAGCTCGGTCGCGCTGCGCCTTACGGTGTCTATGACATCGCCGAAGACAAGGGATGGGTCAGCGTCGGCATCGACCACGACACCGCCGCCTTCGCCGTCAACGCGATCCGCTCCTGGTGGAGGACCATGGGCCAAACCCGCTATCCGAACGCCCATCGCTTGACGATCACCGCCGATGGCGGCGGCAGCAATGGCTCCCGCGTCCGCCTCTGGAAGACCGAACTGCAAAAGCTCGCCGACGAGCTGGGACTGACCATCGCCGTCCTCCATCTTCCGCCCGGCACCAGCAAATGGAACAAGATCGAGCACCGCCTCTTCTCGTTCATCTCGCGGAACTGGCGCGGACGGCCGCTCATCGATTACCGCACCATCGTCGAACTCATCGGCGCGACCACCTCGACAACCGGTCTGACCGTCCGTTGCGAACTCGACGAAAACCTCTATCCCGCCGGAATCAAAGTCTCCGATGAGGATATCGCCGCGCTCAACATCATTCGCCATACCTTCCATGGCGAATGGAACTATACAATCAAGCCAAGGCAATCAGAAACAGCGCGATAAATTATCGACGACCCCTAAAGGGGGATCTAACAGGCTGCGGAAAAACGATTTTGGCGGGGCGGCGACGCAAGATTGACTCGTCTCTCGCGGCTGCTACGCAACAACGATTCGCAAAGGAGGCAGTCTTGATTCGATTGTTGCGTCATCTGCCACCACCCCTGAGTTTTTCAGCAGCC
>Ga0207933_1001565_pt1 | contig 16873 bp, 14 predicted proteins | sample NGESurdeep092012_4_FD_184488 | JGI IMG/M metagenome (GOLD analysis project Ga0207933, IMG submission 184488) | Arctic peat soil microbial communities from Barrow, Alaska - NGEE Surface sample F53-3 deep-092012 (SPAdes) | ecosystem: Environmental > Terrestrial > Soil > Wetlands > Peat ...
GTGAGGCGGTGCGGCGCAGCTTCGACCCTGGCGAGCCGGCGATGTACACCATGACCTTCGGACTCGCCGCTGTTCTCACATCATACGTGATCGAAGTGGCAATCGTCTGGGCACTCGCAGGCTGGATTATCGCGCTGTTGCTTCTTGTCTCTCTTGTTGGCGGAGCATACTGTGCGGCGTATGTCCACTAGGCGCTAGACCCGTGAGTTTCCCCGCACTCTGCCTACAACTTGGTATCGAGCCAGTTGTCACCGATTCCGACACTCACTACCAGAGGGACTGACAGCTGCGTTGCGTTTTCCATCTCGAAGGTTACAACTTTCCGAACATCTTCGAGTTCATCCGGCGCCATGTCAAAGACGAGCTCATCATGAACCTGCAGCAACATCCTGCTGGCAAAACCACGCTCTCGAAACACGTTATCAATCCGGATCATCGCCATCTTGATGAGATCGGCTGCCGAACCCTGAATGGGTGAGTTGGCCGCCGTACGTTCTCCGAATGCACGCATGTTGAAGTTGCGCTCCCTCAGTTCCGGGATATACCTGCGACGATTGAAGATCGTCTGCACATACCCGTGCTCGCGCGCAAATTCGACCATCGAGTCCAGGTAGCGTTTAACGCCCTCGAAACGCTCGAAGTACTTGACGATGAAATCCCTTGCCTCGGCATGCGCGATTCCAAGTTGGCGAGAGAGAGCGTGTGCGCCCTGACCATAGATCGTGGCGAAGTTGATGGTTTTGGCGCGACCGCGCATCTCCGGCGTTACGGATTCCAGCGGCACATCAAAAATGATCGCCGCGGTCTGCCGGTGAATGTCACCTCCCGCATTGAACGCGTCCACAAAGTTGCGATCGTGCGAGAGATGCGCCAGCAGCCGCAGCTCGATCTGCGAGTAATCAGCAGCGAGCAGCTTCCAGCCAGCCCGCGGAATAAAGCCGCGCCGAATGTCGCGGCCCAGCTCACGCCGAATTGGAATATTCTGCAGATTGGGATCGCTGGACGATAGCCTGCCGGTGCTCGCCACTGTCTGGTTGAACGACGTGTGAAGCCGGTTGTCGCGCGGATTCACCTGACGAGGCAGCGTATCCAGATACGTGCTCTCGAGCTTCGCCAGTTCCCGGTACTCCATCAACAGAGCCGGTAGTTTGTGGCCTTCGTCGGCCAGCTCCTGAAGCACACTCGCATCCGTTGACGCGCCTGTCGCTGTCTTCTTGAGCACAGGAAGCTTGAGCCTGTTGAAGAGGATCTCGCGCAGCTGCACGTTGGAGCCAATATTGAATTCCTCGCCAGCTTCCTTGTAGATCTCAAGCTGAACCTGCTCCCGCTCCCGCTGGAATCGCTCCTTCAGCGTTGCGAAGCGAGTGCCGTCGATCGCGATGCCATTCCATTCCATATCAGCTAGAACGGAAATCAACGGCATCTCTACGTCCTTGAAAAGCCGCGTGAGTTCATGCGCCTCGAGCTGCGGCTCGAAGTGCTGCCGCATGCGTAACGTCATGTCCACATCTTCGCACGAGTAGTCTCTAGCCACGTCGAGTGAGACCCTGTCGAACGTGATTTCGGACTTGCCCTTGCCGCAGACGTCCACATAGGACGTCATTTTGTGATCCAGAAACTCCAGCGCCAGCATGTCCAGCGAATGTGACCGGCGGCCCGGATCCAGTACGTAGCTCGCGATCATTGTATCGAACTCAACGCCGCGAAGTGTTATCCCCTCGCTCCGAAGTACGAGGACGTCGTATTTCGCGTTTTGGAGTGTCTTGGAAACCGATGCGTCTTCGAGTAATTCGCGAAGCGGCTTCATCGAGTCGGACATCAGTGCAGGAAGATTCCTTACAGTCGATATCGGCGCAACATCCCCACCAAGCAGTTCGCCCTGCGTACTTGTTCCGTCGGTGTGAGCAAGCGGAAAGTAGTAAGCCTCGCCAGGCGCGACCGCTATCGATATTGAGACCAATCGCGACCTGAGCGGATCCACCTTGTACGGTGAATCAGGCTCGATCGTGGTTTCCGTATCCACTGCGATAGTCCGTGCCTTGCGCGCCTTGCGCACAACACGCTCCACCTCGGCGACACTCTCAACAGTGCGATAGGTTGCCGAAACGGTAACCTTTGGCGCTTCAACCGCGCCGGCGGCTTCCTTCGCAAATGTATGAAACTCCAGCTCCACAAAGAGTTGGGCGAGTGCAGCGTTGTCCGGCGTGCCGACTTTAAGCGCCTCCAGATCCAGATCGACTGCAAGATCGTCCCGAATCGTCACCAGCTCCTTTGACAGTCGCGCATTCTCCGCTTGCTCGAGCAGAGCTTCGCGCGGCCGTTTCTTCGTCAGCTCGGCGGCGTGCGCAAGTATGTCTTCGAGATGTCCGTACTGAGAAACCAGCTCACACGCCGTCTTGTCACCAATTCCCTTTACTCCCGGCACATTGTCCGAGGAATCACCGACAAGCGATAAATAGTCCGTGACATAACTTGGTGGCACGCCCAGTCGCTCGGCGCCATTCTCCACGCCAACCCAATGTTCCTCAACACTGGCTGGACCACCGCGTCCAGGATTCAGCAGCCATACGCCAGGCTGAACCAGCTGCTGAAAATCCTTGTCGCCCGATATCACAACGACATTGATGCCGGCGTCCACCGATTTTTTTACCAGCGTGCCGATTACGTCATCTGCCTCGTAGCCTTCCAGCGCCAGGATCGGAATGTTATACGCCGCGAGAAGAGCACTCACTCGCTCCATTCCACGATCGAAATCGGACTGTAGTTCCTCCGTCAGCTTTTCACGCGTCGCCTTATAGGCCGGATATCGCTCGTGCCTGAACGAGAGACCTGAGTCATGAACCCAACCCAGATATTCCGGACGATGCGATGTGAGGAGGCGCTGCAGAAAATTCGCGATCCCCCACACTGCCGAAGTGTTTTCACCGCGACTGGTGGTGAGCGGTCGAGTTATTAGAGCAAAAAATGCGCGGTAGATAAGCGCGTAACCATCAACCAGAAACAGTCGCGGTGCCTTGGGTAGTTCGACTTCCATTTACCTGTTCATCTTTCGCGAGAGTAGAGATTGAAACACAGCCATGCTGGGTCGGGTCATGCGCCACTGGCCGGTTTCATTCGGGTCGTAGAAGATAATTTGCGATTGATACTGCGAGAACTCCCAGACCAGGATCTTAACGCGTGTTCCCATTTGCCCTGAGACCGCGAGGTCACCCATGTACATCGAGCCATACTCTTCGTACGAGTTGGACGGCGACCCAAGCGTCACGAACACCATGCCGCGATCAGAGAGCCAACCTTGCGGCGAGTCGGACAGGAAAATTGAATTGGCGTCACGTATCCGCCCAAAATACTCATCCAGTGCCTCGTTCTGTGGCGTGCTTGGATTGGGATCCGTCTCGCGTAAAAAGGCAGCCCACCGCGCACCACGTTCGTCAGGCTTCGCATCGTACAGCGGCTTGAGCATCGCCGGCGTGCTGAAGAACCGCAGGTACCCCAGCATCGCGTTGAATGAGAGCACCGGAAGATCCGGCCCGAATCCCACAAAGATTCGTGTGCCGAGTGTGTCCGGCGAGCCACCGATTGTGGCTATGATCGTACCAACTCCCACGTCAGCGTGCGCGAGTGGAACCGTGACGATGCCAGATGCGAGTCGCGGTCCGTGCGAAGCAAGCATCCTCGTTCCCTGCCATGCAACTGCACCGTCGGGCGTTCGCAGCTGTACCGATACCGCACCGTTGGAAGAATACGATTCCAGATATACAGACGCAGAATCATCAACACCGAATACGTACGACGCTCGTGGTGCTGGCAGGTATGATGGGACCGAATCCATTTGCGTCCGCGGATGCGCCTCGTACACCGGCTCGACTGTCGATAGACCTGCCGCCGATGTATTGAAACGTGGTACTGCGATCGGCAATCGCTGCGACCCACTTCGCAGACTGCCGCCATCGCGCACTGCATAACTCAACACGTAGCTCCCTGGCGCCACGCGAAACGCCCGGTGATAGATCACGCTCTCGTCAGTCCGTGAAATCTCCCTGAACGTAGGTACTCGCACCGTCTCGCTGTCCGATCCTTGCGCCACGACTCCAGCTGTACCGATGAGGGAGACATCCGCAGCGTAGCTCGCCGTATAGCCGGTGTTCTGAGTCCCTGGATCGCGGTTGAACGTCAGCCCCGTGTTGGGTATGGACATCCCCACTACCACCAGCGTCGTATCCGGCGACGGAGTGGCGAAGTATGCTACGTCGCCTACGAAGTAGATGGGTGACCCGGACGCAGCGAGCCCCATACTGCGATAGATCTTGGCGAAATCCCCAGTGCTACCGGTGACCGGCGAACGATTCGGGTCATAGTTTCGCAGAGGATCCGTTCGCTGCGAGCCTTGCCGGCCTGAATTCCCCGAGGCGCATGCCACCAGAAAACCCGCGCCGCCAAATCTGAGCCATCTGAGCGACATTGCTGTCATGCAAACTGCTCCGTGGGTATGAGGGGGGGTGCCGGGTCCGTGTAGTAATTAAGTATTATATACCCTGCTGCCCCTGTCCCTGCCGCCCAATTCGCGTTAGGTTCGCCGAGTGTCACGAGAAAATCTGGTAGGTACTACGATCGCTGGGTACGCCGTCGACCGCGAGGTCGGTGAAGGCGGAACATCAGCTGTTTACGAAGCACACCACGCTGAACACGGACGCGTGGCTCTCAAGGTCCTGAGAGAGCGACTGCGCCAGGACCCGACTGCTGTCACGCGTTTCATACGCGAGGCCAAGTTCGGATCCCGGGTTGAGCATGGCAACGTCGTCCGCACTATTGAGACAGGCGAAGCCGAAGGCGGGGTTCCCTTCCTCGCCATCGAATGGGCGCCAGGTGAACTCCTCGAGCGTTACGCAAAGAACAAGGGCCATCTGGAGTCCGCTGAAGCGTCGTTGATCGTCATTCAGATCGCCGCGGCTGTTGATGCCGCGCATTGCCAGAACATCGTGCACCGCGATCTGAAGCCCGACAACGTCATGTACGATCCCGTAAGTCGGACAGTCAAACTGCTCGACTTCGGTATTGCTACCGATACAACCACGCCGGCAGACGAGCGGCTCACTCGCGCGGGTTTCTTCGTCGGGACACTGATGTACGTGGCGCCGGAGGCACTCTCTGGCGAGCTGGTGACACCTGCTGCAGACCAGTATTCGCTGGCTACCATAGCGTATTTTCTGCTCACTGGCTGCCATCCTTATACCGCGAAACAGCCGCGCGAGATGTTCACGCAGCTCCTCACCATGCCGCCAATTCCCCTCAGCCAGGCTAACGAAGACCTGCACTTCAGGCCTGAGGTAGAGGAAGTGATTATGCGTGGCCTGTCACGCGCGCCCAAGGACCGTTATCCCAGCGTTTTGGAGTTTGCAGTCGAACTGGAACGGACATTGGCGCTGCCAGTCGAGGAAAAGAGCAAGCTCTCGAAGCTACTGCGGCGTTTCTCCCGGCAGCCAGACCGTAAACGTTGAGCCCGTTCCAAGATCGCTTTCGAGAGTAACGTCGCCGCCGAGCAACCGCGCCAGTCGACGGGATATCGGTAGCCCCAGTCCCGTTCCGCGGTTCATCGAATCGCCGCGTGGCCCTGAATTGATCTGTTCAAACTCCTCAAACACGCGCGCCTGATCGTTCTTGCTAATTCCTATGCCGGTATCCGAGACCGTGATCGCAACCCACGGCCTTGTAGTTGACAATGTCGAATCCTGTAGCGGTTTGAGAAAGTCTGGAACGGCTGGCTCGGTTGCCTGCACGATTCGCGTCCGCACTGATATCGTTCCCGACGGTGTGTACTTCACCGCATTGCCAAGCAGGTTGAGAATGATCTGGCGAAGATGCGTGGGATCAGTCCTGACCCGCGGGAGTATCGAGCTTACGCCCAGAGACAGGTAGAGACTTTTTTCTGATACCAGAGATTCGACTTCGCTCGCCACGTCCAGAAGGAACGGGCGCAGATCCAGCGGCTCAGAGTGCACCTCCAGCCGCCCTGCCGCCATCTTTGCGAGATCGAGGATCTGGTCCACCAGGTGCCGAAGGTGGCTCGCCGACGCCTCAATGCGCTGCACTGGCCCCGCCTGTTTTGGCGTGAGTTCGCCATAAACACCTTCGCGCAGAAGATCCACAAAGCCCACGATGGCGTTCAGTGGCGTACGCAATTCGTGCGATACGTTCGCCAGAAACTCGCTTTTCATCTTGTTGACGCGAATCAACTCCGTCGACAGATGCTCGAGCTCTCTGGAACGTTCCTGCAGGCGGTGCGCTTGCAAACGGAAACGCCGGACGACCAGGATGAATACGATGGCGCCGACGCCGACAAGAACCCAGCCAAGACCTGGCGACAGATGAGCTAGCACTGATCAGGCACTGAAGAATCCGGAGCGAGTCTGTATATTCTTCGCGCATGACGAAGCATGAGGAATTGGTAGAGCTCCTCGCCACACGATCGGCACGCCTTGGAGAATTTACACTCGCTTCCGGCGCTCGCTCGAATTTATACATCGATGCGCGCATGACAGCGATGAGCCCAGAGGGGTTGGCGCTTATAGGCCCTCTGGGTCTCGCTGAGATTGCGAAGGTATACTGGACACCAGATTCCGTCGGCGGCCTTACCCTGGGCGCTGATCCGGTGTCGTACGCCATTGCCTACGCCAGCGCGCTTGCCGAATCGCCGATCCGGGCGTTCACAGTACGCAAGGAAGCCAAGACACACGGGACCGGCAAGCTTATCGAAGGCCCATTTCTCCCTACCGATCAGGTAGTCGTTATTGAAGACGTCATTACGACTGGCGGGTCGGCACTCAAAGCTATCAGCGCCATCAAGAGCGCCGGCGCTACGGTGATTGGAGTGCTGTCACTCGTTGATCGCGAGGAAGGTGGGCGCGAACGAATCGAGGCTGAGGGTTTCCTGGTACGATCACTCGCCGTCGCCACTGAAATCATCGAGAGGATGAGGTGAGCACGGGGCTGTAGTGCTGCGGGCACTTTTTGTCATGTGAATGATCACGCGCATTTCGATATCCAGCCAGGTTGAGCGGTAGCGGGCCGAAACGCCCGTAGTGTGGGGACATGTGGAAGAATGAGCTCCTCACGGAATTTTCGCAGCATTTGTTCGCCGTTATAGGCTTCACGGAATTCGACTGGGGACATGCCCAACACACAGCGGACGTGTCTACTGAATGCCTGCGGTGATGAATAATCCAGCTTCGTCGCAACGCTTGTGACGGACAATCCGCCATTCTCGAGCAGCCTCGCGGCGCGTACCAGACGCCCAACATCGATGTAGCGTTTTGGCGAAGGTAGATTGGCGCGATAGAAGCGGCTCATGAGGGTTCCCGGAACAACATTCAGATGACGTCCCATCTGGCGTACGTTGGCTATGTACGGTTTATGGGTAAAAAGGAGCTCGAAGAACTTCCAGCAGTCAGGTGCCGCACCAGCCAGGTCGAGATTGAGAGCACCTAGCATCTGACGTTGTACATCGGCCGGGCGTTCGTGCACCAGCAAGTCTCTCAACGCACACCAGCCCGCCGGCGATCGTGCATCGATCAACGTCCGTACACCGACCCGGCCTAATTCCAGTACCGAGTGGGGCGTGGATCTCTGAACATCGGTGAGAAGTGCAAACGTTGGCACCGTAGGAAACTCGCGCACCATAGCCGCCATCTGCGCAGTGCTGCCCATGTCATAACGCGCGACAGATACAATCACCGCATCAACCTCCTGAGCGCGAACGTCTTCTGTGAGCTCATTCACGCTGCCACGGTGCAGTACCTCGAAAGCACCTTCAGACGCTACATCCACACGAACTCGCTCGAGCGGTGTGAGGACCGTAGCAATTACCGGCGGTCTGCCTGAGTTCAGCAATACTGGCTTGTGAGTACCAGCAGGAGACATTGATCTACCCTCCGTATGATGGTGTCACGAAACGGAAGTTCGTTCGCGAGCACGATCATAAAACCGTACATCACCACGACATCATCACAGCATCATCGCCGGCGCTAAAGTGGTGTCGTTAGATTCATGAAGTGCCACCGGCCGGATGGTCACGAAATGGTATCCTAGTGATACTATTCCGAGGAAAGTCCGGGCTCTATGGACACACTGCCAGGTAACGCCTGGGCACAAAGCGCTAACGCGTTGAGTGACGGAAAGTGCAACAGAAAGCAAACCGCCGATGGGAAACTGTCGGTAAGGGTGAAACGGCGAGGTAAGAGCTCACCGCACAGGTGGTAACACCTGTGGCTCGGCAAACCCCAGTGGGAGCAAGGCCAAATAGGCGGCGAAGGGTGTCCACTCTGACAAAGACGCCGCGGGTAGGCTGCTGGAACGTGCAGGCGACTGCACGTCGAGAGAAATGACCATCACGCTGATCGAAAGATCGACGTACAGAACCCGGCTTATAGGCCGGTGGCACCTCTCTCTTCAAGGTTCTGGAATGAAACTGAGCAGAATCATAATTCTGACAGGAGTAGCGCTCGCCACCGCGTGCGCATCTGTCACACCCGTAAATGCACCAGAACCAGTAATCAAGCCTGGAAAAGTTCCGGTGCCGCCAACGCCGCCAGAGTCAGTAGCAGTATCGCAGGCTCCGGTAGCAGTACGCACAGGTTCATGGAAGTTTGCATACACTCCAGGTACGTACGAGTATGCGGTCACAACTGACGCGATTGTAGCGCCAGTAAGCGATACCACACAAAAACGTCAGTTACCAGAGCTGAACCAGACGACCACCATCACGTTGTCTGCAACGGGAGACATACAAGTCGTCGTACCGGCTCCCCCAACTTCCAGTGCCTGTGATTCGGCAGTAATTCTTATAACAGTTGCAAAACAGATCACTCCGAGATTGCCGGATCATCTTGCGGTCGGCCAACGTTGGCGAGATTCAACAACAACGAGCGGCTGTCGAGGAATGATTCCGGCGACGTCGCAGATAATCAGCAACTACACAGTGCTCGGTGATACGACCTTCGCAAACGCCATTACAGTTCAGATCGTTCGCCTGGATTCACTGACAGCGATTGGAGAGGGATCGGAAGGGCAGCATCGAATCCACGTCACAGCAACCGGGACTGGAACTACAGATCTTTTTGTGAACACAGGAACCGGAGCACTTGCGGGATCCAGCACAAATCAGTCAACCCTTGTCAGCGTTACTACATCAGGACGTCTGACCCAATTCCTTCAACGTGTGAGGGAGTTGGTGGTACTGAAGCAGCCTTAGTAGTACTCAGTCCATCAGGCGAAGCGGCATCACCAGGCACATATAGGTCGCCGGGTCGCTCCAGCCTTCCGGTTCGATGGTTGCCGCACGTTCCGGTGCCTTGAAAGTCAACCGAATTTCATCAGTCGGCATGTACCGGAGGATCTCCAGAAGATAGCTCGCATTAAAGCCTATCTCGAGCTGGTCGCCATTGTATCGGATCGGAAGTTCATCCTGCGCTTCACCAAGATCAGGTGTGGTGACGCTGAATTTGAGCATTCCTGAATTGAAAGCCATCCGAATACGATGTGTCTGATCGCTAGCTATGACCGACATACGCTTTAACGCACTGATGAGTGCATTCTTATCGGCGATTGCGTACTTGTCGTTGTCACGCGGAATTACCTGGTCGTAATTGGGATACGGACCTTCGATGAGACGGGTGAAAACCGACGTAAGCGGAGAGCGAAAGCCGATGTGATTTTCCCCCCGTGCAACTTCCAGTTCTTCCTCAGCCGGAAAGAGCCGGCGGACTTGCTCGAGCGCTTTCGGCGGAACAATCAAGTCACTCGCAGGCGCATTGCTGGCGACAATTGGCGTTTCCATTTTCGCCAGGCGATGCCCATTGGTAGCTACCATCCGCATCTGCTCTGGACGAAGCTCCCAGAGGACACCGTTCAGAATTGGGCGGCTTTCTTCTGCTGACACAGCAAATATTGTCGCACCAATAAGCTTCTGAAGATCTCCTGACTTGATGCGCCAGCTCTCGTTGAAGCGTACTACAGGGAAAGTCGGAAACTCATCACGCGGAAGACCAAGTAGCTTGAATTTCGATCGCCCGCACTCGAGTGTGATTCGCTGCTCGCCTAGTGCTGCAATTTTCACCGGCGCCGGTGGAAGTTCGCGCGCGAGCTCGCTCAGCTTCTTGGCAGGGATGGTAACCGCACCAGATGCCTCAACGTCGGCTGTGATTTCGGTACTTACGGCGATGTCGAGATCGGTGCCTGAGAGCCTGATGCCGCGGTCTGTTGTCTCGACGAGGATGTTGGCCAGGACCGGGAGGGTGGTCTTCGTGGGGATGCTTGCCGAGACGGCGCTGAGCCCTTCCTGCAGCTTCTCACGAGAGATCGTAAAGCGCATCAGTGTTCCCTGACGTCCGAGGAGGAAAAGTAAACGTACCGAAATCCGGTGGCGGCTGTTCCTTGTGGATTAACCAGCTGCCTCTATTACAGACTATATGATATAGAAATCTAGCAGTCGTAGTAGGCTAATGTTCAGAAGCGGATAACTCTTGTAAGTATCGATTTCACATGGAGTTCCAGCGATTATAGCATGTAGAGTACGAGTGGAGAACATATGATTTCCACAGTTAAGAACATTCGAGGAGTCGATAACTCCCGTAACTGTCCAGGATTAGTGGACAAACACACCCCGGATTGTTCATATCCGCATAGCTGCCAACATAGCACGAAGTCGGTTAATACGATTTCTGGTTTCAGGATTATCCGTCATCATTTGGCCGACTTTATCCAGGCTGTGGATCACCGTCGAGTGATCTCTACCGCCAAACGCGGCTCCAATTTCGACAAGCTGGGTTCCAAGCAAGTCGCGGGTAAGATACATCGCGATCTGTCTGGGAACTGTGAGCGCTTTGGTTCTCGTCTTCGAGCGCAGTCCATCTGGAGTAGTGTCCCATTCCTTTGCTACGGCAATCTGAATTGCGCTTAAGGTAAGACCGACGGGAAATCCAGCGTCCAAAGCTGCAGCTTCCGAGGCTTTGAGCTTGTCACGGAGCGCCTCCCTCGCGACCTCGACGCTTATAGGCTTGTGCCTCAGAGATGCGTAAGCGAGCAGCTTGATTATTGACCCCTCCAGCTCGCGTACGCTCGATCGGACATGCTCGGCTATGAACCGGATCACATCGTCCGGGATTGTGGTCTGAAGATCGTCCTGCTGGGATTTCTGTTGGAGAATCGCAATTCGATGTTCGAAATCGGGCAGCTCAATATCAGCGACCATTCCCCACTGAAAACGGCTAACCAGACGAGCTTCGAGACCAGCAATCTCGGATGGTGGTCGATCGCTCGTGAGGATGATCTGTCGGCCAGCTTCGTAAAGGGCGTTGAAGGTGTGAAAGAACTCCTCCTGCGTGCTTTCCTTTCCCTTGAGGAAATGCACGTCATCGACCAGGAGAAGGTCGGTTTCACGGAAGCGGCGACGGAACTCTGAATTAGTACGCGTCTGGATAGCGTGGATCATCTCATTGGTGAACTGTTCAGTTCCAACGTAGGTGATCCTTGTAGATGGGTCGTGTTGATAAATGGCGTGTCCAATAGCCTGCATGAGGTGCGTCTTACCAAGCCCGGTCGCACCGTAGATGAAGAATGGGTTGTATATCTTGCCTGGCGCCTCGGCGATCGCATACGCCGCCGCCGCAGCGAGTTCGTTCGACTTTCCGATGACAAATTGCGCGAACGTGTACCTATCATTAAGTGGCGCCTCAGTGGCGCGTTGAGGCTTTAATGATGTCGGTATTTCATCGGGCTTTGGAGCGACGAAGAAGTCCATCTGTGAACGCGCTTGGCGTTCTTCAGTTACCCGGAATGTGACTTTGAGCGGGTGACCGAGAGCGACTGGCGCGAACGAGCTGAGAAGCGGGGCATGTTTGGACTCGTTCCATTCAGCGGCAAACCGGTCTGGAGCGCCGACAAAGAGCTTGTCTCCGATAATCTCCAGCGCCTCAGTGGGCTCGAGCCAGGTGCGAAAGGTCTGTTCTGGTAGCTCCCGTCGAGCGCGCTCGAGTAAGCGCGACCAGATTTCAGCGGGTTGAAGATCAAGCGGTTCCATATGGTGGGGAGGCCGAAGCTACGAAACCGATGTGGATAAGTCAATCAGGCGCACCAGGCACGCGGCGTACTGACATTTCGCATGGCCGGATCCTATTGTTGCATGTCGTTGCTGCCATTAGATTTAACGGTCTTTCGCTAAAGTTGTTCAAGAGCCGTCTAAGAGCACTGAGGATCATATATGGGTAAGCCGACTTATCGTCCGCGTAACAAGCGCCGCATCAAGACGCACGGATTTCGCGAGCGTATGTCAACGCGTTGGGGCCGAGAGGTATTGGCGCGTCGTCGTAAAAAGGGACGCAAGCGTTTGACGGTACAGCTGCCGTCGAAGTACGCTGGCGTTTAAGGCAACTACCGCCTGACGAGTCGCAGCCCATGTCTGCGGGCGAAGCGGGAGGAACCGATCGCCCGCTGAGTCCGGCGAGTCCGCTTCCGGACGCAGAGGCGCTGTCGGGGGCACAGCCAGCGTCGCGTCACAAGTTCACTCGCGCGCAACGGTTGTCGCGCTCTCTGGACATCGAGTTCGTAAGAAAGGCGGGGAAGCGCGTGAAGTCTGGACTGATGGACGTCCGGGTCACTGCTTCCCCGTCCTCTTGTGCGCGAGTTGGTGTAGTGGTGCCAAAGTACGGCCATGTGATAGTTGAGAGGAACAAGCTGCGACGTCGGGTGCGAGAGATTGTCCGGATTCGGATGCTACCGGCGTTGCAGTCGATTCCACCGACGGACGTGCTCGTCAAGGCCCTTCCGAAGGCGTATTCGGCTAGCTTTGACGTGCTGGAGCGTGAGATAGATGGAATTATTGCACGGATTTCGTAAGTGTTCGCGGAAACAGAAGCTGGAGCTGGAGCCCAGGTGCATTGTCAGGTGCGTGCAGGCATGAGCGAAGTGCACAAGCACGTAGCCTCGACCAGGCAGCACCGGTCGGTGTCTGTCTGGTTACTGCGCGGTCCGATCCGGTTCTATCAGTTGGCCGTGTCGCCCGTGATGCCGGCTGCTTGCCGTTACTACCCGAGTTGCTCCAACTACGCGATCGAAGCGATCGACAAGTATGGCGCCATGAAGGGTGGTTGGATAGCGGTACGGCGAATTCTGAGATGTCATCCCTTTCGACCGGGTGGCTTTGACCCGGTTCCTTGAGCTAGCACTGATTTATGGATAGTGGGAAACGTTGGGTCATTGCGATCGCCCTGTGCATCGGCGTGATTTTTGGAATGCAGTTTCTGTTTCCGCAGAAACCGCAGCCAAAAAGCATTACTGGTGCTGACAGCACACATGTACATGATTCAACAGCGGGAACGAAAGTGGGCGTAGTTCCCAGCGCGAGCGGGACCACCAACACACCAGTGAATGCGTCAGCGGCGGGGACGACGGCTGCTACGACGGCGGCCGGCTCAACCATAGCTGTCGCGGCAAAAGTCGAGAACGCACCAATCGCGGCGATTGCAGCCGAAACCACCGAAGTGGCGCCGATCGCCGCTCGACGGGACAGTGGCGCAACATTCGAGATAGGCAGCATCGGTGCTGCGCCGCTCGTGGTGGTGATGAACACCTATGCTAATCGTGTGAGTGGGAACAATGGCCCGAAGGTAAGGCTCGGTGGCCCTGGCAATCCTATCCTTAAGTATCAACTAGTAACTAATGGTAGCGCGCCGGTTGATCTGTCGGGAACTGCATTCCAGACGCAGCGGGACGGGAACGTCGTCACGTATAGTGCGAATGTCGAAGGGTCGGCAGTCACTATCAGGTACGCGACCGTGCCGGACAGCTTCGTTGCGCACATTACTGGATCTGTTGCTGGCGCGAAACCAGGCAGCTATCTGGTAGCTGAGCTACCACAGACTTTCGCGGCAACTGAGCCTGACACGAATGATGACCGTAACTCGCTTGCATTCGCGTTTCTGACCAAGCGTGAAGCAGCTCGGAACGTCACGTTTCGGTCGCTCGATCCAGGAGAGCGGAAACTGGTCGAGGGTCCCGTAACCTGGATCGTCGCCAAATCGAAGTACTTCGTTGTCGGTTTGCTGGCGCCCAAAGGCGGGCCGGAGTTTACCGAAGCAGATCTGGTAGGCGGAGCGCGGACAACCAAGGTTGCAACGCACGCGACAGGTACGGTTCTCATTCCACTGGTGAAGGGCTCGTTCGCCTTCGACATGTATGCCGGGCCGCAGGAGTGGAAGAAGTTGAACGCTCTGGGCCGGGATTTTGATCAGGTGAATCCGTACGGCTGGGCGTTCGTGCGACCGTTGATGCAGCCGATCGCGACGTCGGTGATCAGGCTGGTGTTGTGGATGCACAGCGCGCTCAACCTGAGTTATGGCCTGGTGCTGATAGCGCTTGGGTTGCTCATCCGTCTGCTGATGTGGCCACTGTACCAGACGTCCATGAAGACGTCGATCAAGATGCAGATACTGCAGCCAGAACTCACGGCTGTACAGGACAAGTACAAGGAAGATCCGGAGAAGCAACGCGCCGAGATAATGAAAGTGTACCAGAGTCACGGGATGAATCCGCTCTCGCCTCTGCTGGGCTGTCTTCCGTCGCTGCTGCCGATGCCGATATTGCTGGCGTTGTTCTTTGTGTTCAGGAACACGATCGAATTCCGCGGTGTGCCGTTCTGGTGGATGAGCGACCTGTCAGTCAGGGATCCTTACTACATCCTGCCATTGTTGATGGGTGCATCGATGTATCTCATCTCGTGGATAGGAATGCGGAACACGCCGCCGAATCCGCAGGCGAAAATGATGAGCTACATCATGCCGGCGATGTTCACGCTGTTTCTGTATCGTGAGGCTGCCGGGCTCAATCTCTATTACGCTACGCAGAACCTCGCGACGCTCCCTCAACAGTGGCACCTGTCACGCACTCGTGGGATGACAAAACCGAAGGTTGCAGCCCCAGCCAAGGACTCCACGCCGTCAAAGGACATGGCGGTCAAGGCGAAGCTAAAGAGCAAGGCCTAGGGTGTAGCGATCCCGCGGCAGCGGGAATGACCGGGTTCCGGCCGCGTTAATTCCGGAGTCATGTAGCTTAAGAGCATGCGCATCACGTATATCGGCCACGCTACGCTGCTGATCGAGATTGGTGGGAAGAAGATCCTTACCGATCCCAATTTCGACCCGGCGCTCGGGCGAGTCCTGGCAAGGGTCAGCGAACCAGGTATGGCGATCGAGGAGCTGCCGGAGCTCGACATGATTCTGTTGACTCATGCGCATGCGGATCATCTGTCCTTCCGGTCGCTTGCCCGGATCCAGCACGCGCCACTGTTCGCACCTCCCGCTGTTGCACGATGGGTTCGCAGGCATGGCGTACCGAACGCAGTCGAACTAGGTCCTGGCGAAACGCTCACGAGCGGAAGCCTCACGGTGCACGTGGCCGCTGCGACGCACGCGGGAAACAGATACGTGGTGGACCGTTGGCGGAAGCAGGCTAATATGTATCTAATCGCTACTAATTACGAGAGCGTGCTGTTCGCCGGCGATACGGCGCTTGAAAACGACTCCGCGCAACTTATTGAGCGAGTGCTGAAAGGACGACGTCTGGATGTGGCGCTTCTTCCGATAGGCTATGCGCCAAGTTGGAAGGTGGGGTTCAGCCGCGGTCATCTTACCAGCATGGATGCGCTGACGTTGTTCGAGCAGCTCAACGCGCGGTATCTGATTCCGTATCACTGGGGCACTTTCAACCACGTTACTGCGTCCGCGTACGATGCGATCGGCGAAATGCGGGAGCACGTCAAGACGCATGCTCGTGGTGAGGACGTGAGAATTCTCGAGCCTGGTGAATCGCTTAGAGTTTCATCGCTGTCTTCCTGAGCGTGCTTAACAGCGAAGACACGATCGCAGCGATTGCAACTGCCGCAGGGCGTGCAGCAGTTGCCGTGATTCGAGTTTCCGGCCCCGGTGCATTCGAGATCGCTGGCCGACACGTCGATCCGTGGCCTGTAGAGCCACGTCGAGCTGTGTTGTGTACGGTGCGTGGCTCGGATAGCGAAGTGCTGGACGAGGCACTTGTCACGACCTTTGTTGCACCGGCGTCGTTTACAGGCGAGAACGTGGTGGAGATAGCGACCCACGGCGGCGCGGTGGTGCCGACCCTGGTGCTGGCTGCGCTTCTAGGTACCGGCGCGCGACTGGCATTGCCCGGCGAATTCACGCGCCGCGCCGTATTGAATGGAAAGCTCGATCTCGTTCAGGCTGAAGCAATTGGTGATCTCATAGACGCCACTTCGCGTGCGATGCAGCGCGTGGCGATGATACAGTTGGATGGCGGACTCTCTCAGCGAATCGAGGAACTGCGGAAACGAGTGATCGGACTTGAAGCTCTGATTGCATATGACATCGATTTTCCAGAGGAGGATGACGGACCCGTTTCGCGAATGCGGATAGATACCGCGACACAAGAGGTAATCACCTCACTGACAAAACTGTTGAGTACCGCGCCCACCGGTGAGCTCGTAAGAAACGGCGCGCTGGTAGTGATCGCTGGGCCCCCAAACGCCGGCAAGTCTTCTCTCTTTAACGCGATGCTCGGTCGGTCACGCGCAATTGTTACCGAAATTCCTGGTACCACACGGGATGCGATCGAGGCCGTGCTGGATGCTGCTCCATGGCCGATCCGATTGGTGGATACAGCCGGGTTGCGAGAGACCACCGATGTAATCGAGCGATTGGGGATCGACGTGGCGACCCGGTATCTGGAATCTGCGGATGTGGTACTGGCATGTGGTGCGAACGCGGAGGATGTTGCGCGCACCGCCGAGATAGTGTCACAGCTTACCGCAGCGCCGGTGATCGGGGTTCAC
>Ga0207933_1001566_pt1 | contig 16862 bp, 13 predicted proteins | sample NGESurdeep092012_4_FD_184488 | JGI IMG/M metagenome (GOLD analysis project Ga0207933, IMG submission 184488) | Arctic peat soil microbial communities from Barrow, Alaska - NGEE Surface sample F53-3 deep-092012 (SPAdes) | ecosystem: Environmental > Terrestrial > Soil > Wetlands > Peat ...
CCGGCACATTTGCGCCTCGGATAGCAGGAACAAATCAGTCATGGCGACGCCTCCTTGCGCCGCCATTGAATCAACCAACCATCTGATCCGCAAGATATTTAATGGGTCCTGAGCCTAGATCAGCAATCCCGCTGAGAATGGTAGGTTTGTGTTAGGTCGTAAACCCCTGAAATGAAAACGTACAATCTTGCAGCCGCTTTATTAGTCCTCAGTGAGCCGACTTTTGCACGACCGTACCGCTTGCCGGTGAAATCTTGCGGATGCGCGCACCCATGACGATCGAGCCGAAAACCGACCCTCCAATATAGCCGATTTGCAGTGCCGTTATTGCCAAGGCCACAGTAATCAATGCGGACCAGGGCCCGTGCCCTATGCTGAGGATAAATGCACTCGCTAAGCAAAGAATGATGGCTGGGGCGAGGATGGGAATTTTAAAATGGAAGCCAAGGACGGCTCCGATTAGTAAGGTCATCAGAGTGAATAATATCATATGCGAATCAGCCGTAAGGGGATTTTCGACGATATCCCAGTTGCTGACTAGAGACTGTCCTTGGGGTGTGAATAATTTCTTAACTTCAGTTTTTCAATGAACGTGACAGCGTTGCATCACGAGCGCGCGCCGCCTGATGAATTGTAGGAGGGGTGCCTCACTTCGTCCGAAGTCACCCCTGTGCGAGCTCGAATATCTGCACAAAGCTGTCCGCGGCCGTCGATCTAATACGCATTCCTGCCGCGAATTACCTCGAACATAGTCATAAAGATTATCTTGAAGTCGACCGCCAAGCTCCAATTGTCGATGTACCAGAGATCGAGATTAATTCGTCGTTCGATATCGACAAGTGATTGCAATTCGCCTCGACTACCATTGACCTGTGCCCACCCAGTTAAGCCTGGTTTGACATGATGCCGATAGGCATAGTTGGCAACTGTCTTATCGAACTCGTTGTCGTGCGCCATCGCGTGGGGGCGAGGCCCGACAATTGACATGTTGCCCTGTAGAACATTTAGCAACTGGGGCAATTCATCGATGCTGGTGCGTCGCAGCCAGTTTCCAACGCGTGTTACTCGAATATCGTTGGGCTTGGCTTGGACGATAGAGTCGCCATCTTCCATAACCGTCATGGTGCGAAATTTATAGATATGAAACGGCCTTCCGTTGAAACCGCGACGCCGCTGCTGGAAGATAACTGGGCCCCGTGAATCCAACCTGACGGCGAGAGCCGTTATCAAAAGCAGGGGAAGGAGCAATAACAAACCAGTTCCCGCAATGATAATATCGATCGATCGTTTAACCCCCCGCTCAAACTGCGTTCGCGGGCTGTGCTGTAACTCAATGGTGACTGTGTCGCCTATTGTGTGTGACGACAGCTTAAAGAGCTCCGACATTGCTCCAAACGGAACGAGATTGACGGGCAGGGGGAGCACTCGCAGTTCTGACAATAAGCCACTTAGCATGGACCAATTGTTTAGTTCGGCACTCACAACTATTTCTTCGATATTGGAGCCACGTATAGAAGCGATAGCTTTAGCAATAGCGGCTTTGCGGTGTTGCTCGGCATTTCGTCCATCGGGAAGCACAACATGAGCAGTCAGCTGTAAGCCGTGTCGTGCGAGCGTTTCGATAAGAGCAGAATCGACCACAGAGGCTTGTTCCGATATCATCGCAATCTTACGACCAGAAAATCGACGCACCGCTAAGCCGTCGGCCAGAAAAACTCTCCAAACGAGGCGAGATACAAGCAGGAGAGAAAGGCCGGAAACGGCGAAGGACAGCGTCGCGCCACGAGAGAACGCGCCGCCTACCTTCATAACAAAGGCCACTGCCATAAGAAAAAGAAAAATTGCGATCCATGTTACCGCCACGTGGCGAGCTTGTGATTTGAAGTTCAAAAGCTCTGTTAGAGTATAAAGATTGCGGCTCTTTGCCATGGATATGAAAAGCACCGAAACCACGGCAGCAAATCCGAAAAATCGGTTGAAATCGCCTGGCTGCCCCATGACTTCGAGGTGATAGGCCGCGCTGCTGAGCAGGCTCATCGCAAAAATGATCAGCCCGTCACAAGCCATCGCAAATGGGGCGATGGCTCGATACGAAATTGTCCACTTGAGAGTTTGCCTCGGAAAAGTCGTTGGCGCGCCAAGCGCTATGCTCTCAGGCCCTGAAATATCTCGTTTGACGTAGTTCATAACGGAATCACAACACTACCAACAGGACGCCACAATTTTCTCGTTTGACTTCCGGTGCACCTATTGAGCGAACCGGCCCAGCAATTCCCCCTTATATACAGTTTTCGAGGATATCCTCGTTCAATCGTAACTTTATATTAATATTCGAGCGTCCGTGCGGCAATGCGACTTAAGCGAGAATTTTTCCTCAGTCGGATCAATAGGAGTATCGGTTCGTCCGCGTTCGACGACCCCGATCACGCACGCGAAGCGCTGCAGTCGAATGCTAAAGAAGACTTGGACTTATGATTATCCATGTCAGTTAAGGTTGGCGACTAACATTAAGATCAAGTCGTCCCAAGATTGTATCGACTGATTGCTCACAACCACGCAAAAGAATGGCGCTGTTGGCGACAGCCCAGCTGTTCCGGCAGTATTCCAAATAGTTGGAAGGGGTAGCCCCGGTTAAGCCACAAGGCCGGGGCTATTCTCCTTTCTGGGCCAGCTAATTCACGGAAATGACTAGCTTTTTGACGTTACGGGGTTGCCGCTTGACGAGCTGAATTAACTATTGTTAACTTATAGTTGTGGCGTTTTGAGGTGGAGTTTTCCGGTGAGTTTTGAATCAGGAGTTGATGGGGCTTCTAACCTCAGGGCTGTATATCTTCGCAAGAATACGACGTCTCGGATGTGCCGGCTTGCACGTTTAGGCTTGGTTTCAGGCGGGATAGCGATTGCATTCGCAGCATCGCCCGCGCACAGCTACACGCTGACGGATAATTATTCCGGTGGGAACAATACCTATAACAGTCCAGGCGATGTCATTGGTACGCAAACATTCGACATTACCAGCGCGGTCATCTCACGCAGTGGTGCTAACAACGACACTCTGAATATCACCATCAATACCTATTACGCAGGCGCGCCGGGCACAGCACCCGCGGATGGCACTGGATATGGTTCGTTGTTTTTGTCCACGAATCAATGGGCGCCCCTCGGTCCAGCTCCATACACGGGTGACACGTTTGCGACAAATAACACCAACTGGAATTACGCCGTCACGATACCGACAAATCCTGGGACTACGTCCGGAACGTCGGGTCTGTTCTCTTTGGGTAATGGACTGGTAGCGACTTATTATCCCGGCACGACCGTGGTCCAGTACTACACGACGAGCACTGGCCAAATTGTCATGTCGAATGTCAACGGCGATCCAGTCACTTATCCGGGCGCGAATAATCCAAGCTATTATTTTCGTGAAGGGCAGGCTGTACAGTTCAAGCCGAACATGAGCACTTCAAGCGTTGATCCCGCAACTTGGTCAGTCACCCCGAGCGGCGCACCGGGCTCGATAACGTTTTCCATCGTCGACAACGGCCTCTTCGGCAACAGCTTTGCTTTGGCTTATGCGATGACTTGTGCGAATGACGTTATCCAGGGCGAGGTTACGTTAGCGAGTAGCGATCTAGTTCCTCCGGTTAGTTCGACGCCACTTCCGGCAGCCTTGCCACTGTTCGCTGGCGGGCTTGGAGTTATGGGATGGTTCGCGCGTCGTAGGAAACGAAACATAGCTGCTGCCTGATTGGCAGTTTACTGATCCAAATAACCCCGGGCAGTTTCCGCGGGTTCTCCCACCGATCAGCCCCGTTCGCTCGGGCATGAATCACGGCGTAGTGCCTTACAGTTGAGACAGAACATGAATTTGCGAATTTGTTTGTCTGCTTTAGTAGCTAGTTTTGCGGCGCTAGTCGCCTTTGAGAATGTTGCTCGTGCTGACACGATCAGCTACGTGCAAGATCCTGCAGATTTTACAACTCTACCTTTATCTTCAACTAATCCGACGCCTTCCTCAACATCCGGCACGGTGTATGCGCCTGGGGCTTTAGGAACCGTATTCGGGTCGATTGCAGGTGTGTACCGGTCTCCCTTTGAGAATGTCTCGATCGGTTCCATCTCCACAGACGGCTCTGGCCACGCGCTTCCAGGTTATAATTCGTCTGCGCTTTCCTATACCTCGGTAGAGGGATGCGGGACTTGTTCTGCCACTTACAGTGACCCATCAGGGACGCACACTCTTAGCTTTTTGTGGGGATCGCCCGATTCGTACAACACGCTAACGTTTCTTGATCAGAACGGTAATGCGATTGGCAGCATTACGGGCACTGGCGCGACAGCGGGCCCCACAAGTTTCAATCCTCTCGACGGTCTAATTACGCCTCAAACCTATGGTCACGACCAAGTCACGTTTACAGATAGCGGACTCTTTTACGCAGTCGTTTTGAGTTCAACGACAAATGCGTTTGAGTTTGCAGACCTCAGTTTGGACGGCCGTATATCCAATGATTTGGGAAACACCACCCCCCTCCCAGGCGCGCTCCCACTCTTCGCCAGCGGCCTCGGTGTGATGGGTCTGATTGCTCGTCGTCGGAAGAGAAGGACCGCTGCACTAGCGGCGTGATCGTTTAACGATCGACTGACGCTGCCAAAATCTTCCTAAGCAATGTCACTGAACGAATGTGTAGCTGAAAGAAAGAGTACGTTTCTCTTGAGGCTGCTTCTTCAGCTTAGAAATAGCATACGACCCCGCCAATCAGACAACTTTGGGTTTTTAGCTGCGCACTCCATATTGTGACGCTGGGCGCCTTCGTCCGCGATGCACCCAATAGCAACCGTTTGGGGCTTGGGTCTGGACGGCAGCTGAGTGCCAGAGGTAGAGATGCGCAGAGCGCCGTTTGCTGGCCGCCCCACTTGCAGGTTTGGTCTTTGAGCGCCCATTGTGAGGCTATAATCCAAGGAGACGGACCGCGTGCCTAAGAAGCTGCCCGACCCCATTGACGTGCATGTTGGCAACCGGATAACGGGCCCGCCGGCTAGCGCTCGGCCTGAGGCAGACAGTACTCGCCGAAGGGCTTGGTCTGACCTTTCAGCAAGTGCAGAAATACGAAAAGGGTAGAAACCGCGTCGGCGCAAGCCGCTTACGAGATGTTGCAGCGATCCTCAAGGTTCCGGTCGAGCATTTGTTTGAAGGGGCGCCGGGTCAGCAGAAAATAAAAGGCGATGCACCATCCGCCGCCTATATTTCTGAGTTTTTTGCCAATGGTGATGGCGTGGCGTTGGTCAAAGCCCTCACAAAATCAAGCACACCAAGTTACGGCGACATATCGTACAGATTGTGAAGGAGATCGGCGGCGACTAATTGGTCCCTTGCCGCGCAACTAGCAATGACCACTTTGCCCCAGAAGGGGCGGCCCAGGGGATAGGTTTGGAAAAATGCGTTTTTTGATGATGATGTTTTTGTTCCTAGCCACCGCGGCGGTAGTTGACGCTTTTTATTTCGATGGGCGTTATCGGCATGCCGTCTGGAAGGAACTCAACTCTGATGGCCAACAAGTAAGATATCAGGTCGATTCATTGGTGAGAAAAGTCGTAGGGCGTTAGACCGTTACAACACGGGGCCGAATAGCTGTTTACAGCTGCGTTGGGTCAATTGCGAAAAAACCGTTCAGCGGCCGCGCCCATCAATCGCCGCTGCTACTCCACTAAAGGACAACTGCTGACGCGGCTGGATTGTCCGTGCGGACAAACGCATTGCAAAAAGAGAGACCGCCGAAATGGGGGTCTCTCTGAAATTCGATCGGGTGGAATGATCACGCGGCTGAGAGGGGAGCGGATGCCTTCCGCTTCCTGGGCCAGCCAACTAGACCCAATGCGCTAAGACCGCCGGACCGGTAAAAGCAGGTAGTCACAGTCTAAACTGCGCACAAATAGAAAGACCGCCTCGCGGCGGTCTTTCCGAAACCCAATCGGGTTGTTGGATTAGGTGATTGCGAGAGCAGCAGATCTCTTCTTAGTCCCGCGAAAAGCAAAAAAGCCCAAGCCAGCAAAACCGCTGAGCAGCATCAACCACGTTGATGGCAACGGGGTTGCACTTGCCGCGGGGTCGAAGTTAAAAGTCGTGTCGTTGAGTGTGAAGTTATCGACATTGGTGTTGAACTGATCGTTGGCACTGGCGAAGCCAGAGCTGATCCGGACACCACCCAAGCCGTTGCCACTCTGGTTTACGATCGAGGCGCCTAGATTTGCCGCCAGAATGGTACCCCAAGAAACAACCTTATCTACGCCTTGGCCGCCTACTCCGTTGTCCTCATACCAGCCGCCAGTGAGAGTATTCCAGGTTTGCCAGGTGTTTAATGCGACAGCGCCCTGCGCCGGGCTGTATGCCGGCTCAAACCAAAGCCGATTCCCGTTCGAGGTATAAAGAACAAGATAAGGAAGCTGCTGGCCGTTCCAAGCCGTAGCGTAAGTCGAATAACTCAGAGCGCTGATTGAGGTCAGCGCCAGACCGACATAGCCGGTGTTACGCAGTTCCTGCGCGCCGTCGCCGCCTATTGTGCCGTTTCCGGTTGCAAGATTGGCGCTTCCAGTTCCAAGTGGTGGCGAGCCGGGGCCAGTCACCATTGAACCTGACGCAGTCGGATTGGCCCCGATGTTGCCACCCACGTCCCTATTGTCGAACGACCAATTCCCCATGCTGCTTGGCGTGACATCGACCGTCGCTGCCGAACTTGCCGTTGGCGCCAAGCCTAACGCAGCGAACGCCGACACCGCGCCTACGAGCGACAGTGTGCTGAAGATATTCCTTGTCTTGAACATTACGCGACCCCCAAAAGGTTTGTTAGGCATTCCGTTCCCAAAATGCCTTTCGCCACAGATCAAGACATACAAGAACCACTATGCCGTGGCCAGAAGAAAAAAAGAAGTAATCGAGGCAAAGTATGTGGGTGAGTGTAACGCCAGATCTTGCACTAATTGTTCCATGAAAATCTTGCACTAATTGTTCTATGAAATCGCAGTTGGTGTGGAACCCGGCGCGGTGCTGCGTAAAGCCTCGGTGAGCGTAAAAAAGCCCCGCCTAAGCGGGGCCAAGTCTGGTGCGAGGAACTACCCCTACCTACAGGGGAATAGTTCCATGGTAGGTGGCTCGCCGGGCATCAAGAATAAAGTGCCCATAAATCCACCTCATTATTGCAGTGCTAAAACTCGCGCGTTGCTGTTGGGGTAGGGGTGTTGCTTCGCACGACCTCGCCGGCGCGGGTGGCCGTCCGGTTGTTACTGCCGCGGCGGCCAGTACAAGGGGACCATGCCAGCGAACAGGAGCGCCATTCCGATTTCAGATTCGACGTTCGGCAAATAGTCCGCAATCCACCATGGGGTGCTGGCGTGCCAATCAAAAAGCGACGGATGGCCGGTCACCAAATATCCATACAGCCAGAGGGCCGCGCCAGCTAACTCGATGACCCAACCAATGATGACTAACTTGCTCACTCTCTGGCTCGCTCTCTGAACTTTGATTGTAGGCGTGACATTTGGATGAATGGATTGAGCGTCAGGTTTATAATTCTGGACCGCAAGCTAGTCTCGATACATATCCCGCAGTTCAGCAACTGAATCCGCTGCGATTTTAACCGGGTCCGTTGCGCCAATCTTTATGCGCGCCCGAATAACATTGCTGAGCAATTTGGAGACGTCAGGCCTTCGGATCTTATTTTCGGATACATGCGGCCAAGCTAAGCGATAGGCCTGGTTATAAATCTCTACACTGCGTGCAATGTTTACCATGATGATGTCGTCCCCCAAACGACAGGAGACTATTTCGCTCGCGGTCGGTTCTTATCGCCGTATCCTGCGTAATAATATTTAGCGGTGGCATCGGACGCTTTGTTGAGAACAACCCGCACGACCGGCGTTGTCTCCAAATGTTTGTTGCACTCTTTTATTTCGGAGGCCGTCGTGGTTCCGGCTTGCACGACGAATAGTGCGCAATCCATCTGTGGGAGGATCAATATGGCGTCGTCGCTCGGCAATATCGGCGGCAGGTCGACAATAACGGTCCAGGCTTTGAAATCTCGCTTGATGTCCTGCATGATTGTAGTCATCGACCGTGACGACATCCACTCAGACGAGTTGAATATCGCCTCCTCGCAGGGCAGGACCACGAGCCGTTCATTCCGGACGCGAACCGGGATCAGCGCGTTCGACAGCTTTGTCTTTCCTTCGAGCACACTCATCATGCCTTGCTTGCAGTTCAGTCCCAAATACTCGGCAACGCGCGGCTTCTGAAGATCCAGATCCACCAACAAAACAGCCCTCTCTTGTTGGCGCGCGATGCTCAGCGCCAGGTTGATCGAGATCACGGACTTTCCACAGCCCGCCGTTGGAGATGTCACGCCAATAGTTTGCCAGGACTTCATATCCATCGACTGCAGCACTTGCGTGCGCAACATATCGAAAGATCTTGATCGAGGATCGGCAATATCGTGCGCTATGATCCGCTTGGATTCCAGGTGTGCAGCGTTCAACGCGAATGCGTTGGCAGGTGCTTGGGGCGCCCGCGACTGCTGCTGCCCAGTTGACTCAGGCTGCTGTTGCGCCGGCATAAGCGCCGCGCGGGATTCCTTGGCCCGATCAATTGCCTGTTTAATGTGTTCCATTGTCTCCACGTAAATCTACAGAGGTTTTCATAAGCTGGCGGCCTACCGAACCAGAGTTTTCATAATTTTATCGAACAGCAAATCAAGAGGCGGCAGCACGTAAAGAAGCGCCGCTATTCCACCCAGGACCACTACAATTGAAAGTACGATTGTTATGATCTTCGACCTTTTCTTGCCACGCACTTCTCGATCGGTGGCGATATAAGGAACCGTGACGACCAGATGGCTGTCGACGAGGGAGAACAGATCCGAGCTGCGGCGAATGGATTGATTTAACATTTCTGCTGCACCGGCCAAGCCGCCACCTGCCATCAAGGCGAGCGCAAACACCAGGGTGAAGAGTTTTGGTCTGTTCGGACTTACCGGCTTATCCGTGGGTGTCGGCTGCTCGATAACTTCCAATCGTTCCGAGTGCTGGCCTCGCTCCAGGCTCTCGCCGAGACGAGCGGCTGAGAGCTTCTGCGTGGCTTTGTTCAACTCATCTTCTGTGGATTTTCTCTGTGTTATAAGCGTATCGAAGCCCACGGGAGTCGCGGCACCAGCGCCCTGAGCTGCTCCGGCAGGGGTGGCGGCGCCTTGAGCCACGCCGGTGATTTTCTCCAGCGCCGCGATCTTTGCCTTGAGCGCCTTAATATCGGGGTGCGACTCGGATTCGGTTGCGCTTTTAAAAAGAAGCTCTTGCCTGAGCTTATCGAGGTCCGTGCTAGCGCTTGACCGAGATTGCCCATCGGCGGCGACAGAAACGCCAGTTCGACGCTTTAGCTCTGCAATTTGGTTGTCGATCAAGCCCAGTTGGGCCTCCAACCGCTTCACCTCCTGGTCAATAAATCGCGTTGTCTCGGTCGCATCACTTGTGCGCAACCGGACGTCCTCATTGAGGATCATCGTGACGAGTTCGTTTGCCACGAGTGCCGCGGTTTGCGGCCGCTCGTATTCAAAACCAACTGTAAAGGCGACGGCATCCTTTTTTTGACTCGGCTGACTCTTCGCCATATCGGACGCTTTGAGCTTTAGCTCCGCAGGCTCGATGACAATTCTCGCTTTGATGAAATCAACAATTTCCGTCCCCGACATGCGCTCCTGCCAGCCCTTGGACAGCTGAAATTTCTTTGCGATCGTCAAAAGATTATCGCGGGTCAGGATGCGTTGTTCGATCATTTGAATGCGGTCATTGGCAAGTGCTGCGACCGTTGGTCGGACCATATCCGACGGAATTGCCTGCGCCTCGACAAGGATCGTGCCCTTCGAAAGATACCGCGCCGGCCACATCGCAGCGATCAGAGACCCGACCACGGCTATGAGCAGGAAGGGAACGAGAAAATAAAATATCCTTCGTTTTACAACCTCATAGAAATAAGACGGCGTCAGAAACTGGCTAAAGTCTCCGTCCGAATTAGTGTCTTGATATGTTTGCTTCTCGAGCATTGGTACCCAAAGTTGCGGAGAGAGGCTTTAGCGTCCCTACTTCAAAAATTGGCTACCGTGCCAAAGGGTTTCCGACGAGTGTGAAGGCGTTACTGAATTGCTGTGCCCACTGCATCACATTTGAAGATTACTATAGCAAAAGTTGAGTGCGGTAAGGCCTCCCAAACCCCAGAGAGGTTAATTCGGCCAGGTCCCATTTATGTCGCAGCCTGCACCCCAACACCTGAAATAAGGCGCGGAGGAATGGGCGCAAGTGATTGAAAAAATTAAGTTATTCAAGGTCATTGGGTCGTGCCGGACAGTGGGTCCCCATTGAACTTTCGTTCCACGCCCTAAAACCTAAAGATGTTCCTGAATTGGCATCAGCGGACATGCAAAGGACGCAAAAGTCGGCTAAAAACAAGGCGGTAGGCGAACTGACGCGCCCGAGTGGGAGCACACGCATCGGTAACCTAAACAAAGCATTACGTTGGCGCGTGCCGATCTGTTGGGGCAAACCGTTACAAACAGCAGTTGTGTTGAGCTCAGAGTCAGATGGGTAATTGTTTTTCTATTTCTCGGTACGTCATTGCGGCCAGCAATGCCGCACGTTCGCGTGGCGCCCGCGCGCTCGCTTTCATTGCCGCCCCCGCATTGCAATCTTTTGCGATTGGGGCTCGCTGATGTACGAAGCGTTCTACGGGCTCCGAGAAAAGCCGTTCTCGATCATGCCTGATCCGGACCTAATTTATTGGGGCCGCGCTCATCGCATGGCATTTTCCATGCTCGAGTTTGGCGTGATCAACAACGCCCAATTTACGGTAATTACCGGCGAAATTGGGTCAGGAAAAACGACGTTGGTTCGCTATCTATTGAGAAAGCTCGATCCGAAGACAACCAATGTCGGAGTGATATCGAATACCCCGCAGAGCAGGGAAGAACTGCTGCAATGGATCATGATGTCACTAAAGCTGCCCTTCGAGGGCAGCACGCCAAAATTGATCCGGACCTTTGAGGAGTTTCTGCACGCTCAGCACGCGGTTGGACGACGCACGATATTGATCGTCGACGAAGCTCAAAATCTGTCTGAGGAGGCACTCGAAGGGTTACGGATGCTCTCGAATATCAATGTCGACAAAAACCAATTCCTTCAATTAGTACTGGTGGGGCAACCCCAGCTCAAAGAAATCCTTTGCAGGCCGCAATTGCTGCAGTTTGCGCAGCGGGTTTCGTCTGACTTTCACCTCAAGCCCTTGGCCCAAAACGAGGTCGCGCAATACATCGGGTTCCGTCTCAGCGCGGTTGGATCTCCCGTCCACCTTTTCACGGACGAGGCCTGCATGAGGATTGCCGAGGTTACTCAAGGCGTTCCACGTATGATCAACATCCTATGTGACACCGCCCTGGTGTACGGCTTCTCAAGCCAGGCGGACTACATTACGCGCAGTCTGATCAACGAGGTTATCGAGGACAAGCAAAACTTTGGCATTTTTCCACTGAATACCCCGGTTGCGGTGTCGTAAAGCGTTGGATTCATTGACTTAGGTGAAGATACGGCCTTATTGAAAAGAGGGGTTGGCGCCAATAGAGTCGTTTAGGTGGCGTAGGGGGAGTATCGATGCGCGTTTTCCTGGCTTTGATGTTTTTCTGCGGGTTCTTGACGAGCGCGATGGCGCAAGTCGAACCCTTGAGCCCCGGCGATACGCTCCAGATTTCAGTCTGGCAGGATCCCAAACTCGATCGCACGCTGGTCATTGGACCAGACGGCATGATTTCATTTCCTTTGGCCGGACACATTCGGGCGGGCGGCATAACGGCCCAGGCTCTTGAAAACATCATCAAAGAGCGGATCAAGAAGAATTATACCGGCCAGCTTGATGTTACCGTGTCGTTGGCCAAGCCCAACGCTGACACTGAATACGAATCAAAACCGAAGGTCTATGTGACCGGCGAGGTATTGAAGCCCGGATCCTTTACTCTCAAGGGAGGTACCAATCTCGTTCAGGCGATCGCGCTCGCCGGGGGCCTGAGCCCGTTCGCCGCAAGTCGGCGGATTCAAGTGCATCGCAAGCTTGACGGCGTCGATTCAATTTTCGATTTTAACTTCAAGGACTACCAGTCCGGGACTGGGTCGCCAGAAAACGTCAATTTAAATCTTCGGCCGGGTGACATCATAATTGTTCCTGAGCGGGGCCTCCTTGAATGAGCCGTGCGGCGCAACCGCCCCGAATAGGGCCGTGGTATTGTGAACAGATCGGTCATTTTGGCTTGTATTTGCCTGGGCGCCTCCGCAACCGGAGCGTTGGCCGCTGACTTTTCCGCCAAAGGCAGTCTTTCAGAGACGACCGAGGGAAGTGATAACTACTTTCTGGTCCCCACGCCGTCAGGCACGACGCTCAAATCACTCAGTGATTTAAAGCTCGATTTTCTCGCGCGTACACCGACGACGCGCTATTTGCTCGACGCGGATTACAGCTACTACAGATATTTTGGCCGCGGTGACGAAGACACCACGCTGACGCACGGGGCACCAGCCAGCGCGTCCTTCCGCATCGACCACACGACTGAGTTAGCCAAATACAATCTATCGGCGTCTTGGAGCCGCCAGGATCTGGCATCGACGCTATTGACGCAAACCGGTGCTGCCAGCGCGAATGGCACAATTGATACGTATACGGTAAATGGCGGCGTGACACGCGATATCGGTCGCGCAGATTCGATCACCTTGTCGACGCAGGCAAGCAAAGCTGAATATACCGATTCCACCCAGACGCCCTATAGCGATGTCACGACCACGGGTACGTGGAACCATCTTCTAAGTCCGACAACCACCTGGATCACTACAGCGACATCCGACTGGTTTATGGGCGAAGATCCCCAGAGCACTCAAAGACTGTTCTGGCAGATCATGACTGGCTTTAAATCGCAGCTCACGCATCGGCTGACATTGACCGCAAACGCGGGCGAAGCCTTTTCCAACGCGTACGAAAGAAATCCGATGGCTCCATCGGTCATAACATCATTTCAGATTCAGCCTGGGGCGGCGAAAAGTTGGGTTGCGAATGCTGCCTTGAACTACCAGGTGCTGCCGAAAACAACGGTTTCGTGGACAGTTGCACAAGCCATCACCCCAACAATCTTGGGCGATCTTCAAAAAACGGACTCAATCGGGTTAACTTTGAATCACGCCATCAATGATTGGTCCGACTTATCATTTTCAACATCGCGCTCCCACACTTTGTCTCTTGGAACCGAAGCTGATTTTTTCACGGCACAAGTCGGGTATGGATATAAGTGGACCCGCGAATGGCGCACGCGCGTTTCCTATACCTATCGCCAGAGCTTCAGCACTACCGGCCTGGCGAGGTCGAACACCGTCCTGCTGTCGCTGACGTATGACTTCACACTATTGGGGAATCCGACGGCAATTGATCAAGCCGAAAAGGAAAGAACACGCGAGCGAGATCAAAAAAGTCTGGGAGAGGTGTTCCCCGCTGCGCTTGATCCGTACGTCAATCCCGCCGCGGGACACGCCGCTGCTGTCCCGGCTTCGGGATACGGAAATTAGCCGCTTAGCCCTTTGTTTTTTCCACACGGTTTTTAAGTGCGGCATCTATTTTTGTTCCCAGTTCAGCATCGTTCGGTGCCAGTTCGCGAGCCTTCTTAAACTGCTCCGACGCCTTTACGTCCTGGCCTGTAGCCAGATAGGACATGCCGAGATGGTAACGAATGAGAGGGACGTTAGGCAGCGCTGCTATGGCACCTTCGAGCAATGAAGTCGCTGTGGCGTAATCACCGCCCTGATAGGCAACCCAGCCCTCGGTATCTTTGAACTGAGGTATTTGGGAGTTCTTGAGAAGAACCGAGAGTTCTTTGGCCCGCTCCAGGCTCGGTTTGTCAGTGCGATGGTCGGTGAGCAAGCTCGCCAGATTGTTCGCCACAATCATAGAGCCCGGTTGGTCCTTCAACATCGATTCATAAAGCGTAATAGCGCGATCAAAGGCTCCCTTTGCCTCCAACAACCCAGCCAAAGTCAGTTGAAGCGCGAAGCTCTGGGGTTGCTGTTGAAGCCCAGCTTGAATGGTATTTATGGCCTCATCAGTTTTCTTCTGACGGGCATAAAGGCCAGCAAGCGCTCTGTAGCCGGCAATATCTTTCGGCTGCTGGGTTATGGCGCTGTTGAATTCCTTCACCGCCTGATCCGGGTTGTTTTTAGCAAGTTGAATTGAACCCATGAGAACGTGGGCTTCCGCATTTGTTGGATTGGCGTTTAATACCGCCTTGATGAAAGCCTCAGCTTTGTCTGTCTGCTGTGCTTGCAAATAAACGCCAACGAGGGCCGCCATTGGCTGAATAGCACCTGGATTGGCGTCATAGGCATTCTGCAGAACGGCGAGACTATCGCTAAACTTCTTCTGACCACTGAATGCGGCTCCATTGATCTGGTCTGCAATGCTCCCTTTGTCGCCCAAACGATGGATGGCATCGGCGATCTCATGCGCGCCGACCCAATCTTGGCGGGCGAGCTTTACCTGCGCCAGAGCGGATAAAACGGCGATGTTGTTTGCATTGCGGCCTGCGAGATCGCTGAGGACGGTTTCTGCCCGTGCGGTCAGGCCCCGACGCCGCAAAAACGCGACATAATTGAGTCCGATGTTCGGATTGAAGTTAGACGCCTTAGTCGCGTCAAAATAGGCCTTGTCAGCGAGTTCGATCGACCCATTGCGCTCGTACGCCAGGCCCAAACTCGCCAGCAGCTCAGGGGAGCGTGGTTGATCATTAAGTGCAGTGCGAAGATCCACAACGGCGTCATCGAACTGGCCCCGGTCAATCCGTATCGCGGCGCGTAGCCTGAGGCCGTCGATGTTGCGGCTATCCAGGCGAAGAATGTCAGAAACCAACGGTTCGGCCGCGGTGACATTGTTTTTGCTCAGATACATATCAGCGAGAGTAGCGCGCGCGGTCAGGCTCTCTTCCGGAGCACTCGAGCTACCGATGATACTCTCCAAAAGCTTCGTGCTGTCGGCAATGTTGCCCTGAGAGAAGTCGAGTTTCGCCAAGGCGAGCTGGTATGGGAATACGCGCCCCCCAGCATTGATTCGCGTTACGAGCTCCGTCCGACCCGCCGCAGGCCCCTTGATCGTGGCCAGAAGGTTGACCAAATCCAGTTCTGAGTTGATGTCGTCCGGATTTGCGGCAACCGTGGTGCGCAATTCGTTTATCGCATCGTCTGGACGTTTGTGCGCGACATAGAATTTAACGAGTTGTGCTCGAAACGCAGGTTCCTTCGGATAAAGCGATACAAGTTTTTTCATAAGCGTTTCAGCTTGCTGAAAATTGCCGACGTGGTCGTAGATATTGATCTGCAAATATAGAACGCCGAGCTCATCTTTGTGCGCGCCACTTACGTTTGCGAGAAGTTTTAGCGCTCCGTCGGAGTCGCCCTTGGAATATGTGGTGACGGCAAGAACGACTGTTGCGTCTACATTATCAGGGTCGATCTCGAGTGCTTTTTTCGCCGCCTTGGTTGCGCCGTCGGCATCCTTGAGCCTGAAGAGAATAGCTGCCTTAAGCGCTAGGACACGCGCGTTTTTGGGATCTAGCTCGCCCGCCGCATCAGCGCTCTTTAAGGCTTGATCAAGGGCTCCGCCCAGAAGATAAATCCTGGCGAGCGATATGTTTGCCGTTAGGTCTTTCGGATCAATTTCCACAATCCTTCGCAAGCTTGCGGCGACGCCTTGCCAGTTTTGATCATGCTCGTCGATTTCTACGAGTGACCGCCACGCCTCGACCAGGTTTGCATTCAATTGCAAGGCATTGCGCAGCTCAATACGAGCCTTCACATAATCCTTCTGCTCAAGATAACTCTTGGCGTGTTGGTAATAATTCTGCGCGCGATCTTCGCGCGAGCTGCAGCCTGACACTACGATAGCGGCAAGAAACAAGCATCCGCAGAGTGCTAATGCCTTGGTCGATGGCCTGTCGAAAAACACGGACATGATACTCTCTTTGCTCTCTAAGATTGATTAGGTTGGCGCAAGATCATAGTCGGTCTGACTTTTGCAGTGTCATCAGACGGCAAAAATCCGACAAGATTTGGCACGACGGCTTGCGTAAAGTCCTGCAGCCTCTTGTCGGCATCTTTTTCGTCCTCACCTGGATAGATCGGGGTCGTCAGGCGGACCAAGGCGCCGTCTGTTCGGTTCTTTAGAATGGCATCCTTGAGTAAATACAGCTTTGACCAATATTCGTTGGCGATCTTCATGCCGCGCTCGTCAAACCAGTAATAGACAAGCTGCCGCTGCGATCCTTTCGAGATAATGACCCGATTTAAGGGGAGGGATGCGCTTAGGTCGCTGTTGCTATAGCTCGTTCGCTCAATCGTTGTTATCGACCAGCCGTTACCAGGAAGGCAAACACTAGGGGAATGAGGCGATTGGCCTGTTCGTTGCGAGGCGTAATAGGCAACGTACAAATTGACCGGCCGGCCATCCTGCCTCGTGTAATCGGACAAAACATAATCGGTTAATCCGAGAGCTTGCTCGGTCTTTGCGTCCAGAGAGGAGGGGTGTCCGCGCCATTCTCCGAGGCTGGTCGGAAATGTTGCAAAGAGCCTGCGTTCAGGTTGGATTTCTTGTCGGGTGGAGACATGAAAAACCGTCAACCCCGTTGCGGCCAGGAGAACAGTACAGGTTACGAGCGGCGCGATATTAAATCGCGATGAGCCTGCATTTTTAGTTTGGCTAGGGCTCACATTGGGCGGATAGAACACGTCAAAAAACGCTTTGCCCATTCCGAAGC
>Ga0207933_1001567_pt1 | contig 16861 bp, 15 predicted proteins | sample NGESurdeep092012_4_FD_184488 | JGI IMG/M metagenome (GOLD analysis project Ga0207933, IMG submission 184488) | Arctic peat soil microbial communities from Barrow, Alaska - NGEE Surface sample F53-3 deep-092012 (SPAdes) | ecosystem: Environmental > Terrestrial > Soil > Wetlands > Peat ...
CCGCCGCCGCCCGCCGCATGATTGCCTGCCAGATTGCCGAGTTTTTGCGCGACCGCTACGGCGTGGCCGTGGACATGAACATCCACCGTCCCCACGGCTACGGCGACGCCCGCAACTACCACGCCCATTTCCTGTTCACGACCCGCCGCATCGACGCGAACGGGTGGGGCGAAAAGACCCGCGAACTGGACGAGAGCGTGAAAAAGGACGCGAACGGCCAGAGCCGGGGCGGGGCGGAAATCGAGATCATCCGGCAGAAATGTGCCGAGATCATCAACCACCATCTTGAACAGGCTGGCAGCCTCGACCGGGTGGACCCGCGCAGCTATGAGCGCCGGGGCATCGACCGCGAGGCCCAGCCGCATCTTGGACCGGCAGCCGCGCAGATGGAACGGCGGGGCGAGGCTTCCCGGCTTGGCGACGAAAAACGCGCCGTGCAGGAACGCAACGCCGAACGCGACGCCCTGCATCAGGAAGCCGAAATCATCGACCTTGCCCTTGAGCGCGACCGGCGGCAGGGACAGGCGGACGCCAGAAACACGGCCCGCCGCGCCTTCGCCAAGGCAGCGGCGAAGCAGGCCGGTATCAGCAAAGTTCAGGCGCGGGAAAAGGACCGCTTCGAGTCATGGGCCAACGCCCGCCGCGCCGAATTGCAAAGCGCCAGGCACGAGGCGGAAGGCCAGCACGGCAGGGCGCAGGATTTCGAGCGGCTTGCCCTTGAGAACCAGCTTGCCACCAGCTACGGCACCATCAAAAAACAATACGCCACCAGCCTTTCCACGATTGCGAAACGGCAGCAGCAGCGGCAGGCGAAAGGCGTTGCCGGAATTCTCTACCGCCTGTCAGGCGCGGCCCGGAAGGACGCCGACCTTGCCAAGGTTTACCGGGCGACCCTTGCCGACATCGCCCGCCGCGAAACCGAACAGAGGCAGGCTTTGGCAGGACAGCAGCAGACAGCGACCGCCACGCTCACAGGACGCCACGCCGCGCAGGCCAGCCAGCTTGAAAAACGCATCGAGACAGTGCGGGAGCGCCGGGAGCGGGAAGGATGGCAGCCGCCGCAGGGCCGCCGCGAGGCAACGACAGGGCAGGAGATCGAGCGCCCCGCCGACATCGACAGCGAGGCCGAAAATTCGCCCGTGGAGGGGCGCGAGGCCGGGACGGGTGAAACTACCCCCGGAGGCGAACAAGCCACCCACGCGCAGCCGGAGGCGACGCAGCAGCAAGATTCAGAACAGGGGCAGGAGCCGCCATCATGGACGCCGGAGGAACGGGCGAAGACGATAGAGGCCGAATACGAGCGGCAGGCGCAGATCGACCGCGAGCGGGGCAGCAACGACAACGGGCAGGGCCGCGAGATCGAATAGCAGGCTGCGAACTAACCTGAAATGGCCTTGCAGCCACCGATCAAGAGCGCGTTTGACAAACGGGCTGAGGTCGAATTTCAGCGGCGGTTTACCACGCCGGAGGCGCAGAGCGCCGCCCGCGAGGTGCAGGGCCGGGGCGGGAAACTTCTCGAACAGGCGCGGGGATACCGCGACGCCCGCCTGAAAAACATCGTCAAGGAAACACAGGACAAGCCGCAGCCCCGACTCACGCCGCGATTTATCGGGCGGCTTTTCGGGCAGGGACGCACGGCGCAGCGGACAGGATTCAGCAGCGAGCAGGACCGCTTGCAACGCCGTTCGGTTCGAATCCAGAAAGCCACGGACAACGAATTGCAGCGCATCGAGCAGCGGCAGCACGACAAGCAGACCGTGCAGCCTGGTTATCTTGCCGGGCAGTTTTCAGCGCCGGACCGGCAAGAGACCCGCGCCGCGCCGGAACAGGCGGACGAACATGCGCCGCCGCAGGAACAGGAGCAGGAATACGAGCCCGCCCCGATGGAGGCCGGAGGCGAGGAGGTGCAACCCGCAGACACGCCGCAATCATGGACGCCGGAGGAACGGGAAGCGGCGATCAATGCCGAGTATGACGCGCAAGCCGATGCCGGACAGAGCATTGATTACGATCCGGGCCGCTTGATCGAATAAGCCAGACGGCGGGATGAATGTCTGTCATGGCCAGAATTTCGTGTGCGTGGCCCACCAGAAGAACCACGCCAGCCCGCCAAGGATTGCCAGCACGAAGATATTGCGCAGCACGTTCGATGCCGGAGGGACGACCCGGACGAACACAATGCCGGGCTGTCCGGGCGGGGGCCGGTTTTGCCGCAGCTTCCCCCAGATCACCCACACCGCGACGGCGGCCATGATGATGACGCCGAGGGTGCTCCCGCTTTGGTGCTCCTCCATGGCTTCCCCCTCTACAGCGGCGCGTTCGCCGCCGCTTTTTTCTTCCGCTCCGTCTCTTCCCCCTCCGCCTTGCGCTCAACCACCTCGATGGCCCGCATCAACCGGCTCGCCAGCTCCCCGCGCCCGTCATTGCAGAATTCGGCTACGGTCCGCCAATGAGTGCCTTCCGGCCCCGTGTTTAGCGTGACCTCGGATGCGGTTTGAAACAACGGCTTGGGTCCGGGCTGGCCGGAATGCGATTGCATCCAGTTTTGATGCTTGCGGCGTTCCTCTTCCGCCCACCTGTGCGGCGCGATCACTTGATACGAATGAACATCGCCAAACTTGACGCGCTGCTTTTGCCGGTCCGGCCCGCGCCATGAAATCCCGTCCTTGTTGAACCGGATCACGAGGCGGGTTTTTTGCGCCAGCTTCCAGAATGGAATGCTGACAAGCGCGACGAACACGCCGCCGTAGACGGAGTTTTGCAACAGCGCCTCTCCGGTCAGCGTCCCGCCAGAGATGGCAGGGCCGTAGGCGAAATAATACAGGACGCCGACCGCCACGCCGGTCAGGGCAGGCGGTTTCCAGCCGCTCCGGTCCTGCACCCGGCGCGGCCCGGTGTGCCAGACAATCATCATGAAGACGCCGGGCGCGATCCGCCGCACGACCGGCCAGCCCTGAAATTTCTCGATGAACGGGAACGAGGCAACATAATCCGCAAGCTTCCCGTTCTTGCCCTCGAACTGCTCTTGCAGCCAAAGCTGCAACCAAATCCACAGATGGTTCATGACGCGGGCGGGGCATCGAACAGACCGGCAAACAATTCGTGCTTATCGTAATAAGCGCGTTGCAGGACGAGGAACGGAGTCCGCCGCCCGGCCCAGATCACAAGCTGGCGCAGCATCGGATCATCCCGCCCGAAAAACCGCGCCGCTTCGTCCATGGTCAGCAGGTCATGCACTTCCGTCGCCGTGCTTTCACCCTTCGCGCCGGTCATGCCCGCCTGCACCGTCACGTCACCCTTGCGCGTGGCGCGGATCGAGGTTTTTCCGCAGCGTTTATTAATCCATTCGAGAGTCGACAGGTCATTGTTGCCGAAAAATTGCAGGATGCCCGCGTTACCTAAAAACGTTTCCCACCGTGTTTCATACAGGGCTTTCAGTTGGGAGAGGTCTTGCAGGATAGGCCACAGCTTCACGCCGAAACCGGCAATCTGTCCGGCTGCATCTTCGACTTGCTGCAAATGGCCGAGCGTTGCGAATTCATCGAGAACGCACAGCACGGGGACGCCGCCCGGCAGCTTGCCGCGAGTCTGTTCCATGCTTTGCAGCGTGAGATTCACGAACAGCCGGAGCCACCGGTTGCATGTGCCGATGTGGCGGGCAGGCAGGCAAAGATAAATCGTTGTCGGTTTGGTTTTGAGCGCCGCGAGGTCGAAACTGTGCGTTTCAAGCGTGAACTTGCCGACCGGGTTGTTGCGGAACAGGTCGATGAATTTCAGATGACGGCGGGCCGTGGAGAGGACCGAACCGCGTTCATTGTCCGGGCGGTCGAAGAAATCCGCCGCGGCGGTTTCGATCACGCCGCCCGCTTCCTTGTTCGCCCGCATTTCAGCGGCCAGAGCAGTAAGGGAGAAGCCCGAAGGAGCCTTGCCGGTGGGGTCGGCAGCGCCGCGCCCGACCAGCTCGCGCAGCGTCAGCAGGGAACGCCGCCCCTTGTAATCGGGCGATGTTTTCAGATGCAGGATAACGCCTTCAATGAACGCCTTGGCGCTTTCATCCCAATGCGGATCTTTCCCGCCGCCGACAACAAGAGCGTCAGCAATCAGAGCGCCGTCCGCGACAAGGTTATGGTCGAGGCGCATGGCTTCAATCGGATTGAACCCGGCGCGGAAGGGGACAGCAGCGCCGGAGGCCACGGCGAACGGGTCCAGCACATGCACGGCCTGCCCGAGCGCAGCCCTGCGCCGCGCCGTCATGGTCGCCAGCTCGCCCTTTGGGTCCGTAGCCAAAACGGAGCCGGGATAGTGCAGCATGTTGGGAACGATGGCCGCCCGGCCCTTGCCGGAGCGGGAACCGGCGAAGGTGCAGATATGCCGGTCGTCATCGAGGCCGACCGCATGACCGCCGACGACATGGCGGCGGCCTTCGGCATCGGTTTTGATTTCGCCGTCGATCACGCCGAGGAACAGCTTGCCCGAACGCCACGCGAGGGCCGGGGTTGTTCTGATGCCGCCCGGAGGGGCGAAGGCGGAGTCGGGCGGGGTGAATTGATCGGCAGTCCGGTCAGGATCGCCGCGCGGGAAATCGGTCAGCAGGCTTTGCGCCATGACGTGAACCCCTGTTTTCCCGCATTAACGGCGGGCAGGGGGAAGCCTGCAAGGCAAAAGGGTCAGGCGGCGGGCGCGCCCTCGATCATGAGCCGCTTCATGCCGCGTGGCAGGCGGGCCGGTTTTGCCCGGTCCCGGTAGAGAATGACCAGCTCGTGTTTGCCGTCGCGTTTGATGCTAATCCCGTATTCCGGCAACGGCTGCGCCTCGGCCATCCTGCGAATATCGAACGCGAATTTTCTCAGCGGGCGCGTCGTGCCGGAACGCTCGTGCAGCGTCTCCATGCGGAAATGGATTGCTGGAACCTCGGCTTTGTCCGGCACCGCCTTGCGGGACAGCCTGTAAAGCCATCGTTCAAGGCCGCCTGTCAGCCGGAAATAGTCGGGATGCACAGCAAGGATTTCCCGCCGCCGCAGGATCGCGTTGAACAGCCATGGCGGCAGCTCGATTTCCCAAGGCCGCGCCGGGTCCGGTTCACCGTCCGGCGCATCTTTCGTGAGATGCATACGGGTGTATTTCTTCGGAATCTTAAAGCCGGACAACCAATGAAAGCCACCCTCGGAGCCTTCGTCCGGCTGATCTTCATCCCGAATGTTGGTGATGACGAGCGTTGCAGCGAGCCGCCGGATGGACTGCGCCAGCTCCTTGTAATCTTTCCCGCCCGTTGAGCGCCCGAGCTGGCGCAGGCAATCATACGGAACGAATCGTATTCGTGCCGCAGGCTTCAGCCCGGCTTCTATGGCCTCGTTCAGGTGCGAGGCTGCGAAGATGATTAAATCCCAATCCCAGATGGTCGCTATAGAGTAGCGAATATCAGCAGCCACACTGATCGAAATGCCAGACCGATTGTAGGTTATTGGCTTGGTCCGCTTTTTTTGCAGGGACAAAAAAGGGAAGTCCATAGCGTCTCGATTGTCCCGCCAAGGCGGGTCAACTGTATTAACCGAGAAGATGTCCAACTGACCGGCTTCCATCCCGCGACCTTAACCCGGTCCGCGATACCCCGATACCGAAAGCGGCCACCCGCGCCGCTTTCCCTGTGGACATTGTCGGGGTATCGCGGACAGTCCAACACGGGGTATCACGGACCGAAACACGGGGTATCACGGACAAAAGTTCCTATTTCATCATATATATCAATAGATTGCCGCCTTTAAACCCTTAAACTCTCTCTCTTACAGAGAGAGTCTTTCTAAAAACGGCAAACAATCCACAGGCCCACGGGACAACGCGGAGGGCGAATCGGACAGCCCAAGAGGGCTGAAGCTTTTCAGGTTGAAGGAAGGAAGAGCTAAGGGGCTCTGCCCCTCGCGCCGGGACTTCGCCAGTCAGGCAGGGTTGCATGGTATGCAACCTGCTTTTGAAGGGAAGAAAGGAAGGGCTTGGCGGGACGCCAACGGCACGGCCAGAGCCAGACGATTAACGATACAGCCTGTTTTTCCCTGTCCTTTTCAGGCTCAGGAACGGCGATTGTTTCGACGTTCCTGACCTCTTGCTGTCCCTCGGGGGAGAGGCAAAGAGGGGGTTCTTGCTAACCCTATGTTTTTCGCGATTTTTTCGAAAGCCTCTTTCTTTCTGCGATGTTTTGACCGGAGACGCGCCCGCCGCCGCGACCTGATACCGTGCCGGGCGAAACAGAGGAGCGCCGCGCCATGCCGGGCAGGACCGTAACCCTTGAACTGACCGACGAGCAGGCCGCCGTGCTCGACATGATTGCGGCCTACCAGAACCGCACCCCGGAAGAGATTTTGCACCAAGCCATCGCCCACGGCATCGAGGTCATGGACCTGCCCGGCGATCCACACAGGCGGAAGAACCAGACGCCGTCCGGCCCGGATACCGACGACGACATGCCGTTATGACCGGCAGCGCAGCGCCCCGGCCTGACGAAGAGGCTTAGCGGGGAGGCGGTTTTTTTCATATCACATCGTAAATATTTGTTAAATGTCCAGTGCCATACTGGCAAAATGTCAGTGGATAACTTGGAACCGGCTTCGACTTTACCGCCTGATTTTCAGCAGGCCGCAGACCCGCGCCGCCCGCTGATCGAACCGCCGAAGGTTATGGTTTCCCTCCCGCTCGATGCCGACATTCTGGCCTATTTCGAGAGCGAAGGAGAGCCGAACGACATGCAGCGCCACATCAACGGCGTGTTGCGCTACTACATGGAAACCAACCTCATGCAGGAAGCCGACGCCGAACTTGCAGCGCAGATTGGCGAACGAGCGCCGGAACCCTGATTGCAGACGAAGGCGGGATGAATGCCCCAAATCGTTTGCAGGTTCTGAAATTCCATGTTACTCAAATCACAAGGATACGAATAGAGCAGAGGGACACCATGATGGAGCGACCACGAGCAGCGGCAACGAAGAGTCGCGCCTCGCCCGCCCGCTCGGTCACAGAGGCCCCCGCCACATCCGGCAAAGAGCGAATGGTTCACATCCGGGTTTCTCCGGAACTGCACCGCAAGCTGCGCCTGATCGTCGCGGCGCAAGATACCAGCCTTCAGGACTGGATTGCGCAGACGCTTGAGAGCGCAGTCAATCAGGCGTCGGCTCACACCAAGCGGGAGGCCGCACCTTGAGCCGCAGGAAGGTCAGCACTCCGGCAGAGGTTGAAGCCGCCGCCGCCACCATTGCCGCCACTGGCACGACGGAAACGGCAGATGCTGCAGCCGCCATTGCCCCGGACGGTTCCCTGAAGCCCGGCTACATGCGGGATTACGTCAGCGGCCTGCCGGTGAAGGCTACGCCTGAGGAAGTCGAGGCGGTTCAGATTTTCGCGCAGAGGCTGGTTGAGGATTACGGCTATCCAAAGACGCGCATCCAAACCCGCCCGCAATTCAGGGTGCGGATCAGGCCCTCGGACGAAGGACGCGCCTTCCCCGTCGATATTGCTGTTTTCCGCGCCGACCGCAAAATCGAGGACGACCTGTTTCTAGTCGTTGAATGCAAGAAGAAGAATCGCAAGGACGGTGTCGCCCAGCTCAAGCTTTACCTGGATATGTCGCCCGCCGAAATCGGCGTTTGGTTCAATGGTGACGATCACGTCTACCTACGCAAGGTCCTTAAAAAAGGCGGAACCCGCGACTATACCGAGTTGCCCAACATACCCCGGCACGGGCAGCGGATCGAGGACATTGGCCTCTTCAAACGTCAAGATTTGGTGCGGGCGTCGAACCTCAAAGCGGTATTCCGCGACCTACGCAACCACCTTGCAGGCATGACGACCGGGATCACGCGCGACGAAGCGCTTGCCCAGGAGATCATCAATATTCTCTTCTGCAAGATACTCGACGAACAAGACACTGCGCCCGATGAAACGGTGCGCTTCAGGGCAGGGATCGACGAGAGCGCCGGTGCTGTCAAAAAGCGCATTCTCGAATTGTTCGAGAAGGTAAAAGCCGACGTATTCGACGACGTGTTCAATCCGAACGACACGATCAACCTGGACGCCGAAAGCGTCCGCTATGTCGTCGGCGAGCTGCAAAATTACTGTGTGATGGACGCTGACCGCGACGCCATCGGCGATGCCTTCGAGGTTTTCATCGGCCCGGCCCTGAGAGGTGCGGAAGGCCAGTTTTTCACGCCCAGAAATGTGGTGCAGATGATGGTGGCGTTGCTCGACCCGAAGCCGGGCGAGCGGATTATCGACCCGGCTTGTGGCTCGGGCGGATTCCTCATCACTGCCCTGGGGCACGTATGGGAGCATGTGCGCCAGGAGGCAAAACGCAAAAACTGGTCAGAGCGACAGCGGCTGAAGCGGGAAGTGGACATTGCCACCGACTGCTTCCGAGGCATCGACAAAGACGCCTTCCTGGCAAAAGTGTGCAAAGCCTACATGGCGCTGATTGGCGACGGTCGGGGCGGCGTTTTCTGCGAGAACTCTCTTAACCCGCCGAGCGAGTGGCACCCGGTTGCGCAATCGAAAGTGGCGCTCGGCACCTTCGACATAGTGCTAACCAACCCCCCGTTTGGGGCAAAAATCCCGATCAAGGGCGCAGCCGTCCTGTCTCAATTCGATCTTGGCTATAAGTGGGAGCGGGACAAAGTAACCAAGCAACCCGTGAAGACAAGCACGCTCACCGAATCCCGGTCGCCGCAAATCGTGTTTCTTGAGCGCTGTCTTCAGCTTCTGAAACCCGGCGGGCGCATGGGCATCGTTCTGCCGGAAAGCATTCTCGGCAATCCATCCTACGAATTCCTGATGGCCTACATACAAGCGAATGCCCGCATTCTTGGCATCGTCACCATGCCGGAGTCGCTGTTCAAGACCAGCGGTAAAGGCGGGACCCATACCAAAGTTGCCGTGCTCCTGCTGCGCAAAGAGAAGCCTTCAGCCGTCTATGATCTGTTCATGGGCGACGTGAAATGGTGCGGGCACGACTCGCGCGGCAATCCGACGCTGCGGAAGAACCCGGCAACCGGGAAGATGGAGCTGCTTGACGAGGTGCCGCTTGTGGCCGGGCGATACCGGGCGCTCATGGCGGGCGACACTACGCACGATCACCTGGGCTTCATGCTGAGTTCGGATACCGTTACAAACCGTATCCTGGTCCCGAAATACTACGATCCTGAAATAGAGCGCGACCTGAAGGCACTCGAAGCAACGCACCGGCTGGTGAAAATAGGAGACCTTCTAAAGTCGAAAGCGATCAGACTGACGACCGGGATCGAAATCGGCAAGATGGCGTATGGCACCGGCACGGTCCCGTTCATCCGCACTTCTGATCTTTCAAACTGGGAGATCAAGGCGGATTTCAAGCATGGTATCAGCCAAGATATTTACGACACGCTGAAGGGCAAACTCGACGTCCAGACTGGCGATATTTTGCTGGTGCGCGATGGAACTTATCTGATCGGCACAAGCGCCATCGTCACAGAAGCCGATCTTCCGATGCTGTTCCAGAGCCACATTTACCAAATCCGGTCCCTCAAGCCAAAGATCATCAATCCGTGGCTTCTGTTTGCAGCGCTGAATACGCCAATCGTCAAACGGCAAATTCGGTCGAAGCAATTTACCCAGGATATTATCGACACGATTGGCAAGCGGTTGACGGAGATCGTTGTGCCTATACCGAAGGACGCCAAAGCGGCTGCGAAATTTGGGGCAGAGACGAAGGAGATTCTTGAAGGCCGGGCAACACTGCGCAACAGAGCCAAAGCGCTGGCGCTTGAGCTGCAAGGACTGACCGAGGCGAAACCTGAGGACCTGGACGTTCTCGCGGAACTGTAGAGGCAAGCCAGGGGGAAGGGATCGAACGTGAGAATTAGAAAAATCATATCCGAACAAAAGGTGTTAGAATCGGACACCGATTGGCGACTTGACGATATGCAACATCGACACTCATGGATTTTCGAAAAGACAAAGCCAATACGGGCAGGATGGAAGTGGCGTTCCGTTACGGCACGCGGCACAAAAGGAGCATATGTATTTCTTACTCAGTGTAACCCTGCCAAAGATGAATGGAAGGCGTGGTTGATCTTCAGGACCGCCGCCGGGCAGCCATCTTTGGTCAGCCGCTTGGAATATCACGGCAGCCATCCGGGTTTGCACGTTCACGCCCATTGTGAGCGGGGCGGGCTTGAGGAAGGGCCGTCAAGCATTGATGGCCTCGCCCGCATCCCGCCTGCCAATAAATTACACCGCCGGGTGAACGCTTGGCGGGAAAATACTTTTTGGGAACAAGCTCGGCAGCATTTCCGCATCGAGCATCCCAAAGGGCCACTGCTATGAATACGGCGGAAAGCCTTGCCAAGGCCTTATGCTCAACGTTCTGCGAGGCGATCACCGTCAATCCCGTTCCATGCGGCTTTGCGGTCAGTGCGGCCTTTATCGACGCATCGGGCGACCGCATCAGCTTCTATGTCGTGGCCGAAGGTGACGGCTACCGATTGGAAGATGACGGCGAGTATCTTGCCCGACTGGTTGCCCTCGACATCGACGTGGAGAAGGGGCAACGCCAGCAACTGCTGGAATCGGTCCTGCAAACCGCCGGTGCCTTTTGGGATCGTGATACATACGAAATAAAGACCGGCGCGTTCGACAGCCGAGAGTTGACCACTCAGATGGTGCGGTTCCTGTCGGCACTCATCCGCGTTCGTGACCTGGAATTGCTTACCCGCGATTTTGTCCGCTCGACTTTCCGCGAAGATGCAACAGCCGCGATCATGGAACGCTTCGGCGTGGTAGCGAACATCGACGAGCGGAAGCCCGTCGATAAGGAGTTTTCTGACTACTTACCTGACTTGGTGATCCGCCCGAAGGAGGACGGGCACCGCACCGCAATTTTTCTTGCGAGCGGCGTTGTGCCCTTCCAAGAGGCCGAGTTACTCCGGGCCGAGGTTGAGAAGGAAGGCCGACAAAATGATATTACAGTGATTGCTTTGATCGAGGACACCGACAAGATAGGTGCCATCAGCGCCCGACGCTTTCAGCGCGCCCAAAATAGGGGCCTGATCATGCCTATATTCCGTGGTGATGAACCCGCTGCGTTGACCAGTATTGCCCGCCACGCAGGGATGGCCGTTGCGGCTTCCAAAGGCTCACCTTAGGCCGCCCGCCCTTTCATTGCTTCCCGCAGCGTTGAGACGGCCACGCCGAGCGCCCGCGCAACGTCCCGTTGCGACCTGTCCGCCGCGATGAGCTGCCCGGCAATGGCGAGCTGATCCGGCGACAGCTTGCGCGGCCATACGGGGTTTTTTCTGTTTCATTGAAGCGAGGGCGCATCGGCTTTCAGCCGACCGGGCTCTACTCGCCGCGATTCACGCGGCTCCCCGAGCCGCCATGCGGCGTCTCGGCCATTCGGTAACGATCCCTTGCGCGACAGAACACGGACAGCCCTGACGGGCTGACTTCCCTTTTCGTTACGGGGGCTGCGCCCCAGGCCGTCAAGGACTGGACGCAAAGCGCGTCCTGCCGGGTATCCCCAAAATTTCTGAAGACAGAAATTCCGGGTGATCCCCCTCCCGGCAGGCCGGTCCTTGACCGCCTTTCCCCCGCTCATTGCCGCTCCGGCTAGCAGGGTTGCATGCGCAACCCCAACGACAAGAAGGAGAAAAGGCGATGAAAACCGATGTTTATCAGAGAGTGACCGACACCATACTGACCCAGCTGGAGCAGGGAGTCCGGCCCTGGTTCCAGCCCTGGAAAGGCGACCACGCGGCGGGACGGATCACCCGGCCCCTGCGGTCGAATGGCGTTCCTTATCGCGGCATCAACGTCCTGATGCTGTGGGGGGCGGCGATGGAGAAGGGATACAGCGCGCCAATCTGGATGACGTTCAAACAGGCGCACGAGCTGGGGGCGCATGTCCGGAAGGGCGAACACGGCAGTCTGGTTGTCTACGCCAATACCATCACACGCACCGACACCGACGAGGAGACGGGCGAGGAGAGCGAGCGCGAGATCCCGTTCATGAAGGGATACACCGTGTTTAACGTGGAGCAGATCGACGGCCTGCCCGCGCATTTCACGGCACAAGCTGAAACCGTGATCGATCCCGTTGAGCGCATCGCCCATGCCGAGGCGTTTTTTGGCAATACCGGCGCGACTGTCCGCCACGGTGGAAACCGGGCCTTCTACACGATCACCGGCGACTACGTGCAGATGCCGCCCTTTGAGTGTTTCCGCGACCGGGAAAGCTATTACGCCACGCTGGCGCACGAGCTGACCCACTGGACCCGGCACGGGAGCCGCCTTGGCCGCGACTTCGGGCGCAAGCGGTTCGGTGACGAAGGCTACGCGATGGAGGAACTCGTTGCCGAGCTGAACGCGGCATTTCTCTCCGCCGACCTTGGGCTGACGCCATCACCCCGCGAGGAACACGCCGCCTATATCGCCAGCTGGCTGAAGGCCCTGAAGAACGACAAGCGGGCGATCTTTACCGCCGCCGCACACGCGCAGCGCGCCGCCGATTATCTGCACAGCCTGCAACCTGCGATGCAGGAGGCCATGGCGGCATAACCAAAATTCCCGGCCCGCCACGGCGGGCCGGGTTTTCCGTGTCAAGCACGGCAGCGAAGGCCCGGCACTTTGCGACGCAGGCCGGTATGAACATCATCAACGTGGCGCTGTTGTCTGGCGTGTTCAAAGTCGAGAGCCTGATATCGGCGCAGGCGAGCGGCCTCGGCTTGCGCGGGATCACCGAGAGAACTTCAACTGTGTTTCGGCGTGCAAATTTGACCCCCTGAGCCGGGGGATAGGCGTCCAAAATTGACCCCCCTGAATCCTGGGTTGCTGTCTGCCTGCTTTGCTCTGAAGCAGGTGGTGGGGGATGCTCATCGTGGAGACGATCGGCCGGATACGACGTGAGCATCTCGTCAAGGGTAAGTCGATCAAGGAGATCGCCCGCGACCTGAGGATCTCGCGCAACACGGTTCGCAAGATCCTGCGCTCGGGGGAGACCTCATTTTCCTACGAGCGGGAGGTCCAGCCTCGACCCAGACTCGGTCTCTGGAAGGCCGCACTCGACCGGATGTTGACAGCGAATGTTGGTAAGGCGGCGCGCGAACGTCTCACCCTGATTCGGCTGTTCGAAGAACTGCGGACCCTCGGTTACGACGGCGGCTATGACGCCGTTCGCCGCTATGCGCGGTCCTGGAGCCGGGAACACGCGAGCCAGACAACGGCGGCTTTCGTGCCGTTATCATTCGCTCCAGGCGAGGCCTACCAGTTCGACTGGAGCCACGAGATCGTTGTCATGAGCGGTGTGACGGTGACCGTGAAGGTCGCTCACATGCGTCTGTGCCACAGCCGGATGATGTATTTCCGGGCTTATCCGCGCGAGACGCAGGAGATGGTGTTCGATGCGCACGAGCGCGCCTTCGCATTTTTCAGAGGGGCCTGCACGCGCGGCATCTACGACAACATGAAGACGGCGGTGGACACGATCTTCGTCGGCAAGGATCGGCAATATAATCGGCGCTTCCTGCAAATGTGCAGCCATCATTTGGTTGATCCGGTGGCCTGCACGCCCGCCTCGGGCTGGGAGAAGGGTCAGGTCGAGAACCAGGTCGGTCTGGTCCGGGAACGTTTCTTCACGCCGCGCCTGCGCGTCAAAACCTACGACGAGCTGAACGCCTGGCTGACCGACAAATGCGTCGCTTACGCCAAGGTGCATCCCCATCCGGAACGACCGGATCAGACAGTGTGGGAGGTCTTCGAGGAGGAGCGGCCAAACCTTGTGCCGTATCGTGGCCGCTTCGATGGCTTCCACGCGCTGCCGGCGTCGGTGTCGAAGACCTGCCTCGTGCGTTTCGACAACAACAAATACTCGGTGAACGCCAGCGCCGTTGGCCGGCCGGTCGACATCCATGCCTATGCCGATCGCATTGTCGTTCGCCAGGACGGTCGCGTCGTCGCGGAACATGCCCGCCACCACGGACGCGGCGAGACTGTCTATGATCCGTGGCATTACGTCCCGGTCCTGGCCCGCAAACCCGGCGCGCTCAGGAACGGCGCACCATTCAAAGACTGGGTGCTGCCGGCGGCGCTGGAGCGGGTTCGACGCAAACTCGCCGGTTCCGATGACGGTGATCGGCAGATGGTCGCCATCCTCGCCACCGTACTCACGGATGGATTGCCCGCGGTTGAAGCCGCCTGCGCTCAGGCAATGTCCGAGGGTGTTCACTCGTCGGATGTGATCATCAACATTCTGGCGCGCCAACGCGACCCCGGACCGGTGGCGAGCATCCTCACGCCAGACGCACTGAGGCTTCGCCATACGCCGGTCGCCGATTGCGCCCGATACGATCAACTCAGGAGCACATGATCATGGAGCGAACCGAAGTCCTCGACCTGATGGGCGAACTCAGGCTTTTCGGGATGAAGAACGCGTACGACGAGATCCTCGCCACGGCGCTCAAACGTCAGCACGAACCACAACGCTTCGCGGGCGATCTGCTCAAGGCCGAGATCTCCGAGAAGCAGGCGCGTTCGATCAAGTACCAACTGACCATCGCCAAACTGCCGCTGGCCAAGGATATCGAGGGTTTCGAGTTCAAAGGCACACCGATCAACGAAGCGCTGGTGCGCGATCTCGCCGGCGGCGACTTCATCGCTCAGCAGCGCAATGTTGTGTTGGTTGGCGGGACCGGCACGGGCAAGACACATCTGGCGATGGCGATCGCGCGCGCCTGTATCCGCGCCGGATCGCGTGGCCGGTTCTTCAATACTGTCGATCTGGTCAATCGGCTCGAGGCCGAAGGACGGTCTGGCCGGCAGGGGCGGCTCGCCGATTATCTCACCCGCCTCGACTTCGTCATCCTCGATGAGCTCGGCTATCTGCCGTTCGCTCAGACTGGCGGACAACTTCTGTTCCACGTGGTCAGCCGCCTCTACGAACGGACGTCGGTGATCGTCACCACCAATCTCGCTTTTGGCGAATGGCCGAGCGTGTTCGGCGATCCGAAGATGACCACGGCTCTGCTCGATCGTCTCACCCATCATTGCGACATCGTCGAGACCGGCAACGACAGCTGGCGCTTCAAGAACCGCGCCTGAGTGCTCAGGGTTTCGTGACGTAACGCTTCGGAGTGGAAATCATGCCCCGCAAACCGATCGGTGAAACCGCGATGACCGACGCCGAACGCCAGGCCCGCTATCGCGCCGCGCGCGCGACCGGATCGCCGGTCATCCGCACGCGCCGCCCGACCGATCATCGCGGCAGAGCTCGCCGCTGGACCGATCACGTCGCCGGCCTCGTGGAAGCACAGATTGAGTTCGCGGCCTGGCTTGATAGCTTGCCGGACAGCCTGCAGGACAGTGCGACCGCCGAGGCGCTGCGGGCGATCTGCGATCTCGACCTCAGCGAACTTCAGGCAGTCATCCCGCCACGCGGCTTCGGCAGGGACTGACCGCTTTCTCTACCGCTCCGGCGGCTTGCACCGGTGGGTCCACAGGAACCCCCGCGCGCCGCTGCGTCAGCCTTTGAATGGGCACTCCGCGTCGCGCGGGTCCCCCCTATGGACTACCGGCACAAACCGCAACGCAGGGGGGGGTCAATTTTGGACGCCGATGAGGGGTCAATATTCAACGCCGATTGACAGCAGATTACCATTTGGCAAGTTCGGGCCGCCTGGATGGGAAGCTGCCTGTGGCAGCTATATCGCCGCGTGAACGTCCGCTTCTGTCAGAACCCGCCGATCGTTCACCATCCAGAGGTTGGGCGGCCGATCTGCATTCGATCCGAAAACCTGCAATATCTTCGGCTGGATCGAGCCGCAGCCTGCCAGCATTTTCATGCAATCAGGCCGGTCTGTCAATTTGTCGCGATAGCAGCCGGACACGCGAGCATGCGCGGTGAGCATCTATTGTCTCCGAAAGGGGCCGGCGTGGCGGTGCGCGGGTCCGGTCGGAGACTCCTGGCGGGGCAGTCGTCCGTCTTCGGGGAAGTGCCGACATGGCCCGGGACGTCACGACAATTGATGTTTCGACTTCGGTACTTTCCCGGCAGCTACTCAGATCGGCATTCGGTAGCCGTAGAACTCGTGATCCTCGTTGTAGCCGCCGAAGCCAGCGCCGAGGTGGGCGAAGTCGTGGACGAATTCGATCGCCGTAATCCACTTGACCATCTTGAAGCCGAGCTCGTTCTCACAGCGCAACCGGAGCGGCGCACCGTGAAGGACGCTGAGCGGGGCGCCGTTCATCTCATAAGCGAGGATGGTGAGCTGGTGGCGCATGTTGAACAGCTCGTGGACATCATAATAGCGGCCGCCGTCCGCGCCGTCGGCGAGCGAGTAGAAGACTGCGTAGCGCGCGTCGGGCGTCGGCCGCACGAGATCGAGGATGTGGCGCATCGGAACGCCGCCCCATTTGGCGACGCCGGACCAGCCCTGGATGCAGAAATGGGTGGTGATCTGCTCCTGTTTCGGCATCGCCTTGAGGTCGGCCAGCGAAAACTCCTGTGGCGCCTCGACCAGCCCGCTGATCCGAAGCCTGTAGCTCGCGAACCCGTCCGCCACCAGGCCGTCGAACTTCTCCGAAGCCGGCATGGTGCCGTTCGGCCAGAAGAAGGGGGAGATGTCCTTCTCGGTCAGCTGTGAGTGGACGTCCCACCGCTCGGCCAGACCCTTGAGCCAGCCGATCATGAACGCGCCGGTGCGCTGGACCAGTCGCGCGTGGCGAATCGTGAACGGCGACGCGAATAGCCAGGCGGCGACCATGACGGCCATGACGAGGACGAAGAGCGGAAACCCCGCCCAGGTGTCGTTATCGACGCCGCCGAACATGTGGTTGGTGTTTTGCCGGAGCCCGG
>Ga0207933_1001569_pt1 | contig 16831 bp, 16 predicted proteins | sample NGESurdeep092012_4_FD_184488 | JGI IMG/M metagenome (GOLD analysis project Ga0207933, IMG submission 184488) | Arctic peat soil microbial communities from Barrow, Alaska - NGEE Surface sample F53-3 deep-092012 (SPAdes) | ecosystem: Environmental > Terrestrial > Soil > Wetlands > Peat ...
TCAGAGCAGGGGACTCATAATCCCTCGGTCGCAGGTTCGATCCCTGCCTGCCCCACCATGTGATCTCGCGGGACATAGGAAACTTCCGAACCCGCGCGGATCACGATTTCCTGGGCCGAGCGGGCCCCTTCGGGGCGCCCGTTGGCTGGTAGTCCCTGGTCGGGTCCAGCGTGAAGTCCCGGAGTAGCTCGCCAGTGGCGGCCTGGACGACCCGTACGTGGAGCTGGTGGACGGGCATGATGACGTGGGTTCCGGTGTGGATTCGCCCGACGCTGATGCATCGCAACGGTGGAACCGGACGGTCGGTGTGGATCACCATGGCGGCGGCCACGGCCGTGCTGAGCGTCACAGTGGCGGGACTGGTGACTTCCGGAGCTTCCAGTGGAGCGACTACACCCCGGGCGAGTGACCAGTCGACGGCCCACAAGGCCACGGGATCCGCGACGACATCGACGACCACGGCCGACTCCGGCAAGCGCAGTTGGCTGCCTTCGAGCAGGAGTGCGATGCCTCGCATGGGTACGTCACCCTGGTGTAGGTAGCCGGACGGGCGCTCGGCGTGGATCGGACCGAAGCGCCCCCGCACGCGCCTTCCCTGGTCGAGGAGCGACCGGCTGCGGACCGGTGACCATGTCGAGCGGGAACGCGGCATGATGCTGGACTGGGACGTATCGGGATCGGGGATGGCGTGGATCGGAAAAACGGACGGTGAGGACGGTCATCGGAGAGATCCTCCCCCTCGCCCTGGTGGTGACCATCTCCCCCCTCAACATCATCCCGGCCATCCTGCTTCTGTTCACGACCCGGCCACTGGCCAGTGCCACCAACTTCCTGGTCGGATTCGTTCTCGGCGTGGGCGCGGTGCTCGGCCTCTTCGTCGCGGTGGCCGGGGCCGCCGATCTGTCGTCCGGCTCCGGTCATACGCGGTGGGGGGCGATCCTCAAGCTGGCCCTAGGGGCATACCTTGTGGTGGCGGCGGTGCAGAAGTTCCGCAGTCGCCCCCGGGCCGGCGAATCAGGAGCCATGCCGACGTGGATGGACGGGATTGCCGGCTATACCCCGGCCCATGCCTTCGGTGCCGGAGCGGTCCTGGGCGCCGTCAATCCGAAGAACGTGGTGGTTGCCCTGGCTGCCGCGGCGACCATCGCCACCGCTGACCTGCAGACGTCTCAGATCGCCATCGTTGTCATCATCTACGTGGTGATCGCCATCGCCGGGGTGGCCGCACCGATTGTGGTCACCCTCTTCCTGGGGGACAGGTCGGCAGAGGTGCTCGAGGGCTGGAACGCATGGCTCCGGCAGAACAATGCTGCGGTGATGTCCGTGCTCTTCGTGGTGTTCGGTGTCGTGCTCATCGGCCGGGGCATCGCTGCGGTCTAGGTCAGGCATCGGCTTCGACGCCGGTCCCCTTCGGTCCGCCGATCTGCCCTCATGCGATACTCTGCGTCAACAAGCCGCCGCCGGAGTCCGCCCGAGGCCACCGCTTCCCCCGGTGACAGCTTCACGAACACCGACCGGTCGGCGGGCCAGGCCGTGGCGGCACCGACTGCCGGTGGGCTGCGGGCCCGGGGAGCGCCGAACCGATGCCGGAAGCGGCCGGCGCCAATCCGCTATCCCCAACGAGGAGAATCATGGACATCGAGGAGTTCTACGGCAGCGACGAGCGCCGACGGCAGTCGGCTGAGGTCGAGTTGGGCACGAACTGGTTCGACGCCAAGGGCAGCCGATACGAGCTGAGCTGGGTGGAGGACACCGGCGAGCTCTACGTGATGCTCGAACTGGTCCCCGAGGTCGACGCATGGACCCCATTCGGCGACAGTGAGGTCGAGCAGATACCTGTTGACCGGGTCCTGGTCATGGTGGTCGGGTACGTGCCCTCCCTCAACGAGGTGGAGACCATCCTGGCCGGTTGGCCCGACCAGATGGCCAAGCCCGACGGCATCTCCTGGGTGGCCCAGCGCCTGCAGGCCAACGGGGTCCCGACTGCCGCGCCGTCCTGACCCGCCGGTACCTGCCGGGGGTGTCGCCCCGCGAACCTTACGAGGTAGGGTCCGAGACAGTGCCGGATCGAGTCAGGAGCAGGGGTGCCGATGGAACTAGTGGTCGACCTTTCCACAGGGGGTGTCATGCTCCGTGAGCGTGAAGACATGGAGCGGTTCTCCGTGCAGGCCGTTCCCCTGCATCCGGGTGACGGGCCCGCCGAAGGCGCCCTCGGCGCCCTCGCCGCGGCACTCAGCGTCCACGGCGTGGGCACCGTCGGGCCGGACGGGTACGTGCTGGTCCCGACGCACGCCGTGCGCCGCCTGGCCTCGGACGCGGCTCGGGAGGACGGGACGTCCCTCGAGTCCGGGTGGGAGAGCGAGTTCGACGGGATGGTGGCCTTCGCCACCGCCAAGGGGTGGATCTCCGACGACGGTTCACTTCGGGCCCACATCGAGTGGGGGAGTTGAGCGGTGCGTTTCTCCTACGCCGAGTCCATGGTCGACCCCATGTTCTATGTCCCGTTGGCCCAGGCGGCCGAGGAGGCCGGCTACGACGGCATGGTCATCCCCGACAGCCTCTGCTACCCGAAGGAGTCCGACTCCACCTACCCGTTCTCGCCCGACCACACGCGGGAGTTCCTCGAGGACAAGCCGTTCATCGAACCGTTCTCCCTGATTCCGGCCCTGGGGGTCGTCACCGAGCGCCTGCGCTTCATCACCTTCGTGCTCAAGCTCCCCATGCGCCACCCGCTCCTAGTGGCCAAGCAGGCCACTTCGGTGGCGGTGATGACCGACAACCGTCTCTTGCTCGGGGTGGGATCCAGCCCGTGGCCCGAGGACTACGAACTGGTCGACGTGCCCTGGGAGGGACGGGGAAAGCGGATGGACGAGGCCGTGGCCATCGTGCAGGGCCTCTCGGCCGGCGGCTACTTCGAATACCACGGCGACGCCTACGACCTGCCCCCGATCAAGATCAGCCCGACCCCCACGGAACCGCTTCCCATCCTGGTGGGTGGACATGCCACCCCGGCCCTTCGCCGGGCGGCCCGATCGGACGGCTGGCTCCACGGCGGTGGCGATCCCGCCGACCTCCCCGGCCTGCTCGAACGGCTTGCGCGGCTCCGCCAGGAGGAAGGCACCGCCGACCGACCCTTCGAGGTCCATGTGATCTCCCTCGACGCGTACTCCGCTGACGGCATCCGCCGACTCGAGGAGCAGGGCGTCACCGACGTCATCGTGGGCTTCCGTTGGCCGTACGCCGTGGGCCCGGACACCGAGGTGCTCCAGACCAAGTTGGACAATCTCCGTCGATTCGCCGATGACGTGATCAGCAAGGTGCAGGCGTGACCACGGCCCGCGAGTTGGGGCAGGCGTCGATGGCGGCCGTGGAGGGACGCGACCGCTCCGCCTGGCTGGCCCTGTTCGCCGATGATGGCGTGGTCGAGGATCCGATCGGACCCTCGGCCTTCGACCCCGAGGGCAACGGTCACCGAGGCCCCGAAGGCATCGCTGCCTTCTACGACTCGGTGATCGCCGCCAACGAGTCCATCAGATTCGATATCCGCCAGTCGTTCCTGTGCGGCGACGAGGCGGCCAATGTCGGAATCATCCGCATCAACTTCCCCGGTGGATCGGCCGTCGAAGTCGATGGCATCTACATCTACCGCCGGTCACCCGATGACAAGATTGCCTCGCTCCGGGCGTTCTGGGAGCCGGACGCCATCCGTTCGGTGCCTTAGCCCCGGACGGTGATGGGAGCCACCCAGTCGGGCATGGCCATGACCATCTGGACATCGCTGATGTGGCGTTCGGCGAAGGCTCCGGCGCAGTAACAGAGGTAGAGGTCCCACAGCCGCTGGAACCGGGCATCGAGTCCGAGTGCGGCGATCTGCTCGCGGTGGTCCTGCACATTCTGGTACCAGCGGAGCAGGGTCTCCACGTAGTGGCGCCCGATGTCCTCCAGGTCCACCACCATGAGGGGTGTGGACCGCCGCAGCGAGCGGGTGACGGCCTCCACGGAGGGCAGGCATCCTCCAGGAAAGATCATCTCGCGGATGAAGTCCGTCCCGTTCTTGGCCCGCTGGTAGCTGCGGTCGTCCACGGTGATGGCCTGGAGGGCCATCAGCCCGTCGGGCCGCAGAAGGGACGCACAGGTGCGGAAGAAGGTGTCGTGCTGGCGCCAGTCGACCGCCTCGATCATCTCGATGGAGACCAATTTGTCGTACGTGCCGGTGAGGTCCCGGTAGTCGAGGTCCATCACGGTGACCCGGTCGCTGAGGCCGGCATCGGCCACCCGCTTGGAGGCGAAGTGGAACTGGGCGTCGGAGTTGGTGGTGGTGGTGACCCGGCAGCCGTAGGACGAGGCCGCATGCACGGCGAACCCACCCCAGCCGGTCCCGATCTCGACGACGTGGTCTCCTTGATGGAGGTCCAGCTTGGTGCACAGCCGATCCAACTTGGCCCGCTGGGCATCGGCCAGGTCCATGTCGGGACGGTCGAAGACGGCCGACGAGTACATCATGGTGTCATCCAGCATGAGCTGGAAGAACTCGTTGGACAGGTCGTAGTGGGCGTGGATGTTGTCCCGGTCGGTCTGGCGCCCCGGGGGGCGCAGGCGCCGCGCCCAGTCGGTGGCCCCACTCCACCACTGTCCGACCCGGTCCTGGACCGCGGTCACCGGCCGGAGCCCGACCGACAGGATACGGACCAGCGAGGTGAGGTCATCGCAGTCCCACAACCCGTCGACATAGGTCCGACCGAAGCCGACGGAGCCCTCCGACAGGATGGCCGGATAGACCGCCGGATCGTGAATGATCATGGTGGCCGTCGGCTGACCTGAACCGAACCGGTGGGATCCCTGACCGTCGGTCACGGTCAGCGTCCCTCCGTGGAGGTGGGAGGCCATCAGCCGGAGGAAGCGGGCGGCCAGAGGTTCGGCCACCCGGCTCACCGTGTCATCTCCGCTCCTGTCCGGTCGGGATGTGGATGGAACGCCACACCCCGTCGGCGGAGCGCCAGGGCCTGCCGGTAGATGCCCCACGACACCCGCACGGTCATCAGGGGGTAGCGCCACAGGACCCGCCCGAGTGACCGTCGGTCGGCCGGTCGGCGGTGCAGCACCATCGAGGCCGAGAACACCCGGTCCCCCGAGCGGAGGTCGTCCACGCCGAGCACCAGGCGCTCATCGGGCCGGCCGATGGTGAAACGGTGGTCGAGGTCCATGGGAAGGAAGGGTGACACATGGAGTTGCTTGGCCACCACATGGGTGCCGGGGCCGGACAGCACGTAGGTGGTGCGTTCGTGCCAGGGCGTGTTGGTCACCTCGACCAGGACGGCCTCCACCGTCCCGCCGTCCGGGGTGAAGCAGTAGTAGACGCTGATGGGGTTGAACAGCCATCCCCAGGTCCGAAGTTGGGTGAGAAGGGAGATGGGTCCCTCGGGTCGGTGGCCGGTCTGCTCCTCCACCCGGTCCCGCACCGCCGTGTGGAGGGGGAGCGCGGGATCCCCCAGGTAGTCGCGGCGCCGGAAGGAGACGGCATTGGCCCGCTCCCGGGACCACAGCGGGTGCCGGTCGCACACCGCGTCGATCTCGGACAGGTCGATCAGGGCCATGGCGATCCGATAGGAGAAGCGGTGGTCCACGGGCTCGAAGCGATGGTGGACCACCGTGCCCTCGTAGATACCGCTGCGGAGCCCTGCCCCACTCTGGCTCCGGGCCGGGGCCCCGTCGAAGGACATCACCACCGCATCGGGGCGGGCATCGAAGGACGGGGTCACAGGTCCTCTCCGGCCAGTCGGCGGCAGACGGTCAAGGCGCTCTGTACGCCGTCTTCGTGGAATCCATAGCCCCAGTAGGCCCCGCAGAACCAGGTGCGACGGGCCCCGTTCAGCTCCTCATGTCGACGCTGGGCGGCGATGGCCGGCATGTCGAAGACCGGGTGGGAGTAGTCGATCCGGGCCAGGACCCGGTCGTCACGGATGGCGTCGTCCCGGTTGAGCGTGACCAGTAGCTCGTGGGCGGAGTCGATTCCCTGGAGGCTACGCAGCCTGTAGGTCAGTGTGGCCACCTGGGGCTGGTCGGCCAGACGGTGGTAGTTCCAGCTGGCCCAGGCCCGGCGGTTGGCCGGGAGCAGGCGGTCGTCGGTGTGCAGGGTGGCCCGGTTGGACTGGTACCGGATCGCCCCCAGTACCTCCCGTTCCGGGGTGGTGGGGTCCGAAAGCAGGCGGAGGGCCTGGTCGCTGTGGGTGGCCAGCACCACGTGGTCGAACCGTTCCGGACCCATGTCGGTGTGGAGCTCCACCCCGTCGAGTCGCCGGGTGACCTTGGCCACCGGTGAGGAGAGCCGGACGGCGGCACCCAGCGGGGCCAGTATGGCGTCCACGTATCGCCTGGAACCCCCGTCCACCGTCCGCCACGACGGCTGGTTGCCGTAGTCGAGCAGCCCGTGGTTGTCGAAGAACCGGGCGAAGGTCACGGCGGGCATCTCGAGGAACGTGCCCGGGTCGGCCGACCAGATGGACGAGCCCATGGGGATGAGGTACCAGTTGACGAACTGTCGGGACCAGTGGCCGTCGGCCAGCAGATCGGCCAACGACTGATCCGTGCGGTGCTCGGAAATCAGGAGGGCCCGGGCCGTCCGGTTGAACCGGACCACGTCGGCCAGCATCCGTAGGAAGGTCGGCCGGAGAGCGTTGCGTCGCTGGGCGAACAGGGTGGTCAGCGAGGTCCCCCTCCATTCCACTCCGCTGACATCGTCGGACACGGAAAAGCTCATGTCACTGGACTTGGTGGCCACCCCGAGATCGTCGAAGAGACGGATGAGACCCGGGTAGTTCCGCTCGTTGTAGACCAGGAACCCGGTGTCGACCTCGTGGGTCTCGTCGGCCAGGTCGACTCGGACGGTGTGGGCGTGACCGCCGGGCCGGTGGTCAGCCTCGAAGATGGTGACGTCGTGCTTCCGGGACAGCAGATGGGCACAGACCAGGCCGGAGACGCCTGTTCCCACAATGGCGATCCTCATGGTTGTGGACAGCTCCTCGTTCGATCGTCGATTCCGACAGTCCGTCTTCGGAGCGACCCCCGTGGTTGGATGACTCCGGCCTGACGTGGGGGTACCCCAGTATATTTGGGGTGGGGGTGAACAGCCGGAACCGGGGGACGTTCGGCGCAGAGGAGAGGAGTGCCGATGGCCCGTTACCGCGGAACCGTCGTGTCGGAGCGTTCGGCCGAAGAGACCTTCGACTACATGGCCTGCTTCTCCAACGCTGCCGAGTGGGATCCGGGTGTGGCCGACGCCGAGCGGCTGGACGAAGGACCCGTGGGCATGGGGTCGGCCTTCCGCGTCGGTGTCCGGGTCGGCCCCCGGGTCATCCCGCTCGACTACCGGGTCGTCGCCTACGAGCGACCCCACCGGGTGGTGCTGCTGGGGGAGAGCGACACCATCCGCTCGGAGGACACGGTCACCGTGGTGCCGAGACCGGAGGGTGGCTCGATCCTGACCTACGACGCCGACCTCCGACTGCTCGGCCCACTCAGCCCGGCCACCCCGGTCCTGTCCCTGCCCTTCAGAAGGATCGGCGACCGTGGGCTCGGTGGGCTCCGCCGGGTGTTGTCGGTGCCGTCCGATGCCACCGCGGCCGCGCCACCCCTCGTTCGGCTGGCCGCCCGGGTGGTGGACGGGCTGCTCGAGGCCACCGTGGTGGGCAGCTTCTCGTCGATCGGTTCGGAGGTGCGGAGCCGGCTGGCCGGGTGGACGGACCCGCCGTCCATGGAGGGCAAGGTGGTGCTGGTGACCGGGGCCACTTCGGGCTTGGGCCTGGCCACGGCCATCGGCGTGGCCCGACTCGGGGCCACCGTCTGCTTCGTGGCCCGCAGCCCCGAGCGGGCGGCGCAGGCGAAGGCCACCATCACCGAGACCGCCCCCGGCAGCGAGGTCGGTTACCTCTTGGCCGACATGAGCCGGCTGGACCAGGTCCGGACCCTGGCCGACCAGTTCCTGGCCGCCCACGACCGTCTCGACGTGCTGGTCCACAACGCCGGGGCCCTCTCCCGGCAGTACACCGTGACCGACGAGGGGGACGAAGTGACCGTCGTCACCCAACTGGTGGCTCCGTTTCTCCTGAGTGGCCTGCTGCTCGACCCGTTGCTGGTGTCGGTACCCTCCCGGGTCATCCAGGTCTCCTCCGGTGGCATGTACACCCAGAAGTTCGACCTGGCCACCCTCGAGATGGGTCCCGACGGATACGACGGCACGGTGGCCTACGCCAAGGTCAAGCGGGCCCAGCTGGTTCTGATGCACGAGTGGGCCCGGCGTCTGCTCGGGAGCGGCGTGATGGTCCATGCCATGCACCCCGGATGGGCCGACACCCCCGGAATCCGCGGCAGCCTGCCCGGCTTCTCCAAGGTCATGGGCCCGGTGCTCCGAACGGCCGAACAGGGGGCCGATACCGCCGTGTGGCTGGCCGCCTCGCCCGAGGCCGGCCTGGTGAGTGGGGAGTTCTGGCTGGACCGCCGCCCCCGCTGGGAGCACAAGGTGCCGTGGACCCGGCTGGACGAGGCCGACTTCGTTCGGGCCGGCTCGGAGCTGTGGGCGTGGTGTGCCGACCGGTGCGGGTGGGACGGGCTCTCACCGGCCGCGTAGCCCGGCCCACCGGAACGGTCAGTCCCAGCCGGCGAACCCATACTGCTGGTGGGGCCCCATCACCGCGCACTCGAACATCCCGTAGCCCACCTGGCCCTCGTAGGTGAACCTGGCCGCGTATTCGGTGAGGGCCCAGGTGGAGTAGGAGGGGTCGGCCGGTGGGATGTTCTGACCCTGGACCACCAGGTCGCCCTGGTACATCCCGTGCTTCCAGTCCGGCTCGAGCCCGTAGCCACTGCCCAGGAGGAGTGGGAAGGGGAGTTGGGTCTCCACCTCGACTTCGGCTGACTTCTGCCCGTGGGCCCCGTAGTACGAGAGGGTGGCGCCCACCACCGAGCGGGTCCCCGGGGCGAAGCGCAGTTCGTGCTCGGGCCGGCCCAGCCACTCCGGCGCGCGCCCGGACCCCAGCGGGAACACCCGGTGGGCGTCCTGCATGATGCGCTCGCCGCTCGGGCGTTCCTGGATGATGGTGACCAGAGCGTGGTCGTCGAAGCGGACCGGGGCGTAGATCCAGAAGAACCCACCCTCGGTGTCGGTGGCCCGGATGCCGGGAGGCTCGGACTCGCCCACGGGGCGCACCCCCCATGAGCGGTCCCGCGAGCCCCAGTACCGGTCGGGGGTCAGTGTCACCTCTCGGTCACCCACCTTGAGCGTGCCGGTCCACGAGCCCACCTGGGCGAAGCGGGTGGAGTCGAAGGTCACCCGGCTGAACTGCCGATCGAAGTGCCGCGACTCCAGGTGGGCCTCGGAGAAGCCGTCGTAGACGGCGTCCAGCTCGAGGCCCCACTCGTTGGGCTCCACGATGACCCGGACCTGTTCCAGGCCCTTCAGGACCTCCACCCGGATGGGCCCCACCGAGGCGTCCATCCGGTCCGCCCCCAGGGTCTTGGACGATCGCACCACCCGGTGGTCTTCACCCCACAGCACCGAGACGAAGGCGTCGGCCACGCTCAGGTTGGGGTACTGGCCCACCCCGATGACGGCGAAGAGCTCGTCCTCGGTCCCGTGCACCCCGGCCGCTCCGTGGACGTTGAAGTAGTAGCGGTCGTAGAAGTTGCGGTCCGACGTCCCGACGAACCGCATGGGCTCGGAGATCTGGTGGACGGGGTAGTCGTCAAGGGGGGAGAGCATCGGTGATACCTCAGGGTCGCTGGTGGTGGTCTCGGGCGAGGGGCCGGGCCCTTGGCCCCGTGCGAGGCGAGCGTAGCCAGGTTCGAGGTGACGGTGCGTCAGATCTGTGTTCCGGCTACGATTTCCCTCGTCAGTGCAGTGTGCGCCGCCAGCCGGGGATGCCCGCCGCCGTCCTTTAGTTTCCGCTTCGAGCCTGGGAGGACCCATGAAGTCGTACGATCGCCTGTTCATCGGAGGGGAGTGGGTCGAGCCGTCCTCGACCGCCGTGTTCGACGTGGTGTCGCCCACCACCGAGGAGCTGGTCGGTCGGGTCCCCGAGGCCCAGGTGGCCGACGTGGACCGGGCCGTGGCTGCGGCACGCGAGGCCCTCGAGCACGGCCCCTGGCCCCAGATGACTCCGCTCGAGCGCGGCGCCATCCTGACCAAAGTGGCCGAGGCCATCCGCAACGACATGCAGGGCATCTCCGAACTCATCTCCAACGAGATGGGCTCGCCCATCTCGTGGGGCTCGCTGGCCCAGGTCTTCGCGCCCACCATGATCCTGGACTACTACGCCGGGCTCAGCTCCACCTTCGCCTTCGACACCGTGAAGGACGGGCTGATGGGCCCGGTGCTGGTGACCAAGGAGCCCATCGGCGTGGTGGCCGCCATCACCCCGTGGAACGTCCCGCTCTTCTTGGCCTGCGCCAAGTTGGCTCCCGCCCTGCTGTCCGGCAGCACCGTCGTGTTCAAGCCCGCCCCCGAGACTCCCCTCGACGCCAACGTCCTGGCCGAGATCTTCGCCGATGCGGGCCTGCCCAAGGGGGTGCTCAACGTGGTGCCGGCCGGTCGCGAGGTCGGCGCCCACCTGGTCAACCACCCCGGCGTGGACAAGGTCTCCTTCACCGGTTCGACGGCGGCCGGTCGGGCCATCGGGGCAGCGTGCGGACAGAACCTCAAGCGGGTCAGCCTCGAGCTGGGAGGAAAGTCGGCGGCCATCCTGCTGGATGACGTGAACCTGTCCGAGTCCATCCCCCTGCTCCTGCCCAACGCCATCATGAACAACGGCGAGGCCTGCATCTCACTGACCCGCATCCTGGCCCCCCGGGACCGGTACAGCGAGGTGACCGAGGCCCTGATCGAGCAGGTCCAGGCCATGAAAGTCGGCGATGCCCTCGATCCGGCCACCGAAGTCGGGCCCCTGGTGGCCGAACGGCAGCGGGACCGGGTGGAGAACTACATCCGCATCGGTCAGGAAGAGGGAGCCAAGGTCGCGCTGGGCGGTGGTCGGCCCGAGGGGATCGAGAAGGGTTGGTTCGTGGAGCCCACCGTCTTCGTCGATGTGGACAACTCCATGCGCATCGCCCAGGAGGAGATCTTCGGACCCGTGCTCTCGGTCATCCCCTACGACGACGAGGCTGACGCCGTCCGGATCGCCAACGACTCCGAGTATGGCCTGTGCGGTGGCGTGTTCACCGGAGACAACGACCGGGGCCTGTCCGTGGCCCGTCAGGTGCGCACCGGAACCTACATGGTCAACTCCAACATCCCCATCGACTTCTCGTCGCCGTTCGGCGGGTACAAGGCGTCCGGAGTGGGGCGCGAGTTCGGCGAGGACGGCCTCGAACTCTTCCTCGAGAAGAAGACCATCAACCTGCCGGCCGGCTACACCCCGGCTGTCTGAGCCTGGCCGGCCCGAGGGCCGGCCAGGCTCCTCCATGAGCCAATCGGTCCCAGGGGACAGCACCCCCAGGGTGGGGCACCGGTCCACCAGCATGTCCGCCTGGCCCATGTGGGTCCTCGGGGGGACCTTCCTCATCGACGCCCTCGATCAGAACGTCATCCGGGGCATGGTGCCGCAGCTGAAGCGGGCCTTCGGGGTGGGCGACTTCGCCATCGGCATCCTCATGTCCGCCTTCGTGCTGGTCAACGGGGTAGTGACCCTGCCCGCCGGCTATCTGGCCGATCGTTGGGTGCGGACCCGGTCGGCGGCCAGGGCCATGGGTCTGTGGTCGGTGGTGTCGGCAGCCGGATCGCTGGCGCCGGGCTTCGGGGTCCTGGTGGTCCTGCGTGGCGCCCTTGGATTCGGGCAGGGCGTCACCGACCCATCGGTGTCCAGCCTGGTCCCCGACTACTACGTGCTGGAGCGCCGGGGACGCGCCTTCTCGGTCCAGCAGTGCCTGGCCTTCGTGGGCACCGGCGTCGGCGTCCTGGCCGGAGGGCTGATCGGTCCGGCTTTCGGCTGGAGGGCGGCCCTGGTGGTGGTATCGGTCCCCGGCGTGGTGGTGGCCGCCCTGCTGGCCCGGCTCCGAGAGCCGAAGCGGGGGGCGGCCGACCGGCTCCGGGCCGGGTCGGCGCGGGAGATCGAGTTCGTCGGGCGCGACCAGGCCGGACCGGCCCTCTTCGAGGACGGGCCGCGCCACTTCGCCGGAGCGCTGCTACTGGGTCTGCGGCGCGACCTGCGGGTCATCGTCTCCATTCCGACCCTCCGGTACGCCCTCGCCGGTGTGTCCGCCGTGCTCTTCGTCCTGACCGCGGTGGCCTCGTGGATGACCGAGTTCTACCAGCGCCAACTGGGACTGTCCCAGGGTGCGGCCACCGCCACCTTCCTGGTGCTCGTGGTGGTGGGCGGCATTCCCGGGGTCATCGTCGGGGGCCGGTTGGCCGACCGGTTCGCCCACCGGGTCCGAGGGGCCCGGGTGGTGATCCCCGGGGTGGCACTGGCCGCGGCCACCACCCTGTTCATCATCTCGCTGCTGGACCTGCCCTATTGGGCGTGCCTCCCGTTCCAACTGGCCGGGTTCTTCGTGGCCACCTCGGCCATCCCCGGCCTGCGGGCCGGCCTCACCGATGCCGTGCCCTCCACCCTCCGGGGCACCGGGTTCGGAACCTTCAATCTGGCCTCGGTGGTGTTCGGCACCGCCGCAGCTCCGTTGGTCACCGCGTTCTTCTCACCGCGTTTCGGGGACGATCTGCGCACGGCCTTCCTCATCGTGCTGCCCGTGGCCTACGTGGGGGCCGGTCTGCTCATCGCTGCCCGCGATCACCTCGACGAGGACACCCGGCGCCTGCTGGCGATGGCTGGCCGCGCCGCGGGCCCGATCCCGCCGTGACCGGGCCCCGATCCCTGCCTGGCCACGGCCGGCGCGTGCGTAACTGCATGGGGACCTGCGAATATGTATGGGACGGTGCCGGGCCCCGGGGCCAGGTCGCACCGGTCCGGCGTGCGTGGAGGCAGGCAACTCGATGAGCACAGGCGTCCACACGGCCCCCAAGCGGGCCCGCAGGTCACCCCTGGATACTCGTGCCGGTCGCGGTCGGGCCATCGTCTTCAGCTATGTCCCGGCCCTCGACGGCCTCCGGGCCCTGGCCGTCCTGGGGGTCATGCTCTATCACGGGGGCGCTCCGGTGGCCGGCGGCGGCTTCCTCGGGGTGGACGTGTTCTTCGTCCTCTCCGGCTTCCTCATCACCTCTCTGCTGCTGGGGGAGTGGACCCGCAGCCTGACCGTGAAGCTGGGCCAGTTCTGGGCCCGTCGGGCCCGTCGCCTGCTACCCGCCCTGCTGGTGATGCTGGTCGGGGTGGCCGTCTTTGTCAAAGTCTTCTCGGGCCCCGGCGAGTTCGCCGGCCTGCGCCTCGATTCGCTGTCCACACTGTTCTACGTGGCCAACTGGCACTTCATCGCGGCCGGTGGCAGCTACTTCGATGCCACCGCCCAACCCTCCCCCCTGCAGCACATGTGGACCCTCTCCATCGAGGAGCAGTTCTACATCGTGTGGCCCCCAGTGGTCCTCCTCCTCCTCCACCTCGGGCGGAAGCTCCGGCCGGCCCGCCGACTGTGGCCGGTCCTGGCCGTGGCCGTCGTCGGGGCCATCGCGTCGGCCGTCGACATGCGGCTGTCCTTCCAGGGCGGGGCCTCGGTGATGCGGCTCTACGAGGGCACCGACACCCGCAGCCAGGACATCCTCATCGGTGCGGCCCTGGCCATCGGGATGGCCATGTGGGCCCAGCACCGCACCTCCCTCTCCTCCGCGCCGGTCCTTCACGACGAGCGTGGGCGTCTGATACGGGCCCATCCGGCGGCGGGAACGGCCGGCGATTTCCTGCCGCCACCCCATCGACGGGACCTCCGCCGGCGGCGCGGCCTCGGGATCAAGCCCATCACGGCGTGGGAGGTCACACCACCGGGGGCCCGGGCCGCGCTGCAGGTGGCGGGCTGGCTGGCCGCGGCGGCCGGGGTAGGGCTGGTCTGGCGGGTGTCGGGTCCGGGAGCATTCCTGTTCGAAGGGGGCTACTTCCTGTTCGCCCTCGGTGTGGCCGTGGTCATCTTCTGCGTGGTCACCACCCAGGGTGACTCGCTTTCCCGCTCCCTCGGTAACCCGGTCTTCCGCTACGTCGGGAAGATCTCCTACGGTACCTATCTGTGGCACGTGCCCCTCTTCGCCCTGTTGAGCGCCCAGCGCCTCCATCTCTATGGCTACCCGCTCCTGCTCATCCGCATGGCCGTGACCTTGGTGGTGGCCACCGGTTCCTACTACCTGGTGGAGGAGCCCATCCGCCGGCGGAGGACCCGGACCTTCACCGAGTGGCGAGCCTGGCTGCTCACGGCCGGGGCCTTCGTGAGTGTCGTGGTGGTCACCGTGGCCGCCACCCTGGGGACGGCCGCGGAGGCGGCCAGCCCGCTGCGGGTTCAGGGGGCGGCCTATGTCGGCCCCCCCGTCAAGGTGTTGGTGTTCGGGGACTCGGTGGCCTGGCGTCTCGGCTTCGCCATGTTGGCCAGTCAGCCCCAGACCAGCTACGACGTGAGCATCGACAACGGCGCCATCATCGGGTGTGGGGTGCTCCGCTCCAGTCAGTACCTGCTCTACGGCCTGGCCCATCCCGAGGTGCCTCAGTGCGACACGGCGGCACCCGCCTCCGACCAGTGGCCGGCCCAGTGGAAGGGCGATCTGGACCAGTTCCACCCCAACGTGGTGGTGCTGCTCGCCGGCCGGTGGGAGGTGTCCGACCGGCTGATCGACGGGCATTGGCTCCACATCGGCCAACCCGCCTTCGACACCTCCCTCAGGCAGTCGCTGGAGCAGGCGGTGCAGGTGGGCACCTCCTCCGGGGCCCTCATGGTTCTGATGACCTCACCGTGCTTCGCCCCCATCGAGCAGGACAACGGCCAGGTCTGGCCGGAGGACACCCCGGCCCGGCTCGACGCCTACAACGCCATCGTCCGTGAGGTGGCCGCCGAGCACCCGGCCACCGTCCAGCTCGACGACTTCGGGGCCCAGCTCTGCCCGGGAGGCCAGTACCAGGAGTCGCTCAACGGTGTACAGATCCGGGACGGGGATGGTATGCACATCGTCCCCACGGCGGCGGCCGGCCAGTGGCTCGACGGCCGGGTGCTTCCCCAGGTGATCCAGGTGGGTCGCGTGCAGATGGCGGGTCAGCAGCTGGCACCCGCGGGCCCGGCGTCCACCACGCCGGCAACCGGCGCCCTCTCGGCCAGTGGCGCTGGACGCGGTCCCTGAGCAGTCACACCGGGTTCAGGGGGACGAGGTGAACGGGGCCGGCGGGGGGATGGACGATGGCGGCGAGGACTGGCCGAAGGTCGAGCTGTCCGCCTGCTGGCACTGGGTGCGCAGCGCCAGCACCAGAGTGGTCTCGGGTACCCGGTTGGACTCGGAGACCGTTGTCATGAGGGACTGCCACTGACCGTCGCGGTAAGCGGCCTGGGCGGCGATGGGCAGGGCCTGGCGTAGCTGGATGTAGGCCTGCTGTTGGAGCTGGCCGGCCACCGTGGTGTCGGTCTGGTGGGACGCTTCGGTCAGCAGGCTCAGTGACCGGTTCACGTGGCTGCAGGCCTGCTTGGCCAATACCGTCCCGTCGTTGCCGCAGGCGGAAAGGGTGGCACCGAGTCCGATCATCACCACGGTCCCGACGGCCAGGCGCCGGAAGCGGGTGGGCACCGGCGGGAGTGTCACTCCAGCCAGCTGCTGGAGGAGTCGAGGAGATAGCGGCTCACGGCCAGGCACCGGTCGAACACCTCACACATCATCTCCTCGCCGGCCAGGATCCGGGTGAGGGAGACCGGGGAGCGGGCCACGATGTTGAGCCGACGCTCAGCAGCATCAGTGGCCGAGGCGTAGGAGTCGATGGCCGAGACCTCGAGCGGCAGCTCGATGCCGCCCACGCCGGCCAGGTCGATGGCCAGACGCAGCAGATCCGGGCCGTGGGGGAGCGGGGGCAGGGCCCAGGTGAAGGTCAGTGGGAAGTGGAACTCGTCGGGTGGTTCATCGTCTTCGGGCAGCCCGAAGACAGCATCCTCGAAGGAGAGCAGCGTCCTCGGGTCCACTTCGAGGGCCAGATGCAGGTCCACCGCCCCCCCGCAGCCGTCCTCGGGATGCAGCTCGACCTCCCAGACCTGGCGGAGGGAGTAGGTCTCCACGAAGTGGCGCTCGTCGTGCACGTGGAAGCCATGGTCCACCGAATGATCCTTGAGGTCGGCTACGTATCCGGCCACATCGATGACTGCCACAGGAGCCTCAGCCTACCGGGGACACGATGGCTCCGGTATCGTCGTCCCATGGATGACCAGGGCCTGCTCGGGGTGCTCCACGACGCGGCGTCGGCCGTGGCCGATGCCCTGGGGGATCTGGCCGACTGGGGCCTGGCGGGTACCCGTGAGGGCCAATACCGATCGGACCTGGCGGCGGACGCGGCCGCCCTCTCGGTGCTCGACCGAGCCGGACTCGGGATCATGTCCGAGGAGTCGGGCGCCCACCGAGGCGACCGTGATGTGGTGGTGGTCATCGATCCGGTGGACGGATCGACCAACGCCGCCCGGGGCATCCCCTGGTTCGCCACCAGCCTGTGTGCCGTCGATGCCGACGGCCCGCGTGTTTCCCTCGTGGTCAACCAGGCATCGGGGGTCCGCTTCGACGCAGTGCGGGGGGGCGGGGCGCGCAAGGACGGGGATCCGATCCGGCCGTCGGGATGCACGTCGCTGGACCAGGCCATCGTGGGGTTCTCCGGCTATCCGCCCCGTTACCTGGGCTGGCACCAGTACCGGTCACTGGGTGCGGCGGCCCTCGACCTCTGCGCAGTGGCGG
>Ga0207933_1001570_pt1 | contig 16818 bp, 16 predicted proteins | sample NGESurdeep092012_4_FD_184488 | JGI IMG/M metagenome (GOLD analysis project Ga0207933, IMG submission 184488) | Arctic peat soil microbial communities from Barrow, Alaska - NGEE Surface sample F53-3 deep-092012 (SPAdes) | ecosystem: Environmental > Terrestrial > Soil > Wetlands > Peat ...
ATCAGGTGAACACGCATTTCTGGTCGAAGATCGGCAACGCGCTGCTGATCTCGATCGCCGGCGCCGGCGTGCAGCTTTCGCAAGGCACTGGCCAAACCACGAACGGCTACAACTCGCAGCAAATCGCCGCAGCCGCACTCGGCCAGCAATTCGGCGAGCTCGGGCAGGAATACGCGCGCGCCGGTCTGGCTATCCCGAACACGCTGGAGATCCGACCCGGCTATCGGTTCGACGTGATGGTCAACAAGGACATGCACCTGCGGCCCTACGTCGATCATCGCACCATGACCGGCAGCACGCCCGTCAGCCTCGGGCCGATCATGCAGTGACCCGCCGGCTTCAGCGCCCCGCCTGCGAAGCGGCCGGGCGACATGGAGGCGGACACGCACGGTGACCCGCCCGCCAAAGCCTCCTTCACGGCCGCCGGGCGATAGCCCGCCGACCGCAACCGCAGTTGTGATCCTCGGCGCGAACGTCCGGAGAGTACGCCAGCGTGCCGGCCTGACCCAGGCCGATCTGGCGCAGCGGGCTGGACTGGCGCAACCCGCTATTTCCTTGATCGAGGCCGGCCAGGCGAACCCGACGGTGCAGACGCTGCAGCAGCTCGCCGACGCGCTGGGCTGCCCGCTCGCCGATCTTCTAAAGGTGGATTGAATCGAAGCGCCGGTCGGGCGCACCGCCGATCTCGAATGCAGCTTCAGTCGGTGGCAGTGCATCTACGATGCCCAGCCTAACGAAGGCCGGAGCAAGGAAGGCGGAATGATTGTTGCGCTTTGGCTGTTGGCGTTTGCCGCCGGCGTTGCCTTGATCGTCTGGGGCGCGGAGACGTTCGCCGAGCATCTCGGCCGAGCCTCCGTCCGCCTGGGCATCAGCAGCTTTGCGCTGGCTCTCCTTCTGGCTGGTGCGGAGCCGGAGGAGCTTGCTACGGCCGTGGTCGCCTCGCTCCGCGGCTCGCCGGGGATCGCGCTCGGCGACGTGGTGGGCGCCAACGTCACGATCTGCCTTGTTGCCCTCGGCGTCGGCGCCTGGATCGCGCCGCTGCCGTTCCAGGGCGGGGTGATGCGCTATGCCCTGCTCGGGCTGCCGCTCGGCGCGATCGGAGCCTGGTTTGCCTGGGACGGCGAGGTCGGGCGCGGCGAGGGCGCGGTCCTCGTTGCCTTCTATGTCCTCTACATCACCGCGATCTGGTGGGTGGAGCGGAAGCCGCCCACACTGGGCGAGGTAGGCGAATTGGCCGAAGCTCGGGAAGCAGCGGAAGCTGGGCATTCCTCCCGCGTAGGGCGCGACCTGGTGCTGGTGCTCGCGGGCGTCGCCGCTATGGCCGGCGGCGCGACGCTGCTGGTCGAAGCAGTGCAGCGCATCAGTGGCGTCGAAGCAACGCAGACTCGGATTGGCCTCACGCTGGTCGGCTTCGCGACCGGCTTCGAGTTGGTGGTACTGGCCTGGTCGGCTGCGCGGCGCGGCATCTCCGAAGCGGTCGTAGCAGGCGTAGTCGGTTCCTTTGCCTACAATGTCACCATGACGCTCGGTGCCGGCGCGCTCGCCCGTCCGCTCGTGCTGGTCGACGCGGCAGTGCTGCATGTTCCGGTTCTGCTGATGCTCGGATCGTTGGCGGTCGTCGTCCTCTTGGCAAGTCGCCGACGCAAGCTCGGCCGTGCCGAGGGGGGACTCCTACTCGCCCTGTATCCGGTGTTCGTTGCACTGGTGCTGCTTACCTGAGTAATTGCGTCGGGGCGGCTTGCTGTGCTGCCCGGAATTCAACGTCGGGATCACATCCCGCCCCATTGGCGTTGAAGGACGAGGCGAGACGAATCGGAGCGGCGATTCGGCACACGCAAATCAGCGATATGGACGCGCCCTTGCAGACGGCTCGAAAGACGCACCTTGCACCAGCCGCAATCTCCCGATCCGTTGCATGGCGACCTGCCGCCGGCGACGCTCCGGCCAGCCGGTGAGCTTCTCCTTCAGGAAAAACAGGACCGGGATCAGCGCGAACGTGCCGGCCGCATAGCCGTAGTAGCCAAGCGCCGTCACCGCGGCATGGTGGCTGTGCGTGTGCAGCCACCATCCGGACTCCGCCAACGCGATGAGGAGGAACAGGCCGGACACGCAACCGATCAGCCATGCCAGTACCGCCCCGGCAGCGAGGACCAGCATCGCAAAGAAGCCGAGCACGCCAGCGAGGAACACGCCTACCAGCTCCGCCAGAAATCGCCCGATCGCACGCATGGTCCACCTCCGGCCCGAAGGCCTCTCGCCTACCGCTCCAGCTCCGCCTCCGCCGTCTGCGCCCGGTGAAGCGCGGGCGCGCGGGCGGGGCCGCGGTCATGCTCTCGGTCACGATCCGCGGCCAAGCCTTGCGCGACCTGCTCGCGCTCGGCGATCGCGACCGCGGTCAGGAGCTGCTGACGTGCGGTATCCCGGCCTTCGCTGCGGGCCAGGTCATTCCAGTCGGACTCGGAATTGTGTTCGGGGAAGGTCGGCAGCAGCGCGAAGCAGCCGACCGAGGCGGCGGCCTCCTCCGCCTTTTCCCGACCAACATTCGGCTTGCCCTCGGTCTCGCGCCGATGGTCGTTGTCGCCGGCGATGTAGATGGCCCGGTCCGGATACAGCGCACGATAGGTTTGCGCCACGGGGGCCAAATTGCCCGCGTTGAAGGCGACGATCGCCGGCATGTGTGTTAGCTCGTGGACGGTCGCGGCCGTGGCGTAGCCCTCGGCGATCAGCAGCGGCCCGGGCCGGTCGATGTCGCCGATCGGGTAATGGCCGCCTTCAACCCGGCCTTCCTCGTGGAACTGCTTGAAGCCGTCGGGGCCGATGTGCTGGAGGCTCCAGAGCTTGCCGTCGGCATCCTGCACCGGCACCAACAGCCTTCCGTCCTCCGCTTGCCGCAGCCCGTGGGAGGGCACGTCCTTTTCGGCCAAGTATGGATGGGCCTGGACGGGCGTGGAAGCCGCCCAGATGGCCTCGACCTCCTGGGCGGTGCGCTCGTACTGCCGCTCGCGCTCGACCGCCCTGTCATGCCGCTTCTGCGCCGCCTCGGCGGCCATCTGCGCCCGGTCCTGGGCGCCGAGCGCCGCCACCTGACCAGATGCCTTCCAGTCCGTCTTGAAGCCGGTCCGGAAGTTCTGGATGTGGCCGGCGGGCTTGCCGTCCAGGTGCCCGACGTAGGCGCCGCTGCGCTCGCGGCCGCGGTCGCCCTCGACGGCGACGCGGTGCATCCGCCCGTCCATCTCAGGCACCCCGTCGATCTGCAATCCGCACTCGCGCAGCGCCTGCGCGAACTCCGCGCGCGGGTCACTGTCCACCGCGATGTGGACCTGGCCCATCGCCGGCAACCAGGACTGGAACGCATCCAGCTCCACGCCGGCGGGCACGAACCACGCCTTCGCCTGTCGATCCCATTTCGCGCCGAGCGCCTTGGCATCGTCCTTCTCGGCATAGGGCACGGCGAGATAGGTACGGTCGTCAGTCGTGGTCATCGAAGGATGGTTCTCCTGGATCATCACCGGCGGGCGCACCTGAGCATCGGCGCCGGCCCCCTGCCCTGCCCTGTCTTCCGGCCCGGGCGACTCCAGCTTGCGTGCTTCGCCTTGCTCCTGGTCACGCTGCTGCGCGCGTTCCAACTCGAAGCTACGCACCAGCTTGGTGATCTTCTCGGCGTCGGCCGCCGCGCGGAAGATCTCGCGCGGATCCTGCTGGAGCGCCTTGATCCAGCTCCCGACATAGGCGACGTGCTGGCCTGGATCGTGGCCGATGCCGAGCTGCTCGCCGATCATCAGCGACGCGATCTCCGCCCGCAGCTCCTCGCGGGCGTAGCCCTCGGACCCAAAGGGATGGGCCATGTCGCGCGCGAGGCGCGACGGATGACCAGTCGCGTGGCCGAGCTCATGCAGGGCGGTGGCGTAATACCCATCACCAGACGGGAACTGTCCGCGCTCCGGCAGCGTGATCGCGTCCTCGTTCAGCCGATAGAAGGCACGATCGCCTGGAACGTGCCGGAGCGGCACACCGGAGTTGGCGAGGATCGTCTCCGCCTTCTCGTGGCGTTCCCATTCCGACATCGCCGACCGCGCCGGCGCCGGCGCCAAGCCGTCGATCTGGTCGGCGTTGAAGACGGCAGCCGACCACACACGCGGCCGTCCATCGCGCACCAGTCGGCGCACCTGGTTGCCATCCTGATCGAGCATTGGTTTGCCTTCGGTGTCACGGACCGGCTCCAGGCCCTGCCATTTCCAGTACTGGATCGGCGTGCCCTTCTCCCCCTTGCGCACCTGTCCGCCGGCCTCGAGCGCTTGCCGGTAGGTCATCCAGCGCGCGTCGCCATAGCCGCGGCTCTCGGCCCGGCTCATCAGCCACATCGCGTTCATGCCGTGGTATTCGTTCGCAGTCGTCGGGTTGTACGGCATGAACCGCTCGCCGGGCTGCCACGGCTTCACCCAAGGCGCGGTGCCGGCCTTGAGCTGCTCGACGATCGAGCCGGCGACCTGATCGACATAGTCAGTCGCCATCGGCAATCTCCTCGCCCTCGGGCTCCAGGTCGCCGTTCGCATCCCATGCCTCGGCCTCGGTCAGCGCCGTTTCCTCGAAGGCGCCGAGGCTCTCCGCCTCACCGGCGTCCACCTCCACCACCACGCCCGGCACGGTCAGGTCGGCGACGCTCCCGGAGAGCACCGGCGGCGCGGTCGAATTGCGGGGATCGTCACTCGACGCGGACATTGCTCGCCTCCCGGACGAAGACCGACGTATCGGCGGTGTAGGGGTTGGGTGGCGCCGTCGGCGCGGCGCCTTTCGTCGCCCTGGCCGTCGCGGCCGCCTCGCGAACGCCGCCGGCGAGCGCCGGCACGGCGCCAGGACCGTAGTAGCGGGCCACGTAGCCGTTCGCGAAACCCCGATAGAAGCTGCCGGTGTTGTAGGCGGAGAGTGCGGCTTGCAGCGCTGCCTGGCCGTTGCCGCGCGTGCGTGCGGCCGCGGCGTAGTCGGCGGTCAGGACCGCCGCGCCGTCGCGGATGTTCGTGCACGGGTCCAGCACGCGCTCGACCGTCGTGCCGAGCGCGATCAGGTTGCGGCTATTCACCTGCATCAGCCCGAGATCGACACTGTAGCCGCGCAGGATGTAGCCCTCGGCGATCCGCGCCGCTTCAGCAGCGCTTGAGGCTGGCGGAGGTTGCACCCGAACTCCGTTGACATGGATTGCCTGCGGATTGCCGCCGCTCTCGACGCGGATGACCGCCTCCAGGGTGATGGGCGCGATGTTGGGCGCGCACGCCAGCAGCGTCGGCGGGATCATCCGAGCACCCATACCGGACGCGCGACGTCTTGGACGTTCGCCGCCGGGACCGGCCCGAAATAACGGCTATCGAAGCTGCGCGGATCATGTCCCGACAGGAGCCAAATCTGCCTCGGCATTACCTCGTAGGCGCCCGCCGGAACCGGCCGAAGCGGCCGGTCCGCGCTGTCCCGCACGAGCGGGGCCGTGTTCTTGATCGGCTCACCGTCCACAGCGATGCCCTGCGGCGTCACCATCACCAGGTCGCCCGCGATCGCAGCCACGGGCTTCAGCAGCGGTTCGTAGCCGCCGGAGCAATTCCCGGCCGGGATATAGCCTCGCACCGCGGCCTCCCGGATCGGCGTCGTATTCGGTAGGCAGACGGCGACGATTTCGCCGCGCCGAAGCGGTGCAGCAACCGTGCTGATTTGCCAGAGTCCGCGTGGCATCGACGCCGTGTCGTTCACCCGGATCCCGACCAGCCGAGCCGTCACCAGAGTTCCCGCCAACAGCGCACCGGCCACTCCGGATGCCAGCGCCGCGCGCCGAGGCAAGCGAGCTATAGGAGTTTTCCATGGCCTCATGCCGCCTGGAAGACCCTCGGCCTGGCGCGCGTGGCGCTGCTTGCCAGCGGCTCGATCCTGGCCCGCCGCTCGAAAGTTGGATCGAGGAAATAGAGGATCGGCGTCCCGAAGATCGGCCGCTCGCCCGCCATGAAGACGACCATCTCGCCCGATTCCACAATCCGGCCGCTCTCGTCCCGGCGCGGCTTCTTCAAATCCATGATCTCGTCCGGCGTCAGCAGCGGCCGGCTGACCTCATGGTAGGTCCGCGACACGTGCTTCAATGACCCGAGCCGTGTGCCGCTCTCGGTCACGTCCTCTTTGACGATCGTCGTGTTGCCGACCATGCGGCTGATCCACTCCGCCGATTCCCATTCGTTCGGCGCGTAGACGATGCGGATGTGGCAGTTTGCGGTGATGCTCTGGTGCTGCCCGTAGGCGCCGAACATCTGCTCGCGGTTCTGCGCGGCGAGGAATGCCTTGATGCCGTAGCCGGCACATTTCGGCAGCGCGTCCTGGATGATCTGGAGCTTTCCGAGCGACGGGAACTCGTCGAGCATCATCAGCAGCCGGTGCTTGTGCGGCTGAAGAGGCTGGCCCTCATGGTATTTCAGCTCCACGCCCATGAGCTGCCGCATCGCCATGGTCAGCAGCAGCCGGATCAACGGACGTAGCCGTTCCTTGTCACCGCCGCGCGTGACCACGTACAGCGACACTGGTCGCTCGTGGTTCATCAGATCCATGATCCGGAAGTCGCTGCGCTTCGTGTTCGCCGCGATGATCGGGTCCTTCACCAGCGTCAGGTAGGTCTTGGCGCTGGACAGCACGCTGCCCCGTTCCTTCTCGGGGCGGTCGAGCTGGTCCCGGCCCGCCGCCGCAACCACCGGGTGCGCGCCTATCGGGAGATGCCGGTTGGTCCGCATCTCCTCCCACAGCACGTCCGACTTCTCTTCGGGATCAGAGAGCGCATAGGCCACGTCGGCGAGACTCGCCGCCTCGCCCTTTTTCCTGGCCTCGTACATGACATGCAGGATCACGGCCGCGAGGAGGTCGAAGCTGGTCTTGCCCCAGTGGTCCTTGCCCTCGATGCCGTCGCCGTTCGGATCGCAGATCATCTGCGCGATGTTCTGCGCATCGGCGACCTCGTACGGCGTGCCGAGCCGCACCTCCTCCAGGAAGTTGAAGCCGGCGCTGCCTTTGACGGCGCCGGGCTCCCAACGGATGACGACATTGTCGGCGTGCTTGGCGCGCCAGCCGGCGGTGAGCTGCCAGAGCTCGCCCTTCTCGTCGTAGATCAGGCAGCTCGCGGGCCAAGACAGCAGCGTGGGCAGGATGTTGCCCACGCCCTTGCCGCTGCGGGTCGGCGCGATGACGATGCAGTGCTCCGGCCCATCGTGGCGCAGGTAGTGGGTGCGGCCCTTCGCATCCGTCCACCCGCCGACATAGACGCCAGCCGGTTGCTGTCCCAGTAGGGGCAGCAGTCCCGATTGCCTGATTTCCGGCTCCGACATGAAGCGCGCCGTGCCATGCACGCCCTCGTGCTTCACCGGCTTGCGCCGCCGGCCGCTGGAGATGACCAGCCCGGCGACCATGGCAAGGCTGACCGTCCCCATGAGCCCGGCATCCATCAATCCGAACGTCGCCTTCGCGTTCGGCGCCCACGGCGCCTGCATCCATGTGACCCAGGACCACGGGGCATAGACATGCCGGAACCACGGCGTTCCGAGCGCCGGATGGTAGTGGACGCGCCAGGCGACGAACTGCGTCGCCGCGCTGCTCAACGCGAAGACGCCGGCGAGAAGCGCCGTTGTCCCGAGCAGGCGCTTCCGTGTTCGTGGCGCGTGGTCTAGGGTGTCTTTCACCGGCTCCGGTCCTGGTCGTCGCGGATATTCTATTTATCTAATACTTCGTACCCCCTGCCCGCTCCCCGGTCAACCCCGTTCGCCCGCGCCGCCACAGCCGTCTGACGCTGCCGCTCCAGGCCTGGGTCGGCGAAGGTGACGCCCAGCCCCTCGATACCGGCAAGCTGCGCCACCTGCTTTCGGAAATCATCGGCCCCCTGGACATTGAGCGGCCGGCCGCCGAACCGGTCCCCGGCCAGCGTGAGCGCCAGGAAGGAGGCGCCTGCGGTCACCTGGTTGACGCGCACCTGCCGCGTCTCGTCGGACACCAACCCGCCATCAGCGACGCGATACACCACCCGTCCGTCGCGTCGAACCGCCGGGCGGAGGTGCTGATAGACGATGTGGCGAGCTTCGCCGGCGTCGGCGGCCTCCAGCAATTCCGCCTCGACCCGCTGGCGCTGCTGCTGACGCGCGCGCAAGGCGCGCAACGCGGCCTCGTTGCCCCTGCCCGCCGCCGCCTCCAGGAAGCCTTGCCAGTTCGGGATGCTATGCCGGGCGCGAACCTGGCGCCGCTCCTCGGCGATATGCTGAAAGCTGTCGCGACGGAGCGTGCCGCGTAGGCCGGTCAGGCGCTCCTGTCGCAGCCGATCGCGGTGATAGTCCCGGAGCTGTCGGCCGTAGGCCGCGTGCTGCTCGCGCAGCGCCGTCGTGGCCGCCTCCCTGGCGGCCAAGGCCGTCGTCCGCTCGTGCTGGAATGCCTCATAGAGCGGTCCACTCCGGCTTGGTCTGGCATATCGGCTCTGCGCCGGCTCTGCTGGCCCTTGCCGTCCGGGCGGCTCGAACGGGCCGAACGCGGCGGTCAGCGCCTGCATGGACAGGCCGCGGTCCACGTCGGACGCCTTCACATGCAGCCGCCCATCGCCGCGATGCCCGATCACCAGCCCGGCGCCGCGTGGCTTGATTTCCAGGTCATAGCCCGCCGCGACGTGGTGCAGCTCTGGCCAACCCTTGCCGCTGTCGCGGGCGGCGAGCAGCGCCGCCGCGGCCTGCTCGCGCACCCACGTTCCGAAGGATTGCCCGCCGTGCTGCGCCTCGAAGTCGGCCGCCCACCCCCGTGCCTTGCGTTGTCGGTCAGCGTTCTGCCGTGGATCGACGGTGTGCGGTTCGCGGATGAGCCCGTGGCGGATTTCCAGCTCGGCGCACGCCTCCTGCAGCCGGTAGTGATCGCGAACCGGCGTCACGTTCCGGAACATCGTCGGGTGGACCTTGTTGATCGCGACGTGCAGGTGCCAGTTGTCGGTGTTCTGGTGGACCGCCGACACGCGCTGGTGCGCCTCGAAGCCGATCGCGGCACAGAGCCGGTCCTCGATGTCCTCCATCTGCTCCCGACTGGGCTTCTCACCCTCCGGAAAGCTGACGACGAGGTGGTAGCTCTTGTCCGACCGGCTCCGGCTGTTGTGGGCCTGGGTGGCGAGGATCTCCTTCACGGCCCAGCCCGGATCGTCGGCCTGGCAGTTCGTCACCCGCGCCCACGCCACCTTCTCGCCGGCATGGTCACTGTCCAGGATGTAGGCATTGAGCCGGGTCCAGCTCGCAGGGTCCACTTCCGCTCGCGCGTTGAGCACGTAGGCGCCGAGACGGCCGAAGCCGGCGCCGCCCTTGGGCGCCATGATTCTTTTGGCGATCACACCCGGCCGACCACCTCGGCCAGCCGTCCTTGCAGCTCGCCGATCCGGTCGAGCAGGCGGCGAATTTCGGCCTCCGGCATCCCCTGTCCCGGCCGGTCCACCAGCCACAGCTTGAGCAAGCCGCCGAGCCGGCCCTGGTCACCGTTCACCTTTGCCAGCTCGAGCACGGCCCGGTGGTCGAGCACGGAGCGGATCGGCTGCGCCAGACCCGCCGCACGGAGATAGGCGGAGACGGACAAGCCGGCCGCCTTCGCCCGCTCCTCAATCCGGGTACGCTCGGCATCGGTGACGAATGCCTTCATCGGCAGCAACCGGTTTCGCGCGTCCCGCGCCTTCGCGCTCACGCTCTTCGTCTCCGTCGAGCCATGGCGAGTAAGGCCCCGCGTTGTGGTACCACAACGCCTATCCTGCCATCGAACTCCAAGCAAAAATATGCGCCGATCTGCGTTTCGGTCGTCGTTCGCGGATGAACTCGGATCGTCGCGCTCAATCGCATTCGATCGCACATGCGCCGATAATCGACGCGCTCTGTCGCATTGACAAGCGGGCTAGCCTATTCGATAAAACGAATGTTCAGACTACCCTGGTCCAACGATGTGCCGGAGCCTTGGATGAGCCAACTTCCTGAGCGGAAGCGCATGAAAGGGGTCGGTCGCGTCGCCTTCATGGCGCATCTCGCCGAGATCACCGCCGACCTCGAAGCCGGTTGGCCAATCAAGGCGGTCTACCAGAAATGTGCCGACAAACTTGGCATGTCCTACGCCCAATTTGCGCGGTACGTCGACCAGATAGTCCGGCGCGGCAATCGTGGGCGCTCGCCTCCTTTCGAAGCGCCGCGGCCTCCCCTCCCCTTTGCTGCGGCTCCGCCGCCCGCGGCCCCTTCTCCACCGCAAGGAACATCCCGTGCCGGACACCAATCCCTCCGCCGAGGCTTCAACCACGACCCGATCGAGCGCCCGGACGGCCGCCGCCGCCTCCTCGGCGAAGAGTGAGCCGCGCAAGCTCCATTTCGTCCTTCAGGGTAAGGGCGGCGTCGGCAAGACCTTCGTCAGCCTGCTGCTGGCCCAGGCGATCGCTGGCAAGGGCGGGCCCGTGATCTGCGTCGATACCGACCCGGTGAACGCCTCCCTGTCCAGCCTGTCGAGCATGAACCCGGAACGGGTCTCCATCTTCGAGGGCAAGAAGGTAGACACCAAGGCGCTCGACCAGTTCGTCGAGCGTCTGCTGGGCGAGGACTCGCATTTCGTGGTGGACAATGGCGCCTCCAGCTTCGTGCCGGTGAGCCAATACCTGCTCGAGAACGATGTCGTCGGCATGATGGTCGAGGACGGCCGCCAACCGGTCATCCACACCGTCATCACCGGCGGCCCGGCAATGCTGGATACGGTGAAGGGCCTGACCTCTCTGTTGGCTGACTTCCCGCCGAGCGTCCGCCTGGTGGTCTGGCTGAATGAGTTCTTCGGTCCGATCATCAACGCACAGGGCAAGCCGTTTGAGGAGATGCCGGCCTACGGCGACAGCAAGGACCGGATCTTCGCCCTCGTGCGTCTGCCGATGGTCAGCGAGGAAGCCAGCTCGGACCTGCGCGACATGATCTCCAAGCGTCTGACCTTCGATCAGGCCTTGGCGCGCGAGAACATCAGCATCCTGCGCGTGCAGAAGTCGCGGCTGTTCAAGTTCAAGGACGCGGTCTGGCCGGCGATCGAGCGGGTGATCTGATGGAGTCGGCCAAGCTGCGGGAGTCGCTGCGAAAGCAAGGCATCTACGTTCACGAAAGCGATCCTGTGCTGGAGATCGCCGCCATTTGTCAGCTTGCCGTGGCCGATACTGTGAAGGCCGTCGAGGGCGTGAACAAGGCGGCGGCCGATCGCATTACTGCCGCCTCCGGTCAGCACATCGAGGCGGCTAAGCAGAGCGCCTCGGCTCTCATCACGGAGGCCGGCAAGTGGTCGGCCGAGCAGCTCCGGGACGCCGCGGCCGAAATCTCCTCGTCAATTCTGAAGGAAGTTTGCCCAATGGCGGCGAAAGCCGAGGCTGCCGCCCGTCTATCGGTCAGGATGGTCTGGGTGATGGGCGGTATCAGTGCCGTCGCGATGGCCGCCATCGCAGGTTTCTTGTTGGGAGGCCTATAAGTGTTCTCACCTGTCCACCTGTGGGACATGGCGGCCGTCCAAAGGAACGGCGAGACCGTGGCACTCTTCTCTCGTCAGCAATTCTTTCCGGTTGCTTCGTGCCGGTCCGGCGAAGTTGTCCACAGGCCGCATGCGAGTGTTCCTGTTAAAGAGTTAGATTCTCTATTCTGTTATAGCGTTAGAGGTCTGAAATCGGCTGTCACTTCAAAGGCGTACACCGAGTCGGCGTTCGCAATTCCCCGGTTGTGCGTTCCTAAAACCCCGGCCCGCTGCGTTCGCAATTCCCCGATGATCCGTTCCCGATATTCGGGCTGTGGGCACCGTGGGCCTCCATGCGATGCGTTCCCGATACCCCGTCTAACTCCGTTCTCGTTTCCCCGTGTCGCCTCGGGATGGCGCGCGCCTGCGATGTGCTTAGGCCCTTGAGGAATATGCTGTTTTGGGTCTCATGACCACGCGATGGGGCGCCGGGACGGCCATGGCGTTCGCCATTCCCCGAGTCGGCTGCCTTTGTGCGGGTTCTCACGACGGGTTTCGTACGTCCTCTAAGCCATTGGTCATCTCGGATACGACGCCGCAGCCGAGCGTCCGAACGGGGTAACGGGAACGCCACCAAGCCTGCTCGGGGAAATGGGAACGCCTTCGAAGCTCATTCTCGGGGTAACGGGAACGGCTTGGCCCTTCTCTCAGACTCGAAGCCATTGTCATGTTGCAGCTGGAAGGAGGCCCTATGGCCACGCTCATCTCGAGTTCCGAGGTTTCCGAGCTGACGCCCCCGGGCGAGCAGGTAGACCTCTTTGTCGAGAGCCTGGTCTCGGCGCCGCTTCGCGACGATCGGGCGACAATGGAGTTCCCATTCTTCGCGCTTCAGAAGCGGCCCCTGCTGACACCCATCATTTACCAGGATGGCAATGTCTCCATCCGTATTTCCCCCGGCGAGCGGGGTATTGCGACGATCTGGGACAAGGATGTCCTGATCTACTTGTCCAGCTTGATCAACTCCAAGATTGAGCGGGGAGAAGAAGTTTCCCGGACCGTTCGCATTGCGGCCTATGATCTGTTGCGCGTGACCCGCCGCCACACGGGCAAGAACGGCTACCAGGAAATCTACGACGCCCTGTTCAGGCTGCGCTCGACCACTATCACCACAGATATCCAGTCAGGAGGCGAGCGCGAGACGCGCGGCTTCGGCTGGATCGACAGCTTCCGCATCCTGACCAAGGAGAACAAGGCAGGGAACCGGATTATGCAGGGGCTGGAAATTACCCTTAATGACTGGACCTTTCGGGCACTCGTCAAGGATCGGCGGGTTCTGGCGATTAACCCGGCCTATTTCGACCTGACCGGTGGACTGGAGCGCCGACTGTACGAGATCGCCCGAAAGCACGTTGGGCGGCAGGCCGAATGGAGGGTGTCGCTCCTGCTGCTGGCCAAAAAGTGTGGGTCGATGCAGCGGAACCTGCGAAGGTTCAAATTCGACCTGAAACAACTCGCTGCGCTGGATCGCCTACCGGACTACCAGATGTTCCTTGTAAACGATCACGCTTCTCCGATCGCCAAGGCGATGGAGGCGGCCGGCATGAAGGGGACCAAGGGCGCGAAGCGGACGCCAAACGAGGCCGTTCTGGTGGTGTTCAAACCACGCCCGCGCGCGCTCCCCGTCCCGGAAGCCGCCAGCAAAGCCGCGTAGACAAACGGCTAAATGCCGCGCCGCTCGAACCATTCGTCGAGCGCCTCGATTACCATCTCCTGAATGGAGCGCCGCTTTAGTCGGCCAGGTCCGGGCTTCCCCGCATCCGCTAGGCGCAGATACCGGTTCTCATCCAGCTTCACCGTGGTCGCGACTGTTTGTCCCGATGGCGCTGGTGTGGAGACTAGCGGCCCCTCCCTCCGGGCCGTGCGCGATGTCTCGGGTCTTCTAGGTTCAGCAACGGCTGCCGCATGGGGGACCGCGGGCGGGGTCGGGGGAACTTGCGGCCCGGGCACATGCGGCGCGTCTGCCCCCTCCCCTCCCCACTCCTCCTCTGCCCCGGCCCTTTCCGCTGCTTCGTCCATGGCGATCGGTTTTGCGCCACCCTTGCGGGGTATCGGGAACGCACTCAGATCAGGTCCCTTGCCCATCAGGCTACCACCCTTGCGGACTTCCGCAACCGCGTGGCTACGTAACTCCATAGCTCCGCGACTTCCTTTGCCGAGTTGCTGGCCGGATCGAGTTCGCTGACGGTCCGGCCGTCGATCCCCGATGTGGGGAACGAAACGGAATGGTGGATCGTAGCTGTTGCGACGGTCCCGCTTTGCGAGAGAGCGATTGCCGCCTGCCCGGTGATCCGGGCGTTCTTCGTCGCGCCGTTGATCACGAACACCATCGGCTTCTTTGCCTCGTCCACGATGTCGATCGTACGCCCGACCGCGTCCAGGTCATCTGGCGAGGGACGGGTCGGGATGAGCACCAGGTCGGCGAGTTCGACGACGGCCCTGATCAGCCCGGTCGCCTGCGGCGGGGTGTCGATGATTACCAGCTTGAAGCCGCCGGCCCGCGCCTGTTCGATGTGCCTTGGGAGATCCTCCAATCGGCTGGCAAAAAACACCGGAGACTCCGCCTGACGACGATTCCACCAGCCAGCTAGGCCACCTTGCGGGTCCGCGTCGATGAGAACGACAGCCCCCTCCCCTGCCCGCTCCGCCTCCACGGCTAGGTGGCGCGACAAGGTTGTCTTACCCGCCCCACCTTTTTGTGAAGCTAAAACAAGTACATGCATAAAGAAATCCCTTCGGCCGAATCGGCGCGCCGGAATATACCTTGGGCACGTGCGGAATGGAAGAGCCACGTGGGCACGGAGATACGTAGCTGCGAGCGTCAATGCGGACGGACGCACGGAGCCAAGTGGATATGGTCATCCGCACGGCCGCACATAGGTACGTAGAATTGCAGATCCGTAAGTCCGCGAATACGGGGAAGCGGCTTTGCGTTGCCACGTCTCTACGTAACTAGGCGGTTACGCATGTCCGCAGCCGCGCTCTCCATTGAGTCCGTAGTTGCGGAACACTGTATCTACGCAAGTTCGCAATTGCGGTGTGTCGCCGGTGGATGTGCGCAGCCTCGGGTATCACGCTGCCGTCCCACGATATGTCCGGCGGGGCGGGCTGTCCCCTCGATGCTGGCGACTGGGAACGCGCTCGCGAAAGGGGCCGCCCCATAATGGAGCGGCCCCATACCTGACGATCGGGGAAAAGGGGAGGGGAGGAGGGTTTACTCCGCAGCCTGCAAGATGGTGATTCCGGATTGATCGTCCTCTCCCTCGGGCTTGGCGCGGCAACGAGCATAGGATGTCCGCAGCAAAACTGGCAGCCAACCCGTGCCGTCCAGCAACTCAGCCGCGTTGGCGGCCATGGCCTCCTTCTTCATGCCCTCGATCCGTGCGGCGGCGGATGCGCCAGCCCCATCTCGCACCGCGTCCAGGATCAGCGCCTTGGGCACCCGGCCGAGATAGCTCTCCGTCGTCGGCTGCCACCACGTCCGCATGTCCAGGCCGGCCGCGTGCGCCACCTGCGCTGCCGCGCACCCGGCCCCTCGGCCTTCGGTCCAATCGGCACCGCCGGCATTGGCGCATCGCGCAACGCACACGGCCAGCAGCGCCAGCAGCGCCGGCATGTCCTGGTCCTGCAGCCATCCCCACAATTCGGCATGCTCGCCGGGCAGGGTGCCGCGCATGTCGGTCTCGGCCGTGTCCAGCGCCTTGCGGGCCGGGCCGTCGCCAATGCCGGGGCAGGCGGAGGCGAGGGCAGGGGGGTAGGCCATGAACGTCGCGACCGTCTCCCCGTAGCGGCCATAGAAGGCGTCCGTTGCCAGCCCATGCAGCAGCACCCGGAGGGCCAACTCGGGATGGCGGGCAAGTTCCGCTTGCAGCGCCGCCGTCCGATGCGCCTCCAACTCGCTTTCCAGGGCAGCGGAGAGGGCAGGGGCCTTCGGCTCGGGAGCCTCCGGGGAGTGGTCGCCGCTCGTCCAGGCACTGCCCGCAGCCTCGTCGCCCTGCTCGGCGTCGCCCCCGTCGTGGTGGGTGGCTTCCTCGCTATCCCGGCCCGATGCCGTCTCGGGCCTCGCGTCGTCCTCCGGGCGGAGATAGCCACGCTCCACCCTCAGCGTCCCGTCGCTGCTCAGGCTGATCGTCGCCCCGGTCCGCGCGATGTCCTCCGGGCGATAGACCCTCTCCTTCGCGCCGATGGCGTCCAGTTCCTGCTCGATTGCCGCCAACTCCGCCTCGATCTGGTCGGACACGTCCGCGTCGCCCTCGTGCTGCTCGGCCAAGACGTCATAGCGCGCCGTCAGTTCAAGCCGCCGGGCGGCGTCGGTGTCGGACAGCGGCACCTCGTGCGCCATGATCCGCCGCAGCCGCCAGCACGCTTCCGGGGCCTGCAAGCCGACCGCAACCCATTTCCAGCCCTCCGCCCGGATCGCCTCGGCCGCCCGCTCCATGTGCTCGGCAACCAAGCGCTCCAGCAGCGCCGCGTCGGTGATCCAGCCGCCCCGGTCGTCGCTGAACAGGTCGCGCTGCACCGTCCCGCCCGCTGCCGTATAGGCGTCCAACCCGACGAAGATCACTTTCCGATCGGTCGCCGGAACAAGCGAGTGGGTTAGCAGCCGGCGGATCGTGTCGGGGTTGCGCTGCCAGTCCTGCAATTGCCCATGCACCCGTTCCTGCTCCGCCTGATCCGCGGTCACGGCAAAGGCCATCACCTGGTCCAGGGTTAGTGCCTCGTCCCGGTAGGCTTGCAGAAGGCGAGGGGAGACGGCGGACAGCCGAAGCCGCTGCCGGACCGTGTGGGCCGAGACGCCGAACCGGGCGGCGATGTCCTCGATGCCCAGCCCCTGTCCGTCCTGGTGCAAACGGGCGAACGCCTCGAACTGGTCCGCCGGGTGCATGTCCAGCCGCACCACGTTCTCGGCCAAGCTGGCCTCCCCGGCATCCTCCTCGTCCAGCACGCGGCAAGGGATCGGTCCAGCCTTCCCGAAGGCCTTGCGCTTGGTCAGCAGCTTCAAGGCGGTGAACCGGCGCCCGCCGGCGACCACCTCGTATCGGCCGGTCGGCTCGCCGCTGCCGTCCAGCTTCGGGCGGACGACAAGGGATTGCAGCAGCCCGTGCGCCGCGATGGAGGCGGCCAGCTCCTCGATGCCGTTGCCCCGTCCGGTGCGCCGCACGTTGGCCTCTGCGATGTCGAGCTTGTTCAGGGCGATTTCGGTGACGGTGAAGGTGGTGGTCATGTGGTCCTTCCTTTCGGTGTCGAGCGCAGCGCCGCGCTGCGCTCCTGCCCGTCGGCGAGACC
>Ga0207933_1001571_pt1 | contig 16817 bp, 13 predicted proteins | sample NGESurdeep092012_4_FD_184488 | JGI IMG/M metagenome (GOLD analysis project Ga0207933, IMG submission 184488) | Arctic peat soil microbial communities from Barrow, Alaska - NGEE Surface sample F53-3 deep-092012 (SPAdes) | ecosystem: Environmental > Terrestrial > Soil > Wetlands > Peat ...
GTACTGGCAATGTGATCGGTGCGATCTACGGACGCATGGTCGCGCAGATCGCGGTGACCGGGGAGTCTGAATTACGGGCCGTGTTTGAGGGCTGAGTAGTCGTCTGCGCGAAAATATGGATTCTCGCTTTCGCGGGAATGACTTGGGGGCTACGCCAGATAACGCGCGCCGCGCTCGCCTCTCAAATGTTCGGCGAGTACTCGTCGCGCTTCGAGAAGGCCGTCTGGTGATAGCCATTCAGCCGTCACAATGCGCTTGCCACGGCCTTCGACAGAGAGTGCGACTCGACCGGCGCGCATTACGAGGAGTGCGCCGGTTCCGCGCGGTCGTGACAATGGATCGCGATCAATTCCGTCCAGATGCAGTGTGTAAGGATTGGACGGATCACTCGTTGCAATTACAACGAATGGAGCATCGTCGGAATTCGCGCCGGCTGCTTCGCGCAATCGTTCGACGGCGTCCGGCAGCGCAAACTGTGCGCCGGCGAGTCCGCGCACGAAGTATCCACGACGCACCTCGCCGCGAAATTCGAGGCGCTTGAGTTCCTGATATATCGCGCGCCAGGATACCGGCGGTCGTTCGCGACGCCACCAATCGCGCGAAACGACTCCGTAGCGATCGAGCCACATGCGGGCAATCGCGGTTGCGCGATCCTCATCGTCGATGGCGGGGCCCAACACACCGGGCTTGCGCACCAGCGACCATCGTCCGGTCCACGCGGATAATCCCGCGACGCGTCCGGGACGATCGGGTCGGCTCCATTTGGGAAGTCGACGCAGATTCGGTCGGCCCTGTCGAATCGACCGTTTGGAATCGTCAAAGAAACTCGCCGGAAGCCAACGCTCAGGATCGTACGACGGATTGGGCTGCATTGGTTTCCATCGCACGATCTGACGAAGTGCTTCCGCGGTATCGTTGGTGACGATGCCAAGTGCCGCGAGTTCTCGCAATGCCTCACGCAGTGACAGTGGTGACATTGAGATGACAGCCTGGAGGTCGTTGATGAACGACGCACCCTCCGATGCGATTGCGTCGTACACGGTTCTCGCGTTGGTGCTCAGCAACATCATGGCGGATTCATCCGGAGCCTGCAGCCAGACTCGGCCAGAACCTCGTTCAAAGAAACGCAGGCGCGAGAGCAGAACTGGTTCAGCAGCACGATCGCTGTTGGATTCCCCGACCCACACTGCTTCGCCGTCTGCCATCCATTCGGACAGCCACGCATGGTTATACTGTCGCACACGGGACTTGATATAGTCGCGTTCCCATCCTACGGCGGGACGCGCAAGGCCGTAAAGTTGACGGATCGCGATTGCAACGCCCGCCGCACCGTCAACCTGATCGCTCGGGTCGGTGTGCTGCCAACGCGACAGAAAGGATGCGAAGGCTGTCATCTCAACCGCCGCGATCTGCTTTCTGAGTGACGCAAGCGCGCGTCGGCGAGCGATCTCTGCGGTCTTGCGAGACAGATATTCGGTTTCGCTTACTGTTGGTCTGAACTTTCCGACAACGATTCGCCCTCGTTTGCGCCAATCGGCGAGAACGGACTCGATCCAGCGCATCGGCCAGCCATATCGCTCGTGAATCTCCTGCGCGGTAACCGGGCCTGCGAGCGCGACATATTTCGCGAGCAGTCCGCGACGACCGCCGTCGCCAGGACCGTATTCTGCGGCGCGCGTCGGATCGGTTGCAGACTCGAGCAGGTGCTTTCGCCGTTCCACGATCTCCCACAGCGCTTTCAGCGTCTCGTCATCGTGCTCGACGTTACCCATGACTTCGTCGAGCATCGAACGATCCAGCGACAAGAGTGCCGCTCGTTGCTCGGCGCGCGGCGTATCGTCGCCGTACAGCCAATCCATGACGAAACCGAACTGCAGGCTCGCCGCGAATGGTGATGGCACGTCAGTCTGCACCACGTGTATTGCGATGCGCCCATCCTCGATCGCGCGAAGGACATCCTTGAGAGATGCGACGTCGAACGCGTCCTGCAGCACCTCGCGATACGTCTCCACGAGAATCGGGAAGCTGGGGAACTCTCGTACAGCCTGCAACAGATCAAGCGCTTTCAATCGTTGGAGCCAGAGCGGCATGCGCTTGTTTGGCATCCCGCGCGGCAACAGCAGCGCGCGCCCTGCGTTCATCCGGAAGCGTGCACCAAACAGCGACGACGCGCCAACTTCCTCCATCACCAGCTGCTCGACCTCGGCGGCGCTCATTCCCATGAGCGACTGCACCGGCGGAAGGGTACCGAGATCCGGCATACGCAGCATGATGCCGTCGTCAGTCGTCTGCACCTGGACGTCAACCCCGCCGAGTGCCTCGCGGGCGCGGTGGGCGAGAGCCATCGCCCACGGCGCGTTCACGCGGCCGCCGAACGTCGCGTGGATTACGACGCGTACCGAACCGGTCTCGTCGCGAAAGTGCTCGATCACGATGTTTCGATCGTCCGGGACGACGCCTGTGGCGAGGTGCTGCATTTCAACATAGCGCCGCAATGTATTGATCGTCGCATCGTCACAGTCGTAGCGTGATCGCAGTTCAGAATCGCTGACTCCAGCGACCAGTTCCCGACGCAACTCACCCACACGTGCGCTGAGTGCCACCGACCGCGCTGAATACTCACCGTGCCAGAAAGGCATCCGCGCCGGTGCACCCGGCGCCGGAGCGACGACCACTCGATCATGGCCGATTTCGATGATGCGCCACGTGCTGGATCCGAGTTGGAAGACATCTCCAACGCGCGATTCGTGCACGAACTCTTCATCGAGCTCGCCGAGTCGCGTTCGATCCGCGAGATTCACCGTGTAGAGACCGCGGTCAGGGATCGTGCCACCCGAGATCACCGCCGTCATCCTGCTCGCCCGGGAACCGCTTAGAATATTCGTGCTGCGATCAAATGTTATGCGCGCTTCCAGCTCCGCTGCGACCTCGGATGGATATTTGCCCGACAGCATGGCCAGCACTTCATCGTATGGAGCGCGCGGGAGTGCGTGATACGGATAGGATCGACGAATGAGTGCGTAGAGTTCGTCAGCATCCCAGTCGTCAACGGATACGGCGGCAACGATCACCTGCGCCAGAACGTCGAGCGCGTTCTGGATGATTGTCGTTGGCTCTACCTCGCCGGCGCGCATGGCCGCGACGATCGCTGCGGTCTCCATGGCGTCGTCGCGAAAGGTCGGCACAAAGACGCCGCGGCTGGGGACGCCGAGTGCGTGACCGGCTCGCCCGACGCGTTGGAGCGCAGCGGAGACACGCTTGGGGGATTGGAGCTGGATCACCAGATCCACAGTTCCGATGTCGATGCCGAGTTCGAGGGAGCTCGTGGTTATGAGCGCGCGCAGTTCGCCGGCCTTGAGCCGCTGTTCCAGCGCCAGACGTCGCTCGCGCGCGATGGAGCCGTGATAAGGTTGCGCGATCTCCTCCTCAGCGAGCGTATTTACGCGCGCTGCTATTCGTTCGGCCTGCGCGCGATTGTTCACAAAGACGAGTGTTGTACGGGCATTACGCGTCTCATCGAGAACGAGTTGCGCGACTGACGGCCAGACGCTGCCGTCCACCTTCGCGAGATCTGGAACCGGAGATCGCACGGATAGGTGGAGCTCCTTTGCGAGCCCGCAGTCCACTATTGTGACACTTCGGTCTGTGCCACCCAAAAAACGGGCGATCTCGTCGAGCGGCCGCTGGGTCGCGGAAAGGCCGATGCGTTGTGGACCGTCAGCAGACTCGGTTAGCCGAGCGAGTCGTTCCATCGTCACGGCGAGATGCACACCACGTTTGGTCCCCGCGACGGCATGGATCTCGTCGAGGATCACCGTGCGCGTCGATGCGAACATTCCGCGACCACGCAGCGACGTCAGCATGATGTTGAGAGATTCCGGCGTCGTGATGAGAATGTGCGGCGACTTGCGAATCATCTTCTGTCGCTGGCTGGCCGGTGTGTCTCCCGTGCGTACCGCCACGCGTATTTCCGGGAATTTCAGTCCTGCCGACTCAAACCTGCGCCGCAGTTCCGCAAGAGGACGCTCAAGGTTGCGCTGGATGTCGTTGTTGAGCGCCTTGAGTGGTGACACATACACGAGATGTACGCCATTTGCGAGCGGAGTTTCGAGACCTTCAACAATCAGCGCGTTCAATTCCCACAAGAAGGCGGCGAGAGTCTTTCCCGTTCCTGTGGGCGCCAGTATCAGCGTGTTATCGCCGCTTGCTATTGCCGGCCATCCCTGTACCTGGGGCGGTGACGGTTCGCCAAGTGACTCGGCGAACCATTCACGAACAATGGGATGAAATCCCGCGAGCGCGTTTACAGAACGCGCCACAGTTTGCTTGCTCCCCATTCCAGCGCGCGTTGATACAGAGAGCGGTTCTCCCAATCGGAGAGCCGGATCTCTTTGGAGTGAGACTCATCGTCCAGGAAGACGGAATCCATCTGGGCTCCGAATTTGGGATTGAGCACATTCAGATTCGCTTCGTCGTTGAAGGCCATCGACCGATTGTCGAAGTTCATCGAGCCGACCGACGACCAGTCTCCATCGGCGACGATGGTTTTGGAATGCATCATCGTTGGCTTGAATTCGAAGATGCGTACACCGGCGCGGAGCAACTCGTCGTAGTATGCACGTCCCGCGTATAGAGTCGTTCCTATGTCACTCATGTCGCCTGTAGTGATGACGCGCACATCAACACCGCGCTTCTCAGCCTGCATCAACATCACGCGGAACTGCGGATCCGGAATGAAATAGGAATTGGTGATGTACAGGGTCTTCCGAGCTGCATCGATAGTCAGTGCGAGAAAGCGCTCCGCGGATGTGCTTCCCACTTCGGGCGTTGTGTGCATCAGGCCGGCTACCTTGTCACCGACGGGCTCGAAGATCGCCGGGGGAAAGAATCTGTCGCCGGTAATCAGAACTCCCGTTGCCTCTGCGTACGCGGATGCGAATGCAGCCTGTAGTGCAGCGACGGCAGGACCTTCGAATCGAACGTTGGTCTCACGCCACTGGTGTGGGTGATGACCGTCGCCGAGCCAGTAGTCGGCGAGTCCGAAACCACCAGTGTAACCGATGCGACCGTCGATGACTATTGCGCGCACGTGCGAACGCGTTGCAGCGCGGTTGAGCGTGGACCAATCGATCGGCCTGAGCCATCCGACATGTGCACCGGCTGCACGCAGTGTGTCCACGAACCCCGTCTTCATGATCGGACCCGAACCGAACGCGTCCAGCACCACGAGTACGCGCACACCTGCGCGTGCGCGCTCGGCGAGTATGTCGCGCATCTCCCGAGCGACCTCGCCGGGCTCGGAGTAATACATCTGCACGGTGATCGTCTGCTTCGCGGACGAGAGATCCTTCCAGAGCTGTGGATACGTTCCGTCTCCGTTGAGGCAAAGTGTCACTTCGTTGCCAGACGAGAAGTGCGTGCCCGTGTAGAGCTCCATTACCTGAGCGAAGAGCGAATCGCCAACGGCCGGCGGACGATCCGTATTTCCCGCGGAGATGACTGTCCTGACCGGAGTCGCGTGTGTGACCGTCAGGATACCGATTATGACCATGGCGAGCAGCACAATTATCGCCGCTATTTTGCCAGCGTCCTTGAAAAGCGGTCCCAGTTCACTGTCTCTGTGGTTGTGGATCGGCGGCTCCTTGCGTGGAAGTGCTACCCGGTTTCGTCATTCACGTATCGTTCCACAGGCGAGATCGGCACTACCCGACCTGCCGGCATCGTCTATTCTATAGGTATGCATCTCGCCGCGGCCCCTCGAAGGATGGCAAACAAGGCGGTCCTCCTGGACCGTTCGCTCGAGGTGCTCCCTCTTTTCCGGTTGAGCGATTCGGCGGAGGACGGCGCGATAAGCTTCATCCCCGACGGCGGGGGCCGCTGGCGGGTTCTGCCTGCGCCCGGCGACCGCCTGCCCGGGACGTTCGATCAGGATGTGTACGTCGAGATCATGCACCGGTACGGGGAGGCAGGCTATCCGGAGCACGGTGCAATCAATTTCACCTTGCACGCATTTCTCCGGTCGATCGGCCGGAAAGCGGACGGCCGGACATATGAACAGCTCAGAGCATCACTTAACCGGTTGGTGCGGACGAGACTGGAATCCAGCGGCGTCTACGAACAACCTTTCGAACGATCGTTCGATAGTACATTTACGCTCTTCAGTTCAGCCAAGATTGAGAGGCGAAGGCTGACGGATCGGGACCAGTTGGCGTTGTTTTCGGTGATTTCGGCATCCGAGCCTGGCGAAGCACGTGTGGTACTCGCGCCACAGATTCGGGCCAATATCGCGGCAGGCAACACCATATCATTATCGCTACAACACTATGGAAGTCTGACAAATCCAGTCGCTCGACGCCTGTACCGGCTGCTAGCGGCGGCCAGATCGCAGGATATGGTCACATGGCGGATAAGCCTTGAGCGGCTGGCTTCGCAATTGCCACTAACCCAGCGGTATCCATCGCACCTCCAGCGGGTACTTCAACCTGCTCATGAGATGCTGATAGCTGCGGGACTTTTGCGAGACGCAGGGTTTCATCAGATCGGGAAGGACTGGCACGTGGACTACGTGCTGGCAACACGGAACACTATCGCCCCGTAGTTTTACAAACACTATGCGTAAACTTCGCTTCACACATTTTGCCGTCCTCGGGGCGGTCATGGTTCCGCTCGTTGTTGGAGCGTTTGTCTATCAACAGCGTGAGACCGTAGCGAGCGCTCAGCTGCTCGACGAGGTTTTGCGCATAACGGCGTCACGGTACGTCGATAGCGTCCCACCCAACGACCTGTATGAAAAGGCCGCCAAGGGTCTGGTCAAGGAACTGAACGACCCGTACTCCGTTCTCTGGACGAAGGCGGAATACGACCAGTTCAGCCAGCAGACCGGCGGCAAGTACGGTGGCATCGGGATGGAGATTGCCCCGACCAACGGCTTCGTAACCGTACAGCGCGTCTTCCCGAACACGCCGGCATCCGCTGGCGGCGTCATGGAAGGCGATCGCATTCTCAAGGTGGATACAGCCAACGCTCGCGGCTGGACCACAACGCAGGTTTCCGACAAGCTCAAGGGCGACCCGGGCACCACCGTCAGCGTTGAATTCGGACGCAGTGGAGTCAGTGAGCCGATCCCGGTGAAGTTCACACGCGCGATCGTTCACATTCCGGCCGTTCCCTACACGCTCGTGTTCGGCAACATCGGGTACATCCCGTTGCAGCAGTTCAACGAGACCGCCGCGCAGGAAGTTGCGGACGCGGTCACGGATGTCACCAAGCGCGGTGCTACGAAGATCGTGTTCGACATGCGCGGCAATCCTGGCGGTTTTCTGGATCAGGCCATCGCCACCAGCAACCTGTTCCTCCCGGTCGGCAAGTCGATCCTGAGCGTGCGCGGACGTACCGGTGAAGTGCAGGCATACAGCGCGACCGACAAGCCAGAGGCTCCGACCATTCCAATGGTTGTCCTCGTCGATCCGCACACCGCGTCCGCGTCCGAGATCGTCGCTGGCGCGCTGCAGGATCATGATCGCGCGCTCATCATGGGTACCACATCGTTCGGCAAGGGTCTCGTACAGAGTCTCTACAAACTGGATGGCGGCTACGCGCTCAAGATGACGACGGCCAAGTGGTACACGCCGAGTGGACGGTCCATTCAGAAGGAGCGCAAGCTGCTACCTGATGGAGAGTTTGTGGAAGTGCTGCCGGACTCCCTCGAAACGGATTCCGCGCGTCGCGCACGTCCGCAGTACAAGAGCGATGCTGGCCGAATTGTATATGGCGGCGGTGGCATCACACCAGATATCATCGTCAAGCCGGACACGCTTTCGACTCCGGAACAGAAGTTGCTTCTGAGCCTTGCACCCAAGTCACAGATCTTCGCGCAGGAGCTGCAGGACTATGCAGGTGAGATGAAGGGCAAGGTAAAGGAGAACTTCGCCGTGACGCCGCAGATGCGGAACGACTTCATCGCGCGCCTCAAGACAAAGGGAGTGACGGTCGATTCAGCGTTGCTGGCCCAGGGTGGCAGCACCGAACTTGACCGTCTGCTTGGCGTTCGCATCACGTCCATGGCATTTGGTGATTCTGCTACCAAGCGCAAGTATCTCGACGACGATAATCAGCTTCAGGCCGCGATCAATGCATTGAAGGGTGTTCAGAATACGCAGGGACTATTCGCACTGGCACAGAAGGCTCAGGGTGTCGCATCCGTGCGGTAGCTCAAGGTGAGTGACGCCGATGGCGGCACTCCAGAAGTAGTTACGACAACAGGCTCAGCGGGTGGCGTACCAAGCCATCCGCTGAGCCTTTCGATTATCGCCGGACTTGCGATCGTTTACACGTTGTACTTCGGGCGTTCGTTTTTCCTTCCGATCTTCTTTGCCATTGAGCTCAACTTCCTGTTGAGTCCGCCGGTGCGGTGGTTGTATCGCAAGTTGCGCGTACCAGTGGCGCTGACATCAGCCGTGATAATACTTGGCGTCGCCGGTGGCCTGTCGTACGGCATCTACTCACTTGCCGCGCCCGCGCAGGACTGGCTCGTATCCGCTCCCGCCACTCTCGATCGCGCCGGTCAGAAGCTGAACAAGATCATGAAGCCGGTCGAGCAGGTGACGCGCACCGCTGATCAGGTTGACAAGGCGACCAGTGTTGGTGGTGCCGGATCAACAACGCGCACCGTTATCGTTGCCGGACCGAGCATGGGGTCGCGGTTCTTCGGTACGACACAGAGCCTTGCCGGCGCGTTGCTGGAAATACTCGTGCTGACATTCTTCCTGCTATCCGTCGGTGATCTCTTCCTTCAGAAGACAATCAAGGTAAGTTCGCGACACATGAAGGAAGGGACCGCTGTCGAGATCGCGCGAGAGATTGAATCATCCATCTCGCGCTATCTGATGACGTCGGCGATCATGAACATCATAGAAGGCTCCGTCTTCGTCGGAATAATGTATCTGCTCAAGATGCCGAATCCGTTCCTCTGGGGAGCGCTCGTCACAGCGCTCGAGTTCATACCGTATATCGGCGCGCTGACGCTCATTGCGATACTCACCATTGCATCGCTCACGGTATTCGACAGTGTTGGACACGCCCTTCTGGTGCCGGGTAGCTTCGTCGTAATGAACCTGCTTCAGGGTAATGTCATCGGCCCTACGGTGATGGGACACAGACTGGCATTGAATCCCGTAGCGATATTCGTCGGAGTCGCCTTCTGGTGGGAGATCTGGGGGATAGCGGGAGCCTTTCTCGCGGTGCCGATGCTTGCATCGATCAAGATTCTGTGCGAACATATTGACTGGCTGAGCGGGCTCGCCGAATTCCTCGGCCCACGTGACGAGGCCGAGCGCCGTCTCTCGGTACGATCCGCGGAGACATGATCACCAGCAACAGATGCCAGCAAAGACAAAAGTCGAAGCATTCACCGGATTCAGACCTGCAGCACTGACTTTCCTGCGGAGCCTGGCGCGGAACAACAAGCGCGAGTGGTTCGAGGCGAATCGGGAGCGGTACGAAACTGAAGTGAAGCGACCGCTGCAACTGCTGGTCGAGGAAGTCGACGCGCGACTCGGCGAGATTGCGCCGGAGATGGTGGGTAATCCCAAGCGATCGGTCTTCCGGATTTATCGCGACGTTCGGTTCTCGAAGGACAAGTCACCGTACAAGACCAACGCGGCTGCGTGGTTCTATCATCGTGATGCGGGGCATGCGGTTGGTACGCAGGCGGTGCATGGCGGGGCGGGATTCTATTTTCAGATTGCGCCGAAGGATTGTTTTGTTGCCGGCGGGATCTGGATGCCGCCTGGTGCTGCGTTGAAGACATTGCGCGAGTCGATCGCGGAAGATCCTGAAGAGCTGGAATCCATTCTGCGAGTGCCCGCGTTCAAGCGTGCGTTTGGAAAGATGAGTGAGGAAGCGGTGTTGAAGCGACCGCCGCGCGGGTTCGATGCGGATCATCCTGCTGGGGTGTTGTTGCGGTATAAATCATTTACTGTGCATCGTGATCTTACCGAGGCGCAGGTATTGAGTCCGAAGTTGTCGGATATTCTTGCGATGCAGTACGCAACGATGTTGCCGTTTGTGCGCTGGTTGAACCGCGTACTCGGCCTCCCGCCGCATAGTCGGCGATAGCGGTTCGGATGAGTTCGGAAACGACGCCGAGTGCGCAGAGCGGCGCCGAGTTTGGCCGGGCGCATGGCCGGGCGCGGGAGTTGGTGTTGGAGTACGGGTGGAATTCTACTGCGTACCAGATACTGAATCCGGGGTTCGAGCTGTGGTTTTCTTCGATGCATCAGGCCGTCGTCGGATATGTAAGAGCCGGAGGGCGACTGGTGGTTGGTGGTGCGCCGGTTGCGGCGGACGCTGCGCTGCGTGACGTTGCGCAGGAGTTCGAGCGGGACGCGGCGAAGCGGGGCGCTGGAGTTGTTTACTTTGGCGCGGAGGGCCGGCTCGAAGATTTGTATCGTGCAACAAAAACGCATTCTTCGATATTGCTGGGGGCGCAGCCGTCCTGGAATCCTGCCAGCTGGACTGATATCATCGCATCGCACTCGTCGTTGCGTGCACAGTTGAATCGTGCGCGGAATAAGGGGGTCAGTGTAGAGTTGTGGCCGTCGGAGCGGGCGGAGGGTTCTTCGGAGCTGAGAGAGTTACTGCAGGAGTGGTTGGGGACAAGAGGATTGCCGCCGCTGCATTTTCTGGTGGAGCCTGAAACATTAGGGCAATTGCGAGATCGTCGAGTGTTTGTGGCGACGCGACGGGATATACCAGTGGGTTTCCTTGTCGCGTCGCCGATACCGGCTCGGCGCGGGTGGCTGACGGAGCAGTTTGTTCGCGGACACAACGCGCCGAATGGGACTGCTGAGATGATGATTGATTCTGCTGTACGTTGGGTGGCGCTGCAACATTCCGACTATGTGACGCTGGGGTTGGCACCGTTGTCGACGAGAGGCGGGGATCTTACGAGTCACTCACTTTTGATTCAGATTGGGTTCAAGTGGGTGAGGGCGTATGGTCGGCGGTTTTATAATTTTGAGGGGTTGGACAGTTTCAAGGCGAAGTTTGCGCCGGAGAGGTGGGAGGCGGTGTTTGCTGTTGCGAACGAGGGGCGGTTTTCGGTGCGATCGTTGTATGCGATAGGATCTGCGTTTACGCAGGGGAGGCCATTTAGGACCGTGGCGAAGGGGTTGGTGCAGGCGGGGAGGCAGGAGATGCGGTGGATTGGGCGGGCAGGATCGAGGCAGTGACCCTCCGTGCGTTCGCGCACGCCGTCATGTCTTATACTGCGGAGATTGCAGCATAAGATGGCGACAGAAAAGCGCGCACGATCGCGTAAGTCCCTCTGGCCCTAGGAGATGCGCCTTGCGCTCAGGGACTCCAAGCCCATCTTATGCTGCGTGGTTGCAGCGTTTCCGAAGCAGAGCGTTGCAGTCTAATATGCGTTAGCGCGACAATCAGATTTTCTCTCTGCGGCCTCAGTGCGGGCGTGTGACGTAATCGGGGCGCGGCGCCGTCAGTCGGTTTCGTAGGTAGGGTCCGCAACTTCGGAGGCTCATCGTGAACAACCGGCAGCTAGCCCAGGTAGGGCTCGGTCTCCTCGGCGTCTGGGCGCTTCTGTCTGCCGTCGCCGCATTCATTCAGATCGCCGGCGTTGTCGGCGTCTCGTTCGCGCCGCTCGCACTCGCGGAGGTTATTCCCGTAGGCCTCATGTTGGGCCTCAGCTACCTGCTGATTTTTCACAATGCCAAAGTCGCGACCGCCATCTTCCCCGACGTGGAAGCCACGGCCGACCACGCCCTGCCTGATTTCGCCCGAACGCTTGTCGCCCTCACTGGAGTCCTGCTGCTAGTTCAGGCAACACCAGGCGCGGTCAACACGATCCTGATCTTTCTCTCCGTCGGCGAGATCGACCCGACGTCGCGTGGCGAGCTGATTCGAAGGTTCATCGGCTCCCTCATTCCGATTGGATCCGGTATCTACTTGATTACACGACCCGGACGGCTCCTCGAATACTTACAGCGGCCGTTGCCGGAACACACCGCTGATCTCGAGTGATCGTCTACCTTGCGGGCGTTGGGCCGCCTCGGAGGATGAAGCGTGCGTTCGCGACCCCAGTGCAGCATCGCGCGCGGCGCGCTAACGATCGTTGAAATAGCCGGCCGATCTTCGGAATGCTCGCTCCGCTCGCTTGATCTGATTCGTCCGCAATCGAACTTTGGCGTTAGACAACACTCAAACTCCTTGACTATTGCAGCCGCCATCCGTCGAAAAGCATGGCTGACTCCATCGCCGCTACAGCAATCACCGTCGGGCTAAGCCTAGTATCGCTGTACGTCGGCATGTCAGCAGCCGGCGCGCAGCAGGATCGGGAGGTCATCCGCCGTCAGCGTGGCGTGGCAAAAGCTCTTCTCGCTGACCTTGAGAGAATTGAGAGCGACATCAAGAGAATGAAGGACGCTGGATTGCTCCCCTGGACCGGGAAGCCGCCGATAGCAGCGCCAAAGATTCATCCGTGGGTAGAGGGCTTGATCGCTCAAATCGCAGACGAGGCTCCCGAAGTGGTGACCGGCTTCATGCGGCTTGAGCGTTCACTCGCAACCCTTCAGGGCCTGGCGGAACACACGAGACGTTTATGGGCAAGAGTCGATGACGCTCATAACCGCTTTACGACGCTCGAGGATGATCGACGGGCAGCCTTCCAACGAGGAGTTTACGATCCGCGTAGCGACGGATTTCTTCCGCCAGAAGAAGGCACGCATTTTGACGAATTGTCGGATGACGTTGAGGAGTTGGCCGCAGTTTCAAGAATCGATCTTACCGCGAGACCGCGTAGCGCGGCGGCAAAGCTGGCGTGGCTCGATGCCATTCGACACCTCGAGGGTGCGCTAGGTGAATACACTTGGCAGCCGAACGAGGGGATTTCCATTATCGTCGCGTTGGAGGAGACGCTCTTACCAATTGCGGCGCGCGCGGTGCCAAGTCTTGCCCATCTGGCAATGAAGTCCGCGTTTCCGGTGCCCGAAGACGCCGAAGTAGATCGATTAGAACGCGCCGAAGCAGGCCGGCGACTGAGACGCGGCAACTAGGCCCACGCATCTTGCCGCGTGTTGTCTAACGAACGCTGAGCTTGTCGAGCGATCCGCGGAAGCTCGCTGCGCTCGCATTTTATTGAACTCGCTCGCAAGTTAGCTGGGGCGTTAGGCAACAATGTACATATAGTTCTGCCGAGACATGGAGTTGGACGCTATGGCCGACAAGGGAATTCCACTGGGCGAGTGGTCGGGAAGTGACGCCACTGATCGTCTTCGCCAAACGATTCAGGAGTTCAACGATGCCAGCTTACAGCAGGCCGGCCGACTGATGCTGCTCACGTGGGTAATTGCAATCCTCACGTTCGTCATGACGGTCGGTATCGGCGTGCAAATTTGGCTCGCTGTACGCTCGTGAGCACTTCGCGCTGGCGCGGGGCCGCGTCCATCACGCTGTCGTCTAACGATTCGTTGAAACTGACAAAGCCGCGCATCGCCCCGCATCGGCGGCACAGATCCCGCGCGCGGCTTCGCAGCTTAACTCGGCGTTAGCTGGCGAAATGCTTTGGTGGACTAAGAACGGCATATGCCCCGCATAATTCAGCCCAAGAAAGACCCATTTACCCGCTCCTACAAGAATCTGCGCTACATGGGAGCCGAGCGGAGCACCGTAACGATTGGGTCGTACGATGCAGAGTATCAGATCTGTCAGATTACCTTCGCAAAGAAGGACGGCAGCATCTTCGTATCCTTCCCGTATCTGCGGGAGACCACCGGGCTCCTGAGTATCGCCAAGTTTCCTGAGGATCCGACGGGTTCAGTAACTTTGTCGTTCGGTGAAGACGCTCGGTCAACGAGCCATCTTGCGAAGTACTCGCATCACCAGGACGGGTTAGTCTTGTTTTCACAAGACGGCAAGATTCGCAGCGAGATTCGGCGACAATCGTTTCGCCTGGATGGCCCGCTTGGTCATCTGTTCCAGTTACACATATTCTCGCCGAGCGGGTTCACTCCCTTTGACCGCGGGAAGCGCAAATGCGACCACGCGTATATTAGGAACATCTTTCAAGATCGACTTCCAGCCGCGGTCACGTTGCGCGCTGAGTGGCGCCGTAAGGATAGTATTGTTGCGAGCATTAGGCCGCCGGGCGGTGTGTCGGGCCCAGTCTCGCGCGTGCAGTCGACGGTGACAAGGGACGAGTTCGTCGTACATTTTCTCGGGGAGCCCGACGGGTTTCCGCTTCAGAATTCCGTACTGATGCTGACGGTCGCACCCACGAAGCCACTTTCGAACATTGCAGGCCCTGCATTGATTTTCATGGGCGGGTATGATCCGCACGAAGTTCCTGACCGCAGCGTGAAGGTTGCTCAGACCGCGTGCTTGCTCGCGATGTATCCTGCTGGCGACCACGAGGTCATGCGCTCACTCGCCAAGGACATCGATTTCCGTCCGCGTCGCAATCGACTCTGATAACGATGACATGAGCTGGTCTCCGTAGGAGGGCGACAGTGGGACCGTCGCAGGCGGCTCTGGCAACTCCGGTCACACGTGAGGAGCTAACCCACGCAAAGACGGGGGGCCAGCGCAGTCATGACTTCTAGATAGACACTCAGCAGAGCACGCACTCCGGCCTCGACAATGCCTCTCCGCGCCATCATCGCAGACAAGAGCATCCTCGCTTTCGCGCTAAGCCCGCACGAGTGGCATTCGCTTCAGCGGCAACTGCGTGACAATCGGTCGTTAGGAAGTCTACCGTGTTGTGATGCTCATGTGGTCGCGAAGACGAGTAAGCTCGGCACTCAATTCTTTGCCCATTACGGCAAGCGCGATTGTGACGCGCCACGCGAGACGGAAGCGCATCTTCGCGCGAAGCGGGCCGTGTACGAGGGGTGTATTGACGCAGGCTGGCACGCGCTCCCGGAAGCCGTTGGTCCAGGCGGTGCTTGGCGAGCGGACGTTCTGGCACGGCGACAACAGACGAAAGTGGCATTCGAGATTCAGTGGAGCCGGCAGTCCGCAGAACGCACGCTGGAACGGCATAGCGGCTTTGCTCGGCACCACGTGCGCTGTTTCTGGCTCTTTCGACGCCTTCCCTTCGCCAAACCAAATGGGCAGGTGCCGGCTTTCAAGCTCATCGAGTCGTCTGACGGAAGTCCTCCATCTGTTATCCTCGGCTCAGGCACACGCTCGCTCCGAGAGTTTGCACGTGTAATGCTGGAGGGACGCGTAAAGTTCTGCGCGAGAGTGAGCGTTCAGCTCGCAGAAGTGCGCTGCCGTATTCGGCGTGATCGCTGTCCTCGTTGCGGGACGATCGTTCACGTTGCGGATGCTGTCCCGCCACCCCTCATCTCGCTCTGTGGCCTTCCACTGTCGGAGGCGACGGAGTTCGCTGCAATTCAGAAATCGTATGTAGACTGGAGCCACGCACTCGGGTCTCTCCGCGCCGAAGATCTACCGCTCAGCGTGCGAGAGCAGAAATCTATTCCTCACCTTGTACTACGGTCTCCTCCTGGGAAGCCATTCATGACCGCGGCCGGGCGAAGTGGCTTCTGCCCCTTATGCCTTGAGGTCGTTCCATTCACAGATACGAGTAATCAGCTTCCCATCATCTTCGAGACGAGTGCGCTGGTTCAGGCGCCCGATTGGCCCAACACGTTATTTCCCCACTGGTGCGTGGGCAACAACGGCTCGTATTGTTCGGACTCCTAACCGGGCACCATGCAGCGCGCCGCTTACCGATGTCGCCGTCAGTGAGATCGTCTCGACAGTTCCAACGACTTCGTGGCCATCGATTTACAATACAAGGAACACGGTTCGAACCTGGTGCGCCTCGCTGACACGCCAGACTCATCCTCGAAAGTTACCTTCCACGAAAGGATTTCAGTCAGTGCCCCCGCGCCGCTCAACAACCGTCGAGACCGCCTGTGCGCAGCACTACCAACAATCTCTGACAACCATGCGCATCGGTTTCATCGGAACCGGGACAATCACCTCCGCCATCGTGTCGGGATTGAATGCCTCGGATTCCACGACCTTCACTTTCCTGTTGTCGCCACGCAACGCCGGCGTGGGGGCCGCACTTGCTTCTGCGTTTGACAACGTCACAGTAGCCGTGTCCAATCAGGCGGTGCTCGATGGCTGCGACACCATCATGCTGGCTGTTCGCCCTCAAGTAGCTGTTGACGTGCTCGAGTCACTCCACTTCCGACCTGATCATCACGTGATCAGCCTGATCGCGCTCATCTCCATCGAACGCGTGCAGGCCCTTGTGGCACCGGCGACTCGCGTCGTTCGAGCGATTCCACTGCCGATGGTTGCTACTCGTGCTGGCGTGACGGCGCTCTATCCGGATGACGCTACGGCCCGAGCCATCTTCACCCGACTCGGATCAACCATTGTGTTGGACTCCTCCGAGCATTTCAACGCGTTCAGTACGGCAACTGCCACCATGGCGCCGTACTTCGCGTTCGCCGGTGAGATTACCGACTGGATGATCCGACAAGGGGTACCACCAACCACTGCTCGTAGCTACATCGCAGGCATGTTCCACGGCCTCGCTACTGTTGCCGAGGATCCGTCAGCACAGCCTTTCCCGGCGCTTGCCGAGAAGTTCGCGACTGCCGGCGGAATCAACGAGCAGGTCATGGCACATCTCACTCAAGTGGGCGCCCTGAAGGCCGTTTCCGACGCCCTGGACGGCGTCCTCAACCGTATGACGGAAGCGAATCGCTGAGCACGCAGTGCGCGTTTGCAGAATGTACCATGAGCCAGTTGCGATCGTTCGGTTACAGGATCGTAAGTTA